>Ga0209002_10001500_pt1 | contig 18837 bp, 13 predicted proteins | sample Rifsed16ft2_FD_184010 | JGI IMG/M metagenome (GOLD analysis project Ga0209002, IMG submission 184010) | Soil microbial communities from Rifle, Colorado, USA - sediment 16ft 2 (version 2) | ecosystem: Environmental > Terrestrial > Deep subsurface > Rock core/Sediment | place: Rifle, Colorado... | reverse complement strand
CCGTGCCAACGAGCCATTCGAGGTACGCGTCGCCCTTGCCGCCCATCCGCTTGGGCCGGCCGCGCCAGTCGCTCTCGCTGCGCCACGGGTTGTACTCATCCATGCGCGCGTTGCCATGGTTGGCCACCGCGACCGCGATGGCCTCGATGCCTTCCCTGGCAAGCGTCTCGAGCGTCTCGTCCGCGCCCCACTCGACGCCGATGTACGAGGTCCGCGCGTCGAAGACGTTCTGGCCGTCGTGGAAATAGAGCACCGGGTAGCGCCGGCCATCGCTCGCGCCCCCCGCTGCCATCGACACAGCCAATGACGGCGGCAGGTAGACCACGATCTCGCGCGCCGGGATGCCCGGCGCCCCATCGACGCGCGGCCAGACGAGGACCTTGCCGCTGACCGTGTTGTTGCGGATGACACACGACCCGCCGATCTCGTGGAAGATGCCGGGTGCGAAGTTGTCGTGGCAGTTGTTGCCCTCGTAGAGGACGCCGACGTTGGAGCCGTCGGTCCAGATACCCGGGCCGCCGTTGTGATGGAAATTGCAGTTGCGCACGGTCAGGTTGACGGTGCTCACCCATTTCGAACCGCCGGCCTCCCAACCCCAATCGTATAGACCCTGCCAGTTGTTGTCGGCGACCTCGGTCGACTCGATCGTGCAATTGTCGCCCTGCCCGCCTATGCCCATCTGTTTGTTGTGATGAATGAACGAGTTGCGAACGATCGTGCCGTCGTGGGTGTGCCAACCGGTGCCGGCGTTGAACCTGATCTCACAGTTGTCGACAATCCAGTTGGTCTGCGCGCCGGTTGCCACACCCTGCTGTGTCGGATTGTTGAAATGTTCGATCACAAGGTTTTTGACAGTCACCGCGGATGACGACCCGTTGGCGAAGTTGGTGGTCACATCCGACCCGGTGATGATGGTGAGCCGCTGCCCTTGTGCGCCGAGAGCGCCGATCAACTGATCGCCGTTCTGAAATGGCAGCGGGCCGGTGATCGCGAAAGTGCCGCTGGCGACGCAATAGACGGTGCCCGCCGGGTTGGCGTTCATAACGCTTATTAGGTCGGAGCCGGCCGGGACTGCCACCCCTTGGCATCCAACTGTCGGGGTGACACTGGTGATGAACGCGGCCAGGTTCATACTGATTTGCGCCGGTCGCACTTTGTGGGGCGGGACGATCGGTGCGCGCAACGCCAGGTCAAGAGCTAGAAGGTTCGGTTGCAGTTTCGGTGGCGCCAACGCCGTAGGGCTGAAGAAGTTGAGCACCAGGATTTGGGAGGGGACCAAGACGAGACTCTGGTTGAGTCCCAGGTTGACGGTCGGTTCGTAACTGGTCAACGCCAGGCCGACCGTCGGAGGGGTGAACGGTGGCAGGATGACGCCGCCGGCGACCGTGTAACCGGCGGCGTTTAGCAGGATCGCCTCGGCGGTTGTCACCGTCCAGGTGCGACCACCGGTGAAAACGGCACGTCCGGCCAGACCGGAACCCGGGTCGGCTGCCAGGATCTGCTCCGGGGTCAAGTTGTGTTCACCGGGGAACAGCGATACCACCCCGCCGACGATCCGCACCGATTTCGGCGCGTAGGACAGACGGAACAAACGGTAAAGACGCTGCCCGATATCTGTGACCGCTTCGAAAGCTTGCGCTTCGGCCGGATCAACCGGCGGTGTGAACTCCGACACTCAAACCCTCCCGCCCGTTGAGGGGCACCCGGTCAAATGTCGGCGATACCGCTAGCGTTCCACTGGATTGTGATATCCCCGCCGTTCGGGGTGACCGGCAGCCCGGTCGCCGTGTCGAACTGGAACATGAGCGGCGATGTCGCCTCGACGGTGGTGTCCTTCCAGACGACGAACGATTCGACGGAAGCACCGGATACGGCGGCGAACACCGTGTCGACGGCGTCGATCGTGCCGTTGGCAACCACCCCGATCGTCTTGGTGCCCAACGTGGCGGTGGCGATACGAGCCCCGGCGGTAATGTCGGCGATGTCCTCGTCGGTGGCTTGCGCCGGCGTGTCGACACCGTGGTCGACCAAAGTGGCTTTGATCGTGTCCAGGTCGAAGTCGACCATCGCAAAGTTGGCGGTGTTACCACCCCAAAGGACGTTCTTGTAGTTGTTGAAAGCGCCGTTCGCCATTGTCTAAACCCCCCAAGCTTGTATTCGTGCCCGTTGAATTTTCTGTTCGAAATGTCCGTTCCGACTCTGCGTGATCGTCTGCGCGGGCGGTGTCTGCACCCGGTTGACCGCCGACAGTTCGGAGGGCCACGCCTTGTTCAGCGTGCCCAAAACCCCTTCGGAGACGATCACCGAGCCGACGTCGTCCAACCACAGGTGCACCGTTTTCACCTGATGCGGAACCTGACAGGTCGGGCACTTGTCCTGTGCGGCAGCAAACGGAATGGACGGGATGGGTACGGTGAACATGACGTTGGTGAGCGTCGAATGCCGAAGGCGTATCCCGTAGCTCATTCGATGAGGGAGGCGCCGATGGAGAAGGTGTGTGAGTTGGCGTTGCCCAGGTCGGCGAAAACCCGCCATTGCAACGGGAGCACGTCGGAGGCGGTCAGGTTGGCGGCGGCGGTCAAGCCGGGGTAGACCTTCAACGTGACGGTGGAGACGGCGACGATCGCCACCGAGGCGAGAATCGTCCAGGTCTTCCCGGACACCGAGTCGTAACCTTGGATGGTGACGGTGAGGGAAGCGGCGGTGACGAAAGCGGTCAGGTCGACGACGACCACGACCCCCTTGGCCCCGTAGTTGGTCAGGTCGACGGTGGCGTCGGCAGTCCTGGCCGCCGACGGGAGGACAACCTGATACGAGTTTTGTACGTCGGTGAGAGCGTCAGCCATAGGTCAACCGTTCAACGGAACGAGGGGGCGGGGTTTTCACCCGCCCCCTCTATTCCGACTAGACGTTCACTCCGATAGAGCTGGCCGACTTGTTCAGCCGCGTGGCGGCCGCCCGATACAGCTTCCACCCTGCGAGGGTGTACCAGCCAACCGGGAAGAGACGGTTCAGCTTGTCGGCGACCACGCCGATCTCGATGGACGGTTCGACGGACACCGCTTTCGCCAGGCACTCACGCCCGATGAAATAGGTGACATAGTTGTCGACGGCGCCGGAACCCTCATCGGTGATCTTGTTCGCCCGTGAGGTTTCCACAACTCTGAAACCGCCAAAAGTGCCGATCTCGTTGTTGTAGATGCCTGCCGGGTCGACGTTCACCTTCGGTGCCAGCCAGCCGGCGTCCCCGGTGACCGTTTTCAGGTCGTAGGAGACATCGGGGTGCATGATGCACGCATAGTTGCGAGCACCCTGATCCCAGGCGTAGACCGAAGCCGCGGCCAGCTTCGCATGCTCGATGCGCAACCGGTTGGCGTCGATACGATCGGCGGCGATGTTCTGCAACTGGGTCGCAGCGGTCGCAGCCGAAGTCGAAGACCCGAACGAGATGTTCGCCGAAGTCTCCAACTCGGTTCTGGCAAGCGTGTCGATGGTGTCGGTCGCGTTCCACGCCACCTTCTCGGCGATGTCCGAGTCGAAGGCGATGTTGAACCCGAGTCCACGGAGCTTGCGGGTGGAGATGACCACGTTGCCGTACTCGTTGAGCGTGATCGTGATTTGGGAGTCCGAAAGGGACACCGAATCAGGATCGGACGTCTCGGTGAGTGGGGTAGTAGCCACCGCCAGGTCTGTCCAGATGGTCATGACCACTGTCGAACCGGGCATCGCTTGCGCGGCGGGGCGTACCGTGGCGAACTGGTCGAACACGACACCTTCCCGCAACGCCAGGGCGATCGAGCGGTCATAGGCCGCCTTGACCTGGTTCGTCAGGGTAGTAGTGGATACAAATGCGTCAGCCATAGGTTGCCGGCCCTCCTGCCGGCTTCAACCTCAGGCGACCTCCTGGGTTCAGAACCGAGAAGTCTTCGTGATGACCGGCAAGCCTGCCTCTTGGAAGACTGCGCCGACCTTCTGCAAATACTCCCTGTGGGTGATGTTCGGCGTCTCGGCGATCTTTGCGATCTGCTCCTCAACGGCCCGCAGCGGTTCGGCGGCTTTGGCGGCCACCCTGTCCGCGAACGTCACAGTCTGGGCAAGCCCGGACGTGTCCACAACCGGTCCCCCGGTTCGGGGTTCCAACCCGAAGCCCCCCAACCATTCGGCCACCGCCTCAGCGGTCGGCTCGTCGTTGGTGTGCTTCTCCAAGAACAACGGCGCCAGTTTCGGATACCCGGCATCGTCCAAGAGCTTCGAAGCGGTGAACTCACGCTGCACCTGCCCGCGGACCTGATTTGGCAGTTCCTCGGCCAGTTTCTTCAAACGCTTGTTCTCCGCACGCAACTCCCGAAGGATCGGGCTATCGGTGTCGGCGTCAATGTCGGTATCGGATGGGTCGCTCATGTCACTCTCTCCCCTTGTGGCTCTCTACCCGCAGCAGGGATTGTGCGGGCGCTCCGATGCGGCCGGTGCGGGGGAGCGACCCTGTATCGCCGGGTCTTGGCGTTTCAACCCCGAACCTTCCAACCCGTTCAACGCAGAAGCTACGGCTTCTCTTCAATCACCCGCCGAGCGGGGCGAGCGGTGCCAACCCGGGACGGGTGGGGATGCCACGCTCGTCGAAGCCGACGAAGAAGGACTGTTTCGGAGCGCCGAGCAGTTTCTCCTCCTCGATCGCCTGCCTGGTGCGGCGAGCCACCTCGTCCAATGACCGTCCGGATGCCGGGGCAATGCCGAACTCGAGGGCGACCAGATCATCGTCGGTCAGCCCGTACTTGTTCAACAGGATGGCCCGATCAAGCTGACGGACCAGTTGTCCGGCGTTCAGGAAGGAACTGCGGGCAGCGGCTTCGGACAGATCGGTGCCTTCGGCTATCCGTTCGATAAGTGAAGCCTGCCCGGCCAAGCCGGGGGCCACCTGTTCGGCGGCGAACTGCAACGTCGCCTTCTCGTAGACGGCGTAAAGGTCGGCCGGAGCCTTGCCTTCCAAGAAGTCCAGCCAGGTTTCGAAATCCAAGGTGCGGCCCAACTCGGCGCCCACCCACTGTGAGAACGTGTTGAAAAACCCCTCCGACTGTGAGGCGCGCACATACATGGGGATCGAAGCGGCATATGCCTGTTCGGACACCCCGGCCCGCAATAGTTGTGCGATCATCGCCCGGTCGACGGTGATCCCCGCCTGCGCCGAGGCGGCCCTGACCGTGTCGAAATATTGCGCCCAATCGTCCTCCGGGTTTGCCGAGCCCATCTGGATGAACGTTTCGATCCCCGGGAAGAGGATCGTCTTGTAGGCGGTCGAGTTACGCAGCGAGGCGGTCAACTGCTGGTCGGTGAAATTGCCGATCAACGCTTGGGCGAGGATCGACTGTATCTCCGGGTCGGAAAAGAGCTGCCCAAGGATGGTCGGGTCGGCCGACCCGGCTGCCAGCCCGGCATTGGAGACAAGTTCCCCCCAAACGGCGTTCCAGGTGCCCTCGGCGCCGAGCACCAATGACAGATCGGCAGTTTCGGCGAGCACGTTCTGATCCCACCACTGATCGGCCACGGTGCCCGATAGCTGGCTGATCCAGGTCGGACCGAGGATGCCGGACAATTGCTTGGCACCGCCTTCGACAACGAATGCGACGTACTTGTCGGAGCCAGGAATCTGGTAGACGAAAGCGTAAGTGTCGAGCAAGCCGGCCCTGTCGACCTTGACGAGGCGGCCACCATGCAGCACACCGACCTTGAACCCACCGACATCAGAGAGAGCATCTTGTAGTTGGAACTCAATGTCGGCCAAGGTACGACCGGCCTTGACCTCTCTGACGAGGCGCGCTATGCGGGCGTCGGGGTCTTCGAACGTACCGTCCGAGTGCCAACCGTAGGGGATTCCAAGCTTGTCGAAGATGGCGCGAATCTGTGACTCGATCTCGGCGTCTGAGCCGAGCGTTGTCCCACGCTTGGCTACATAGTCGATAAGGGCCGCCTCGATGCTCTCTAGACTGCGACCGGCGTTGACCTCAGAGACGAGGCGCGCTATGCGGGCGTCGGGGTCTTCGAACGTACCGTCCGTGTGCGCTCCATAGGGCACGCCCAGGCGATCGAAAATGGCGCGAATCTGGTCTTCGGTCACAGTCTCACCACCGACCCCGGACGTAGTGCCGAGGACGCGTTGCACCGATTCGAGTTTCAGGTCATCGGCGGTGTAAATAGCACCGGTGGTCGACTCCCGATAGGTGCCATCAGGTTGCAGTTGCAACGCCATCAGCGGACCAGCCTTCCGAGCGCATTGCCGATCTGTCCCATCCGGCCTTTCAGGTCAGGGGTGACGGTGCCGCCTTCGGCAAGGCGGCGAATGCCGAACCCTTCGGCGGTGGTCGACGCCGGGTTGACACCGGCGGTGGCGAAACCGACGGTCAGCCTGTCCAACGTGGTGACCGGCAGACCAGCCCGCAGCAGCAGCGACCGGTAAAGATTCAGCCAATCCTCTTCGGCGATCCCTTGTGGGCGCAACCGGTGTATCCGACCGTACTCCGGGGTGCTACGCAGACGTTCTTTGACCGCTTGCAACGGTTCGACCGGTTCCAACCCTTCCACCCGGCGCCGGTCGGCGTCCATGTAGATGCCGACCAGTTCTTCGGTGAGAGTGTCGTCGGCACGGCCGATCAGGGCGATCGCCAAGGAGCGGGCGGTATCTCTGACCGCGTCCCGGTCGGGCGGGACATACTGCCTTCCGGCACCGGCTCCACCGCCGCCGCCAGCACCGCCGAGCAGTTGCGCCAGGAAGTCTTCGAAACTCATCTCATCTTGCGCACCGGCCGCACGGAAGCCGGGACCGGGCGGACCTTTCAGACGTTCCGATTCAACCGCTTGCCCACCTTCCAACCTCTGCTTTTGGGCGAGAGCCAGGCGAAAGCGAAGTTGCTGTTCCTTCCCGGCCAGATACCCTTCGGCGGCTTGCGGGTCCAACCGCTCGAACAATCGGCGCTCGGAAGCGGTGAGCATCGAAACCAGCAGGGCGTGGATATTCTGTGCCGGAACGGTTGAGGGCAGTTTCGCAACCGGAGCGGTGACCACGCCGGAAGGGGCCACCGTCCCCGGGCGTAGACCTTTTGCCAGTCCAGCGCCGAACGCCTGTTGTACCCGGCCCCGGTCGAATGTCAAACCGGAACCGACCAGACCTAATCCTTCCTGCGTCTCCGGAGAGGTCAGCCAGCCGGACACGTTGCGGAAGAGGTCTCGCACGGTTGCGATATCGCGCTGCACGGCGCCCACTTCGGCCTCGACACCCGTTTTGAAAGCCTGCACTTCGGATTGGAACAGCCCGCGGATCAGCTCGCCGATCTGTTCCCCAAAAGTGCCAACCGTGTCCTCAGCCACTACAACTCACCGAAATTATCGGCCATGAACAGCCGGGCGAAGCCACGATCGAATGTCGACTCTTCCCACACACGGTCCAACAATCCATAGAAATCGTCTTGTAGAACGGTGCTGCGGCCCATGTCTTCAAGCAGCTTCTGAGCGAGGGCAGAGAAAATCTTCCTGCCGATCTGTGATGTCGGGCCGACCTCGGCGGCGGCGAGAGCGTTGACGATCGAGTTGACCGCCGGGACGTAAGGTTGCAACGAGGCGGGCAGCAGCCCGGCCAGGTGCAAACGTTGTATCGGGTACAGCCGCTCCCAAACCACTTCACCGGTACGGCGGGCCCCGATCAACTGCTCGGCGATCGTCTGCTCTATCGCCTGATTGATCTTGGTGCGCTGCCCCGACGTGATCGCCCCGGCCTCGAACATGTCGGCGGTTTCCGCTTTCGCCAACTCCCCTTCCCGATAGACGTCCAACTGCCCGACCGCGTCGGGCAGGTAGACCGAAAGACCGGGCGATTTCTCGACGAGACGTTGTACGGCATGCCTAGTCAGCCAGGCGATCGGGTCTTTCGACCAGCGTTCCAAACGCTCCGTCCGTTCCTCGTCCGACCAAGAGCCCCATTGCCATTGCTGCGAATTGGGGAAGGGCACCCCGTCGATGCTGGGGCTCAATTCCAACTGCGAGTCCTGCCAATCCCGGATACCGGCCCGGATTCGGGCCTGCTCTTCGGTGTCCCGGGATTCGATCACCGCTGCGAACATGCCGGCCAGGGTTTCGAAGTAGGGAGAGATCACCTCGGAGAAGTAGCGGGCCATGACCGCCTCCCGCGGTGACAGTCTGCTCTCGGCATCACCGACCGTTTCGGACAGTATCTCCCGGTAGGTGCGGGCCATCTGTTTCAGATTGTTGGCAAGAGTGCGTGTCTCGTCGGAGGGCATGTCGAAAGAGGGGAGCAGGTCGACGATGTCTTCGATCGAGCGCAATTGCAGGAAAATGTCCTCCCGGATCGTCTCGGCCAGGGTTTCCTCCTGGTTGCGTTCCCGCCAGCGAGCGTAGGAGCCTTCGTACAACCGATCGTCGACCAGGTCGAGTGCGGCGAACTCTTCGTCGAACCGGTTGTCAACCTCCCGGTACCGGCGGTACTCTTCCATGATCTGCTGCGCCGATCCGACCGGATCGTCGCCGAACTGGTCCCGTATCTCGATCTCCCGTTCGGCGACCAGCGACGTTCGCATGACACGTTGAATCCAGATGTCCGGGGGCAGCGGCTCCCTCCGTCCCTCCCGAATGTCACGCATCGTCTGCTCCAACGATCGCACCTCCGGTGGCGGGCCGCCGGGAGCCCAAAACGTTTTTGGGGTCAGATAGGAAACAAGGTACGGGTAGGACTGTTTGAACGCCGCTTTCGCTTCATCCCCCATCGGATCATCCCACCATGCCTGGGCGAGATTGAGAAAGGAGTCGATATCGGATTTGTTGTCAACCCTGGGAAGGGTGAGAGTCCTGAGGGCTGCCATCCCGGAAACACGAGCGTCGGCAAAATCCCGAGCGGAGTAGAAGCCATCGGACGCTTTCTGCTCGTCATACCAGAAAGAGGGATTGGCCGGGGTGAACGCCCCGGTGATGCCACGCACCATCAGGGTGTTCCCGGCGATCCGGTTGGCACGGGCCATGATCTGTCCATCCAGGTCGACGATCGCCTGCCAGCGTTCCTGAAATTCGGCGGCTTCGGGAGCGGAAGGGTCCAACAGGTAGGGGACACCGGACTCCCGGAAGGCGATCAGGTTGCCCAACTGCTGCGCTTCCACCCATTCGCCGAACTCGGATCGCTGTTTCATCGCAAGGCTGACCAGACCTTCGGTGCCTTCCAAATGCCGGATGGCGTCCAACACTTCGCCGTTCACCTGGGAACGTGAGATCGGAGTCAAAAACACGTCGAGGAAGCCCTCCCGATCGTCGGGGTCCAGCGTGTAGGCGCCGTGGTAGAGGCCGAACCCACGGAAGAAGAGTTGGAACCAGGATGGGGCGATCTCGAACAGCAATCCGGGACCGGCCGATTGCACGCCGAACGGGTAGAGGGCCGGTTCGATCAACGCTTCGAACGGGGAGCTGCCGGGCAGGGCAAGTTGGGTGCCTTCCGGCAGGACGGTTGTCTCCGGGGTGGTGCGCCCCTTCCACAGCTCGGCAACCGCCGGGGTGCCCAGGGCGTCCTCCAATATCTGCCGGTTGAGAACCAACAGTTGTCCCAGGTCGGCACCATTCCGATCGGCGAAGGCGGCGATCGTCTCGGCGGCCGCCGACGGGGCGGTCTGATAGTCGCCTGCGAACTTCGCCTTGCGCAGCATCGCTGCCAGCGGGGCGCCGAGAAACGGGTTCATCCCGAGTGACAGCTCGGAGACACCCATCAGCCCGTGGCTGCCGGGTTCATAGGGGGAGCCGACCAGGTATTCGACGTGTTCGGGCAGCTCGGCCGCTTCATCATTGCGAAGGGATGTGAATTGTTGAATCACCTGTGCCGGTGTGCCGGCGACGATATGTCCGAACTTGGATAGCCAGTCACCGGCCAGGTTGCCGGTGCTCGGGTTCTCATCGAACGCCAGCCGGTACCGGCGGGATGCCAGGTTGCCATCAGGGTCGAATTCCGGTTCGACCCGGACCAGGCCGATGTCGACGAAACTGTCGAGCAGCCGGTCGACTCGACGCATCACCGATGGACCGCCCAGCAGCAACCCACCCTCAACCATCGGCAGGGTGTACGCCCACGATTTGAGCACTTCATACTGCGCGGTTATGAACGGAAAAGAGCGTTCCATCGCCGCGAACATGGACGGGGATTCCCGCATGTTGAATGCGACCCGGTTGACAAGGTCGCCGGCTTTGATCCGGGCCGCCTCCCGGGCGGCCTCCGGTGTGGCACCCGCACGGACGTAGTAGTTATGCCATGCCTGCCGCAGCCGTAGGTAGGCGGGGCGGCGGGTGATCGCCTGTTCCAAGTCCTCGCCGAAGACCTGCAACATTCCGTTGGTCACCCGCTTGCGAAGGGACGGATCACGCAGGAATCTGGCATCCATCCGGGCGGCGACGGTGCGGGGAAAGCTGTGATGCGGATGGGTAGTCACGAAATCTCTGAGCGCGTCCCGCAACTTGCCGGGATGCTGCCGATCCAGACCGGGGACAAGGACATCGTCCAACACCTGGGTCGGAGCATGCCGCGAGAAGGCATCGGCGACTCGAGCGAGAGTCTGGTTATCCCCGCCGGTGAGTGGGTCCAAAAACCCGCGCATCAGGTTCTCGGCAGTTTCTAGGTACCGCTCGGCGAGAACGGTTTCGTCGAGTTCGGCTATCCCGTTGTTGCCGGCCCATTCGTGCACCAGTTTGCGCACCCGATGCCAGTTCGACATGTCGCCGACCAGAGCGGCACCGTCCACCCCGACCAGGCCCGGTTCCGAGCCGGCCTTACGAGCGATCCGTTGCAGGGCGATCAGGGCAACCGGGTCTTCGAGAAGGTTCGCCATCTTGGCGCCATACACGGCGCCATAGTTGAACAGGGCGTTCGGAGTCATCGCCCCGGTAACCCATTCGGCTTGCCTGGTGGCAGGCCCGACGTTTTCGACGAACAGGTTCACCCAGCCGCGTTGCAGTATCTCTTCGGCGTCCTCTTCCCACTTGAAGGCGGCCGGGTCCAAACCCATCGCCTTGGCGTTGCGGCCGGCACGCTCCATCGCCCGCTGTCTGAGAACGGCACGTCGCAGACCGGGGATGCGAGCGTCTTTGAACCCGTCCAGATTGGACTCATACCGGGTGAGCTGTCCGAGGGTGCGTTCCACCTGTGCGTCGACCTTGGCGAAGTCGGCCGGGTCGATGCCGAGATCGTCGAGATGTTTCCTGATCCCGGGCAGGGCTTCGGCGACTTTGGACAATCGAACATCCGGGTCGGTGATATCGGCGACAGCACGGCGCAAGGTGCCGAGAGTGTTCCCAACGAACGCCTGGTTGACCTTGCGCATCTTCTGATGTTGGGCCAACAGCAGAGTGTCGAACTGCCCGGCGAACGCCTTGAGCGGATTGGCGAAGATCGAGGTGAGGCCGGCCATCGCCATACGGAACTCGCCTTCCAGCAGGACACGTCCGGTCCAGGCGACCGGGCGACCGATCAACTGTGCCAGTTTGAAAACCCGAGTGGCCGGGTCGTACAGGTAGTGCGGGAGACGAACAGCCGCGGAGATCAACCCACGCCCGTCCAAGAGGTGCTCCGATACACCATCGGCGGTGCGCAGACGATTGGTGACCGCCGCGAACGCGAATTCGGCGGCCTCATCGTCGGACAGTTCCAACCCTTTCTGTTTCGCCATCGACCGATAAAGGTTGGCAAGGTCGGCCCGACGACGTTGGGTGCGGGGAGCGATGCCGCGCAACACCTGCCGTGGCAGCTTCTTGGCAAGCCGCCAACGTTGCGCACCGGCCATCAGGCCGTCACCAGGGATGGGGATCGAGTTGGCAAGTTCGGACGGCAGGAAGGGACGCTCAATCCACGAGCCGTCCGGGCGGCGAGCGATGTGTAGGGCGGCACCGGTGCCAGTGTCATGCGAGTACCGAATGAGTCCTTCGTTGTTGGTGAAGAACTCCTGCCAACGCCAGGCGAGATGCCCGTTGCCGATGTCGTCGCCCGCTTTTCGGAGCACGTCCAAGACAATGCCGTAACGTTCGTCCGGGGTGCCGGCGGCGAGTACCAGGTTTTTGTAGCCCAAAATCTTGTCTCTGGGCACCCGCAGGTGGGTGAGCACTCGGTCGAGTTGATGTATCGTTGTTGCCGGGTCGTTGAGGTCGACGGCGTGTGGCAACCGCGGTGTGAGCATGGCGAGCACTTTCCGAGTCGCCGCCCACTCCCCGCTGCGAGCTTTCGCTTTGGCGTTGCGCAGAATGTTGGCACGCCACCCGGCGTCGGGCAGGTCGACGATGATCTGTGAGGCGACGTTGCGCTGGTTGGCAAGGTCGTACAGATGCTGCCGGGCTTTGCGCACCGCCGATTCGGCGGCCAGGTATTCCGGGTTGTCGGCGAGAGTGGTTTGCAGGTCCGGGAAATGCCGGCCTTTCACCAGGTTACGCTCACCGAACAGGGCGATCTCGTCCGATGCGACCCGAATGCCGTCGACATCGCCGTTGCGGATGACGGTGCGGACGATGTCGTCGGCACGGGGATCCACCCCCCACCGATAGGTACCGTCCCGCAGGGTGCGGGTCAGTTTCGCCTTGTGTTTCGCCTGCCATCCGGCGGCGTCCAACCAATCGGCGACGTTGATACGGGTGCCCTCGTCTGAAAGGTCGAGGATGCGGGCGCCCTGTTTGAACCCGACGGTCGCCTCGCCGAGAGCCGGGTCGACAAGGCGTGCGATGTCGTCGTCTAGTTTGAACACGGTGCGGCCCTGGAAAGCTTCCAGCCGACGGCCGGACGACATGTCGGTCCAGTCGGCGACAGAAACCCGATGCCGATTGCTTATCAGGTCGTCGATGACCCGTTGGGTGTCGGCGATCGAATGGTCGGCGCTGCGTTGCACCGAGGCGAGAAGGTGCGGTTTGTGCTCCCCCATGAGCATGCCGTCGAGCATCATGTTGGAAATCGTCGCCGGGTTGGTTTCTTTCGCCAGTTCGCCGACCAACAGGTCGGACTGTCGCAAGAACTGCGGGAACTGTTCGACGATCCGAGCCGGGTCATCGGTGCGGGCGATGAAACCGACCACCCGTTTCTGGAACCGGGGACTGTGCACCAACTCGTCGGCGGTTTGGGCGAAGGTGGAGTAGGCGAGCCGGGTCCACACGGAGCGGCCACCCACCGGCATTCCGGCCTTGGCGGCCGGGCCGAAAATGCGGGCGGTGAAAGAGGCATCCGGCAGGTGCGGTATCTGTCGCGCCAGTTTGACCCCTTTGGCGAATTTGCCGGCGACGATCAGCGGATCGAGCACGAAGTTGGAGATCAAATCCAACCCGCCGGATGCGCTGTTCCAATTCGAGTCGGCCGGGGTCAGACCGAGGCTGAGAGCGACATTCTGTCCAAGGGACAAATGCCGACGCCAGGCGGCCTGTGACGGGTCGGCAACATTCGCCCACACGTTGGAGACGAACCCGGCCACCGCCCGATAGGGGGCGCCCAGCTTGTCCAAGAACCCGCCGAGGCCGCCCTGCCGAGAATAGGTTTCGGATTGCAACTGCCGTCCACGGCTGAACATCCAGGTGAGAAAGCGATCCCGGTCATCCTCGGTGTTCAGAGGGTTGGCACGCAAATACTGTTCGGCGAGCGAGACGATCTGGTTGCGGGCACGACCGTCCAAGACGGTGAGAACGGTGAAGATGGCGCCCTTCTCGTCGGGTCGCAGGTCGTAGTTGTGCTGTTGCAGCCAGGTGGCGACCAGCGGGGTTTTCGACAGTTCCCGGGCGACCTCGGTGATCGTGGCACGCCCGGTCGGATCGGTGAACAGGGCCCTTACCAATGTGCTGGTGCCCGCCCCGTCGTCGGTGCCGGCGGCGGACACGATCTCCGACCAGGCCGCCAGAGCTTCCTCGGAGGCGGCCACCTGGGAGGCGACCAGAGGGTCACGCTGCCAGAAGGCGTTGACGGCTTCGATCTGTCTTGCCAGCCCTTCCGCCGGGTCGACCGGGGGCGGGCCTTGGGTCAGTGGCGGTTCACCGCCGAACAATCCGGCGAACCAGTCGCCGACGCTTTCAAACAGGTTGGGCATCGCCCAGAATGGTTCTGTCGAGGGCGTTCAGGTCGACCACTTCGACCGACGGAGTGATCGGCGTATTCGCAGCCCTGGTGAGTGCGTCCAAGTAGGCCGCCTGCAATAGCCCGCCCGACCCCGGGTCGGTGGCGAGGGCGCGGAGCAGGGGCAGCCACCGAGAGCCGTCGAAAGCGGGTTTGCCGACCGCACCACGCTGGGTCGGTGTGCCGTTGAGCGTGCCGGACAGTCGCCGGGTGAGAAAGGCAAGCGGGTCGGAGGGGGCACCCGGTATTGCCGTCCCCGGTGCGGTGCTTCTGCCCTGTCTGGCCGGGGGAGCGGCGCCGGGGGAGCGTACCGCCTGCTGTCTGCCGAGCGGTTGGATTTTCTGGGCACCGGCGAGCATCTGTTTCTCCCCGTACTGCAAATCCGAGCCGGCCATGTTGGGCACTTGCACCGGTTGGGACAGGTCGGTGCGCTGGGACAGAGCTCCCGGCCCGGAGGGCGGCCGAGGTTTCCCATCGGGTTGAACGACACCGCCCCTAGCCATCGGACGGATGCTCCGATTCGGCGGTGAGACGGTCGAACTCTTCGGCGAAATGGGTGAGCACGGCGGACATCAAGTAGAACTGGTCGTTGCAACCGATCTGATACCAACCGTAAAATGCGCCCTCCGGATCGGTGCCCTCGTAGAGCAGGTAGCAGCGGTCCAAAGCGACATGCCCACCACGATTAAGCCGTATGGCGTTGACGATGTCCGGGGCGACCTTGTCCAAATGATTTTCCATGTCAACCTGCCAGCGCCGGTATCGGAGGCATGCCACGCATCGGCGCCTGCTGCGGAGCACCGGCCCCTTCGGGGACGGTGAGCGCCGACTCCAACCCGCCGGTGGCAGCCAGGGAGGCTTGCGCCTGCCGTTCCATCTCATCCTGAATCTCCAAGGCGACCTCGGCGAGCGGTTTGCCCTGTTCAGCCATCTGTTTCCGCATCTTGGCGAGCAACCTCAGATCGAGAGTGCCAGACGATGCGAGAGCCAGGATCAGGGTGCCGGCGGCGTCATCGACCCGTTCCAGCTCGATCGCCCGAATGACCGAGTCGACATCGGACACCCCGGGCATGGACTCGATCGCCTCCCGTTTCGGCATCAGCCCGGCGGCAACCGCCTGGGTGCGTTGCAAGAACCCGGCGTACCCTCCCAGGCCGAACCCGTAGTCAACGTTGATGTCCCAGCGCCCCTTGATGTCCTTCGAGGGCACATAGGTTCCGGTCTGATACTTCTTACCTTTCAGGGTGGAACCGCCGATCGGCTTCTCCACGTCCGGCCAGAGGGTTTCGTCCATCTGGAAGCAGACCGAGTAGAGGTACTTCTTGCCGGCGGCGACTACATCCCACGCCTTGGACACGGTGTTGTCGATCGCCTGTGACAGTTGTTCCAACGTCTTCGCCGAGACGTAGGCGCCTTTCGAGTCGACCTCGCCCTGCCGCACCTCCGGGTTGCGGTTGAGCACCCGGGAGAGGGAGGCCAACATGTCGATGTCGCGATCGGCCTGCAAGGTGGTGGGCGGAGTGAGTTGTCCCATCTCGCCGCCCTGTTCCAACTTGTTGATAACCAGCGGGCCGATCTCCATCTCCCCTTGATGCCCTTTGGCCCAATACACCGGGTAGGTGAGCCGTTCGGTGTAGGCGAGCTTCAAAGAGAGAAGCCGGGAAATGGCGACTTGCAAGCTGATCTGATCCTCGAACTGTGACAGACCCCACGGTTTCTCCACGGAGAACGTCTGGAACATGTGGGCGGGAACCCGGCCCAGCCGATGCTCCCCGGTCATGACGGTGCCGCCTTCGGAGACGAGCAACCAGCGCTTGTCGTCGATCATTTCGATGACGCCAACCTTGTGCCGATCCTCTTCGGAAGTGCTGCCGTAGGTGGAGCTGCCGGGCAGGAAGCGGCTGATCGCCGGTGAGCCGGCGAGTCCCATCGAATGAGCGACCGCGCCGGGGATGTCATATTTGAAAATGATGTCTTCCAGCTCGACGATGGAACGGCCGACCGTCTTCTTCGCCGACGGGTAGGCGCTGCGAGGATCGCGGAGGGACATGACCGGGCGTTGATGTTCAAAGTCGGGTTTGACGACGACGACGGCACGGCCGGTGCCGATCAGCCACCAGGCGAGCTGCCAGTAGAACAACCGGCTAGCCGGTTCGGCAGTTTGGGCGTACCCGTAGCCGATCTTCTCCAAGAGGCCGGTGCGTTTCATCTCGGCGTCGGAGTTGTTGCGCGGTTCGGCTCGCAGCTCCGGCGGGGTGCCGACCGCGGTTGCCAGGTCATCCCAAGCAAGCCGGGTCAGGTTGACAACATGCCGCGGTTCGGCGGTCGGAAAGTATTGGTCGAATTCTTGTGGCAATTCCCCTTCGTACAGGTGTACCAGCCGGGTGATCGCCGTCTGTCCCTTCGACCAGGAGCGTTTGCCGATCTCATCTTGCAACGTCTTGTAAAGCTGGGAGGGCATCAGGCATCGACCTTGTCTGAGAGGTTGACCTTCCAGACGTTTTGCCGCAGGTGCGGAGACAGGCGCTCCCAGCCGCGCATGCGGGACGAGGACGACATATTGGCCAGTTCGATCAACCCCTTCACGGACAGTTCTGCTAGCCAGAGCGCCATCGGAATGTCGTTGGGGCGCCGCGGCCAGCGGATCAGAGCCCGCAGGAACCCTTCCGCATGTTCCCTATCAGATGTCAACGCATAGGGGACTGACAGTTTTCCGGCTTCCATCCACCGGGCAAGCACCGGCACGCCGAGCATCGGGTCGTTTTTGCGCTCGTCGGTCAGCCATTCCTCGATGCCGAACCCAATTTCGGTGGCGAAGGCGCGCAAGCTCGGATCACGGGCCAGGGCCTTCTGGAAGGCGTTGATCTCGATGCGCACCCGCAACGGTTTCAACGTCTGTGCGTACCGGCCGATCAGCCCGGGGTGCAACTCGGGGGATTGTTTCCCCGACCACCATTCGACCAAATACCGACGCCGACAGCGGGCGCAGCCGGACAGAGCGACCAGGGCGGTTTCGGAGGCGTCTTTCGTCTCCCCGGCGGCCGGGTCGAACCCGAAGGCCAACAGGGTAGGACGGCCGCAACATTCGGGCAGCACCCCGAACGTCCGATTCCGGTCGAGCACACCAACCTGGGATTCCGGACCCAACACCGGGTCGGGGGTGACCCCGTCCGGACCTTGAGGGATGTTCGGGTACTCGCCTCGTACAACGCCGTGCCGGAAGAACATGATCTGCCCGTGCCGTGGCTCCTGGTTAAAGATGGATTCGAAATCGGCGTCGCCGAGAGCGGCCCGTTGCGCTTCCAAGAACCAGTAGGGTCGCAATTCCGGCCAGAGGATGCATTCGGTGTGCTCCGGATCATCCCCACCCTGGCAGCGTTCGGCGTCGTGCGCTTTCAACTCGGTGAGGATGACCACATGCCGACCCTCGGAGATGTCGGCGATATGAGATTTCAACTCCCACCACAGGTCGCCGATCGGGGATGGCTGGTAGGAGCCGAACCCGAGCACCGGAGTATGCGGCTCTCGACGAGTCATCACCTGGGAGGTGAGCCATTTGTAATCCCGCATCGTCTGCGCCTGGGACATGGCGTCGTCCAACGATTGCGGGTCGTCGATGACGATCAGGTCGGCGTCTTTGGACAGGACGTTGGTGCCCTTGCCGATGGCGAGCATGGTCGACGCTTTCGCCCTTCCGGTACGGCCGTACACCTTGAACTCGCCATCCGCCCACGGTTTGATCGTGTCCTCTTTGAACTGCCCGTAGGCGGCGGTCAATCCTTCGTTGAACTCCAACTCATCCCGGATCAGGTTGACCGACTCACCGGACGTGCCGGTGATCCCGGCACAGCGCAGGATTCTCATGTCACGATTACCACAGATCAGGTTGACCGACCCGTGATCGCACAACGCGGTCTTTCCGTGCCGAGGCGCCGTGAGGTTGATCCAGGAGATCAAATGTTGCCGCCCGGCGATCAGGTCGTTGATGTTGTCCGGGATGTTGTTCGGATACCGGGCCAAAAGATCGAGCGCCCAATCGGGGATCGGCTCTTTCCTGGCAAGCCCGGCCATGACCGCAAACCAGGCGTGCTGAAACCTAGGAGTCTGGTAGGGCTGCCCGGTGGCCGGGTCGACGAAGAAGCGGGCCCGCCATTCGGGGAAGGCTTCCAGGGCGAGCAGGGCCCGGTACTCATCAGGGGCCGTCTCCGGTGAGGGTGCCCGCAGATATTTGAGGTCTTCGTGGATGGTTTTGGTCGACGGCATCGTCTCCCGGGTGAAAGCAAGCTTCACGTCATAGGCGATGTCCCGGATGCTGTATTTCTGCGCCTCGTACCGTGCCAGGTTGTCAGACACAAATTGCCGTCGGCGAGCCTGGGTGTAGCGGAGGTCTTTCAGCGGCGGCCTTCGAACAGGAAATGCCACGCCGACCAAGCGAGCACGAACAGGATCAGGGAGAACAACCCGGAGCCGGTGTTTCTAAGCGCCCACACCTGTTCAGACAGAGTGTCGCCGGGGGCTTTGCGGATGAGCGCCCACACCTCGAGCACGACGAAGTAAAGAACCCAGAGCAGCCAAGCCGCACGCCAGAAGGTCATCGCCCGTTCAACGAAGAGTGAACGACCGGGTTTCAGCTAGGGAAATGCCAAGGATGTCCTAGCGTTGTGCTAGTTTGACTGGTGCCCTGGTGACCGGCTGGATGGCGCGACATCCCGCAATGCCGGCTAGGCCCC
>Ga0209002_10001494_pt1 | contig 18876 bp, 22 predicted proteins | sample Rifsed16ft2_FD_184010 | JGI IMG/M metagenome (GOLD analysis project Ga0209002, IMG submission 184010) | Soil microbial communities from Rifle, Colorado, USA - sediment 16ft 2 (version 2) | ecosystem: Environmental > Terrestrial > Deep subsurface > Rock core/Sediment | place: Rifle, Colorado... | reverse complement strand
GGCGGATATGCGGCAACGATATAAGTCTAATAACAAAGATTTATATTGCTGGGCATTAGGTTTACCAATTGCTAAAGAACCGAATGATTTAGAACGATTATTAAGTCCAGAAATAAGAAATGAAGAAGTGGAGAAAAATTATCAAAAACTTAAAAAATGGGATATTAAATATAGTATTGAGGAATTAAAGGGAGTACTAATAGATGTCCAAAAAGCTCGGAAAACCAGAAAGTGATAGCGATGTAGTCAACGAAGAACCGAAAGTAGTTTTAATTGGTACGGGGTGGGTTGGTCAGTTTTGTCATGCTTATTTCAAAAATGCTGATTTAGTCAATAGCAAGGGTTTTGTAAAACAAAAATACAAACATTATGACCTAGCTATTATTGGGGTGCCAACACCAATGAACAAGAAGACGGGACAATGCGACATTTCGATTGTGGAAGAATCTGTAAATAAGTATAAAGATATTGTAGATAACTTTTTAATTAAATCGACTGTAGAAATTGGGACAACTAACTATTTGGCTAAAAAATACAATGTAAACATTGCCATGAGCCCCGAGTATGTCGGTGAAACATTAGGACACAAGCTTACCGAACCCAAGAGAGATACCTTTTTAATTCTTGGGGGAACCAAACGAGTCATTAATAAAATTGCTGAGTTTTGGCGATTAGTTTTACATTCCGATAGTAGAATATTTTTATGTAGTTCTATTGAAGCAGAGATTATTAAATATTGTGAGAATTATTGGATTATGAGGCGAGTGGATTACTGGAATGAGGTCTATGATTTCTGTGAATTATTTGGAGTTAGTTTCGATATGGTGCGAGAGGGATTAGTACTTGACTCCAGACTTGGTAGAACACATAGTTTTGTTTATCCAAATAATAGGGGCTGGAGTGGGAAATGTTTACCAAAAGATATGAACGCTTTGTATTTTAAATTAAAACAAATAGGCTACGACAACTTAACGCTCAAGCATTTAATAGATAAAAATTGCACAATATGGAGGGCTGGTTACAAAGATAAAAACCAGTTAAAACCAGATGAAGATTACTGAAACCGTATCATCTCAAGAGACTAACAAATCGGACATTATAAAAAGAGATTTTCCTGAAATCCTCTATAATTCGGCAGGATTTAGGAAGGCGGCCTGTAAAAAGGCTGGAATATCAAGAGATACTTTTTATCGTTGGTATAAAGACCCGGAATTTAAGAAAGTTATTGATCAGGTAGACGAGGAATTAATAGATAAGGCTGAAAGTCAGCTCTTGATTAATATCGAAAAAGGCAAAGAAACGAGTTTAATTTTCTTTCTAAAGAATAAAGCCCCCAAGAAATGGCGTGACGTACACGAATTAGAGATAATACCTCCACAAGAAAAGATTAAACAAGTATTAGAGGCGATTAAAAATGAATCTATATCAAAAGATGGTGCTGGCGTTCTTCAAGAACAGTCAGGGACAGCCTTACCTTCTAACACAGGGACAAAGTGATATTTTCCGTCTAGTCTATGAACCTTCCATTAAGAGAGGGGCGGTTAAGGCGGTTACTCAATATGGTAAAAGTGATGTTACCTCTATTGCTATACTCTTAACGGCTATTGAAAGACGGGAGAAGATTTTAATTGTTTCCCCTTCTGAAAAGCAATCCCGGATTATTATGTCATATGTTATCGGACATATCTTTGACGATGATTATTTAGAAGCCATGTTGGAATATGAAGGTAGTAAGGAAAGATTAAAAGAAGAACGAAGCAAGCAACGGATAACTTTCAATAACGGATCAGAAATATATATACTAACCGCAGAAGCCGGTATTGTCTCAAGAGAAGCAAAGGGACTGATGGGATTTGGAGCTTCTATTGTGATTGTAGATGAAAGTGCTTTGATTCCAGACAATATGTACTCGAAGATATTGCGAATGATTGGGGGAGTTGAAAATGGAAAGATAGTACAGTTGGGTAATCCGTTTCAGTCAGGACATTTTCAAAGAGCTTTTACTTCACCTCGTTATCAGTCTTTAACTATAGATTATCATCAGGCTATTAAGGAGGGTCGAATATCGGCTGATTTTGTGCAAGAAGCTAGGGAAGAAATGTCTTCGATGGACTTTACCATATTTTATGATTGTCAATTTCCAAGTGGAGGGGCAGAAGATTCATTAATTCCTTATGAATGGATTAAAAAAGCAATAAATAGAAATGTAATCGGTGACGAGTCACAAGTGGGGGTTGATGTAGCAAGGTTTGGAAGGGATAGAAGTGTCTATATTTATCGAAGGGGCTACGAAGTGACTAGAATCGCTGAAAATACAAAAGTTGATACTATGTCCCTTGTAGGTTGGCTCAGAAATCTACTTGATGAAGATGATCCTGATAATATCGCTGTCGATGTAATCGGTATTGGTGCCGGAGTTTGTGATAGACTAGATGAATTAGGTTATAAGGTAACTGAAGTTAATGTTGGTGAGTCACCGGATGACAAAGACAAGTATTTCAATTTAAGGGCTGAAGTTTTTTGGAGTTTAAGGGAATTATTCAAGAAGGATTTAATCGGAATACCAAATGACAGTTCGTTAGTTCAGGAGTTAACCGATTTGAGGTATAAGTATTCAAGTGAGAAGAAGATCAGAATTGAAGCTAAAGAAGATATGAAGAAGCGGATAGGTAGATCACCGGATAAGGCTGATGCTTTAGCTTTGGCTTTTTTTGATTTGACAAATCTAGGAACAGAACTTATAATTATGGAGAACTAAAAAGAACGCATAAATAGTGGCGTTCTTTTTTTAATATGGTTGACGAATTAATACTAGGATCATCCCTAGAATTACCCGAAGCACCCACGCGTAAGTCTACAGAATATATTAAAACCTATCAGGGATTAATATATTCTTGTGTTTCTCGCATTGCTCAAGAAGTTTCTACTATTCAACTCAAACTCTTAAAGAAGAAAATAATTAAAGGTAAAATTGAATTAGAAGAAGTAGAAGAACATGAGGTATTATCATTATTGTATTATGCTAATGAGTTCTATACTTTTTCGCAATTAATCTTTATTACTGAAGTCTATTGGCAATTGACCGGTGAGGCTTTTTGGGTAATTTTCGATACTAATGATCGGAAAAATCCTAAGCAAGTATGGCCACTTCGACCGGATTGGGTCGATATTATTCCATCTAAAACCGAATTTATAGATCATTATGAATATCATCCTGAGGGTTGGGCTAAAGGGGTAAGATTAGAAAAAGAACAGATTATTTTCTTTAAAAATCATAATCCTTTGAATCCTTATCGGGGTAAGGGTGCAGTTCAAGCTTCAAGTATGGCAATTGATACTTTAGATTTCTTAAATAACTGGAATCGTAATTTCTTTTTTAATTCTGCAATCCCTTCTATTGTTTTTACGACTGATAAAAAATTAAAGAGTGAAGAAATTAAACGATTTATGAGTGATTGGCAGAATAAATATGGAGGGGTGAGTAATGCAAATAAGGTAGCTTTTTTAGGGGGAGGATTAAAACCGGAGATTATCTCACAATCTTTCAAGGATATGGATTTTGCAGTTCTAAAACAAAGTGTTAAAGATGACATTTTAGCGAGTTTTGGTATTCCAAAAACTATTCTAGGATTAACTGAAGATGTTAATCGGGCAACTTCTTCAACGGCGAAACAGATTTTTGCAGAAAATACTATTAAACCATTAATGACAAGTTTTGTTTCTTATTTAAATGAATATTATTTACCTTTATTTGAAGATAAAAGCGATCTCTTTTTTGATTATGAAGATCCAACCCCTGAGGATGTTGAATTACAATTAAAAATTTATGAGAATGGACTAAAAAATGGTTGGCTAACTATTAACGAAGTTAGAGATGAGGAGAACAGAGAACCGATAGAAGGTGGAGATATTATTTATTTGCCTTTTAGCTTACAACCAATGGGATCACCACCTCCAAGTTTTGGAAATAATATTGGAGAAAAAATTAAAGGTTTTTTTGGTAAAACTGACGAAAAACAGGAAGGATATATTACTCTTAAGGCAAAACGAAAAAAGAAACGGATTAAAGATATACTTACACTACCGATTCCCCCTAAACGATTATCAGAAATTCGTAAAGAACAGATAATGAATAATATTAAACCGGATTTGATTAAGATGATTTCGGTTTTAATGAAATATAAAGAACCAGAAAAGTCTAAGGAAGAACAAGAGAAAATTGGAAAACAACGTGAAGCTCATTGGAAGCAGTTGGTAGCAAAGACTGATGTTTGGGAAGCAAAGTATCGGCAGATATTATGGGATTATTTTCAACGTCAGGAAAAAGAAGTTTTGCAAAACATTGAGAGTTTAAAATCTTTTCCGATGATGGAGCGTAAAAATAAAATAGATACTGCCTATTTTGATTTGAAAGAATGGGATAAAGTATTAGAAGTTCAATTAAGACCATATATTAAAGAAATTGTTAATCAACAAGGCGGTTTTACTTTTCATTCTTTAGGATTGCCACAAAATTTGAATCTTTCTACCGAAAGAGCGGTTAGATATTTAGAAAATGTTTCTCTGCGATTTTCAGAAGAAGTAAATCAAACTACTTTAGTTAAATTGAGAGAGAGTTTAGCAGAGGGAGTTAAATTAGAAGAATCGATCAATGAATTACGTAAAAGAGTGAATGAAATTTATGGTAATGCAAGTACAGCTAGGGCAGAGATGATAGCTCGATCAGAGGTATTGCGAGCTTCCAATTTTGCCACAAATGAAGCATATATCCAGAGTGGTATAGTTACGGGTAAGGAATGGTTAACGGCTGAGGATGAAAGAACATGTCCATGGTGTAGTTCAATGAACGGAAAGATTGTTGATGTTAAAAGTGATTTTTTAAAGGAGGGTGATGACTTAACGGTAAATGATAAAAAGTTAGATTTAGATTATTCTGATATAACCACACCTCCCTTGCATCCACAATGTCGATGTACTATTTTGCCTTGGTTAGAAGAAATTGAAACTAGTCAACCTCTATTACCAGATGTTAAAGAAACAATTGAGGGTAACTTTTATATTCCACAAACTAATCAAACTGAATGGTTAAAAACATTTTATAAAAAAGACAATCAACCAGAATTAGCAGAATATGCGGAAGAGTTCGATTTTAAAATTGAAGAGATCGATATTGACTGGATGAAGCGTAATGTACATTTTTATACTACTTTTGACGCTAAAACTGAAAAATATTTTGAGAATATGAAAGATGGAGATAAATTCCCGCCGCTTATAGTTATTCCAGATATTCAAAAAGGAGTAGAAGACAGTTTTGGGCTATTGTTATGGGATGGTAATCGTAGATTTAATGCTTTAATGAAGCTAAAAAATATTAATAAATTTAAGATATTAATAGGGAGTTGGAAATGAAGTTTCCAAAAGAATTAGAAGAACTCATCAGACAATTAGAAGAAGCCGGCGAAAAAAATGCGGTAGCACTAGCAATAATTCAGTGGCAGAAAGAACGTAAAGAAGGTAAAAAGTCTTTTAATTATATGGTGAAAAAGAATATTGAAGAATCTCTAAATGAATTAGAAAAAGTAAAGTTAGATAAAATAAAGGTTGAAAAAGAAATCAGAGATGCAGAAAAAGAAAGAGAAAAGATAATTAAGAGGGCTAAAGAGCAAGCCAAAAAAGAAGCGGAAGAAGAAAAAAAGAGTTTAATACAACATATAATTGATTTGAAAAATAAACTACAAGAGAAATTATTATCATGAGTGAAAGTGAACTACAACAACTCAAAAAAGAAACCGATGAAATTTTAGGCTCTGATAAAGAGTTTGATTTTTTATTGTCCTTAAAAAAAATATTGCAAGAGAATATTCCTGATAGTTCTGGATTATCAATAAGTAAAAAAAAAGAATTTGAACAATTAATTAAACAATTAGAGAAAGTAGAAAAAACAATTGGAGAGAAGAATGAAAATATTCAATATGCTCTAATTGATATTTTAAAACAATTCAAACAATTTAAAGTTAATATTCCCAAACGATTTGATGTTAATGTTTTAAATCAAACAACATATCCTCAATTTCCTTCTTCATTAAAAGTTAATAATTTCCCTAAAGATATTAAAATTAATAATTTACGCGATTATACACCTGATATTTATAAATTTGAAAGTTTGCTTTTAGCATTATTAAAACAAGGAAATAAAAAAGAGATAAAAGTGAATCTGGATGAATATTTAGATTCAAAAAGACCATTAGCTGTACGATTGTCAGACGGGAAGAAATTTTATAAAGCATTATTGCAAGCTTTTACTTCGGGGGGTGGCGGAGTTTCTTTTGCCAAAAGTAATGGAGACGTACAAGAAGGATTAATTGATTCTGATCGGCATGTACAGGTAGATGTATTATCTACACCAGAATCGGCGGTTTCTGCTACGCCAACTGTTTATAATATTGATTTGACTTTAGCGGATACCGAATATTCTCAAGCATTACCAGTAAATACAGAAAAGTTTGAGTTTTGGTGTCGTGGAGCTTATGATATTCGTTTTGCTTTTATTACTGGAAAAGTGGCTACACCTACTGCTTCTTATCTAACTTTGAAAGCGGGAACTTATGCAGAGGAAGATAACTTAAATTTAGCCGCTACCACTTTGTATTTAGCGTGCGGAACGGCGGCACAAGTTGTTGAACTTCTAGTTTGGACATAATATGAAGATATCTGGAATCCCAATACAATTATTAGACAATCGATATTTGAAGCTTGATGCTTCAAATGATCCCGTGACTGGCAACCTTTTAGTTAGACCTACAGTTGATTCTCTCTCTAACTTCGAAGTACAAGATAAAGACACAAATGTAATTCTGTCAGTAGATAGTGTGAACAATAGAGTCGGCATTGGGACGGCGAGTCCTCTGGGCAAAACTCATATCAAAAATAGCCAAAATACTGCAACTCTAGGAAGTGAAATGATAACGGTAGCTAATAATAGGACTTTTGCCGGCGCGGGTAACTGGACGGGGACCAATTGGACAGTAGGAAGTGGCGTATACACACACACCGCAGGAGCTAATGCTGCATCTCTGGCGAATACTTATTTAAGTGAAGCTCCTGTCGGCGGTAATTATTACAAGGTAGTTATTAAAATTACTACCACTGTGGCGGGAGTACTAACCATTGCTCTTGGCGGAAGAAGTTATTTTAATCTAGCTGGGAGCCAGCCTAGTCAAGATGTCACATCAAATACTTATACATTTATGATGAAGGCTGTTGGTAATGGTCCTATCACACTTACACCAGACGCTGTTTGGACAGGCAGTGTGGACAATGTAAGCATTAAAAAAATAACTCCTATTTCAGAACCGCTTATAACTTTTGAAACGAACGCAGAATCTATACCATCAAGCGAGATAAGAATTACTGATAGTACTACACAAAATATGTACTTCGGGAAAGAAAACGGGGTTACGTGTGTTACATCCATATCAACGGCGAACGTGGGAATTGGGTTTAATTCGCTGTATTCTGTTATAACAGGATCGAGTAATGTAGGTATTGGAACTGACGCTTTGTATCAATTGACAACGGGCGACCTTAATATTGCCATCGGGAATGGGGCATTTTCAGGGCTAACTATTGGTAGTGGTAATATTGCTCTTGGCGGAAACTCTTTTTGGGGGAATATATCTGGATCATATAATATTGGTATTGGGACAGATTCGGGCTCTAAAAATATTTCGGGTTCAAATAATACTTTTATTGGATATTCCGCTGGTTTCTGGCAAACGGGAAGTGATAAGTTAATTATTGACAATATCCTGCGAGCAAATGCGGCCACTGAACTAACTAACGCTATCATTTATGGTGTGTCAGCGGCGCTTCCGATAAACCAGACTTTAGCATTAAATGCAGTTGTTTCAATTAGTGATGGCCTGATAGTCAATGAGGGCGGATTATCAACTTGTGATACTCGAATAGAGGGTGATACTGATGCTAATTTATTATTTGTTGATGCTAGTGCCGATAAAGTGGGCATCGGGACGACGGGGCCGGGAGCAAGATTAGAAATTATTGGCGGCAGTGCCGGTTCTAAGTCGCTGATAGTTAGAGGAAATTCAAGTAATGACGCCAACATTCAGGAATGGCAATATAATAGCGGAACTGTTAGGGCAAGTATAGCAAATACAGGAGCATTTTATACCCTTGGAGATGTAGGAATTGGGGTCGCTGTTGATACAAAATATGGTCTTAATTTAGCAAAATCTGTTGATGGAGCAGATACGCTGACATATAGGGGATTAAATTTTACCCTTACCGATGCTCCAAGCACAAGCAATACGCACTATGTCCAAGGTTTAGCTGGTTATACTTATGCTAATCCTGAGGCCGGTGTTACAAACTCGGGAAATATAAGAGGAGGTATTTTCGGCGCATACTTAACGTCTGACGCAACCCAAGGAACGGTAACTACTGTCTATGGATTATCGGTTGGAGCGGGGACGCTTACTGGCGCTACAGGAACAATAACCAATCTTTATGGTTTTGATCTAAGCCTTGCAAAAGCATCGGGTTCAACAATAACCAATGCCTATGGTTTGTATTTGGCAGATGTAAACCAAGGAGATACTCTTAACTATGCCATTGTCACCAATGCAGGAAATATCGTCTTTAACGAAGGCGGCGACGCTTCGACTGACTTTAGAGTAGAGGGAGATACTGCTACTAATCTTTTATTTACCGACGCTTCTGCGGATGCGGTGGGAATAAATTATACCGATCTTACTGGAACTACGGGGAAGTTCCTAGTAAACGGCAATGTTGGCATAGGCACGACAGCACCCGCTACACACTTAGAACTTAGGGCAACAAAAGACGATAATATCAGAATTACTTCAACGAAAGATGCTAGTGATTGGACAACTAGCGATACTATTGGTGGTTTTGAATTTTATGGTTCTGACCTTTCGGGGCTTGGTGCTGGCGTAAAAGCCTCCATGAGGGCTATTCAGGAAAATGGAATATATGGAAATCTTTTTGGTCTTATGTTTTCTACAGCTGGTACTAATGGAAATGATACAGAACGTATGAGGATTACCAACACCGGCAACGTCGGAATTGGGACAATAGCTTTCGGTACATCTGCCACGAAAGTCCTGGGTATTGGCAGTGGTACAGCACCAACCACTGCTCCGGCGGATATGGCCCAGATGTGGGTGAAAGACATCAATGCCGCTGCCGGATACGCTGGATGGCACAAACGCACGGAGACCACAAATGTTGTAGAGATTGTTCCGGGCGTCGTCATCAAAGCCACAACTGGGCGGACAGCAAACCCCTACGAGGGATTTATAGAAATCAACACCTTTGATAATCTCGTGGCAATCTACGCTGACGCTGACTGGCGCACGCTCGCCAGCGGATGGTAAAGACACTAAATAATGATATTATAATAGAAAATTAAAAAGGAGGTTTATGAACATTAAAGTAACTGAACCAGTTTTAGATTATGAGGGGAAAGTAATCAAAAGCGGAAAGGATAAAAGTCTTATATGGCGGGATATTATCTTTCAGGCTTTAAACAGTGTTACCCAAAATGAGGTTTTAACTGGCGAACAAAAAGCCAAATGTTATCGAATTAGCCAAAAGGTATATGATAGCAATGCTCCTGATTTGACCTTAGATGAGAGACATTTTGTTTTGGAGCGGATTGATAAAATTATTTTATCGCCTTTAATTTGTGGGCGGGCAGAAGAATTTTTTGAGGAGAAAAAAGGTGAAGGAAAATAAAAACGATACAATCTCGTGGTTACAATACAATAACATTGCTGGTATTGTGGCTTCGGCTTTAATGTTATCAACCACCTTCTTTGCTTTATATACTAAGGTAGAAGTTTTGATTACTCGGGTCGATAATTTACGTGCTATTGTCGAGAAACAGAATGATCTTGTGGCTCAATTTCGGGAGAAACAGATAGAGATAGACAAAAGACTAACTTTAGTCGAAGCTGAAAAATGACATATCCTTTTACTAAACACTGGGAGTTTTCTAATACTTTTGGAACGGCACAGCACTATGACTTTAAATGTCCAGTATGGACGCCGTTTGTAGCGATAGAGGCTTTTATGCCTGATTTTATCGGTATTGATAAAGGACGAGGTATCGCTGGTACTGGCGAACATGGTCGGTGGCGGTACTGGCATGTGGAATCGTTTGATATTCAGATTCAAGAAAATAAATTAGTTAAGGAAGGTCAGATGATAGGCTATACCGGCGGCTGGCCGCCATTAGCAAATGAAGCTACTACAGGTGCTCATTTACATGTAGATTGCCAAAAAGACGGTAAGTATATAGATTTTATGAAGTTAATTAAAGAGGAGGAAGATATGTCTGATCCACAGTGGATAATAGACGTAACCGAAAAGGGTAAAAAAGCCCTCAAAAATTTAGGACTTACTGAATGGCTGAATAAGCCACCATCAGAACAGCTTAAATTTTTAATTGATTTAGCAGTTCAAGGACAAGAGATTGGTCTTAAAGAGGCTTGGAAAAAAATCGGCAAGATGATTGGAATCAAGTGAGATAGGTTTCATCATTTTTAGGTGGCTTGTAGAGTCTTAAAAATGAAAGGAGAACTATTCCTACGAATAAATACTGGCAGAATGAAGCGGCTAAATTATGGGATGAAATACGGCGATTGGAGAACAAAATTGATAAAAACAAGAAAGGTGTTACTTGGGAATTTCGTTTACTTCTGGATGAAGTAAGGGGCATCAACGATTTCATGCAACAAACCTCTAAAAAAAGAGGATAAAAATATATTTTAGGAAGAAGGTGACTAAAATGTCAGAACCATTCAAAGAAGCGTTAAAAGAATTATTAAGAGTGATTGCTTTGGCTGTAGTTCCCGTAGTTATCTCTTTTGCCGAGGCAGGTACTTTTTCGTGGCGGGAAGTGGCGCTTGTGGGAGTGATCGCTGGACTTAGGTTTGTTGATAAACTTTTGTATTTAGAGGGTAAGGAAAAAGAGAATAAGATACTTGAAGGCGGTTTAACGAGATTTTAGTATAAATTTCAGAGTATTTTTTTTCTTAGATAAGCGTTACAGGAATTTCTAAAAAAATAGGCAGATTTCATAAATTTAAAGAGGTAAATATGATAGATGAACTTCGTTGCGAAAATTGTGGCAGATTTTTAGGAAGTAATTTTGAGGGTCGTTTTGTCAATCTTAAATGTGGTAAATGTGGTTGGGTAACTAAAATAAACATTAATCCAAAACCATTAGGGAAATGGGAATTGACAAAAGAGAAAAAAATGGTATTATTTAATTGAATTAAATAAATATAGGCAGTCAAAGCCTCTAACCTCATTAAATGACTAAAAGTCACCGTATGAGGTTAGAGGCTTTTTTTATTGCTTAAAGGCGGGGAATATTAGTTTAATACTATTTATGCGTTCTTTTTTCCCCGTCTTTATGAAGTAAAAAATCATGCCTGAAACTACCGAAAATTATCATCGAGTGCCTAATCCAAAACATACTGAAAGTGAGTGCGAGAATATTCGTACTATGACTGTTTCCGGAGAAAAAGGGATTAAAGCACTTTATTGTATTGATCATAAAAAAATTAAAACCTATCTTTTTGATGTAGAAAAGTGGTCGATGGATGAAGCTAAAAGATGGGTTGTCAATCACTCTAAGGAGGTGCATCTTATGGATCATTTTATTGCAAAAGCGTACGTAGAAAAAAGAGATAATGATGAAGAAGGAATACTAGAAGCGGCAGTAGCTTCAACGGGTAATGAAGACAGACATGGAGAAGAATTAAATCAAGAAGGATGGGAATTAAAAAATTTCAAGAAAAATCCAGCATTCCTTTGGGGACATAATTTTAGGGAAGAAAGACCCCCAATCGGCAAAGTATTAAAAGTATGGTTGGATGGTGAAGGAAAAAAGACAAGATTAATGTTTAAACCTAAATTTGATTTAGAAGATCCTTTTGCGGCAGAGATTTATAGAAAATACAAAGATGGTTTTCTAAATTCTTTTTCGGTTGGTTATATTCCTCTTGAAATTGATGGCAATCAACATTTAAAAATGGAATTGCTTGAAATTTCTGCCGTAGCGGTTCCGGCAAATGCTGATGCTAATGTAAGACGTGGTTTAGAAGAATTTAAAATTAAAACTATTACTTGGGAAGGAATATATAAATGTTTATATGGATGTAATTTAGAAAGTAAAGACATTATACCTTTTTCGGGTTTTCCGATTGCTGAAGAATCACGAGCATGGAATGGGGGAACTGCTGAGGGAAGAATCCGTAATTGGGCAGGGGGTCCCGAATTAGAGAAAATAGATTGGTTAAAATATCGTAAAGGGTTTACGTGGTTTGATTCTCGAGATGAGAAAAATCTACGTTCGTATAAATTGTTGCATCATGACATTGAGAATGAAGAGTTAGTAACTGTTTGGACTGGGATACGAACCGCAATGGCTATTTTATTAGGAGCAAGGGGAGGGATTGATATTCCCGAAAGTGATCGTAAAGGAATCTATAACCATCTATTACGACATTATGAACAATTCGAAAAAGAGGTTCCTGAATTTAAATATGTTGAAGATCAAGTTCTAAAAAAATTAGAAGGAGAGATAAAAGGAGATGCTTATGAAAAAGCAGTATCAGAAGTTAAAGGACAAATTACAGCTTTACGGAATGAAGTTAAAAGCATTTTTAGTAAAAAAGAAAACGAGCAAGAAAAAAAGAATATCTTTGAAATGCAAAAATTAAGAAAAGCATTAAAGATTATATCAATAGCTTTAACGAAAGGGGGTGAAAAAAAAGATGGACAAAGATAAAATTAAAGCACTTCTTAAAGAACTTGAAGATGAAGGTTCAAAAGAAGGTGATGAATCAAAGGAAGGAACTGATGAAAAATCCTTATCAATTGATGCACTTAAATTAGCCGAAAAAATCGGAGATAAAATTGTATCAACAATTGAAGAAAAAACCCAACGAAAAGATGATGGTACTTTAACCAAACTTTTCACGCCCAAGGGTGGATTAGAAGCAGTAAAATATCCTTCTAATGATGAATTGGCAAATTTGAGTAAAGAAGATAAAATTCTTGTTTGGTTTAAGGCCATGATAAATAAAGATCGTGACAACCGAGCGGATTTTGTCTTTAAAGCGTTAATTGAAGGTACTGATGCTCAAGGGGGATACTTAGTTCCTGAAGAGTTTAGGGCAGAAGTTTTCCGCATTCTTCCAGATATGGCGGTAATGCGTAAACTTGCTAGAGTAATTCCTATGACTACAGATACCCTTAACCTTAATACTTTGTCTGCTCGGCCGTATGCTTATTGGACGAGTGAATATGCGTCAAAGTCTACAACTTCAGCAGAATTTGGTCGCGTGACCTTACAACCCAATGATCTAGTGTGTTTGCTTCCTGTGACTCATCAACTTATTGCTGATGCCAATATTGATGTGATCCGATTTGTAGTCGAATTGTTTGCGGAGGCAATCGCGGCCGCTGAGGATGATGCTTTCTTCACTGGTTCGGGTTCGGGTCAACCTCAGGGTATTGCTTCTTGTAGTAGTACCGGTTCTATAGCCTCTGGGGGATTACTGAATTTTGACGACATTATTTCTGCGATCTATTCTAGGAAACAAAGGATTCGTCAAGCTCCTAGTGCGGCTTTTGTAGGTAACCGAAGAGTAATTGAAATTCTACGTAAGGTTAAAGATAGTAATGGAAGATATATCTGGACACCGGGTGCTTCTTCAGATGTTGCTAACAGAGGTCCCGAAATGGTATATGGTTATCCGATTCATGAGAACAATGATCTTTCTGAGCATGTTCTTTGGTTTGGAGATTGGAAATATTACCTCATTGGAGACCGACAGTCTCTTGCGGTTGAAACTACCCGTGAAGGTGGAGACGCATGGAGAAGGAATGCAACCGAGGTCAAGGCAGTAGAGAGAATTGACGGAAAATGTGTGTTAGGTAGTGCTTTTGTGCAAATTACAGGAATTTAGTTGTAATCTTGCGACAGGGGATAACTCAATCCCCTGTAATGAGGAGGCAACTATGATTAAAGTTCAATTTTTTAAAAATGGTGAAATAATTGAAGTTACCCGTAATGAAGCACATGGATTAATCGAAAAAGGATTAGCTAAAATTTATGTTGAATATGAACAAAAAGTGATAAGACCTTCTAGAGGAAGACGAAAAGGGTATTCAGTTAAAAAATTATAAATATGTCAGTCAATAATTATGTACTTACAACTCGACAACGTTTGATGAATTTTCTAGGAATTACTACAGTTACTACAACTGAGGGTAATGTTTTAGATCGAATTATTAATAGTGTAACTGATTATATCGAACATTATTGTCAGCGTCGGTTTAAACAAACGACTTATACTAATGAAGAATATGATGGGACTGGAAGTAAACAGTTGTTGCTTAAAAATTATCCAGTGAGTACAACAGCAACATTTACTTTAGGAGAAAGACAAACTTCTCTGCATAGTGATGATTGGGATAATGTTGATAGCTCATTATATTTTGTTCAATATAACGAGGGAATTGTAGAATTACCGCGGGGAAAAGATTGGCGAGCATTAACTTCAACCGGTGAAAGTGAATTTAATGCTTTAATAAGGGGTTGGCGCGTAACATATACTGCAGGATATAATTATGATAATACGGTTACTTTTTTATCGGATGTTGGTCTTAGTGATTTAGAATATATAGCATGGCGATTGTGTGCAATAGGTTGGAATAGGAGGAAGGGTGATCCCGGAGTAGAATCAGAACGGATAGGTGATTATTCTGTTAGTTATGCTAAAGAAGTTTTTGAAAACTCCGAAGTGAAAGCTATTTTAGATAAATATGCTCGAATGGATGTGGTTTAGACCATGGGAATCAAAAGATTTTTCAACCAAAACGTCACGGTTAGAAGACTCAAAACCGTCAGTGGATACAAAAAAGCGTTTCGAGCAACAGCGACTGTGGATAGTCATATTCAAGAGCTTGATGGTGAAGCTCGGCAAGTTTTGGGAATACTGGAAGGTCGAGCATGGGAAGCATGGTTTGACGTGGCGGCAGATATACAGGAAGGCGATAAAATCACAGATTCAAAAGGGATAATTTATAAAGTAAGAGAAGTCACTCAAAAAGATTATGGTATTAATCAACATCTACAAGTAATTCTAGAAGAATATAATGAGTGATCTAAAAGGAATCCAATTTAATTTGAGTATTACGCCACCGTTTGAAAAAGTGGCTAATTTATTTCGTACCTTTTCGATTGGAGAAAGTGTTCAAAAGGGATTGGCAAAAATTATTTATTGGATTGAACGATATGCCAAACAGTTGACTCCAGTAGATACAGGAAGGTTGAGAGCTTCACTTGGTGGAGGAGCTTTTAAGGGTGGTAAATATGAAATAGGGACTGGCATTTCGATTAAGGAATTTAAGGCGAGTATCGGTTCCAACGTTAAATATGCCAAATATGTTCACGGAATGCCTTTTTATCCAATCCAAAGAATGAGATCAAGACCTTTTCTAACTACAGGAGTCGAATTGGCTATGCGTAAATTAGGCGGTGAACCAATCTTATCTAATTTAGGAAAGTCTTTTCGACAGAAATTTAAACAATTATGAGCTTTACAACTTTAAGACCACAAATTAAAACTTTGCTGGAAACAATAACGGCGATTCAAGAAATTAGTTTAATTCCTAAAGCTAAATTTAGCGGATACCCAGCGGCTACTGTAACCCCGTCCGAAAATTCGGCTGACTATGAAACAACAACCGAAAATATACGAGTATATGCTTTTATTGTACGACTCTTTTACGAAACTAAGGATAGTGGAATTGGGGAGGCGATTATAGCTTTAGAAGCAGTTGTAGATTCGGTTTTAGATAAGTTTGATCAGGAAGATTATAAGGGATCAACAACAAGAGTAATTGGAATAGGATTACCAAGTGGATATACATTTTTAAATCTTTTTGCGCACCCTTCTAACTGGGGAGAATTACCAGAAGAAGCCTTAGTAATGGCAGAAATTACGGTAAGAATTAGAATTAGTAGAGATATTACATAGAAGATAATTATACCTTAAAGGAGGTGTAAAAAAATGAGTAAATATGTTGGACGTTTAGTTAAATTAGGAATTGCTAGAGAAACAAATCGTGGGGTGGGAGTTGCTCCTTCATTTTGGATTCCCTTTGAAACTTTTAATCACGACGATAAAGTGGTTAAAGCTCGATCAACAGGTGCTTTAGGTAATTTAGCTGATAGTGAAGCGGCTTTGGTGACAACAAGATATGCAGAAGGGGAAGTAACGGGAGAAATTAGGGATCAAAGCTTTGGATATTTTTTGTATTCACTATTAGGAACTTGTAGTTCGGGGACTATAGTTGATAGTTCATATACCCATAGTTTTACTCTCGAACAGACCTGTCAACATGATAGTTTGTCTTTAGTGGTTAAAGACTCAAATTCTACTGAAATGTATCGATTAGCAATGGTTGATGAATTAGAAATAACCTCAGCATTAGATCAAATTGTCAAATATCGTGCGAGTTTCAAAAGCAAGCGGGCAATTACGGCAATACAAGATGGAAGTATTACGGCCGAGAATAAATTCACCAAGAAACATGTAGGAATTAAAGTTGCGGCGAATATTGCTGGTCTTGCGGCGGCAACAGTATTAAGCATTAAAAACTTAGTATTAACAATAAAATCAAATGTGAAGATGGATGATGTTTTGGGGACAGCAGAACCTGAAGACTTCTTGAATCAACAGTTTTCGATAGAAGGGGAATTAACTTTGAATTATGAAGATGAAACTTGGAAGACTTACATGACTGATGGAACCTATAAAGCACTACAGATTGCTTTAATTAATACTGATGTTCTAATCGGATCTTCTACTCGACCATCACTAACATTACAATTTCCTCGGGTAGATTTCTATAATTGGTCACCAAATTATGCTTTAGATGATATCGTTAGTCAAACAATCTCCTTTAAAGCAAATCGTGATATTAGTAATAGTCAGGAGATAATTCATTTATGTCAATTAGTGAATACCAAGGCTACTTATTAATTATTAAAGGAGGTTAAATGAGTAAATTTAAATTAGAAACTCGTCGGTATAACTTGAAAGAATTAGGAGAAGAATGGAAGGAATGTTATCTTGATTTTGAACCAATATCTTATGCGGAAGCTCAAGAGTTTTTAGATTTACCGATAGATTCTAAAGAAACTTCAGCAGTCAAAGAATCTTCGGGACGAGTATTTAAAGTGCTCGAAAAAAAGTTTATTCAAGGAATGGGAATTGATAAAGACAATAAAAAGATGGAAATTAGAAAAGAAGAGTTAAAAGAACTTCCCGTAGAAGTTATTGTGGGGGTAATCAATTTTTTGTTGGTAAAAAAACCAAGCCCGAATATCTAAAACGTATTGAACTTGCTCTAAGAGGTCAGGAAAAAATGACATCTGAAATAATCGAGTTTGAATACCGTCGGATGTTCGGGCTTTCGCATAAAGAAATGATGGCAGAACCTTTTGATGTTTTTATTTTAAATAGTTTTATCATGAATAAAAAATTACAGATAGAAAATGAAGAGTATAAAAAACAGTTAAGGAAGCAAAATGGCTGAAAATATTCAAATAGTTATTGATGCTCGTGATCGTGCTTCGGGAGTATTCCGAAATGTGGGTAGTGCCGCTAATTCATCAGCCGCTCAAATTACAAATTCTACAGGTAATATTACTAAAGGAGTATTAGGCGCTCAGATTGCTTTTAGGGCCCTAGAATTTGCAGTAGGTATAGTGCGTAAAGGAATCGGATTTTTTGCGGAATCATTACAGATGGGGGCAAGATTTGCACAAACGGAAATCGCTCTAAAAACAATGGCTGAAAATATGGGGGTAACAACAGAACAAATTGATGAAATGAGAGAGGCATTAGCTGAAGCTAATACTTATGGGATGGACGCCACAGAAACAATACTGACTTTTATTCAAACGGGATTACAAGGAAATGTTGATTTAAATAAATTTGTTCTAACGGCTAAAGAATTTGCGGCGGCAGTAGGAGTTTCATCCAAAGAAGCAATCCAAGATTTTACAAAAGCTATTGGTACGCTACGACCAGAATTACTAGAAAAATATAGGATTCAATTAAGCCTCAATAATTTATATAGTGAATACGCTAAAAAGATTGGAAAAACAGTTACCGAACTAACTTCTCAAGAAAAACGAGAGCTTTTAATACAAGAAATATATCGGCAGGGTATTGCTGTACAAGGAGTTTATGCAGAAACTTATAAAACTTCTGGGAAAAATTTATTGTCACTTCGTGATGCAATGACTAATATAAAAGAATATATTGGTAAGGCTTTTGAGCCGGCTCTTGCGATTGTTACTAATATACTAGTTAAATTATCCAAAAAAGTAATTGATTTTTTTGTGGATAATAAAGAAGAAATTGCTAAATTTTCTGATAAGGTAGCCAAAGTAGTAGATGATATTATTAATACTATGAAAGAATGGATTGTTAAGGCTATTAATTTATACAATAAACATAAAGACGAAATCATTAATGTAATTGAAACAATTAGAAAGAAATACAATGAATTAAAACCAACCATTGATGATATTGTTAATGCTGTAAAAAATTTGGTTAAAGAATGGGGAGATTTTATCCAGATTTTTGTAGATTTTAAAAACAAATATCCAGCAACAGCAAAAGCTTTTGGAGATTTATTGAAATTAATTGGAGTAGTAGCGGGGGCTGGTTTGAATGGCGCTTTACAGCAATTGAATGCACATTTAACTTTTCTAAGATTAGCTTTAGACTTAGTCGGTAA
>Ga0209002_10001491_pt1 | contig 18912 bp, 22 predicted proteins | sample Rifsed16ft2_FD_184010 | JGI IMG/M metagenome (GOLD analysis project Ga0209002, IMG submission 184010) | Soil microbial communities from Rifle, Colorado, USA - sediment 16ft 2 (version 2) | ecosystem: Environmental > Terrestrial > Deep subsurface > Rock core/Sediment | place: Rifle, Colorado... | reverse complement strand
CTTGTCAACTGAAAATATTCATCTGTGTATTTGGGGGAGATGTCCGAAGGACAGAGGGGGCGGAGGGGGTCAGGTATAATCCCTCACATGCGCAGCGCGATCATCGTCTACAACCCCGCCGCGGGCCGTTATTCCGTGAGGCCATTCGTCAAGTCCGCCGTGCGTGAGCTGGAAGCCGCCGGATGGAAGGTGGACGCGGCAGAAACCCAAAGCGGCGCGCACACCGTCGAGCTGGCCAAGCAGGCCGCGGTTGAGAAAAAAGATGCGGTGTTCGCAATCGGCGGGGATGGAACGATCGGCAATGTCGTCAATGGATTGGTCGGTTCCAATACTGCGCTCGGCGTCCTGCCGGCCGGTACAGCCAACGTCTGGGGTATCGAACTGGGATTACAGCCGTTCGCATGGACGCGTCCGTGGGCCTTGCGAAAGAACGCCTCCATTCTGGCAAATGCCCCCTGCTATGCCGTGGATGTGGGCGTATGCAATCAAGTCTCATTTATGATGTGGGCAGGCATTGGGCTGGACGCATTGACCATCCAATCGCTTGAGCCGCGCATCCGGCTTGAAAAATTTTTCGCCATGCCCGAATACACTGCCAGGACGATATGGAATGCCGCGCAGTGGAGCGGCATCCGTCTGCGATTATGGGCAGACGACCAGGAAGTGGAGGGTCATTACCTTCTCGCGGTGGCGACGAATATCCGGCATTATATGGGCGGTCTATCGAACCTTTCGCCCGATGCGTATCTTGATGATGGATTATTGGACATGTGGTTATTGAGTGGAAGCAACCTCGGCGATGTGCTGCGTCATGCCTATGATCTGTGGCGTGGCAATCACGTAAGATCAGACGCGGCGCGCTGCATCACTTTCCACAGCTTGCGCGTGGAGGCTGACTCTCCATTCTGGATCCAGAGCGACGGCGAGCCGCGCGGCTCCACGCAAAAAGCCGAGATTGAGATCCGGACCCGCGCATTGAAAATGCTTATGCCTCCGCGCGGAATGAACTTATTGAAAAATACATCCTTACCTTAAGGGAATTAAATGGACCCTCGCCAACTTCTTAACAGATGGGTGATCCTCGGCGCGCTCGCTGTCGCAGGATTATTGATCCTCATCACTGCCACCTCCATCGGGTTGATGTCAGCGCCTCGATCTTCCGAAGTTGGGTTTGCTCCCGCTGATGTCACTGTGATCGCCGCCCCGACTTCCACCTCCGGCGCGCCGCCGACGCCCACCATTGATCCCTTCGCCTCGCCAACTTCCCCATCGGGTATTGCGATCGGCAACTATGTGCAGATCACAGGCACCCAGGGCGAAGGATTACGCATCCGTTCCGAGCCTGGATTGAACGGCAGCCCCGAGTTTCTCGGCTTCGACTCGGAAGTCTTTCTCGTACAGGATGGGCCGCGCGAAGTGGACGGATACGTGTGGTGGTATCTCGTCGCGCCCTATGACGAGACGCGCGTAGGCTGGGCCGCCGCGGATTTCCTGAGTTATGTTCCTGCGCCTTGACCCACCTCACCCCTGACCCCTCTCCTGCAAGGAGAGGGGAGAGAGTTGAACATGAACGAAAAACCGACCGGCATTACCGCAAATAAAAAGACCAGGGAATTCACGATCACATGGAGCGACAGTCACACGAGCGTCTACCCGTTTGAGTTGTTGCGCGCGGCCTGCCCGTGCGCCTCCTGCCGCGGCGGACATGAGAACATGAGGTCCGAACCCGATGCGGATGTGTTCCATATCAAGCTGGGCGACACACCGTCCACGCGAATTAGCAATGTCGTTGCAGTGGGATCGTATGCCCTCACCATCGTCTGGGAGGATGGACATGATTATGGAATCTACAACTGGCATTATCTGCGCGCGCTGTGTCCGTGTGAGGAAGATCGCGCGAAGTATGGGAGGAAATAATAAGAAAGGCGCCGGATTTCTCAGCCACCTTTTGGTTATCATGTTGGCGTTCGCGTAGGAATCGAAACCTTTTTCTTTGTTGTATAATTACTTTCAGAGTTGACAATGAAAATTGAAGAACTACTCAAGATTCGACGCGGCCAGATCTTGGAGATTGCCCGAAAACATGGTGCGCACAATCTGCGTGTTTTCGGTTCTGTGGCGCGCGGCGAAGGAAATGAGGAAAGCGATATCGATCTTCTCGTGGAAGTCGGCCCTGCCCACTCAGCATGGTTTCCTGCCGGACTAGTAGCCGATCTGGAAGACCTGCTCGGCGTGCCAGTAGATGTTGTGACTGAGGACGGTCTGCATTGGTATATTAAGGAAAGGGTTTTGGAGGAGGCGCGTCCATTGTGAAAGACGACCGCCTCTATCTGATCCATATCAAGGAAGCCATAGAGTGGATCGAAGAATACACCCAGGACGGAGAAGCAGGCTTCCTTGACGACCGCAAGACACAGGACGCAGTTTTGCGCAATTTGCATACACTCGCCGAATCCACTCAGCGTATCTCGAAGCACTTAAAGGATGAATATCCACAGATAGATTGGCGCACAATCTCTGCATTTCGCAACGTGGTTGTACATGATTATCTTGGGGTAAGTCCTGAACAGATTTGGGATATCGTTGAGAACGATTTGCCTGGTTTAAAACAAAACATCATTGAAGTTCTAGAAAAGTTGAAATAAGACTGTGACGGTCAACAAAATGGCGGCTGATTTCTCAGCCGCCTTTCATATTACGGTGTTGGCGTGGGTGTTCGTGTGGGTGTTCGGGTCGGGGTTCGCGTCGGAGTTTTCGTCTTCGCAGGAGTCGGTGTCCTTGTTGGAGTACGCAGTCTTTGAGTCGGGGTCGGGGTAGCTGTGGCAATGGCAGACAGGTGCTCTTCCGCTTCTGCGCGCATTTCCTGCGTCATGGCATCTTCGGGCAAATCCAATAACATCTGCCAGTACTCCGCGGCATTGTCAGGATCATCGCGCCTTTCATAGACAATGGCGCCCCAGAAATAAACCAGCGCCTTTTGCTCATCTGTTTCCGCGAGTGCTTCGGTCTTGTCCAAAGCCAGCAATGCGCTGCCATTTCTTCCCTGGATCAGGTGCAGACGAATAATCGCCAGATTGACTTCGAATGAATCGGGATAGAACAGCGAAACAGTATCAATATCCTCCTCCGCCTGGTCGCCATTGCCAAGTTCCACGTTGGATAAGAAGCGGTACAAATAAGCCTCGCGCCGGTTTCTATCCAGCGAGATGGCTTTGTTCATGGCCTCCACCGTTTCATCATATTGGCCATTGTTGTAGTACATCTTTCCCAACAGCAGATACGCCGCGCTGTCTTCCGGCTGGTATTTGAGATAGACCTGCAAAGCCTTGGCCGCCTCCTCATCATTCCCTGCTTGCGCATGGAGCTGCCCGAGCAAAAGATACGCGGGCAGCATGGTCACATCCAGTTCGTTGGCGCGCCTGGCCGCATTGAGCGCGCGGTCGAGTTCGCCTTCCCTCTCACGCGCCTGCGCGAGATAAAAATAAACAAGTGGCGAATTCGGCAGGCGGCGGTCTGCCTGGCCCAGGTCAACCAGAGCGCCCTGAACATCGTTATCTCTCAATTTGACCCTGGCGCGTTCGAGATAGGCTTCGCCAAAATTGGGATCCAATCGGATGGCATCATCCAAAAGCGGAAGCACATTCGCGTTGGCGTCACTCGCCAGCCTGGCGCGTGCCATGCCAACGTACGCGGGACCAAAGTCCCGGTTTTTCTCAAGCGCAAATCCATACGATTGAAAGGCATTCCCATAATCACCCTTAAAACGATAGGCTTCACCCATGTAATAATATGTATCCGCCGCTTCGGGCTCCAGCCTGATGACTTCCTGCATCCCACGAATGACTTCATCCCAATCGCCTTTTTGGAACGCGGCTCTTACAGCGAGATACGTATCTTTTGATTCCGGTGGACGCGGTGTGTTCACGTATAAAGCCGTCGGCGTATATGGCACGGAAAGCAATTCAGAAAGCGGGGCGGATGTATTGAATACGGCAGGTTGTGCAGTCGCATTGAGTGCTGTGGGAGTGAGTGTATAAGTTGGTGAAGGTCCGGGTGTGCGTGTGGCTGGTCGTAACTCCTGATTCGCGCCCGAAATAATGAACGCGAACACCACCGCGCCGATAAGGAGGGCACCCAGCGCAGCGAATCCGCCCAGGCGGATTGCCGGACTGGCTTTGATCGCCTCCCAGCCTTTTGGCTTTGGCTTTTCATGCGCGAGCAGGAGCTTTTCCTCCCAGGCGCGCGGCCTGTTTAATGGGAAAGGCTGAACGGTTTCATCGGGAGGTAACGCGCCGTGCAAAATCAGGCCGCGTTTCGCGGCGGCATTTTCCGGGTCCAGTTTGAGCGCTGTCTGCAGGCAATAGATCCGCTCCCTGGTGGTGTCCATCGTGGAACTCATCCAAACCCAATAGGTCGCGTTGTTCTGGTCGGTCTTCAGTAAACCTGTGAGTAATTCGCGTGCACGTATTTTGTTCCCCTCACGCAGGGCCTCCACTGCTTCCTGGAATACTGCATCGTCAGCCATGGGCTGATTTTACCCTACTCGTGAAATTCCTCCACCTGGTACACGAGCACATCGAAATGTCTGCTCCGCCATGAGTTATGACTCACACCCATCTTGTAGCAAAGATTATCCAGGAACTCCGCGGGGCTCCCGATCTTCTCCCAGACCTGTGGAAGGAACGTGGCCCGATGACCTGCGGCATCGCGCAAAATGACTCCATCCACATTTGGATGCAGTTTGGATAACAGGTCATCCGCGTCTTTATATTCAAGCGGGATGGGGCGCGTCAATCGCGAGACCTCGATCTTGATCCCGTTTAACTCATCCGGTTGCACCGGAGGAAAGCGCGGGTCCTGGAGCGCGGCGGCGACGGCATGTTCACGGACATCGTCAGCAAGCGGCTGGTAGGGTTCCAGCGCGCCGATGCAGCCGCGCAGTTGTCCATGCACGGTAAGCGTAATGAACGATGCCCCCTGTTCTCGCAGGTGAAACGATAGGGATGAGTTATCCAGAGGCGGTAGCTTTTGGCCTTTTACCCCGCATTCGATTGCCTCGCGCGCCAGGCGGATCAAAGTTCTTTGTTCTTCCGAAGTAAGTTTATTTTTCATAAGTTGTATCCCCTTCCTGGCCCTCCGCCAAGTTCCCGGAATTTGGGGGTGGGGTTGGGTGGGGGTAGGGTCAATTCCCAATATACCCGGTTATGATACACCAGCGGCTCACCGTCACCTTCACCACGAGCCGCAGCGACCTCCGCCAGGAAGAAGGTATTCTCACCGATAGGGATCGATTTCAGCACGCGGCAATTGAAGTAAGCGATGCCACCTTTCAGCAAAGGCGCATCCATGATCAGTGTTTCGGTAGGTACTCCTTCAAAACGATCCTTGATATCAGCGAGTTTCCCTGCAAAACGATCTGAAAGTTCCTTCTGATCGGAAGAAAGGATTGTGATGGAGAACTCGCCAGACTTTACCACCAATTCATGTGTGTGTGTTAATTGTTTTAAAGTAACCGAGACCAGCGGCGGCTCCAGTGAGACGGATGTGAACGAGTTTACCGTCATGCCATATTGCTGACCATCATGCGCTGCCGTAATCACAGCAACGCCGGTCGTCCAGGCGCGCATGGCATGGCGAAGTTGTTCTGAATCAATCGTCATGTTTTCTCCAGTGGTGTATCATGATAACGGGGAGGGGTAGGTGAGTCAAGATAAAAAAAACTGAGCGAGAGGTGCGCACGTAACCTCTTAACCCTTGTACGTTAATCTCTTAATAAGGTACTATTACACGAAAGCGATATGGATCCAGCGTCATCCCGCCCTGTGCGCCGTGGCCGCGTTCGCTCCTTGCGAGCCCTGCAAACCACGCTTGGCGTTGCCATTCTACTGGCAACGCTCTTTACTGCCCTGCCTTCACAGGGATTGGTGTCAGGCAACGTCTATGAACGGTTGAGCCTGCTCCTCACACCCCAGCAAGTCGATACAATCCTTACGCCACAACCCCAAATACGCATTGGCATCGTTGCAGGACACTCAGGAAATGATTCGGGCGCGGTCTGCCGGGATGGGAACGGCGAAGTCACGCTTACAGAAGCAGATGTAAACCTGGAGATCGCCGCGCTGGTACAACAGCAACTGACACAAAGAGGCTATCAGGTGGATCTATTGCGGGAATTCGATACGCGCCTGAACGGGTATCGCGCCCTCGCCATCATTTCCATTCATAACGATTCCTGTGAATACGTTAACGACGAAGCCACCGGCTTCAAGGTGGCCGCGGCGCTCAATACCAACGACCTCAACCGCGCCAATCGCCTGACTGCCTGCCTCGTGGATCGCTATCAAGCCATTACCAACCTGACCTTCCACGCCGGAAGCATCACGGGCGACATGCGCGAATATCATGCCTTCCGCGAAATTGATCCGAGCACGGTTGCCGCCATCATCGAAACCGGATTCCTCAATCTTGACCGCGAGATGCTCACAAAGCAGACTGACCGCGTCGCGGCCGGGGTGGTGGAAGGCATTTTATGTTTCGCAAATAACGAGAACGTCGAACCGACTCCCATTCCCAACCTGACGCCATGAACGCCTTTTCCTCAAATAGACACATTCGCATCCCTCCAGGCCTGTGGCTGATCCCATTATTCCTGTGCATCAGCCTCATCTTTTTTATCATGTCATCTCCTGCGAACGCCTCCGTCATCGATGTATTTGGCGCGTCCCCTACAGCAACGCAGGAGAATCTGTGGGCCTACGCAAATGTCTCCAAGCCAACCTATACGGCTACTTCCATCATGATTCCAACCGACACACCCGCGCCTGCTGTTACTGAAACTCCCGCTTCCATCGTGATGGAAATCGTTGAGAATGCAGCTGTCCCTGCCGCGCAGGAATCATTATCCGGGCCTGTAGTCTCGTACGGAGGTTCGAAATATGTTCTCGTGGATATTTCAGAGCAGCATATGTACGTGTATGAAGGCGATGCGCTCCTCTATAGTTTTGTAGCCTCCACAGGAATGGGTAACTCCACGCGTATCGGAACCTTCCAGGTGCAGAGCAAAATACCCAACGCCTACGGTTCAACGTGGAATATCTGGATGCCAAACTGGCTGGGAATCTACTGGTCCCATGGCCTGGAAAATGGAATCCATGCCTTGCCTATTCTATCGAATGGTGCCACTTTGTGGGCTGGTTTTCTGGGCAGGCCGGTTTCCTATGGATGTGTAGTCCTTGGGACATACGAAGCGCAGGTGTTATATGATTGGGCCGAGATGGGCACGCCGGTGGAAATTCAATGGTAGCAAAGCCATGTCATTGCGAGGAGCCACTGGTCGAGACGCTAATCGTCTAGACCGAGGCGACGAAGCAATCCCCTCCAAAGTTGCCATTGCTCCCAGCGAGGGAGATTGCTTCGTCGGGCTACGCCCTCCTCGCAATGACATTCTCGATTATTAAAGGTCATCTTATGAACAACAAAATTGTCGAAGCCCGTGAGTACGTGATCAAAGCGCGCGAGGCCCTGCTGCGCGGCGACCCTGAGTCAGCGCGGCGGTTGGGTGAGCAGGCCGCCCTCCTGGCGCCCGACATGGAGGACGCGTGGCTGGTGCTTGCCGCATCTGACCCGAATCCACAGGATGCGCTCGCGTATGCCCGGAAAGCATTGGAGCTCAAGCCTGAGAGCACGCGCGCACGCAAAGGCGTGGAATGGGCTTCGGGCCGTTTGGAACAGGCTCAGGCTTCGAAGGCCAGCCTTGCGACCGCAGGGAGTAGTCTAAACGAAGCGGCTGCCGGTCTCGATGAGAAGCACGCCTATCAAACGGCGATCCCGTTCCCGGAACCAAAGTCAAAAGGAATAAACTGGCTTTATCCCGCTTTATTGATTGGCGCAGGCTGTTTGCTGGTTGGGTTGATCGCATTATTCGCATTGACCAGACCGGCGCTTGCATCCATCGTAAGCAGCGTCAGCGCCCCCGCGCCCACTCCTACGGAGGAAAATCTCTGGGCACCTGTCGAGATCAGCAAGCCCGCGATCACCCCCATCGATGCAAGTGCATTCACCCCGGCGCTTGCAGATACGCCGACAGCTGTTCCAACGAATGTACGACCAAGATCCACACCAACTGATGTGCCCACCTCAGCGCCCACAGAAATTCCGACCGAGGTGATCATTGCTTCGCAGACTCCCGAAGTGACCGAAACACCCGGCACGCTGGCTATGGAGATCATCCCTGATACCCCCACAAGGGAATATGTTCCGCCCACCTCTTCCGGGCCAGTGGTCGCCGGCAGTGGAAACGGTGTGCGCTGGATCGATGTGGACCTCACCAACCAGCGTGTATATGCCTATGAAGGCGACACGATCGTGAATTCATTTATCGTTTCAACAGGCACATCCCGCACCCCAACTGTAACAGGAAAGTTCAAGGTTTACATCAGACTCCGTTCCGGAAATATGCGCGGTCCCGGTTATTTCCTTCCCGATGTCCCATATATCATGTATTTTCACGGAAACTATGGGCTGCACGGCACATACTGGCACAATAATTTTGGAACACCGATGAGTCACGGCTGTGTCAACCTGAGCATTGACGATGCAGCCTGGTTGTATAACTGGTCATATATGGGCACCGTGGTGAACGTGCATTATTAGCAGATCAGCCACTGAGTCACTGAGACTCAGAGAAAAATGATTCTCAGTGACTCAGTGGCGATTGTTTCAATATGAGCAAGGCCGTTCTTTCCCGGCGTGATTTTCTGAAACTAAGCGGCTATGGCTTGATGGGGATGCTATGCCCGAATCTGCCCATGAAATTTCTTCAACAGGATGATTTCGATAACCTGCAGGGCCGCGTCATTGACCGCACCATATGGGAGTATGACGAACCGGACTTCAAAGCCAAACGTCTCAAGCTGTACTGGCACGATCTGATATTGCCGATTACGAACACAACCATCAGTGAGGACGAAGCTGCTTATAACCGCGTATGGTATCAGGTTGGGGAGGGCGGTTATGTTTATTCGGGCAGTGTCCAGCCTGTCCGCACGATCTTGAATGAGCCGCAGACCGTCTCCCTGAAAGGCGCGCTGGGTGAAGTCAGCGTTCCATATACGGAAGCGCGTCTGGAAGCCAATCGGAACGCAGAAGTCGTTTATCGTCTCTACTATGAGAGTGTCCATTGGGTAGGAGCCAGCGCGCGCAATACAACGGATGGCAGCATGTGGTATTCCCTGCGGGACGATAAGAACCACACGTTCTACTTTGTCCCTGCACAACACATCCGCCTCCTTACAAGCGAAGAACTGGCTCCGTTATCTCCGCATGTTCCCGGCAAAGACAAACGGGTCGAAGTGCATTTGGACGATCAGTTGCTGATGGCTTATGAAAACGGAGGACTAGTCTTTGCCACGCGCGTTTCCACAGGCGGAAAACGACAAAGCGGAAGATACACAACTCCAATAGGAGAATTCATCACATATCATAAACGTCCTACCCGGCACATGGCTGCAGGCGACATTGCCTCCAGCGGCTTCGACCTGCCGGGCGTGCCCTGGGTGCTGTACATCACAGAGGGCGGAATCTCCTTCCACGGCACGTACTGGCACAACGACTATGGCCGCCCGCGCAGTCATGGCTGCATCAACCTGACGCCTCAGGCCGCCAAATGGGTCTTCCGTTGGACGATGCCCAGCGTGCCCCCTGATAAGGAACTGATCTATGGTCATGTGGGCACGAAGGTGGAGATCAAAGTATAAGAAAAGAGTAATAGCTTCGCGCACGTCAGCTCTTTGCGGTTAAACTTATCCCATGCTTAATCCCCAACTTACCAGACGCGACTTCCTCAAACTAGCCAGCACTGGCTCACTTGCATTTGCACTGTCCGAACTGCGCCTGGAGCGCGCCTTTGCCGCACCTGCGGCGATCAAACATGGCCGTATCACCTTGAGCGGCATCCCTCTTTTTGACGGGCCTGCATTCACCGCCAACAAAATACATTACTTCGGCCGCGATGAAGTCGTGGATATCACTTCCATAGATGAGAACGGCGAACAGGGGAATCCTTTCAATGGCGTGTGGTATCAAGTCAACAATGAAGGTTTTACATATTCCGGCTGGGTGCAGCCTGTCGAAACGCATTACCAAAAGCCGATATTCAACATCCCCGAAAAAGGACAGGTTGGAGAAATCGTCGTTCCGTTGAGCGATACAAAGAAGGAACCTTACGTGTATGCGGAGCGCGGCTACCGCCTGTTTTATGGCACGACACACTGGGTGCAGAGATATGTCGTCACGCGCGCTGAAAAAAGCATCTGGTACGAGATTTACGATTTTCATCTCAAGAAATCATTTTACGTCCCCGCGCACGATATGCGGCTTGTGCCAAACGATGAATTATCCACGCTATCACCCGATGTGCCGGACGAGGAGAAAAGCATCGTCGTGGATTTACCCAATCAATTGGTCACCGCCTTCGAAGGAGAGAATCTGGTCTTTTCGCAGCGTTGTTCGAGCGGCGCAAAAGGCACCGAAACCCCGAAGGGTGAATTCCGTACGTATCATAAAGGACCTTCTGTCCACATGACCAATCAGGGTGATGCAATTGAGAACATCTACAATCTGCCCGGCGTACCGTGGTGCGCGTTCTTTACAGGCGCGGGCAATGCCTTCCATGGAACGTACTGGCATAACGATTACGGCCGGCCGCGCAGTCATGGCTGTGTGAACCTGCCGTCGGAGGCCGCCAAGTTCCTTTATCGCTGGACCAAGCCCAACGTCCCGCCCGATGCGGACTATATCCACATGCCGGGTGAAGGCACGCGGGTCCAAATCATCTAATGTGGAGTGACGGCTTCAGCCGTCTTTTTATGAGGAGAGAACATGAACCCCATCTTTCAACATCCCAATTATTTGCTCAAACGTCAGGCCATTGCACTCACAGGCAAGTTCCGCTTTTATGACCCGCTGGGCAACCTTGTGATGTTCAGCGAGCAGAAGATGTTCCGCCTGCGCGAAGATATCCGCGTGTATTCGGATGAAAACAAGACGCAGGAAGTGCTGAGCATCAAGGCGCGTCAGATCATTGATTTCTCTGCCGCGTACGATGTGGTGGATGCAGCCTACAATCAAAAGGTGGGCGCGTTGCGGCGCAAGGGCTGGAGTTCGATCCTGCGCGATGAGTGGGAAGTGCTGGATGCCAATGACAACGCGGTTGGAAATTTATTCGAAGACAGCGTCGGATTGGCGCTCCTGCGCCGTTTGCTGCTTGGCTCATTATTGCCTCAGAACTATGACATGACCATTGGCGAGACGCGTGTTGCAGATCTGAAACAGAACTTCAATCCCTTCCGCTATGAATTGAACCTGGACTTCAGCATGGATATGGGCCGTTTGCTGGACCGCCGTATTGGCATTGCCGCGGGAATTTTGCTCGCCGCAGTCGAAGGAAAACAGAGCAGTTAATGCCGCGCCAACCTCTCTTTGCCGGTCTTGTTATCGATGAATTCGGCAATATTGCCGAAACGGCTCTTATCGGCGATGAGCCTTGCTATGTGGTGGACGATGCAGGTTTTCGACGCCATATCCCCTCGGAACAGGTGGACAGGCAGGTGCTCGGTCAAATTGCTGAATTGATGAAAGGCAGTGAAGAATATCTATCTGAGCAAACCGCCAAGATGCTCGGCCAGGAGGATATTTTTTCAAAGGCAATGATCGAACAGCAACTCAAGAATATCGATAAGCAGTTCGACCAGTTGATGCAGGTGGGCATTCCCGAAGATATGCGGGCTTATCTTGGGATGACGGGCTTCAAGATAATCATCAATGTGCACGGAGAGGTGATCCGGGTGGAACAGCCTGGCATTGCCAGCGATGAAGGGGACGGGTAAAAGATCGTTTGTGGATGAACATGCAAAAACAAAACAGGCTCCGCCGCCTGCCGCGCAATGTATGGGTCCTCACGATTACATCGCTATTGAACGACATCTCTTCAGAGATGCTTATCAACCTCGTTCCGTTCTTTCTCGCTAATGTGCTCGGCGTGCGCACCGCGATCATTGGTCTCATTGAGGGCATTGCGGAAACCACCGCGAGCTTGCTGAAGATCTTTTTCGGCATGCTCTCCGATAGATTCGGCAGGCGCAAGCCATTCGCAGTAGCGGGTTATGCTCTCTCTGCGTTCACCAAACCGCTTTTATATTTTGCCAGCGCGTGGGGATGGGTGCTGGGAGTCCGTGTTGCGGACCGCGTGGGCAAAGGCATCCGAACTGCGCCGCGCGATGCATTGATCGCGGACTCGATTGACCAGAACCAGCGCGGACTCTCCTTCGGGCTCCACCGCGCGGGCGATACGCTCGGCGCTTTTCTCGGACTTGGGATTGCAACCCTTATCATCTGGCTGACCCAGTCCCGATCCGTATTACTCACGCGCGATACTTTCCAAACCGTTGTACTGATCAGCATTGTCCCCGCGGTGTTGGCGGTACTGGTCCTGGCACTGGGTGCGGTCGAGGTAACGGGAGCCAGCAAAAGCGTGGAAACGAAGCGTTTTTCACTCAAGGAAATGGACGCACGTTTCAGGTATTTTTTGTTTGTCGTTGTGTTATTCACACTTGGCAATTCATCCGATGCCTTTATCCTGCTGCGCGGCCAGGAACGCGGACTGACTTTCCTGCAAGTGATGGGCATGGCATTGACGTTCAGCGCGATATACACAATCTTCGCCGGCCCGCTTGGCGCGTGGTCAGACAGGATAGGGCGACGCAAATTGATATTAGGCGGCTGGTTTGCCTACGGGTTGGTGTATCTTGGGTTTGCATTTGCGCAGGCTGGCTGGCAAGTGTGGGCATTGTTCGGGTTGTACGGGTTGTATTACGCAGCGACCGAGGGCGCCGCGAAAGCGCTGGTCGCTGACCTTGTGCCCCAGATGCAGCGTGGCACTGCCTATGGATTGTTCAACGCCGCGATCGGGATTATGGCGTTGCCTGCCTCGTTGATCGCGGGTTTATTGTGGCAGGGCGCAGGCACATGGATGGGTTTCGGCGCGAGCGCTCCCTTCTTTTTTGGGGCAGGGATGGCTTTGCTGTCTGGTTCGTTGTTTTGGAGATTTATCAGATAAACTCATGTTCGGCTTGAACAGAGGCGGGAGCAAGTTTCATAACGTGGATCTGCACCTGTGCACAGATGTCACGATAAACCCAACAAAATTCGATCCATATGACAGTTGTGGAATCCGTTCAATGGGCGTAAAATACAAGCGCCGTCAATAACGGCAAGGATAAATGATGCTTCTTAATGACGAGAGCGACTTAGGTTCTACTGAGAGTCAGCCGCCCAGTACAGGCCGCTGGGCGAGGCACGCGTTGCAATATCACATCGATGACATCACAAAGGAGGTGAGCACACTTCCTGCGTGATGATTCCACGCACGGAGGTTTGCATGCTCACCATCTACAAAACAACAGAGCACGGGCTCGAACAACTGGAATCCATGGCGAATGGCGTATGGGTAAAAGCCGTGGACCCGACTCCCGAAGAAATTCAACAGCTCGTGGGCTGGGGGATAGAGGCTGACTACATCAACTATTCCTTGGATCTTGATGAAATGCCGCGCATCGAACGTGATGATGATTACACCTTCATCCTGATCCGCATTCCTCATCGCCAGCCCGATAGCGACATTCCCTATATCACCATTCCACTTGGCATTTTGATCAAGGGGAACATGATTGTCACCATTTGCCGTTTCGACAAGGAAATGTTCAAGGTGCTGGCAAATGGAAAGTATCGTCTGCTCAAAACAGGCAAACGTTATCGCTTTGCATTGTATATCTTCCTCGAGACCGCCACGCGCTATCTGACACATCTGCGCGAGATCAATCGCATGACCGAAGCAATTGAGGACCAGTTGCAAAAATCCACCCGCAATCGTGAGGTGCTGGAACTGCTCAAATATCAGAAAAGTCTGACCTATTTTGCCACCGCGCTCCGCTCGAATGAGGTGATGATGGAGCGTGTCCAGCGGACACAGATATTCAACTATTACGAAGACGACCAGGATCTGCTCGAAGATGTGCTCACTGAAAATCAGCAAGCCATCCAGATGACCAACATTGCCACCGAATTGCTGTCAGCCATGATGGACGCATTTGCATCCATTATCTCCAACAATCTTAACGCCGTGATGAAAGTGCTTGCCGCGCTCACGATTGTTGTCAGTCTGCCCGGTACCGTAGCCGCCTTCTTTGGTATGAACGTGGCTTTACCCGGCGAAGGCCACCCTCTTGCGTTTCTCATTGTCTTTGGTATTGCACTATCCCTGACTGCGATTGCAACATTTATTTTCTATAAGCGTGATTGGTTCTAACTGAATATAGAAATCACCTCGCAACATTGCGAGGTGATTTTCATTTACTACAACAAATTTTTACTTATCCACCGGCTGGGAAATCGGCGTCGAAGTGGGAGCACGCCGCGACTGTTCCTCTTCCACGGTCCGGATGCCGTTCCGCACCTGATTGGCAATCCGTTCGAGTTCAGCCTGAAGCTGGTTGAGGCTCTCGATCACGTAATCATCCGCGTCGTTGCGGATGCCATCCGCTTCCCCGCGCGCCTGCGCAAGAACCTGGTCCGCGCGGCGCTGGGCTTCCTGGAGGATCATATCCCTGGTCACGAGTTGATCCGCTTTTTGGCGGGCGATCTCGATCGTGCGATTGGCTTCCTCCTGTGCCTGCGCAAGCACGCGGTCGCGCTGGCCGAGCAATTGCTGCGCCTTCTTCACTTCCTCGGGAATGGCAATGCGCATCTGGTCGATGATATCGAGCATGCGGTCTTCATCCACCATCACATTGCGCGTGAGTGGAATTGCTTTGCTCTCGTTAAAGAGTTCTTCCAGTCGGTCAATGAGTTGAAGAATATCCATGGGCCACTCCTCCATTTTGGAAGGCGAATTACAACTATTCTAGCACAAATTAATCACGAAGAGCATTCGGAGGGGAATGCCCGTCGCCTAGTTTGCTGACCTTGGCCTTGAGCGCCTCATCCACGTGCGGCGGAACCATGCTTGAAACATCACCAAACAACGAAGCAATTTCCTTGACTGTGCTTGATGAAAGGAAAGTATGTTCCTCGGCAGTGATGAATGCAACCGTTTCGATGTCACTCGCAAGCCGCTGATTTGCCAGACCCATGCGGAACTCGAATTCAAAGTCAGAGAACACACGCAGGCCGCGCACAATCACCTGTGCATCCACCTGACGGGCAAATTTAACTGTCAGGCCGCTGTAACCCATGACCTTGATCTTCGGATTTTTCTTGAACGATTCGGTAACGAGGCCGATACGTTCTTCAGGGTCGAACAACAATGATTTCAATGGCTTGTCATAAACAGACATAACAACCTCATCGAACAGGCGCGAGGCGCGTTCGGCAATATCAATGTGGCCATAGTGGATGGGATCGAACGTTCCGGGAAATAATGCTCTGACCATATAACTCCTCATTCGTCATTGCGAGCCCATAGGGCGAAGCAATCTCCTTCTACAATGATGAGATTGCTTCGTCGGGCTATGCCCTTCTCGCAATGACGGTTCTTATTCTTAACTCACATCGCCCCTGCCAGCGCCCCAGAATCTGCCAAACGCCTCTGCCAGCAGGGCGTGTTCAGGTCGAATCAAATCAGCATCCTGCTCGAATAAATTTTGTGCCTGCAGGCGGGCTTTCTCGATCAACTTCACATCTGTAATGCTTGCCATGCGCAATCCGCTTGCATAGCCGGATTGTCGCGTACCCAAGAATTCACCGGGACCGCGCTGCTGCAGGTCGCGTTCAGCCAGCACAAAGCCATCATTTGATTCGGCCATGGCCCGCAAACGTTCATTCTCTGCAGCATCTTCATGGGTGGGAATCAGCAAACAATAGGATTGATCCGAGCCGCGCCCGACGCGCCCGCGCAACTGATGCAACTGTGCCAGGCCAAACCGGTCCGCGCCTTCGATGAGCATCACAGTCGCATTCGGGATATCCACACCCACCTCAACGACCGTGGTCGAAACCAGGATGTTATATTTTTGATCACGGAACTTGAGCATGGTCTCATCTTTTTCATCCGGACGCATGCGACCATGCAGCAGGCCCAGCTTCAAATCAGGGAACACCTCTTTCGAAAGCGTCTCGTAATCATCCACCGCGGCGCGCGCTTCGATCTTCTCACTTTCTTCGATCAACGGATAAATGATGAACGCCTGTTTGCCATCCTTGATCTGCCCGCGCAGCAGCGTGAATGCGCGCTCACGCTCCTGCGGCCTGAGCACATAGGTGTTGACCGGCTGACGACCGGCAGGCATTTCATCCATGATGGACAAGTCCAGGTCGCCATATAACGTCAATGCCAGTGAACGCGGGATGGGAGTCGCCGTCATCACCAGCAGATGCGGATTCGTTCCCTTGGTGCGCAATGCAGCGCGCTGTTCCACACCGAAGCGATGCTGCTCATCGATCACCGCAAATTGCAAATCCTGGAATGCAACGGGTTCTTCAAGGATTGCATGAGTCCCAATGACGATCTTGACCGAGCCGTCTGCCAGACCTGCGCGGATCGCCTCCTTCTCAGCCTCAGGCGTGTCACCGACCAATAAACGAACCTGCCCCTCTGGCAGGATTCCGTTTTCGCCCGCCAACAAGCGATCGAAACTGCGATAATGTTGTTCCGCAAGAATGGAGGTCGGCGCCATGATCGCGGCTTGCGAACTATTGCTTGCAATGATGCCAGCGGCTAAAGCCGCTACGACAGTTTTGCCAGAGCCCACATCGCCTTGCAGGAGCCGGTTCATAGGTCTTCCCGATTCAAGGTCCGCGCGAATGTCTTTGATTGCGTTTTGCTGGGCGGAGGTCAGGGCGAAGGGCAGGCTTGTTAAACGCGCGGCAAGCCACTCGTCTGAGACCGTGAAGCGTTTTGCATCCACAGACTTCCAATCGCGCTTCTGGCGAAGCACTCCCATCTGCAAATAAAAGATTTCATCGAAGGCAAGTCGTTCGCGCGCGGCTCTGAGTTTTTCCTGCGAATCGGGAAAATGGACTTGCAGCAGGGCTTCGTCCAGCCTCATCAGACGGGCAGACGAACGGACGCTTTGAGGCAGCGCGTCTGCGACCGCGGGCGCCCAGTATTCGACAACCTGTTTCATCAAGCCGCGCAGCCATTTTTGGGAGACGCGCTCGGTCAGCGGATAGATCGGCACGATCCTGTTTGTGTGCAGGCTCTCCACTTCAACCGATTCCCAATCGGGGCTGTTCATCACAAGGCGGCCAAGGTACTGGTCAATTTTGCCTGATACGGAAATTGCATCGCCCGCTTTGAATCGATTGGCAAGCCAGGGCTGGTTGAAGAACGATAGACGCAACCCGCCGGTCCCATCACTGATGATCACTTCAACGATGGAAGCCTTGCCGCCGCGAATTGGCCGCGTGTTCACGCTTTGGATTGTACCGATTACGGTGATCTGCTCGCCATAAAACAGATCCTTGATGGGCTTGAGCTGTGAATAATCGTCGTAACGGCGCGGGTAGTAATAGAGCATGTCGCCGAGCGTGTGCAAGCCGAGTTTGCCGAGCGTCTCGGCGTGGCGCGGACCGACGCCCTGAAGCACGGTCAATTTCGCATCGAGGGCGGCGGGCGTGGCGGAGGTTTTTGCACCGGCTACGCTCTCAGAGCGCGGCGGCGCGGGAGGACGCGAGCGATATTCCTGCTTTTGAATGTCAGGTTGGGATGAAGCAGGCTGGGTGGGACGCGGCGTCTGTCCTCCTTCGACTTTCCCTTCGACAGGCTCTGGGGTCGCAGGGCGCCGGCTCGGGACGCCACGAGGTTTCTGCTGTGTTTCGGGATACGTTTCCCCGATTCTTTTCCACAACCCCTTCAGCGCGTCGGCGCGGGACTGTGGGCTGAGTCCGTCATAGGAGCGGAGTCTCTGCCCAACCGCTTGAATCACTTCCTCAGTGATGCCATCGAGGCGGGCTTCGCCTTCCCAGTAATCGAGCATTTCGGCGAGACCACCGATAATGGCGCTGTTGGCATATCCGTTCTCGTGTTCGAGACGGAAGAATTTGCGTAATTTTTCCAATGAAGGCTGCATGGAGGTATTTTATCATGTGGAGATGATTGGCCTGCCACGACAGCCCCAACCCATTCAAAACGATAGTCAAAATGCCTGTTTGAGATAATTCTCCGCTGCTTTGATAAACTCTTTTGCCCAGCTCAACATCTCGCGGACCTGTTCTTCATTGACTTTCTTATCAAGCCTATAGTCAGCGATAATTTCACGCTTGCGCGCTTCGATCAAATAGCGATGGAATATCGGGTTTAGCATCCCTGGCTTGGCAAATTCAATTCCGTACATCTTTATAACAGCAGAATGACTGTGGCGGTATGTCACTTCTTTAGCTTGTAATAAAGCCTGAGCAGTAAAGAATAAACCATAATAGGCAATTGACGCGGCACTCTCAAGTTCTTTATGAGTTAAAGCCATATTACTGGCTCGTTGGGCTTCTTCCGCCCTTTCAAGGAATTTTTGAGTGGCCTTGTTCATATATTTCCTATCCACAATCTTACATCATTTTTTCCACTTAACACAACAAATTTTACACCCTGACCGCCGCAAAGCCCAATCCGTTCGGGCCGACGTGCGTGCCAATGACCGTCGTCACGTTGACCATCAAAATGTCGCGCGGTACGGACTGGCTGGCTTTTAGCATTAGTTCATTCAAGAATTCGCGTGCGCGCGGTTCAGCGCCTGTGTGCAGGATAGCCAGTCTTTCCAATGAACCACCCTCTAAAAGAAAGTTCAACATGCGGTCATTGGCCTGTTTTGTGGTGCGGACCGCGCCGATGGCTTTGACTTCTCCGTTCGTCAATTCAATTAACGG
>Ga0209002_10001486_pt1 | contig 18962 bp, 17 predicted proteins | sample Rifsed16ft2_FD_184010 | JGI IMG/M metagenome (GOLD analysis project Ga0209002, IMG submission 184010) | Soil microbial communities from Rifle, Colorado, USA - sediment 16ft 2 (version 2) | ecosystem: Environmental > Terrestrial > Deep subsurface > Rock core/Sediment | place: Rifle, Colorado... | reverse complement strand
CCTTTGTCGCCCCTGTTGTGCCGGTAAGTCCTGAGAACAAGACGTACAGTGGTGACGCTGTATATATAGGTTTCTTTAAACCTGCCGTAGGGGCATTCTGGTCAGGTAATCTCAAGAAGTATGGATTAGATCTTGACAATGGGACTGTAGTAGACAAAAACGGGACACCTGCTCTCGATAGTGACGGTAACTTTCTTGACTCATCAGTCTCCTACTGGTCAACCCTTGCAGACGGCGGTCTTGTGGAAGATGGCGGTGTCGGTGGAGTACTCCTTGCAAGGTCCGCAGCAAGGAACATCTATACATACCTTGGTACATCCACTACCCTTACACATTCATCAAATGCCTTTACTACAGGAAACAGCGCATTAACCTTCGACCTTTTCACCCTGTCTAATGACACAGAAAAGAACAGTCTTATTAATTATATACATGGATATGATTCTTATAGCTCTACACCAACTGCGAAACGGGACTGGATACTGGGTGATATACTCCATTCAAGGCCCACGGTAGTTCATTATTCAACATCACGCTCTGTAGTATACGTTGGTGCAAATGATGGAATGCTGCATGCCTTCGAAGACAGTACAGGTGAAGAACTGTGGGGTTTTGTTCCCACAGACTTGCTTGGGAGCCTTAAAAATATTGTGACAGGCGCAACACATCCATACTACGTAGACGCATCACCGAGAACCTTTATCATAGATGCAAATGGAAATGGCACTATATCTGCAGCCGAGGGAGACAAGGTAGTATTGATATTCGGAGAGCGGAGAGGCGGAAGTTCATACTACGCCCTTGATGTCACTAATCCGGACTCTCCGTCACTCTTGTGGAGGATAGGGGCAACTATTACTGCCACTGAGCCGGATGTCGGGTCTGTGTGGGATGATGCGGAACTTGGACAGAGCTGGTCTGAGCCTGAAATAATCAGGGTAATAATAGAGTCTGAGACAAAGTATATCTTCCTGATCGGTGGAGGCTACGATACCCTGAGTGAGGATGTGTCTCCGCGGACAACAGATGCAACTGAGGGACGTGCAGTGTATGCAATTGATGTACTGACAGGCACTAAATTGTGGGAATATTCACATTCCACTTCAACAGGTTTGTCAGATCCTTCAGACACAAGACATGACATGACCTATGCAATTCCAAGTTCTGTAACCATTATAGATTATGATGGAAATGGATATGCAGACAGGGCATATGCAGGTGATGCCGGAGGCCAGATATGGAGATTCGATATAGGAAACAATAGTACTTCAAACTGGACCGGGAAGATTATATTCAGGTCCAATCCCGGGGCAGACAGCTCCACAGGCCGTAAGATCATGTACCCGCCTGACTTAGTCCAGGAGATTGGGTATGATGTCCTTTATTTTGGCACCGGTGACAGAGAACACCCGCGAGACACAAGTGTAGTAGACAGGTTATACGCTGTTAAGGACGCAGGCAACATCACAACACCTCTTACAGAATCCAATCTTGTCAATGTTACAGATAACCTGCTGCAGGCAACATCAACCACATCCAGCGAGATAGCTGATATACTCACAAGTCTTGCGACTAATAAAGGGTGGTATATTAAACTAAATCAAAATAGTGGTGAGAAAGTACTATCCCCTGCAAGTGTCTTTGCAAAGGTAGCTTATTATACATCGTTCACACCGGGCTCCGGTGAAGAGTTAAATCCGTGTGTACCCAACAGAGGTACAGCAAGGGTATATGCTGTTAATTATCTTACTGCTGAGGCGGTTTTCAATTACGATACCGTCAACGACTCCGGCTATGCTTCTGAAACCAATACAAGGGCACTGGGTAATGAAGGTGAAATACTAAAACGGAGCGATAGGTTTGAGGCAATTGGCAGCGGTATCCCATCAGGGGTTGTAGTCATAATCAGTCAGGATGGAGAGAGTGCCCTGATAGGAGTTGGAGGAGGTCTTGAGATACCTGAGGTTGAAGCAAACAAGACATCAATACGCCTATACTGGCGGGAAAAATAATATACGAGACGAGGGAGGGTAAAATGCTTAATTTTCTGATTGCAGGTTTATTATTACTACTTTCACATCAACCGGCGCTGGCAGGAAGTGATGATACAGTAACATTCCAGGGCATCGTCAACTCCACGGAGGGGATACCGGGGCACCTGATAATAAATGAAAGAAAGGTCCTGCTTGATGAACGGGTAGAAGTCAGGGACCACAAGGAAAAGGATAAGTCCCTTTCCGATATCAAAAACGGTAAATGGATATATGTCGTTTCTAAAGAAACATTATCCGGCCCTAATGCAATCCGGGTCTACCTGTTGCCCGGGAATGTAAAACATGGCGAGAAGCATAAATATCCATTTATGCACAAAGAAGAGGATGATGATTAAGCATCTAAGTGAGGTTCTTGCAAAAGTCCCCATTTTGTCATTCCCGCAGGGATTCTGAGCGGGAATCTGGTTATAAGTGCTTGTAAAACCGGATTCCCGATTAAACACTTCGGGAATGACAGTAAAAGAGGATTATGAAGCTACACTATCCTTTAATAATGCCCTGGCCTCAGAAAAGGCTGTTAGGAAATTCTCTACATCATCAGGAAAGATGATTACTGAAGAGCGGTTAAATGTACCATCCTCAGCTCGCGTGCTTTCTGCTATTATCATAAATCTCTTGTTATTCTTTGCCTCCCGGACATCAAAAAAATATGTCCGTCTCCCTGCCCTGATCATTCTTGTATAAAGACTCGTCTTCTCGCTCATTGTATTACCCCCCGGGAAATTACTATTTACCATACGAATGGATAGCCATCATGGCCGGGGGAGTTCGTAAGTCTCGTTATGAAACCACCTCCCCCGGAGTTAACGACCCACAAATCAGACCATGTCTCGCCTGAAATATTTGACTCTATCAATATTCTTTCATTGTCTATCCAGTCAGGTGTTCCGTTCCACACACCATGCTCTGAATTATTAATATCTGTATTTGTAATATTAATCTCCTTCCCTGTGTCAATTTCAAGGACGTGTACATTAACAAACCAGTGCTCATTGAGGTCATAAACAATCTTCGTGGGTTTCTCATAAGCAATCATCTTTCCATCCGGAGACCATGAAGGTTTCCACCTGTCAAGATTATCCAATAAGGCAGTCAGATTTTGCATCCTATTACTGTTCAACTCTATTACAATAATATCAGCCTTATTCTCCCTCTGTGATGTATAGGCTATCCTTGAACCATCAGGTGACCAGGATGGCCAGAGGTTGTTATAGGAATCGTCTGTCATTCGTGTCTCCTCATTAGTATCAATATTGAAAATATAGATATCACTTTTTATGCCTGTCTTTTTTGAATACACAAGCTGTTTCCCGTTAGACGACCAGAAAGGCCAGTAGCCATCTGCTATTTTTCTTATAATGTCAGAAGCAAAATCGAGCATCCATATCCCATCACTCCCATCACGATTAGAGTGAAAGGCAAGCATAGTGCCGTCAGGCGAAACAACCGGATGGGTATACGTAATATCAGCATCATTGTTCAACAAGACCTTTTTAAGATTACTGCCGTCCGGCGACATTGAGAATATCTCTGAAGCGCCGTCACGATCCGATATAAATAACAGTTTGTCTCCATAGACCTTTCCTATAACTGCACCATACTCTTCACCAAGCCTCCCTTTGAAAACCACGATATAACGACCTCTTTCAACGTTATCCGTTGGCGGTATAATTACGATTTTCTCAGTTACACCACCGGTAACGACAGGATTATCAGCAGATATAATATATGATGACAGAATTGTCCTCATACCTGTAGAGGCTGAGTCATAGTATACTTCTATAATTCCTTCATATAGAGGTTCTGCAGACAGATTCCTTATCTTAATACCATCAGGTCCATCCTTTATAACAGCGAGCCTTCCCCTGAAGAAATATTCAGTCAGTCCTGACACGTACGCAGCAGCCTTTGGGATGAGTATCTCTGAATAATCTCTGTAACAATCAGGGTCAAGGTAAGCAGTATGTCCTGCCCTTTCCTTATCACTGAGGAAATCAAATATAGGATTAAGCAGGCCAACAGCAGCAAGATGGGGGATGTCTATCCCGTCTGATGTCCGCCCCCTGTAATATTGGACAACGTCTTTTCCCCCATCCTCAGCAACGATTTCAGTCCTTTCTATGTTAATCCAATCAGGACTGCCATATTTCCTGAAAATAGTCCCTTCACTCAGGAAATTATTATTAGTGTACTCAGCAAGACCTTTAACTGCATGACTTCCGTCATTATCCCAGAAATCAGATAGTTTGCTAAAAGTTATCTTCTCTTTTATTGAAGAAACATTCCCAACCATCCTCCCGTCCTCTACAAACCCTTCAAGATATGTACCATGAATAACCCCATGCCAGATATGATCATACAAGAAGTCATTTCGTGTATGTGCAGGTACTGCCATGTCTTCCAGTATATGCAGACTGTGCCCGAGAGAGAAAAATGTCATTGCAAAATTATGATCGCGTTCTTCATTTGTCTTCGCAGTAAGCGCTTCATAGAAATAGCGCCGTGTATCAGGCCATGCAAAATAGTTATACGGATAGGCATTTGATGTATCCCCTGTTACCCTGTCTACCGCCGAAGTCCCATCGAGGTTAAAGCCCGGCTCACAAAGTGAGACAATAGAACAAATAAGACGGCCTGCATTACCCTGCTCTGCAGGCGGGTAAAAAAGGGCCAGGAAATCAGCAAATATTCCTACTCCGTAATAATTATTATCAAGACCGCTGTTGGATACAGGGTCATGGAAATGGTGCTGTGAACGCTCTGTAGGATGATCTTCAGCCTCACTCCCGGAAACCATTAAATACTTCGCTGTATATGATTGAGCTAACCGTGTAGGGTACCTGCGCCTGAAGTCCTTTCCATACACATCATTGTTCCGCTCTATCTGGGATGATATTTCACTACCTGCGATCTCAGGATGGAAAATAAATATAGCATCCAGGCCCTCTTTTAAATCAATCTGATTTTTAAGGTAACGGTCAAGACTTTCGTCCTTTACTAAATTATCAACAGATAGTGCTGTAATCGCCGGATGAGTATAGTTGCTGCCATAACCAAAGGAATCAACCGCGCTCAGGATGCCGGAAATCCCGATAATCAAAATAGTGATGATTAATCTCCTGTACATTGAGTACCTCCTTTAAAACTTGTCTATCTTCCATCTCCCGAAAATATCTTTCCGGAACCAGATGTACTGCGTATATTCATCATGAGTATTTCTAATCCTGACCCTGTATTTTGCTTCATCATCTTTTATATAAACTGACTCTATCTCCCGCATCGTCGAAAATATCTCCGGCAACTTCTCCTCAATTAACGTAAACTCCTCTTTATATCTCCACCTTGAATTATAAGTAAAATATCCAAGCGCACCTTCTATATCTTTTGCTGACAGTCTGTTAATCATGCTTCCCCATATGGCTTTCAACTCCTTATTAATACTGGTGTTTGTTGATTCTCCGGCATATCCTGTGAAACTCCAACTCAGGACTATTATGAGGGTTACGATAAACAGGTTTTTTTTCATTAACCGCCTCTCAGAATTTATTTATCTTCCACAGCCCATAAATATCACGGGCAAACCATACATAATGGGTTACATCATCCCGATATACTCTCGCCTTTGCCATATTGTCACTGAGGGTCACAAGCTGTATATCTCCTATGCCGCTAAAGAAATCTGATAATCCTGCCCCGGCCATGAGAAACTGATTTTCATACCTTGCCCTTGTCTCAGGGGTAATCATGGATAACGCATCCCCAGTGCTGTTATTAACAAGGAGGTTTTTGAATTTAATCCATTTTTGTCTTAACATGCTATCAACATCGCCTTTTACCATACCTGTAAACCCAAATTCTTCAATGTAGCTATTGCCGTAGGAATCCACTCCACTGAATGTAATGGAATAAATTCCAGGCTCATTTATTAATACTGTATAATGTAACGGACCTTCTGATAACAACTGTGTTGCTGAGGTACCACTTATCGCAACATTACTATCTGTGAAGAAGATACCAGGGGGACCTTCTATAACAACGGTCAGTTTGACAGGTACAATTCCTGCCTCCTGCGCGTGTATTAGAGGAGGATACCCATCACCCACCTGATAGCCGGATAACTCTATTGAATCAGTTACAATAGTCCCGGCCTCATCAATCATCTCTGCGGTTATTATATTCATACCGCCTGACAGTGGGACACTATTCGCCACAAAGTAGCCATTATAAACATTGGCAAGTACGCTATTAACACGGACGCCAACATCTCTGTCTCCATTCCTGATAAATCCTCTTACCATCGTCTTTTCGCCGCTTGTATATCCTCCATTCTCCGGATAGCTGATGACGATGCCATAACTAATTTCATCAAGGATAAAGTTATGGGTCAGGATTGTTGTATCACTGCTATATACCCCTGCATTAACATTGACGATTGCAACCTTGAATCCATCCCGGATTGCATCTGCTCCAAAAGAACTGCGGGGTATACCCGAAATAATATATAAACCGTTAGAATCGGAGATTGTATTGAGTGACGACCCTGTTATTGATATCTTTACCCCACTTAAGGGAAAACCATCTCTTTTCTTTACCTGTCCCATAAGTGTAAATGTACCTGGTAAAGTGACCGGCTGAAGGGTTATATCATGAACTGCAGGAGAAATACCTCCCAGGGCGCAGATTGTTATACTCTTTGGCTCATAACCATCTTTTTCAACAAGAAGAGTAACATCTCCACTATTCACTTCTTCTATCCTATATCCCCCGGCTTCATCACTGATTACTGTCATATCAGTAACATTCTGAGATATGGATGTAATAACAGCGCCGGCAACAGGAAGTCCAAGCACACTGTTCAATATGCGTCCTGAAACCTCCCCTGTCGCAGAATATGCGTAGACTATATCAATATTTTTGGTTGTGGAATTACCGGGAAGGTCTGCAGCCTCAATAGTTATATTATTATGTCCGGGTGATAGAGAAATACTTGCTTCAAATTGTCCGGCTGAAACAGGAATATCTTCACGGCTCATAAAATCCTTTATCAGGCTTACTTTTACCACAGCCGGGTCATCTATAATACCGGTGATAATAATTTCCTTACTGGTAACAACTGATGCGTTAACCGGCTGTAATATTTCAATGTTCGGAGGACGTGTATCAATACTCAGAGATATATCCCTGCTGATACTAATTCCGGATTCGTTTATCACATCTATAGATATTGTGTTCAGTCCCTCCAGTAAAACGAGGTCACTGTAATAATAAAATCCTTCTTCGTCATAAAACGCATCTGTATCATTGATTGTTATGCTGACAGGCAATTCTTCATGATCATAGGCATACACCCTAACCTGCTCATATCTGTACATCTCCGGCAACTGCCGTTGGAGGAGATTGTCAAACTCCGGGTCTTCTACTTCAAAATCGTACAGGTTAAACTCACATAATGGCGGGAACTCACCTGGCACGAAGCAGATATTCTCAAGCACCGGTCCTTTCTGTGTGTTTACCTCGACAAATGCCAGTACATCCTGATCCCACCGGAATTTAACCCTTTTGGGATTATAGAATGATACTTTAACAGGAGATGCAGACTCACCCGGGGAGAGTTCCTGATCTGCTATATACCTGGTCAGATCAAAATACGGCAAGCCCTCCGGTGTATAACCATCAGGGTTAGCAAGAGTCACATCCTGAGTGCTGATACTTGTGATAATCACCTTTAGCGGTGTATGTATAGAAATATCTGAAATATTGGTAACTGCCATATTAAGTGTGAGCGTGTTAGTCCTGGTGTTAAAGACAGGAGCTGTAAAATCAAGACGAGTCATGCCATCCACATTTTCCTCAAGCAATTCTCCATGCGCAACCCCGTTCCCCAAAATCATCGCTGTAAATAAAACTGTCATTAAAAGACGCCGCATAAAATTACTCCTGTATCTGTTGAATACAAATATCCCCATAAGACCGCTGCCCAGTAATATAAGTGTCCCTGGTTCCGGCACAGTTCCCGGCGGATCAGTCACATCATCTATAGCTGCAACAGAGCGGTAGCCATCGTCCTGATCAACCAAATCAAAACTCAGTGTTACGATAGTGCCGGGCTCCAGTAAGGAAATATCTAAAGAAAATGGGGTGAAGACATCTTCTGGCTCCAATGAAATGGGGTCAACAAGGTAGTCATCATTACCCGCATAAAGAGTGATCTGAAATGAGTGGGGAGGGTATGATGGAAAATCCGGCGACAGAATATCATCAGGTCCTGTGATATCAAAATAGTATTCAAAGTTAAGCCTGTCTCCTGTAACGATAAATGTCGTTGAGAGTGATGTGACATATGCCCCATCAATACCACCTGTCCGCAGAATGGCCGCCCCTTCTTCTGCAGTAACATCACCAAATGTATTCCATCCGAGGAGTCCGGAGCTAAAGTCTCCATTGATGAACTGTCCTGAAGAATAATGCGGAAAGAACGTAACTATAATGATTACCACATATGTTATTATTCTAAGAGGTCTAAGCAATTTTTACCCTCCATTGTCAAATAATTCTGTTGACAAATCCTGTTGAATGATTTAATTTTGCAATCATGATTGAATTCTCAAAAATACTCTTTCCAACCGATTTCTCAGAATGGGCAGAGTATGCCGGCAGATATGCACTCTCCATCGCAAAAAAATATGGGAGTAAAATCTATGTTGCACATGTTGTAGAACCTTTTACATATGCCGCTGACTTCGGTATTGACTATGGCACACAATTTAAGGAAATGGAGGCCACTGCCAGGAGATTACTGGATGATTCAGTGGCCTCCATGAAGAAAGCCGGTGCAGATATAGACAGCGTACTACTATCCGGCAATCCTTATGCAGAGATAATAAAGCTTGCCAAAAAAGAAGAAGTTGATCTGATTGTCATGGCCACTCATGGCCGTACCGCTATCGAACATCTCCTCATGGGCAGTGTGGCAGAAAAAGTTTTAAGAAAGTCTCCCTGTCCTGTTTTGACCGTCAAAAAGACCGAACATTCTTCAGCTACACCGTAATTTCTCTCTTGCCCAATAGTTCTATAAATATAGCGACGACATCGGGATCAAGCTGGGTGCCTGAAATCTTCCGGAGTTCCTCTACTGCTGTATCAATAGACATCGCCTTTCTGTAAGGCCGGACATTCAACATGGCATCAAATGTATCAGCAACTGTCAGGATTCTTCCTTCTACCGGGATCTCTTTACCGGATAATCTGAGTGGATAACCCTTGCCATCGTATCTTTCGTGATGGTATAAGACATAAGGGATTAACGGTCTCAGAAAATCTATCTTCATAAGCATGCCTGCCCCTACTCTTGTATGTCTGCGTATCTGGCGAACCTCTTTCATAGTGAGCCGTTCGCTCTTGTTTAATATCGTCTCAGTAATGCATATCTTACCAATATCATGGAGGTGAGCGCCTATATCCAGCTCTTCTATCTTTTCCCGCCTCCAGCATAATGCCTGTGCAATGGCAACAGCATACTTTGCAACCCCAACTGCATGGCCGTCTGATAGCGGATCCCTCATTTCAATGTATGTGGAAAGTTTTCTTATAGTATCGCGGTGACTTGCCTGAAGCTGTCTTATCCTCTGAGATTCATAAGGTTCATCGCTTGATATAAATGGGATCATATATGTAGATTGATAAGGTGAAACATCTTTGTACCCGAACAGGCAGAGAAGATTCGGACTCTGCCTGTGCTTTATCTTTATACTAAGGTTTTTAACATACCGCCTGAGATAAATATCATCAATGTTCATCTTCAACTCCTTTGTCGCAAGCACATCTACTGTTTTTTCTGAGCCTTGATTGCACTATCAGCCTTTACAGTTACATACTGCCTTATCTTCTCGAACAGTTTGTCTCCAATGCCATCAACCTTTTTTAAGTCTTCCACCCTTGCAAAAGGACCATGCTTTTCCCTGAACTTGACAATAGCCTGTGACTTCTTCTCTCCAAGACCTGGTACAGATGCCATCTCATCCGCTGAAGCGACATTGATATTTACTACTGATATCTCACTTCTGGAAACCGTCTCTGTTGCTTCTGCCTTAACTATATAAGGTTGTATGGTAGAAATACTCAAAAGCAACAGAAGGTAACTCACTGTTAATATGCCTTTAACCATATTCTCACCTCCTTTCTTACTCTTTTTTCAGATATATTGAGCAACTTCAATGCCAGAAACATTCATGACTATTTTGAACCATTAAACTCTTTGTAATATATGGAAATATTGTTTTGCGCACCAACGACCATGTTTTATACTCAATGAAACCCTGCACATGAGAGAGGGCATAGCCAAACATAATTGCACTGTTCATTGTGCAACTGAAAAGGTCTCATGCTTTCTAAGGAAATCAATTTAGGCTATAATGACGAGGGTGGGTATTTTCATATGAAGCATAATAAACCTGGTAAAGTTTACTTAGTCGGCGCAGGACCGGGTGATATAGGACTCTTCACCCTTAAAGGTAAAGAATGCGTTGAGAGGGCAGATGTTATCATATATGACTACCTCGCAAACGCAGCTATACTTGCCTTTGCACGACCTGACACAGAATGTATTTTTGTTGGAAAACATGGCGGCAGTTCCATTATGCCGCAGGAAGAAATAAACAGATTGTTGACTAAAAAGGCATCAGAAGGTAAGACCATCGTAAGGCTGAAAGGTGGGGACCCGTTTATCTTCGGAAGAGGAGGGGAAGAGGCTGAACATCTTGCAGCCACTGGAATACCTTTTGAGGTAATCCCAGGTGTTACCTCCGCAATATCAGTACCTGCATATGCAGGCATCCCATTAACCCACAGAAAGTATTCATCGTCAATAGGTATAGTTACAGGAAATGAAGACGCAAATAAAAAGAGGAGCGCTATCGCATGGGACAAGATAGCGACTGGAGTAGATACAATTGTTATTTTAATGGGTCTTAGAAATCTCTCCTCTATAGTAAAGAATGTAACCGGCAACGGCCGTTCCCCTGATACACCTGCTGCTGTCATTCAGTGGGGAACGACACCGGAACAGAAAACAGTTACCGGCACCCTCAGAAATATAGTTATGCGGGCAAAGGCAGAAGACATAAAACCACCAGCCATTATTGTAATAGGAGAGGTAGTAAGACTGCGTGAGAAATATTCAGCCATTTTCTATGCGTCTTTAAAATCAGATATTCTTGGAAAAGAAGTTTTTATAGCTGCAACACGTGAAGGTATTTGCAGAATTACTTTTGGAACTGAAAAATCCTTCCTTCAGGAAATAAAATCACTCTACAATACTTCTCTGATTCATAAAAATGAAAATCAGTTAGAACAGGCATTGTCTGAACTTAATAAATATTTCAGAGGCATTCCAACAGATTTGACCCTTAAATTAGACCTGCATGGCTCAGATTTTCAGAAGAGAGTCTGGAAGTCTTTACTTAATATCCCTTACGGAAAGACCGCTTCCTATAAAGACATAGCGGCCATGATTGGAGCGCCTTACGCTATAAGGGCTGTAGGCGGGGCCTGTGGTAAAAACCCGGTCCCCATTATCGTACCATGCCACAGGGTCATTAGTGCTGATGGAAACCTTGGCGGCTACAGTGGAGGACTAAGGATAAAAAAGGCGTTATTAAAATTAGAAGGTCACAGTAGTAGTGAAATCAAGCAGTCGTGGGCATAATCCATAGTTCATAGAGAACACGTATTGATATAAAGGCTATACACAACCCTATTATAATGCCGCTCACTACCGGCAGCCATGAAAAATCAGTTGAGATAAAACGTATTAGATATAGACCGGCTATATCTAATAAAAAGGCAAGACTCAATATTCCAACCAGAATAGCTTTTATCAATTCTGCTAAAACAGTAAAACAAGCAAGCGCCCCGATAGATATCATCATAAACGAAAATCCGAGCAAATGGACATGCGCCATCTGGGCCATTTCCTGCAGGGTAATTGGCTTAACACCACTTTCCGGCTCATGCATTCCCTCTTTATGGCCATTATCATGATTGTTCCCTTCTTCCGCATCGAGGTTTATTTCTTCTTCAATAAAACCTTTTTCCTCTAAGATTGTTTTTTCTGTTGCTGATATAGATCGCTCACCGTAATGTTCTGCAATAGAAGCTGGAGTAAGACCTACAGACAGGGCTGCATTAAGGGCGCCATTCAAATATCCGGCGCTTAGAATTAAAATAAACCCCGTAATCAGTATCTTCCATGAAATTGCGAGATTTGGAAATCGTATATCAAGTATCTGCATAAGTCGTTTATTTCAGTGAGTGTGAAATCCTTCCCCATGAGAATGCCCCAGTCTGAACCATCCTTTTTTTGATTTGCCGGTCTGGCCTTCAGTAGGTGTATGTGTTTCTTCAGTCTGTTTTTCGTGAGAATGAGGAACTTCATCATTTGAATGTTCATGACCTGCCTTCTCGTGCCCAAGTTCGTGTATATGAACCTCAGGGACAGGTTCATGAAGATGATCGTGCTCATGCTCATGGGCATGCAGGTGAGCATGTCCATGCTGATCTACACCATGGATATGGCGATGGGCATGGAGAAAACTCATGATAATGCTTCTATGCTCTTCATCCATCTCAGCCTTGTGAAGCATTTCATGAAGCAGTTCATGGGTCCTGACTGCAAGCGGGAGTTCCAGACTATGCGACTCAAGCATCTCTCTGTCATAAAGTATCTCTGAGGAGGGACCGTCTGCAACTATCTTCCCTCCGCTCAAAAGCAGACTACGGCTGCAGACCTCTAGTGCAATATCAAGGTCATGGGTACAGAGCAGGATTGTCTTATCAGAGGACTTCAGCCACTCGATAAGCCGGCGGCGGCTCAGGGGATCCATATTGGTAGATGGTTCATCAAACACCAGGACCTCAGGCTGATAAGAAAGTACAGTTGCAAGCGCCAGTCTCTTTCTCTCTCCAAAAGAAAGGTGAAAGGATGAACGATCCTCAAAGCCGGAAAGTCCAACCAGCTCAAGGGCCTCTTTTACGCGTGCATGAATAGTATCTCTTGAAAGGCCAAGATTCAGTGGGCCGAAGGCAACATCATCAAAGACAGTCGGACAAAATAGTTGATCATCCGGATCCTGAAATACGATCCCAATACTGCGCCTTATCTTTGAAAGGTTATCGCGTGTAAGCTCTATGCCGTCAATTACCACACGCCCCTGACTCGGCATCAATACTCCATTCAACTGGCTCACAAAAGTAGACTTCCCTGCCCCGTTTGGACCTATAAGAGCAACCTTTTCACCACGGGCAATGTTACATGTTATCCCTTGAAGCACCTGACGGCCGTCAGGATAATTAAAGTAGACATTGTCAACCAATATTGCATTTTTATCAGACATCTAAATCTCCTTATCACTAATCACTAATCACTAATCACTCATTGCTCATTGCTCATTGCTCATAACTCATTGCTTCTCACTAATACCACCCCTTAATTGCAGGTGTAAACACCCTAATCAAATCCGCGGCAAGGACTGCAAAAGTTAACATAAGCACTAAAACAGCCTTCACAAAATCCTTCCCATGTGCCTCAAACCTCACCATTGAATGAAGTTCACCTACGTATCCTTTTGAAAGCATCGCACTGTAGACCCGTGACGTCCGTTCAAAGCTCCGTATAAGCAGTGCCCCTACAAAGTTACCCATTGTGTGAAGGGTATTCATATTTGCCTTCATCACAAACCCTTTGGACCGCATAGCCTTTTCCATCCTCCTTACCTCATCCATGAAGACAAAGATATAGCGATAGGTAAAGAGTATCATCTGGACAAGTAATTTAGGACATTTCAGACTCTGGAGGGCAATCATAGAAATATCAAAACGGGATGAACCAAAGATGGCATTAGTCGTTAACACTATAGTAACTGCCTTAGTAAAAATAAGAATGGCCAGACGTAATCCTTCCCATGCAAATGGAAGACCGATGATATGGAATGCCGCTTCACCAGGATACGAAAAGGGTAGCATAAAAAAGAATGGAGCGAGAAAGACGATAATTACCTTTATGCTGTTGGCAACAAAATGAAAAGGGATATTTGTGATCTTTATAATTATTATAGCAATAAACAGTGAGGCAACTGCGACAGGAAGGGTTTTGAGGAGCGCTACTACGAATATAAAAATGCCAAGAGATAGGATCTTGATCCTCGGGTCCCACCGCTGAACGGACGATTCTATATGAGAAAACCTGTCTATATCAAACGACACTTAAACTTCCCCTGTTCACCGGGTCAGTGCTCTAAGCAACACTTTTATTATATGTCTTCTGTACATGACCCGCAAGCATGTCAGGCCTGGCCTTCTTTAAAAATGTGACACATGCCCCAACCACAATTGCCTCGATTATCAGGGCGGGCACATGGGCTGCCAGGGCATAGCCTGCTGTTGCCCAGAATTCGTCGCCTGAAGTAAATAAAGCCGCGGCAAGAATAACCCCGGAAAATGAAACACCAACAGCACCGGCAATAGCGCCAAAAACCATCTCTAATCTGTCACCCGAAGGAAACCGGTGTCTCATCTGCCAGATAAAGTACGCAATGAGCGCCCCCCCTCCAAGCATAACACAATTCACCCCGATCACAGTTACCCCGCCAAAACCAAAAAGGAATGCCTGCAATATAACACCGAGCATTATGGCAGCAAAGGCCCTCGGCCCAAGAATAACCCCGACAAGACCGTTTAAGATAAAATGGATACTGGTAGGACCAATAGGTATGTGGATCAGGTTGGCAACAAAGAAGACAGCAGCCATAACAGAGACCTTTGGTATTTCATCGAGATCCATCTTCCGCATAGTAGCTGCTGCTATAACTACTGTTCCGCCAAAACCTGCTGCTAACACCGGTGCAGATAAAATACCATCGGCTATATGCATGTTAACATATCTCCTGTTCTATGAACTCCTGCGTGATTTAAAGTAAAGGACTATCCCCATCACTCCAAATATATAACCTATCCCACCAATTATCGTCGTTAACGAATTCTTCTGCTGCATCTCAGTAAAACTTCTGACAAGCGGTTTTATCGCCTCACCTACAGACTTCTCTACAGCCTTTTCAACAACGGCCTGGAGCTGTGCCTCATCAAACCGGCTGGTCTGACTCACTTTATTTTTTTCTTCTCTCACTGTTTTCGAGTTGCTATCTTTTGAAAGTGATGCAGTAACCGTACCAGTTGTGTTTTTACCTCCTCCAATATGTAACTCGCCGGCAGGGAGGGTGTATTCTGTTTTATGCCCCATGCCGGCATTCAGGGAAATCTTCAGATCACTCTTTTGGGGTGCTTTAAAAGAAAACTGTCCCTCATCATTAGTCTTTCCACGCAACAATTCCTTCCCTGAATTATCATAAACAATAACATCAGTATTCATGGCCTTCTTCCCATCTGCAAAGTAGCCCTCAACAAAGACATTCTCACCCTCTGCATAGGCAAACATCTGCACCTTATGGGCATATGAATCAGAGACAAAAACAAGAAAGAGACACATGGTTGTTATGAACAAGCAGACTTTTTTCATCATATTGACCTCTCTTGATAAATATAAATAAAAAGGCCATGTAGGCCCCGCCATCCAGCGGGTTTCAGGCCTACATGGCCTTATTTTAAGATCAACTTCAACAGCCTTTAAATTCCGGACTACTAAGATCTGAAGAGGTTCACCTCTCCGTTGTTGACAATTATTAAACATTAAATAATAAAAACTGTCAAGAAAATTTGTTACAGAAAATTTGTTATAGGCATTCCTCATGGAGAAGATATCATAAAAGTTGAGAGCAATGCCGCCATATCACGCATCTTAGAAAATATCGTCTCAGTCACCTTTGCAGAACCTGATGCCTCGTTAGCCATAGATACCAGCTTCTTTATGGTTACCCCTTCAAGTTGACGCAAATAACCTGTTCCTACGGATGCCTTCATATCCGGCACATATTTTTCATTCACACTCAGGATGGCCGCCTTTGTGACATTTCCCTTTGCATCAATCCCTATTGCGAGGTTAACCTCACCATGCATGTACTCAACCTCAGCAACCATGGCAGCACCTATCGTCGCCCCACTCTTGCTGTCACGGGCCACATAATATGTGTATACGCCATCATATAGCTTTACCCCCAATTCCTTTTTTGCCTTCTCGGCCTTATCCAGGTCCAGCCTTTCTTTCCGTTGAACAACCTTAGCCCCCGCAGGCAGCATCTTCTTAAGCGCCTCATCTTTTTTAAGAAACACTACCTGTTTACCGGCATGCCCCTCATGGGCCAAAGCTGGCCCGGACAAGACAGTCACTCCTGAGAAAAAGGTAATGAGTGTAATGAATATCATGTGCTGTAAGGTTCTATAACTTATTCTAAACTGTAGCATCTCAGACTCCTCACTGTTTGTTAACCCGATGGTTGCTTATTTCTTCTGCTTACCCATGTCATAGGTCTTTACCCAGAGCACTGCACCTATTTCAACAGGATACTCCTTACCTTCATATGTCATGGTATTCTCATCTGTGTTCAGAGCCGCAAAGCCCCACCAGCCTGCCTTAGGCATAGCATATGTAAAGACGCCATTTTCATCTGCCTTAACCACCTGAGTTATCATTGGGTCTGCAGGGGATTTTACACTGCCATCCTCATTGTAGTATTCCACTTCGACTTCTGTAAAAGGAGCAGGCTTGCCATTTACATTTACAATACCCTGAAACACATTGCCTGTCCACAAACCGTACGGTCTTGTAAGCGGAACTATCTCTGTTTTGAGACCGACTTCCTTATCCCAGCCCTCTTCCATGCCAAGGGAGTTTACAATGACCTTTGTGTAGTGAACGATAAATGACTCTTCCGCCGGCTCCCAGTAAGGCTTTGGTTCTACATAGAATATATGATCACCAGGTTGTCTCAAAGAATATGTGCTTTTGAAGGCAGTAAATGTTGCTCCAGCCCTGTCCTTTACCTTGACCTCTTTAAGAGAATTCAACAGATCAATATTTTTTTCTCCAATCACAACACCAAATTTGGCAGGCCTTACTGAATTCATACCATGCCCCTCAAACGGGTGGGTAAATATAACGTCCAGTGTAATTTCACGCTTCTCGGCCTGCGAGACCATTTCATCTGAAGGGATAATCATCTGGAAATGGGCATAAGCCATACTGCCAGCATACGTCCAGAAAATCAAACTCATAACTGCTATCCATGTTGCCTCTTTCATAACTGTCTTCTTCATCGCTGTATCCTCCTTATGATTTTCCTTTAATATCTCCCTCCCCCTTGACGGGGGAGGGGCAGGCCTGTCCTGAGCGAAGTCGAAGGAGTGGGGGTGTTGCAAGTTGCTTTCACCCTCCCCTTTACTTAGAAATTCATCTGTGCCCTGAGACCATAGACTGTAATCGTGTCATTATCAGCATCACCACCTGCATTTGTAATAATCTGCACGTCCGGTGTAAGCGTAAAGTGCTCACTGAAGCCCAGCTTGTAATAAATCTCGAAATGGCTTTCATCATCAGGATTTGTAATACCTTCAGCAGCAAAATATTCATTACTTTTGTTATTACCCAGAAGGCCGTAGGCTATACCTACAACATCCTGATCCCTTCCCCAAAGGGCCCCATTTAAAGAAATACCGGCGCTGAGAGCAGACTTGATGGGATTAGAAATCTCCTCGGAATCAACCACGCTATCTTCATCTTCATCATTCCAGAATTCAACGCTATCATCCTGTTTTGCATAGCGGGCAAACAAACCGATACCATCTACAACCTCCTGATCAAAACTCAGTCCGAAGGCAGTATTGGTTTCATTTGTCTTGGAGGGATCACTTATATCTGTAAAATTTCTGGCATCATAAATATAATAAAACCTGTAATTTCCTTCTCTGCCAAGGAGTCCAGGCTTTATATTAACCTGTCCCGCACCATAGGCATTAGAAGTAATATCCTCAAACCCTGAGTTGACTCCATTTGCAAAAGTCAATGTTAAATCCGCTATCTCTGTAGGACTGTATGTTAATGAAATTCCAGGTGCATAGTAACTGTCGAGTTCAGGAAAGATTGAGCCTGCATATCGGGCAAACATCCCTGAGATAAACTGATCTGTTTCATCATTGGCATAAGCGTTCTCATCATGACAGCTATGGACATCTAACTTCCCTACTTTAAGGCCAAGCTGGCCATCGAGAAAGCTCCCTTCGAAATATGCCTGGGATACAGAGATTGCAGCAAATGAGTTGTCCTTGTCAGTTGTAAGCTCAGTAATGAACGCGTCATAGTTCGAGCTTGATAATGCGCCTGTGTCATCATTGACACCGCCACCATTTCCTGCCTCAAGGGCCACAACTACTTTCCCTGTAGGTGTTACACCGGCCTCGAAATTTAAATCAAGTGTATATGTAAAATCAGTCACGTCTCTACTGCCGGCAATACCGCTTGTCCCCTGAAGTATAGAGGTAATACCACCTGAAATATTTAATTTACCTATCTCATGCGGGATAATGTGGCCGCCGTCACCCTCTTCTGAATCATGTGCTGCTACTGGTTGAGTAAACATAAAGCTGAAAATAACTGCTCCAGCAAATGCTGATGCGATGATGCTTTTCATAAGAAGACTTTTCCTGCAAATCATTCTGTTTCTCCTTTCTTATCCTGCTATGGGTTAAACTACAAAAAAAAGACCACAAAGGTTTGAACCCGCCAATCCAGGCAAGCTCAGTAGAAACCTCCGTGGTCTCCTGGTTTTACCAATAAAAAAGGCCGTGAATGCCACCCGCTCCTGCGGGTTATTGACCTTCATGGCCTTGATTATCTCTTGAAAACTTTCAATTACTGATCAGTAACTACTGAAGAGGTTCGCCTCTTCGTTAATGAGATTTATTTAA
>Ga0209002_10001484_pt1 | contig 18966 bp, 15 predicted proteins | sample Rifsed16ft2_FD_184010 | JGI IMG/M metagenome (GOLD analysis project Ga0209002, IMG submission 184010) | Soil microbial communities from Rifle, Colorado, USA - sediment 16ft 2 (version 2) | ecosystem: Environmental > Terrestrial > Deep subsurface > Rock core/Sediment | place: Rifle, Colorado... | reverse complement strand
CTGGGGGCGACGTGGAGGGCCTGATCGAGCAAGCCGAGAACCACCAGCTCTCCTTGGAGCAAGCCGTAAGGATTGCCGACCAGCTCTGCCAGGCGCTGGAGCACGCGCACGCAAAGGGCATCATCCATCGCGACATCAAGCCGGGGAACGTCTGGCTGACTCAGGAGGGGACAGCCAAACTTGGCGACTTCGGCCTCGCGGTAGCCATCGACCGGTCACGTCTGACGCAGGCGGGGATGATGGTGGGCACCGTGAGCTACATGCCGCCGGAGCAGGCGATGGGTGGGGCCGTTGAGGCGCGCTCTGACCTCTACTCCGTAGGGTGCATGCTGTACGAGATGGTGACGGGTCGACCGCCCTTCGTAGGCGACGACAACGTCGCCATTATCGGCCAGCACTTGAACACGCCGCCCGTGTCGCCCTCCTGGCACCGCCCCGACCTACCGAAGGGCCTCGAGGCGCTGATTCTGCGATTGCTGGAAAAGGACCCAACCAACCGGCCAGCGTCGGCCGCTGAGGTGCGCCAAGCCCTTTCATCCATCGACCTGCGCCCCATAGACGTAGGGGCGGTTCGCGAACCGCCCTCTGGGGGTGGTGTGGGCGGTGTTTCAGACAACCCCCTCTACCGGCGCACCTTCGTCGGCCGCGAGGCCGAGCTCAAGCAGTTGCAGGCCGCCTTCGACGGTGCCCTCTCCGGCCAAGGGGCGCTGGCCATGGTCGTGGGCGAGCCGGGCATCGGCAAGACCGCGCTGGTCGAGCAGCTGGCGACCTATGTGTCGCTGCGAGGTGGCCGGACGCTGGTCGGCCACTGCTACGAGGAAGGCTCGCTGTCGCTGCCGTACCTTGCCTTCGTTGAGGCGATGCGGTCGTATGTGCTGGCCCGGGAGCCTGACGCGTTGAAGAGCGATCTAGGGACGGGCGCGGCCGATGTGGCTCGCATTGTCTCCGAGATACGCGACCGCGTGTCGGTGGAGCTACGCCCGACCGGCGACCCCGAGGACGACCGATGGCGGTTGCTGCAGGCGGTGAGCGGATTCCTCCGCAACGCAGCCAATGTGCAACCTATGCTCATCGTCTTAGAGGACCTGCACTGGGCCGACCGCGGCACCCTCGACCTGCTCCTGCATGTGGCCCGGAACCTTCAAGGCGCTCGATTGACCATCGTTGGGACCTATCGCGATGTTGAGGTCGACCGCACGCACGCGCTCTCGGGCGTGCTCGCCGACCTGCGTCGCGTCCAAGGCTTCCAGCGCGTGCCGCTGCGCGGCCTCACCGTCGATGAGGTGCAGCGCATGATCTCGAATATCCGCGGCCAGGAGGTCTCCTGGGGCCGCGCCGAGATGTACTACCGCCAGACGGAGGGCAACCCGCTCTTCATCCAGGAGCTGTTGCGCTATCTGGTCGAGGAGGGCCTGGTCGTGCGGGAGGGCGGGCGCTACGCGCTCGCCGACCCCAGCCAGCCGGAGGCCGGCGTGCCAGAGGGGTTGCGCGACGTCATCGGCAAACGCCTCTCTCGCCTGAGTCCCGAGTGCAACCGGCTGCTGGCCATCGCCGCCGTGATCGGCCGCGACTTCAACCTCGAGACGCTGCGGGCCGTGACTGCCGTCGAGGAGGAGGCGATGCTATCGAGCCTCGAGGAGGCGGTGCGGGTCGGCGTGCTGGAGGAGCGGTCACAGCCGGGTCGGGTGCTCTACCGCTTCGCGCACGCCTTCTTCCGCCAGACCCTCTATGAGGAGATGATCGCGCCGCGCCGCTTGCGCCTACATCAGGAGATCGCCCGCGCCCTCGAGGCCCAGTATGGCAATCGCCGCGAGGACCATGCCGCCGAGCTGGCCGAGCACTTCGCGCAGAGCACGGACAAAGCCGACCTGGCGAAGGCGGTCGAGTATGGGGAGCTGGCCGCGCAGCGGGCGATGTCAGTCTTCGATTACGGCGAGGCGGCGCGGCTGTTGGAGCGGGCGCTGGACGTGCAAGAGGTGCTCGACCCAGAAGACAAGGCAAAGCGCTGCGACCTGCTGCTGGCGCTAGGCGAAGCGCTGATGCCAGCCGGGGAGCCCGTTCGGGTTGCGGATGAGATAGCTGAGGAGGCGCTGGCTTTAGGTCAAGTCCACGGCGACCGCGAGCGCTGTTCTAGGGCCTGCCAACTTGCCCTTGTTGCCCACACTTATGAAGGCCCTGCTATGGGCGCCAACGTCGGGTTTCAGCGGTGGGTGGAAAGGGCGGCTGAGCACGCGCTGCCGGGCACAACCGACCAGGTCTATACTGACCTTGCTGTCGCGTGGGTCCTCCTTGAAGGGAAGGGAGAGCCAGAGGCGGCGTGGCGCGCGGGTGTCAAGGCTCTGGAGCTGGCCCGTCAGCTCAATGAACCCGACGCTTTCTTCAGGGCGGCTCACTTTCTTATCAGTCCTTCCCGCACGCGGCTGCATGCCGAGGAGCGCTTGCAGCTCGCAGAGGAGATTGCTGCGAGGGATCGAACTGGCGTATCTGTCCGGACGATGTTCATAATGTTTACAGGTCTGAACCTCCTCTTTCTGGACTACGGACAGCTCTCTCGGGTAGAGGAGCTCCGTCGCGAACGGCGCGAACTGGCTGAGCGGACGCGGCTTAATGTGGGATCGGATCTGCAGGATGACGTCCCGCCTCTAATCGTCGGCCGGCTCGAAGAGACGGTCGGCGCAAATAATGCGTCCCGCGCTCTCCTCCATCTTGGCAAGGCTCAGGAGGTGCCTCAACTCAGGTCAGGCGTGCGCTTGGTTGGTCAGCGGCCCACGGCGACGGCGAATGACGTAGGCGCTCTGTTACGTCGATGGGGGTGGCGAGTGCTTTGTCTAGCGCACCTGGCTCGGGAAGACGAGGCCAGGAGCGAGCTCCGCCAACTGCTAGAATGGGACGCTGCGACCAAGGAGGACGGTGGGCGTCTCTTGATAGCTACGCTCGCCCAGATGCTGGAAGCGGCGGTCCTTACGCAGGATAGCGAAGTAGCAGCAGTTCTCGTTGAGCGAGTGCGCCCTCTATCGCACTTGACGATCAGTTACAACGCCTTTACTAGCATGTCCCGCCAACTCGGCGCTGCTGCCGCGCTCCTTGGCAACCCAGAAGAGGCGCGTGCCTACTACGACCGAGCACTTGAAGTCTGCGCCAAAATCCGCTTCCGGCCCGAAATCGCCCTCACGCGCCTACAGCTCGCCGAGCTGCTGCTGGCCGAGTCCGCCAAACCCAACCCCATCGACCTACGAACCTCTCCGTCTCAGCCCAACAACGACGTAGGGGCGCGGTCCCCGCGCCCAGGTGGGGTGGGCGAGGGGGCCTCGGAGGGCGAGGAAACCTCGCCCCTACGAGGTGTGGCCTTGGCCGCCGCCCTCCGCGCCGAAGCCCTCGACCACCTCGACTTCGCCATTAGCGAGTTCCGCGAGATGAAGATGCAGCCGTCGCTGGAGCGGGCGTTGCGGCATCGCGGGCTGCTGAGGGCGTAAAGGCGTGAGGAGGACGCGGCAGTGAGATGCCCGTGGGACTGTGGGAGGCTGTGGCAAATCGAGATTCTTCGCTGCGCTCAGAATGACAGAGGGGCGCTGGAGCGGGCGTTGCGCCATCGCGGGCTGCTGAAGGCGTAAGATAGACCACGACAAGCCGGAAAGGAGAAGCCCTTGTACGAACGAATCCTGGTGCCCCTTGACGGTTCGGAGTTGGCTGAGGGGGTGCTCCCCTATGTGGAAGAGCTGGCCAAGCGCCTCGGCTCCGAGGTCGTGCTCCTGCAGGCGGTGACGTCGCTGGCCCAGCTGATGTCGCAGGCAGCCGCGAGCGACCCGACGGCGATGAGCGCCGTCAGCGTGGAGGTGGCGCGGCAGGAGCACGAGGCGCTGGTCGCCGCGGCCAGGGACTACCTGACGCGCATCGCGGACCGCCTCGTTCGTCAGGGCATCGGAACGCAGGTGGAGGCGGTGGACGGCTCCGCGGGCGGCGCCATCCTAGACTACCTCAGAGCGCAGGAGGTCTCCCTCATCGCCATGTCCACACACGGGCGCGGTGGGCTAGGGCGGCTCGTGTTCGGCAGCGTCGCCGATGCGGTGCTGCGCCAGACGCATCTACCGGTACTGCTCGTCCGGCCGGTGCAGGCCTAGCGGCGCCGCCGCCTCAGTCCGGCAGATCGAGGCTGACGACAACCGCGGCGTTGGCCATGATGGTCCGGTCGTCCCCCCGTTCGGAGGGGATGGCCAGCCCGCCCTGCACCACCTCGATCGTTTTCTGGCCGTAGGGCAGGGCTGCCAGCACCTCCTCGCCGCGGACCTGGCCTGGGTCCGGAACGCCGATGAGCACGTGCACGTGCATCGCCTCGGGGCCGGCCGCTCCCATGGCGCGCACGTTCAGGCTGTTGCGGTGGATCGCATCGTGGACCGCGCGATACGCGGCTTTGGTCACGTCGCCGCCATGCAGGTCGAACCCCACTCCCATCTCCAACACGCAGCGTTTCAAAGGCATCGCACTCCTCCTATGCACAGGATCACAGGGTAAGTCTGCCCCTGCTGTCGCTGTGGGGTCAAGGCACCCATCGCACAAAGAAACGCCAGTGGCCCAGCCGCGAGGCTGGGCCAGCTGGATGCTACGTTGCGGTGTTACCGGTTCAGCGCGTCGAGGGCCATGATGATCGCCGGCCCGAGGATAATGATGAAAAGCGCTGGAAAAATGCCCAACACCAGCGGGAACAGCATTTTCACCGGTGCCTGCTGGCCCAGCTCGACGGCCCGCTGGCGCCGACGGATTCGCATGGCATCGGCCTGCACACGGAGGATGTCGCCCACGTTGACGCCGGTCTGCTCCGCGCGAACGATCGCGGTGAGGAATGTGGTGAGCTCCGAAGTCTGGCACCGGTCGGCCATATCTCGCAGCGCCTCGCGGCGACGCTTGCCGAGGCTCACTTCGTACATGGTAAGGCCGAACTCCTCACCGACGACGCCGGCGAACTTGTCAGACACGGTGGCGAAGGCGGCGTCGAGGCCGAGCCCTGCCTCAACGCTGACGACGAGCAGGTCGAGGGCGTCTGGGAGATTCCTGATGATCTCGTTGCGGCGTCCACCGATGGCGAAGTCGAGCCAGTAGTCCGGGAGGCGCCAGGCCACCAAGACGAGGACTGCAGCTATCAGGAGAGGTAGGAGGCCGATGGAGCCGCTGACGCTAAAAGTGAACGCTAGCCAGAACACCGGCACCAGAATCGTGGTGGCGGCCTTGAGGGCCATGAACGTCCAGAAGGCGTTCGGCGTCCGGCGCCCGGCTTGGATGAGCCTGACGCGGATGTTGTCGACCACCGTGCCTGGCGTAAGGTGCTCGATGCGCTCTCCGACGCCTCGGACCACGGGATCGATAACTCGGTCGTAGAAGGAACGCTCCAGCTCTGTCTCGACTAGGTTCCCGACCCCAAAGGCGTCCGACGCCGCGATACGCCGCCGGAGCGCGGCCGAGGACACACCGCGGCGGTTGCCGAGGCCGTATACGAACAGGGCCAGTGCGGTGATGACGAAGCCAAGGATGCCCAGGGCAAGGAGGGGCGTCATACCTACACCTCGATCGTGCCCAAGCGGCGAAGCATCCAGAAACTGACGAGCATCACAATGCTGCCCACGATGGCCATGATTCGGCCGGGCGTTGTTTCGATAAGCGGCACCAGGTACGTCGGTGACAGGATGGAGATGGCGAGGCCCGTGACCAGCGGCAGCAGCGTGAGGATATCGCCGGACAGGCGGACCTCCGCCGTGAGCGCCCGCACCTCGCCGAGGATGCGCACGCGTTCCCGTATCGTATGCGCGATGGAGTCCAAGACTTCGGAAAGGTTGCCCCCAACGCGGCGCTGGACCAGCATCGCCGTGACGATGAGGTCGAGGTCATAGCTGCGCACCCGCGTTTGCAGGTGCGTAAGCGCCGCCTCCAGGTCTCCGCCAAGGGACATCTCATGCGCCACCGCGGCCAGCTCGTCCGAGATGGGCGCGGCCAATTCGCGGCTCAAGTCTTGGATCACTTGAAGCAGGCCGAAGCCGCTGCGCAAGCTGTTCGACATGAGCGAGAGGGCGTCGGGGAGCTGGTCGACAAACTTCTCGACTCGTTTCGTTGCGCGCCGAGCGACGTACAGCCGCGGCATAAGGTAGCCAATCACCGCGACGACCACCGCGACCGGCCAGAAGCGGCTGATCACGAAGACGAGGGCCCCAAGGCCAATCCCGAGCGCCACCCGGATCAGGAGATACTCGGAGACGCGCAACCGGATGTCGGCCTGGGCCAGACCCAGGGCGATGCGGTCGACGAGCGGCCAGGTTCTGAGAATGCGCTCTATCGGCGGCGTGCCAAAGGTCCCTGACTCCGCGAGCAGGGAGAAGGCGGCGCGGTCGGGCAAGGTGATTGTCTGTGATCCCGCCACGCTCATCTCCTGCAGCCGTTGGCGGATGCGGGATTCCTGGGCCCGTGCGCTCACAAGCAGTAGGACCCCCGCCAGGCCGAAGAAGGCCGTAGCAAAGACCGCTATCGGGAGGAGGTACTGTGCCACTTAGCCGGCTCGAGGCGAACTGGTTTGCCTATCGTGCACCAACCCGCGCGAAGCTCGCGATGTTCATCGTCAAGCCATATTGCGCGAGGCGGTCCATGAAGGTAGGCCGTATCCCTGTCGGCACGAGGTTGTAGATGATCCGCCCATCTTCGTTCACGCCGGTCTGCTGGCCCACGAAGACATCTTGGAGCGTGATCGTTTGTCCTTCCATCCCGCTGACCTCGGTTACGTGCGTCACGCGGCGGGAGCCGTCCCGCAGCCGGCTGAGCTGGATGATGACCTGCACGGCCGAAGCCACCTGCTCGCGGATGGCGCGGATCGGCAGGTCGAAGCCAGCCATCATCACCATGTTCTCGATGCGGCTGAGGGCGTCGCGGGGGCTGTTCGCGTGCACCGTGGTGATGGAGCCATCGTGGCCGGTGTTCATCGCCTGAAGCATGTCGAACGCCTCTCCGGCGCGCACCTCGCCCACGATGATGCGGTCGGGGCGCATACGGAGCGCGTTGACGACCAATGCCCGCTGCGTGACCTCGTTCCGCCCATCAATGCTTGGTGGCCGAGTCTCTAGTCGAACCACATGGTCCTGCTTGAGACGCAGCTCCGCTGGGTTTTCGATCGTGATGATCCGCTCTGTAGCAGGGATGAACGCAGACAGCGCGTTCAGGAAGGTCGTTTTACCGGTGCCCGTGCCGCCACTGATGATGAGGTTCAGCCGGCCGAGAACGACCAGGCGCATCAGAGTCGCCGCTTCTTGGCTAATCGTCCCGATGCGGACTAGGTCCTCGATGCCGAACCGGTCATCGAAGAACTTACGGACGGTGACCGTTGGCCCCTTCAGGGCAAGGGGAGGAATGACCGCGTTGAGCCGATAGCCGCCTGGGGCGCGTGCGTCGACCATGGGAGAGCTTTCATCGAGTCGGCGCCCAAGAGGGGCGATGATCCGCTCGATCACCTGCATGATGTGCGCGTCGTCGCGGAAGGTGCGATCGTAGCGCGAAATCACTCCTTCGCGCTCCACATAGATCTCCTTGGCCGAATTCACCATGATTTCGGAGACGGTGGGATCATCTAGCAGCGGCTGCAGCGGGCCGAAGCCAAGTATCTCGTCCTTCAGTTCCTTGAGCAGTCGTGCCCGCTGGTTGCGGTTGATTAGGCTGGTCTCAGGCGAGGCTTGCAAGAGCACGTTGATGGCTTCTTCCACGGCCTTGGCCAGAGTGTCCTTGTCCATCTGCGCCATGCGCGATGGGTCCAGATCGCTGATCAGCCGGTGGTGCAGACGCAGCTTGAGCTGTTCGTAGGCTTCTTCGTCGGCACTGGGGCCCGGACGACGCTCCGGGTTCATTGGCACCCGGCTATCCCGCGCTGTATTTGCCATATAGCTCTCTCCTCAATGCAAAGCTGCCTTTAGAGTCTCAGTTTACTACTGTACCAAGCCGTAGTTCAGTTGGGCGGGAGGAACGGACGGCAGTTGCGTATCGTCGAAACGCCGCACCGTCAAGGTAAACTCGCACAGGCGATCATGGAGGGCGAGTCTCAGCGCCTCCTCCGGGGTCACCGCCAGCGTCACCGTCTGGGCGTTGGGCTGCACCTGGGGCACCGCGGTCGGCACCGCCTGGGGCTGTTGCTGGCCGCCGCCTGTCGCCTGCTGCACCGTGGAGGGTGGTGGTGGTGGTGTTCCGGAGAGGAGTTGGTCCACGGCCAAGACTTCGATATTCTGCAACACGTACGAAGCCTTCAAGTGCTGACTAAAGCTCACCGTGCCGCCACCGGGGGCTGGCTGAGTAGCGTTAGCCAGCGATGCCTGGCAGATGGCGATGACGTCTACGCGGTCGCCAGGGAGGATGAGCCCGCCCGAACCGATCAATTGCGAAGTCGCTATCGCCCCGGCCCGTCTCCCTTCAGGGATGATGAAGGATAAGCCGGCTTCGGCTCGCTCGGTAAACAGCTTCGTGAAAGTCACCTGGTCGTTGGTCAGAATAGTCTGCCTCGTGCCGCGTCCCACGACCTGCTCCACCGCCGTGGCGGCGCTAGGGTTCGCACCCGCCAGCGGCTGGGAGCGCACCTCCACCATCGTCTCCGTTATGACCGTACGGGGTGGGATGTTCTGCTTCGCGAACACGACGCTGCGCGTGGGCACAGGCGTTGCCTCCTGCGCGGAGGACCCTGCCCCTCGCAGGCCAAACCAGGTCAGGCCCGCAGCCAGCAGACCAAACGCCAGGGCTAAGGCTAGAAACAGACGCGAGTTACCGCCGTAGGTGACCATGTACTAGATTGCTCCTCCCTGGGCCATATTCAGCAGGATAGTCGCTGGTTTGGGGTATGCCAAGCTAGGCTCCCAGTGCGCCCAACAGGAGGGCGCCGGCTAGACCCAATGGAACCGTGGTGGCGAAGGGGAAATCGCCTTTCTCAAGACTTGCCGCAGCCAGCGTCTGCCTCGGCGAAATGGCCAGTTGAAGGGCCATGCCGACAAGCTCGCGCCGACGCAGGAGCAAGAAAACCGCGAGGATGCCGCCGAAGGCTGCGCCTAGAACCATCACTACGGCCGTATCTCGAGGGCCTATGAAGGCACCTACGGCAGCGAGGAGCTTGACGTCACCGGCCCCCACGAAGCCCAGGAGATAGGGAACCAGCAGGAGGCCCAAGCCGACGATCAGGCCGGCGAGCGCGGTGAGGGTTCCGAGGCCCAAGCCGGCGAGCAGGCCTGTGGCCCCGGGCTGGATTTCGACGACTGTGCCGAAAACCCGGCCGGAGAGGCCCAGGGACGCCGCGGGCGTCGCGGTCAAAACCATTTGCATCGCCACGCCGAGTGCCGCCGCGGGGTAGGTGAGCGCGTTGTAGACCTTGCCGCTGCGGACATCCGTGTAGCCGCCTAAGGCCGCGATGCCAAGCGCCGCTATAGTCAATAAGGTGACTTCCATTAGGATTTGCTCTGGACGGTAGGTTATGTATCTCTGTAACGATTAAGGTGCGTAGTCACTGACCGTGCTGGCGAGGTCACCGTAGAGGTTCACAAGGCCGCCTCGCAGCGACAACACGCCCCCCATGATAAAACAGACGCGAGGCCAGCGGCCAGCGCGTCCTCTATGCTGGTGGGGCCCGCCTCTATGGGCAGGAAGCCCGCGATAAGCAGTCCGCGGGCCGCAAGACCAGGCGTTGGCGGGCCAGAGCCGCTATGCGATTCTTCATGGTGGCATCGTAACATGAGCGTCAAGTCCGCAGCTGTCTGCGAACTATCACGCTTGTCGAGTCCAATCACGATGTGGGCACATCGTTCACCGTGTTGCCCAGGTATCCAAAGATGTTCCCTAGGGCGTTGCCGAGGATGATCAGCGCGGCGATAATGGCTATGGCCACAAAGGCGGCGATCAGAGCGTATTCGATCGCGGTTGGACCCCTCTCCTCAACGAGGAACGTACGCAGTAGCTGCCACATTATAAGCCCTCCGAATCCGCAGCGGTTCTCTTTGCTGTGACATCCCCGTCATCTGCATTGGCTAGCGAAGAAAGGGCGCGCCGGGACTCGCGCCCCTTCTCGATTCATGCCAAGTTTCGGTTATGTACCCGTTACGTCGCGTTATTTACCGTGTTTCCGACGTAGCCGAAGATGTTGCCTAGCGCGTTGCCAAGGATGATCAGCGCTGCGATGATTGCCACCGCCACCAGGGCCGCAATGAGGCCGTACTCAATGGCGGTGGGACCATTCTCCTCTACCAGAAGCGTTCGTAGCCGGTCCCACATGTATCGCTACCTCCCTCTCGTCAGTAGGCCTCTCGGCCTGTGCTAAATTCAAGCGCCTCGAGGTCCCGGGACGCTCAAGGTTCACCCAGAGCCCATTATGGCATGGGGATGGTGGAGTGCTACCGGACGCAGCGTCCTTTGTGTCACAAAGCTGTATGAAGATGAGCTGGCGCGCCTAGTCGCCCCGCATGGCGCTGCAACGACCAGGCGAGAGACGCTCCCAGTAAAGCGAGAGTCGGTACACCGATCGCTGGCGGATTCCAGTGCAAGGGGAATACCGCGTAAAGCGGATAGAGGACCGTCAGCGCTCCATATGAGATAAAGAGCACCCATGCCCAGCGCGGATTCGGTCGGTGGTAGTCCCAGATCAGCAGGCCCGCCAAGAGTATCCAAGTCAGATCCTGAATATTGACGTGCGGACTCAGCAACGTCGCACCTATGATAAACAGCGCGTATCGTGCTCCTTGAGCTGACTGGGAGGTCTGTTGGGGCTTGTGCCAGAGCCATCCCAGGATGGCAAGCGTTACGCCGTCAAGGCCCAGCCAGAGACCTAGGGCCAGCCCTCCAGCTTCCGAAACAGCACGCCCGCGGTAGAGCGTGCTGATCAGGCCGCTCCAACTGGTCATGAGGTGCGGGAACACGCCGTAGTCGCTGCCGAGCTGCAGATAGGACGTCATGAGGTGGAGGTATTGTGTGGCGCCGGATGCGCCGACGATAAGCAGTGAGGATAGGGCCAAGAACGCGGCGCCGATGGCGAAGCCGGCAACCGCTCGCCAATTCCGCTGAAGGACGAGGAGAAGGAGCAGGACCGCGGCGTACTGGGGCTTGAGCAGCAACCCGGCTAGGACTAGGCCGCCGGATCCGCCGTGACCACGTCGTAGCAACTCCCAACCCAAGGCGACGGACACAACGAGCACGAGCGAGACTTGGCCCTGCGCAACGTTGTAGTAAGCAGGGGCGAAGCTCACGAACGCAGCGAAGGCCACAAGGCGCTCAGCTCTTGTCCAGTGGCGGTACCAGGAGAGCAGCAGCGCTGCTAACCCGAGGAGCAATGCCCAATTGGCCGCACTCCAAACTACGTGAGCTTGTGCCAAAGGAAGCAACGTAGCAGGCAGGAACAGCACGGCAACAAACGGGGGGCTGACAAAGGGGAGCGTGTGTGCGCTGACTTCCCGTTGCAGCTCCTCGCGGACGAGCGGCGAAAGCAGACTCTGTTGCACATCGTGTTGCAGCTGGAGGTCGTAGAGTTGGGCTCCTTCCCCCCTCCTTAGGAGAGTTGCGCCAGTGTAGAAGGCCAGAGTATCTCTGGGTGTCCCCCCGACCGCCAGCGTATGCTCTGCCAGCCCCATCCAGGCGATCCCGGTGGCTGCCACCAAAACAAGGCTCACCTCGAGCCACAGGATGGGAAGCAGATAGCGCCTCACGGGGTTACGCAGCTTCACTAGAGGGGACCGTCGGCACAGGTGGCCTCGCTGAGAAGGGGGGAGTCGATGCGGCGAGGAGCATCAGCCAAAGCGCTAAAACCGGAACGACGACCATGTTTGGATAAGGCATAGCGTGGAAGGCGGCCTTCAGCAGGAACAGGCCGAGGACCAGCACGTGCATGCCGAGCAACCCGGCCAGCCACATGGCGCGCACAAGGGGTCGCTCCTTCAGACGCATTAGGTCCCAGATGAGATAGCCCGCCACCACGAGCAGTACCAAGTCTTGCACGTTCGTGTGAAGGCTGAGGAGGACCGAGGACACGAGGACGACAGCACCTTGGAAGCTCGGGGAACTCCGGATCGCGCTGGGCTGAAAGCGGCGGATGGCGACACTCGAGAGAGTCACCACCTCAAGGAGAGCCCATATCAAGAAGGGCGCCGCCTCCTTAGCCGTGAGCACTGCTCGTCCGGTCAGCGCGCTCAGGAAGCCGCTCCATGTGAACATGAGATCGGGATGCGCGCCGTAGTAGCTGCCGAGCTGCGGCGCCTGCGTGAGTAAGCGGACCCACGAAAGGACTGCGACTGGGCCGGCCGTCATCAGGGCCAGAAGTCCCAGCAAGGCGACGCCAAGGCCGAACCCGCCCAGCGCTCGCCAACGTGACCGCCACAAGAGCCACAGGAAAGCCAGCACAAAATACTGGGGCTTCGCCAGGACGAAGGCGACGGCGAGACCGCCCGCCCCCTCATGGCCCCGGCGAAACGCGAGCCAGGCGAGCGCAGTTGCTAGAGCCAGGAGAACAGAGATCTGTCCCTGCCAGACTGCGAAGTACGCGGGCAGGAAGGTGAGGGCTGTGAGCCCGGCAACCAGATGCTCTCCTCGGGACCAGTACCTGAAAGACGACGTCAGCAGGGCTACAAGGGCGCCCAGGAAGCCAACGTTTGCGACTAGCCAGACAGTGTAGGCCTGAGGTAGGTTCAGGTGCGTCAGTGGAAGAAACATCAGCGCCACAAACGGAGGGTTCAAGAAGGGCAGTGCCTGGGCGCGCACCTGCTCGTGGAGTCGATCAGTTGCTTCCGCCGACAGGAGAGACTGCTGGGTGCTCTCCTGGAGTTGCAGGTCGTACAGGGAGTCCCCGTGGCCCTGACTTAAGAGAAGGGCGCCGGTGTAGAAACTGAGGAAGTCACGGGGCGTGCCACCCAAACGCTCAGCTTCGGCCACCTCTGCGCGCCACCCAAGGACTTCGCCTTCTAAGACGACGAGGCAAAGGAATGGCCACACTATTGCCAGAATGCGCGGCCAGCGCCGTTTGGCCAGATGGCGTACGTCTCCGTCCTCGGCAGAGAAGCGCGGGCCAACCCTCGCCCTCAACCATCTGCGTGGGGACAACGTCTATGGGCCCGCGGATTCCTGCCGTGCGGGCTGTTCTTCCCTCAGTAGGCCAAGAGGAGATTCTAGGAGGTCATACACGTAGGGCGGTCCCTGGGCCTCTATTTGCAGGCGCGCCGTCTGTTCTGCGAGGAGGCCCAGGCTCAAGAACTGCACTCCCATCACGGTGAGCAACACGCCAAGTTGCAATAGAGGCCTGGTGCCGATCGGCTGGCCGTCAAACCACAAGAACGCCATATACGCGTTGACGGCCAGTCCCACGAGGAGGAACACGAAGCCCATGCTGCCAAACAGATGCAGTGGCTTTGCCCGGAACCGCGTGAGGAATACGATGGTAAAGAGATCGAAGAGCCCCGCAAGGAACCGTGTCGCCCCGAATTTCGATCGACCGAAGCTCCGTGGGCGATGGTTGACGGCGATCTCCAGCACCCGAAAGCCCTTCCAGTGAGCGAGGGCCGGGATAAAACGGTGCTGTTCGCCGTACAGCGGGATGCTTTCCACGACACGGCGACGATACGCTTTGAAGCCGCTGTTGAAGTCGTGCAGTCGCACGCCGGTAAAAAGGCTTGTTGCCGCATTGAAGAGGAGCGAAGGATATCGCTTGGTCCATGGGTCGCGCCGGTGTTGCTTCCAGCCGACGACCAGGTCCGCTTGCTCCTCCAGGAGTGCGACCATCGCGGGAATCTCAGCGGGGTCATCTTGAAGATCGCCATCAAGGGTGACGATCGTTTGGCCTCTTGCTTCCCTGAAGCCCACTGCCAGCGCAGCTGACTTGCCGAAGTTCCGCGCAAAGCGCAGCACCCGCACTCGCCCATCGAGATAACGTAGCTGGTCCAACGTCTCCGCGGAGGCGTCTGTGCTACCGTCGTCCACGAAGAGGATCTCGAAGGGGCGGCTCGCCAGCGCGCTCAAGATCTCTCTGAAAAGTGGCTCCAGGCTCTCCCGCTCGTTGAAGACGGGGATAACGACCGAGATCATCGGTTCTCCTGAGGCGCCTTTCATCGGAACCAGTTTCCACGCCGCATGTCGGTTTGTAAAGCGACCCCCGGCCTGTTTCTTCCTGTTTTCTTGCGAATGGGTGACAAGTTGCCCTCTTGCGTTCCTCATCCTCGCGGGCTACCCTAAGGGAGCGCTTACGGAACTGCTAGAGGCGGAGTGCTGCGGACTGCCCGGAATTCCGGTTTCGGACTCCGTCTGAGCACAGCGAGAGGAGCAAAGCAGATGGCAGCATGGCTCGATGAACTGAGTGTTGCGCCAGCGTCACGGCACGGGGAGGATCCACTGGCAAGCGGCGCGAAGCAGCTCGCGCTGCGTATCGCGTACGGGCTGCTGTTGTTCGTCGTCAGCGATGCCTTGCTCCCACACCTCTCGTACTTCCGAGGTTCGGCCATGGCGGGCTGGGTGGACTTCCTACCGTGGCTCTTCCTGGTGCTGGCCCTGCTTTCCCTGCCCGCCAGCTTTCTACTGACTTCGGTCGTGCTGGGCTGGGCGATCCTCTATGAGTCGCCGGCCGCCGCCATCTGGTATGTGTTCACCCTCATGTTGCTCCTAGGCGTGTATGAAGACCGCCGAGAGCACGCCCTTCTTCTGGCCTCCACCCCAGGACTGCTCTTGCTTCCCATGGGCCTTGGGTTCCTCCCCACCTTTCTCATCGGCATTTTCTATGGCGCGAAGCGTGGTCTCATGAATGGATTCGGCTGCGTGATGGCCATCGCCGTTGCGGCCGTTCTTGGCTTCACCTCCTATCCGCCGAATGATGGCACAGCCAGCGGTGCCGTTGTCACAGGGTTCAAGTCCCAAGAAGCCTCAATTGTGGGTACAGGCGCGGTCCTGAGTAACCCGAGCGGCATCTTCGATTTCACTTGGATCGAGATCGGCACGAAAGAAGGTGGCGAGTTGACATGGGAAGGGGGCACGAAGTCGGTTGCGGCGTTCGTGGAACGGTGGGCGGAGGCGCTTGGGAGCTCTCCTGTTTCACTCGCTCTGCCGCTCCTCTGGGGCCTCGTCGCCATCGCCACGAACCAGATTCGGTTGGCTGGTGAGCTTATCTTGGGCCGACCCGGCATGTCCGACTGGGTGCGTCGCGTCATGGCCCAGGTGCTCGCGCTGGTTGGAGGCATCCTGCTCTTCATGATCGGCTACAGCATCCTAGGGATCGGGGGCCAGTTGGCTCAACTCTTCAATTCCGCATTGGTGACGCTGTTCATCATCATCATAGCCGGCGCATTCAGGCTCTTCGTCGAGGAGCGACAGACGTGGCCCAGCTGGGCGCCAGCGGTAGCCGCGCTGTTGCAGCGTGTCTTGCGACCAGTCCAACCAGGCGGCCGGCAGAGTAATCAGACCTAGAGGGACCCGTAATGCAGCGAACGCTCAACGTACTCCTCATAGACGAAGCCCCGACCGGGCAAGGATTCGATCGCCAGCTCTACGCCGCCGGCTGCAATGTCATAGGCGTGTTTGGCTATGGCCGCCAGACGGTCGAGCACTTACGACGGCGCGACTACGACGTCATCGTCGTCGTGGTCAGGCAGCCGCTCATCCGCTCTCTACGCGCGGTGGAGATGGCGGCGCTCGTAAGTGACGGTCGTCCTGTTGTCACCTTTATTGATAATCTCGCCTCCGCCCCCTTCCAGCTCGCCCGGCAGGTCATGCGGGCTGGCGCCGCCGACGCCTTCTCGGACTCCACCAAGCCGGGCGATCTCATGGAACTGCTGTGGCGAGCCATCCTCGTGGCAGACCGCCGCCGCCTCGCCCTTCGAGGAGGAGTGGACGAGGTCATCGCCCCCGGCGAGATCACCGTTGTCTTTGGCGCGAAGGGCGGCACCGGCAAGACCACCCTCGCACTGAACCTCGCCTACGGCCAGGCTATGTTGAGCGACGAAAGGGTCGCTCTCCTCGACTTGGACCCGCAGCCTGGGGGCATCCCTGCCCTGCTTGACCCGGCTAACTTCCGGCAGATCTCGCCCACGACGCTCAGCTCGTTCCTGGACGAACGCTTGGCCGACCTCCTCGAGAACCATCTCGTCTATTCCTATGGGCCGCTCACCATTATTCGCGTTGAGAGCGGCACTGAGGAGGCTCCCGAGCCCGAGGAGGTCTTGCGACTCATTGAGGAGCTCAGCCTCGCCTTCGACCATATGTACGTCGACTGCCCTGCCCCGATGACGCCTGCGGCGCAGCAGGCCCTCGGTGCTGCAACCCTGGTCCTGTTCACGGTCATACCCGATATGCAGGCGCTCATTACCGCTCGCACCGTCTTGGCGGCGGCAAGGGAGACCCCACTGTTCAACGACAAGGCCAAGGTCATCGTAAACCAGGCGACGATGGAACACGCTCTCAAGAGAGAGGCCATCGAAGAGGGCCTGGGCCTGCCGGTGATGTGGGAGATCCCTACCGACCCCGCTGTTGTGCAGGCGGCCCAGATCGGGATACCCTTGGTGCAGAGCGTGCCTGGCTCGCCCGCGACTCAGCGCATCTTCGACCTCCTGTACGCCATCTCGGGCGCACGCCGGCCGCCGCGGCTGGGCCGTGTCGCCCGGTTCATGTCTCGCTGGCGCTCCGATGAGCGGGAAAACGAGCCAGTAGGCGCTCGGTCCGCTTCCGCCCAGAGGTAACGGCCATTCACCACCAGAGACCCTCCCAGTGCCGGCGCGCCGCGCCTCCTTGATGCGGGCTTCCCCTATCCGATGATCTCTCTCGTGCGGCTTGTCGCTGCGGCCCTTGGCCTGGCGCTCTGTCTGTCGTCGGCGTCTGTCGCGCTCGCTCAGCCGCCGGCGAGGGTCGTGATCCAGCAGGTCGATGCGTCCGCCTACCCCAAGGTGAGCGCCATCGTCGACTTGGCCGATGCGGCCGGATTGCCCATATCGGGCGTCAACGCGGGCGAGCTCCAAGTGCAGGAGCAGGGGAACGCGGTCGGCAGCGTGACGCTGACGCCGTTCGTTGAGGCCGGGCTCAATCTCGCTGTCGCCCTCGTGATCGACGTCAGTGGCAGCATGCAGGGACAGCCTCTGGAGCGCGCCAAGGCGGCAGCCGTGGAGTTCGTCAACCGGCTGACGCCCGAGGACCAAGTCACCGTGCTCTCGTTCGGCAGCCAGGTCCGCCAGGTGCAGGCGTTCACGACGGACCGAGAGCTGCTGCGCCGCTCTATCAGCGGGCTCGTGGCTATTGGCAACACCAAGCTTTACGACGCCCTGTACATCGGCGTCGAAGAGGTCTCAAAGGCATCCTTACGTCGCAAGGTCGTGGTCCTCCTTTCCGATGGCGAGGACACGCAGAGCGCCAGGCGCCTCGAGGAAGGGATCCAGCTGGCCAAGACCCAGGGCGTCGTCGTCTTCACGATCGGCGTCGGCGCCGCACCAAGCAACATCCTACAGAGCATGGCCGACCAGACGGGAGGCAGCAGCTTGACGTCGCCGAGCCCTGCGGAGCTCGGCCAGGCGTATGAGGCGGTCTCCAACCGGCTCCGCAGCGCGTACGTGCTCGCGTACAGCGCACCCCGGTACGCGGCGGCGCCCGAGCGCACGCTTCATCTGACCGTGGACCACGGCGGGGGAGCCGCCTCCGGTGAGGCCGTTTTCACGATCAGCCTGCCGCAATTGCAGGTCGACATCCGGCAAGAGGCGCTAGCCGAAGGCACGCAGACGCTGGTGACGGTCGAGATTGGCCCCGACGTCGCCCTGGCGTCCGAGGTGACCTACGCCATCGATAGCCAGCCACCGCGCGTTCTCTCGGGTCCACCGTACCGGTTCTCGCTCAGCGCCGGGCTCAGCGGCGTGACCGGCGGGAAGCAGACCATGCGCGTCACCGTGAAGGACATCCTGAACCGATCGGTCCAGAGGGAGGCCGGCTTCCAGGTGGGCGTGCCGCCGCCTCCCCCGACCAAGACCGGGCCGGCTTGGCTCGCTGCGATAGACTACCTACGCCAGAGCCCGATCACCATCGTGGGCCTTGTGGCGGTGCTCAGCTCCTCGGCGGCCCTGGTCGGGCATGTCGTTGGTTTGCGCCGTGGCGTCCGTTGCCCGGCCTGCGGCAGGCGCCACCGCCGCCAGTTGGACTGCGCCGTCTGTGGCCCCCGCGTGCGCGGCTACGTCAAGCCGCTTGGCGAGATGCTGCTTCGGGGCGGCCTGATCAGCCAGAAGCAGCTCGATGACGCGGTCGCTCTTGGGAGGGACCAGGGGCGCCGCCTCGGCGAAGTGCTGACCGGCTCGCAGCTCGTCGAGAAGCCCATCCTTCAGCAGGCCCTGCAGATCCAGGCGCGCACCACCTCGTATGCGCTGCGCTACCAGCGGCTGTCCTTTGAGCAGGACGAGGAGCTGCCGCTGCGCACCGGCGTGATCCTGTACGCCGGCATCACCATCCTCGGCCTGCTGTTCGTGCTGCTCCCCTTCGTCCCTCGCCTGATTCAGGGCTAGCGAGCGCAGAGCCGCCGCCCTGAAGGGCGGGCCTCAAGCATCGTGGGCTTTCCCACCCACCCGCCCTGGTATGTCTTGGGGACACCCCCAAGCCCCCGTCAAAGGGGCTTCGCCCCTCTGGACACCCCTAGCACGGCAAAGAGATCCTCTTTATATGCGGCGGGTCAGGCTTCAGCCTGACCGAGATAGGATGCGAGGTCGACTGCGAATCGCCCACTTGCAGACGACCAAGGATAATCCTGAGGCGCACTGGCAAGCCCTGCTGACACCGGGTTTCGATGAACATAGTCGATCGCCTCAAGCAGCTCTCGCTCCGCTCGCAACGCCCGTTCATGGTATCGGCTCTGCCACAGTGAGCCTCGCTCACCTGACTCGCTGTGGTACCGCCGCGCGAAGAAGCGGCCCGCACGCTGGTGGGAGACGCTCGACCCGGAGTTCTACCGGTTCCGCGAGCCGTTCGAGCTGGATCACCACGTCC
>Ga0209002_10001481_pt1 | contig 18995 bp, 17 predicted proteins | sample Rifsed16ft2_FD_184010 | JGI IMG/M metagenome (GOLD analysis project Ga0209002, IMG submission 184010) | Soil microbial communities from Rifle, Colorado, USA - sediment 16ft 2 (version 2) | ecosystem: Environmental > Terrestrial > Deep subsurface > Rock core/Sediment | place: Rifle, Colorado... | reverse complement strand
TACAACTGCAGCGCGGTTAAAACCTGGCTTGGGTTTTCTCTGTGTACTCGCGAACTGTGTCCCCGCCCGAAGGTGGAAGGGTGATCGAGCGTCATGAGTGGGGCTGTTACGACGTGGTAAATTTTTTTATATTTTTTTCAGAATCTCCCCGGCCTAGGCAGCTGCCCGTTCCAGTTCGCCGTCCGTCAGCGGGCCTTCTTTGTCGGTGACAAAGAACCCGGCGGGGGCAATCACCTCAACGCCGCCGCTGCTCTTCAACCCCCGGCTGACCTTTTCGGCAGCATAGCCAAAGATCCCCGCAAATATGGTCAATACCGGGGATTTAACCACCTTAACATCCATCCGCGTATCAAATGCAGCCACTTTCAGCCCTTTGAGCGGTTTACCCGCCAGGTTTTTCAGGAAATCCTTGGTTCCCTGGATTGGGCCAAAAGCCTGGGTCGGCGAACCAACCACCAGCAAGTCCAGACCGTTCAACTGTTCGGCGCTCAGCGTGGTGACTGGCAGCACTTCCACATCTCCCGACTGTGCCAGCACAGCGCCGATCGCCCGGGCAACCTTTTCTGTATTGCCATATACCGAATCGAATAAGACCAGACTTTTCATTGCTCTCTCCCGCCCCATAAATTTATTCCAGCGCTGATTATAGGGTCGCAATCCCTGCCTGACAAGCCCAATCGCCTCGTCTCATGCCCGTGGTAAAATAGAACTCGTACAAACATGTCCCAGGGAGACGCAATGGTAAATTCTGACTTGCTCGAAATCTTACGCTGCCCAAACTGTGTACGTGAAAAAGAAGGCCTGCTCGATCTGGTCAAAGACTCCTGGCTGGTTTGCCGCGATTGCGGGCGCAAATACCCGATCGTGGAGGACATCCCGGTCATGCTGATCGATGAAGGCGATAAATGGGTACAGACCGCAGTCGACGCGCTGCCGGTACCTCCCCCGCCAGTCCAGTAGTATAATATACGCATTAATTGCGGTGGTACTGATCTTGCAACCTCGCGTTGCAGACTAAACGCTGGAGCATGCAAGAAAACCTATGTCAAATCGTCGTTTACCAATGGCAAAAAAGCGTAATCCGCTGGATCGCACCACAATTATCGTCCTGGGGATATTCGCCGTACTGGCAGTAATTACTGGAATTGTGGCTTTCTCCGTCGCCAAAGATATCTTTAAAAGTTGGACATCTACAAATATCGAAGGCGTACCGGTGGAAGCCTCCAATGGCAGCAACCCCGACCCATCCATCCCGACTGTCCCGGGCAACGTAGAACTGCAGGATGAGGGCCCTAAGCCCGACCCCTGGGATGGCAAGAACCGTGTCACCATTTTGGTGATGGGCTTGGACTACCGAGATTGGGAAGCCGGCGACCCGCCGCGCTCAGACACCATGGTGCTCTTTACCCTGGACCCGCTGACCAACACTGCCGGAATGCTGTCGATCCCGCGCGATATGTGGGTCAACATTCCCGGTCATGATTATGCCAAAATTAACACAGCCTACTTCCTGGGTGAAGCCGAGAATCTTCCCGGCGGCGGTCCTGGACTGGCTGTGGAAACAGTGCAACAATTCCTGGGCGTGCCGATTAATTACTATGCCCAGGTCGACTTCAATGCATTTGTCCGCTTTATTGACGAACTTGGCGGTGTGAACATTACCGTCGAAGAACCCATGACGATTGCCATCCTGGGCAGCAACAAAAAAGTGGACCTCGAACCAGGGGAATACAACCTGCCGGGCGATCATGCGCTGGCGTATGCCCGCAACCGCAAGACCGACGGTGGCGACTTTGACCGTGCCAAGCGCACTCAACAGGTCATCATTGGCGTGCGCAATCGTATTCTCAACTTCAAAATGCTGCCGACCCTGGTGGTCAAAGCGCCAGTTTTGTTCAACGAAATTGCCAGTGGCGTTAAAACCAACATGACCCTGGATGAGGTGATCAAGCTGGCCTGGCTGGTGCAGTCGATCCCCTCCGAAAATATTAAGCAAGGCATCATTACCCCCGATATGGTGCAGTTTGCCTTCTCGGCGGATGGGCAGGACATTTTGATCCCCATCCCGGACGAAATTCGGCTGCTGCGCGATGAAATCTTCTCCTCAGCCGGCGCAGTCGGTCCGGCAGCCGTCAGCCAGGATGACAGCGCGTTGATGCTGGCAGAAGCCGCCCGTATCTCGGTGCAAAACGGCACCGGCACCGAAGGAATGGCCTCTCGCACCGCTGAATGGCTGCGCGGCCAGAGCATGAATGTGGTTGACGAATCCAATGCCGACGATTTGTACGACGCCACCACCATTTTCATCTATACCGGCAAACCGTACACCGTACGCTACCTGGCCAGCGTGATGGGGCTTGAAAATCCACGGGTTTACAACCGCTACGATCCCAATGCCCAGTATGACATCGCGGTGGTGGTCGGCGCGGATTGGGCCAACAACAACTCGATGCCGTAAAGCATACTGGATCTTTACCAGGAGCTTTGATTTCCCCAGATAAAAACGTAGGGGTCGACAAATTTGTCGACCCCTGTTTCTATTCAGGGCAGACACATGTGTCTGCCCCTGCCCGGTTCTCGAAAGAACGACTGGCGACCACTTCTCTTCAAACGGGCAGTGGCGGCAAAAGGGATTTCGAGTGTTTTTGCACCGAAACGGTGCAAAAACACTCGTTAAAATATTCCCGCCCCAAGAATGGGGCGGGCAGGGTGGGGTTGATGATAAATCAATCGGACATCTACACCAGCTTTAGCGGTGCTCAAATGTGTTTTAATGACGCCCTATCCTCTCGGCGACCATTTTCCCAGGCTGTGTAGAAAGCTGCTGATGGCCTGCATGACAAACACGAACTGGTCGCGATGAATGCTATGTCCGGCGCGCGGCACATGCACCAGCTTTCCTTTGCGCCAAGCCTTGGTAATTTTCTCCCCCAAAGCCGGGGTGATTACGGCGCCGTATTCCGGGTCGCCGGTTATCAGCAAGCCCGGGCATGTCAACCGCGGCGCGATTTCATGCCAGGGGAAAGCGCGGATCATGACCGTGTTGAGCGTGTCAAGATTGAACTGCTGCCTGGCTCTGGCCCATTGTGAAAATTCGCTGTCGTCCCACCCGGGATTTTCAGCCCGCCCCTTGGCCATCAACACCTCAAGATTGGTCTCCTTGATTTTGCGGAATCCTTCTCGGAAGGTTTCGTCGTACCGTTCTTTGCCGTTGGAAGGAATCAATTCTTCTTCATCGCGCCACGGCGGATCGATGAGCACTGCCCCGCGAATCACCTTGGGCAGGCGGGCGGCTACCAGCCCAGCAAGCGCCGCGCCCATCGAATGCCCGACCAGCACCGGTTTGACCAGGTGCAGCTGCTCGATCACAGCCGTCACGTCGTCGGCCTGAATGTCTAACCCGGCGCCGCGCGCATCCAACCCGGACATGCCATGCCCGCGGGCGTCCACCAGCACTACGTCATATTCCACTTCCAGCAGCAGCGGAATACGGTTCCAGGAAAGGGCGTTATCCATTAGCCCATGCAGCATGATCAGCGGCGGTTTCTCGCCGCCGGTGCGGTAATACTGAATGCGGACGCCTTCCCGCATAATGGAGCCAAAAAATAGCTGGGCCATCCATTCCTCCTGGATTGTTCTCTACCAGAAAGTGTACCCAGTCCGACGGTTGAAGTCAAATAAGTTGCGGCAAGGCGGGTGTATACTTGGCCTTAGCCCAAAATCACAATGGAGAATTCAAAAATGAAGCTATTAATTGCCGTCGATATGGAAGGTATTTCTGGCGTTGTCAATTGGGACCAGGTAGACCCCAGCCACGCTGAATACCAGCGCTTCCGTGCAGCCATGACCGAGGATGTCAACGCCGCCATCGAAGGGGCCGCATCCGGCGGAGCGAAAGAGTTTTTGGTTGCGGACGGCCATTGGAACAGCAGCAATATTTTGATCGAAAAACTCGACCCGCGCGCCAGCCTTAACTGCGGCTCGCCATCCCCCTTTTCCATGGTGCAGGGCGTGGACAGCGGCGTTGACGGTGCTTTCTTTATTGGGTATCATGCCCGCGCCGGCTCGCTTCATGCCATTTTGGATCACACCTGGTCGAGTGTACGGGTGGCCAATGTGTGGCTCAACGGACGGCTGACGGGTGAATTTGGCCTGAACGCCAGCGTTTGTGGACATTTCAATGTGCCGGCGCTGATGATCTCCGGCGACCAGACGGTGTGCGCTGAAGCACGCGGATGGGTAACAGATATCGAGACTGCTCAGGTCAAAAAGGCTGCCGGACGTTGGGCGGCTGAATGCCTGCCATTGACAGCTTCGCGCCGCTTGATCCGGGATGCCGCCGAAAGGGCAGTGACCAATTTTATGACACGCACCTATCCAGCCCCATTGCAGGTGACCTTACCGGTGACTATGCGGGTGGAGTTCCAGGCGTCTCAAATGGCCGACAACGCCGTGATCATGCCCGGCGCGGTGCGGGTGGACGGGCGGACGATCGAGTTCACTGCCGCCGACATGCCCGCGGCTTACCTGGCCTTCCGCTCCGCGGTCGGGTTGGCAGCCAGGTGAAAGCAGGTTCAAGGACCCATCCGCTCCAAAATATTCCGTAGGGGAGGCCTTCCATGGTCTCTCAAAGCTCCGATTAGTAGGGGAGGCCTTCCATGGCCTCCCGATGTTTATATCAGCAGGAGAGGTATTCCATAGCCTCCCGAAGTCCAATAACAAATGCAGGCCAGGATTGAACTGGCCCCTATAATCTTTGATAATAATCGCATACGTCTTGCAGGGGGCAGGCCGGGCAGTTCGGTTTGCGCGCATGGCAGATCTCGCGTCCCAACCGGATCAGATTGAGGTGTGCCGGTCCATATTCATCGGGCGGAAAGAGCCCTGCCAGATGGCCGTGCGCCTGCTCAACAGTCATCTTTTCCGGGCGCAGCCCAAGCCGACCGCTAACCCGGTAAATATGCGTATCCACCGGAAAAGCCGGTATCCCCAGCGCGAACAGCAGCACGATGGCGGCAGTCTTCGGACCGACACCATTGAACTTCGTCAGCCAGGCATGTGCCTGCTCCACCGGCCAATCCTTGAGGAAACCTAAATCCAGCGAACCGCGCTCCGTGCTGATTTGGCGCAGCGCTGTCTGTATGCGCGGACCTTTCTGGTTGGCCAGCCCAGCCGGGCGTATCGCTTCCACCACCGCCTGCGGCTCGGCATCCCGCACCGCTTCCCAGTCAGGGAACGCCTTCTTCAAGGCAAAAAAAGCTACGTCGCGGTTGCGGTCATTAGTATTCTGCGACAGAATGGTCGAAACCAGTTCGTCGATGCCTGTCAACGCCAGGCGCCATTCCGGCTTGCCGAACAATTCCATCAGCCGGCAGTGAACGATGATCGCCTTTTCCGCAGACGGCAGGTCAGACATTAACCCCGTAGCCATTGAGCCAGCGCAGACCAGTCCGGCTGGAATACCGGGCGCATCTCGCCGACGTTGAACGCGCGCCAGTTGGTCACCGGACGGGCTGCCAGATGGGCCAGCGGTCCAGCGATATCGTCAGCAGTCAGCAAACCCAATTGCCGCAGGATTTCCACCCCTACCAGCGGACGCGAGCGTCCGCTCACATCTCCATCGGCGATTTTGTAGGTAATACCAAGCGCCGGGCTGCCCGGGCCGAGGGCCCCGGGTAATATGCCAATGGCCTGGTAACCTTCCGCCCCGCCCTTGCAGACAAATTTTCCGCCGCCCAATTGCATGGCAATGGTGTCGAAGCGGTTTGGTCCGGCTACCATAAAAGGGTGGGCCGTCATGGCGCGAGTCACAGCCTGGCAAGCTTGCCGGCGGGCTGGCGTCAATCCAGCGGGAGCACATAAGCGGGCAAAACCGCGGGCTGCATGCAGCAGCGGTACGGCAAAGACCGGCGCCGAACAACCGTCCACGCCAATGGCAATCTTTTCGCGCGGGTAACCGATCATATCGGCGAAGGTTTGAATGACCGTTTTTTGAATGGGGTGATCTGGATTGATGTAATCTGTCTTCGATTCACCGCGCAGCACAACCTGCGCCAAAAAGCCCGTATGTTTCCCCGAGCAATTATGCCGGTTGGCAGTGAATGGCTCGCCGCGCTGACGCATAGCCTCGGCGGTCGCTTCATGCGTGGGGGCATGTACGCCGCACAATAAATCGTCCTCGCTGACGCCGATCTTGGCCTGCAGGGCTGCCACCGTCTCAGCATGGTCGTCGGTACCCGAATGGGAGGCGCACATCAGGGCAATTTCCTTGTCGCTCAGGTGAAAAGCCTCTATCCCGCCCAATTCCAGCAGCGGCAGGATCTGTAGCGGTTTGGAAGATGATCGCAGATAGGTAACCAGGTTGGGGTCGCCCACACTTGCGATCAATTTCCCGGTGGCGTCCGCCACCGCCAGCGCTCCCAGGTGAACTGATTCAACCACCGGCCCGCGGGTGACTTCGACGAGAGCAGCATACGGAGAGGTCGGCATAGATTTATCCTTAAGTGATTTATTCTTCGATTTGCTCGCCGGAGGAGCGAAAATTGCGGGTGAAACACTGCGCCAGACCCCATTTCAAGCGGCTTGTATATTGGTTGGCTCGGTCAGCTGGTATTTCAAAGAATTTCAACAGCACCGGCACCAATGCCACGGTATCGGCGGCAGATGCCCGCGAATCGGACAATTGCTTGAGCATAGCCTGGGCCTCTTTGAGGAAGTCTAGCATTTGATGCACGTGCTTTTGGGTGACCAGCCCATTGCGCCCGTTGACCAGCAGGTAGTTCTGGTAGGTGGGAGAGTCCAGCAGCTCCAGGGTGGTAATCCAGGCGGGCAGATCGGCTGCAGCCAGGAAAGGCGGCTGGCTAAAGACGACCGCGTCACCAATAAAGGCCAGACTTTGACCGGGCAAAACTGCCCAAATAGCGCCGCTAGCCGGGCCGGGATGGTGCTCCAGCACAAGGGGGGACTCGTTCCAGTGAATTTGCAAGCTGGTGTTGAAGGTTATTTCCGGCGGCGACCAGCGGATGCTGCCAAGGCCGTTGTATTCTTCCCATTCAGCCCCGGTCTCGGCGCCCTGGGTTTTGAACGTCACCGGCCGGTTGCGAAACACCTCAGCCATGCGTTCGTGCCCGGCAACCGTACATTCCATGGCTCGTACGCCCAGGGTGCGATCCACATGCGCGTCCAGGTTGACCAGCAGCCGGTCGACCCCGCCGCCCAGATTGAGTAAACTCGAGCGCCAGGCGCGGCAGTCCTCGGCACGGAAGGGAGCATCGATCAAAACCAGTCCATGCGGCCAGTTAATGGCTCCCAGTGTAACGCCAGGATAACTGCGCTCGATGAACACATGCTCAAGAATTTCCTGCATAATTTGTCCTTAGGGGAAATTGGCGAACCCTTCAGGCGTTGGCCGGCAGCGTAAATATAAATCGGCTGCCAGTACCCGCCGTCGATTCTACCCAGATTTTACCACCATGCGCCAGCACCGCCAGCCGGCAGAAAGCCAGTCCCAGGCCAATTCCCTTGGGGTAGCGGTCCATTTGCAGGCGGCTGTATTTTTCGAAAATCTTGTCGCGCGACTCCGCCGGAATGCCCGGACCCGTATCCTGCACCCAGAAACACACATCCGAACCCCGGGCTGCGCAGCCGACCTCGATTTCGCCGCCGTTGGGCGTAAATTTAACCGCATTTTCCAACAGATTGATAAATACGCGGCGGATCATGTCGTAATCGGCGGAGACCAGTGGTAAAGCATCGGCAATGACAGCCGTAATTGGCTGATTTTTGCCTTCGGCTAATGAGCGAATAACATCCACGCAGTCACGCGCCAGGTCAGCCGGATTAACGTCCGTTTTACGCACAATGGCTTGCCCGGACTCTAATCGGTAAATGTCCAGCAGCGAGCTGATCAAACGCTGCAGCCGGTCGGTGGAGCGGGTAGCGATCTGGAAGACCGTGCCAACGGACGGGTCAGACTCGCCGGACACGATGGTGCTCAGAATGTCCAGGCTGGAAATAACATTCGCCAGCGGCGAACGCAGGTCGTGATAAATCATGGCCATTAAGTCATCGCGCAAGGTGTCCAGCTGTTTGCGCTCGCGGATATCCCGCAAAATCCACTGTAATAGTCCCTCGCTCCCCACTTGCACCCGACGGATATGCACCTCGATGGGGGTTGTGGTGCCGTCGATGGCATGCAATTGAGACTCATAGGTGATGGTCTCGCCATTTTTCACCGCGGAAAAGTTCTCGCCCAGGCGTTCCACTGGCGCCGCATGCAAGTCCAGCACTGAAAGTCCCACTAACGCAGCCGGCGCCTGACCCAGACTGCGGGCTGCCTGCCGGTTGGCATCCAGCACCCGCCCGTCCCAACCGCTCAACAGAATCGGGTCGATACTATCCTCGAACAACTCGCGATAGCGCCGCTGTGCCTCCTGTTCCGAGGTGAACAGGTTGGCGTTGCGCACCGCCATGCCAGCCAGGCCGGCGATGGCCTGCGCCAGCTGCAGGTGCTGTTCGGTGAAGAAGTGCGGCTGGGCGTGTACCAGAGTCAGCACGCCAGTCAACTGATCGACCGCCAGCAGCGGCACGCAGACTGCCGACTTTGGACCGCTGGCGCTCAGGTCATCGTCCGGGCGGCGCACCCAGCGCGCGTCCTGCGAGGTATCGCCGATCAAAACCGGCTGGCGTTGGTCCACTACCCAGCCAGCCAGACCGTGGTCCAGAATCTCAGCCGTTTCGGAGGTGGATGGGCGGTGCAGCTGGCCCTTGATGACGATAGCAGCCGCTAAAGGCTGACCGTCCGGATTCAAAACGATCAGGCTGCCGCGTTCCGCGCCTACTGATTCAGTCGATAGCGATAATACGCGCTCCAGCACCCGCGGTAAATCCAGGCTGGCTGCCAGTTCGCGGCTGATGTTGAGTAGTAATTCAAAGGAAGTTCGAGTAGGATCCTGAATCATGCATTCCCCCAACTAGGGTGTGGTCTTGAGTATAGCACGGGGAGTGTCAGGTGTCATGTTTCACGGGTCACGGCACAAACGAACACACCTCAGTCGCGAAACAGCAAGTGACGGGGCGATCTTCCTGGACACGTGACACATGATACTTCTGCACAGACACGTGGTACGTGGCCCCCGTACACCTGGCACTTCTGCACCCACACATGGCACACGACCATCGTCGCGTGTATAATTCCCCATTATTCGTTGCAGGAAGACGAGAAAGGCGTATCTTATGTTTAATCCATTCCGCCGGAAAGAAGACGAGGACGAGGCACGCAACCAGGGTCGCCTGCCGCCCGGTCAATCGCTGACCAACCGTTTCCCGGTGCTGCATTACGGCCCTGTTCCGCGCGTTAACCTGGACACCTGGACCTTCCGCATTTGGGGCGAGGTTGAAAAACCGGCCGAGTTGACCTGGAAAGAATTCAATTCACTGCCAAAATCCACCCTGTTTATGGATATTCACTGCGTCACGCGCTGGAGTAAGGTGGATACCACCTGGGAGGGTGTTACAGTCCGCACACTCATCGACGAAGGCATTTTCAAGCCGCTGCCGAGCGCCCATTACGTAATGCAGCACGCCGAATACGGTTTTACGGTCAACATCCCGCTCCAGGTGGCGCTGGCAGAGAATTTCTTGCTGGCAACCCATTATGACGGCGAGCCAATCAGCCCAGACCACGGTTACCCGCTGCGCGGCGTGGTCGGCGCCATTCCCGGGCGCGACGATTTGATCACACCGTATTTCTGGAAAGGCGCCAAATGGCTGCGCGGTCTGGAATTCATGGCCCGTGACCGCCCGGGGTTCTGGGAAGAAGCCGGGTACCACAACAACGCTGACGTTTGGAAAGAAGAACGCTTCGAGTAGCCAGAAACCATTGGTGCAACGCACCGGCAGATCTGGTTTCCATGTTATACTCACGCCTGTACTCATTTAATGAATACAGGTCATCATGTCCCCGCGCCAGCAAGCTCCCCTATCAACTGAATATATCCTGCTGGGCCTGATAGCCCAGGATCCGGTGCACGGCTATGACCTGCACAAGCAGCTCGCCACGCTGGATGGGTTGTCCTCGATCTGGCATGTGAAACAGAGCCAGATGTACGCCCTGCTGGATAAACTTGAAGCGGTGGGGTACCTTCAGTCCGCCAGCACGGCAGGGACCGCCCATGCATTGCGCAAACAGTATCGCCTTACCGAAAGCGGCCGAGAGGCACTTGACGCCTGGATGGTCAGCCCCGTACAGCACGCCCGTGAAATGCGTCAGGGTTTCCTGGCGCGCCTGTATTTTGCCCGACTGTCTGGTCCGGCTGCTGCCCGTCAGTTGATCGACGCCCAGTGCACCACCTGCCAGACCTGGCAGCGTGATCTTCAGTCGGAGCTTGAGCGGGTATCGGATCCCGAAAGCTTTCAGCGGGTGGTGACTACCTACCGTTTGAATCAAATCAATGCCATGTTGAACTGGTTGGATGAATGCAGGAAAACACTGAAGGCATAACCTCCGAGGCAAAATTTACCCAGCGCTTCGACCGGGCTTTCCTGCCGCTGCTGGGTCTGCCGCTGATTCTGTTCATCCTGCTGCCGCTGGCTGCCCTGCTGATGAAGGTGCCTTACCAGGATATTTTCAAATCCATCCAGGACCAGCAGGTACGCCAGGCCATCCAACTCAGCCTGGTGACCTCCCTCTTCAGCGTACTGGTGACCATTCTATTTGGCACGCCCGTAGCCTATCTGTTGGCGCGTTCACGCCGGCGCACCGTCACCCTGATCGACACCATCATCGACCTGCCCACCATACTTCCCCCGGCAGTTGCCGGTGTGGCATTATTGATCGCTTTTGGCCGGCGCGGCATGTTTGGCGCCTGGTTGGCGGATATTGGCATTACCCTGCCATTCACCCAGGCGGCTGTGATTATGGCGCAGACCTTTGTGGCGTCGCCGTTCTACGTCAAAGCCGCCGCCATCGGCTTCAGCGGCATCCGCACCGAGCTGTTGGAAGCCTCTGCACTTGACGGAGCCAGCCGCTGGCAGACCTTCTGGCATGTAACCATCCCGTTGGCGCGGCGCTCCATTCTGAGCGGCGCAGTGATGACCTGGGCGCGCGCCCTGGGGGAATTTGGCGCAACCATTATCTTCGCCGGCAACTTCCCGGGTCGCACCCAGACCATGCCGCTGGCGATTTACGTCGGTTTCGAGATTGACCTGAGTACAGCCCTGCTGCTGTCGTTTATTTTGATCTGCTTTTCATTCCTGACCCTGATCGCCGTCAAGTTTGTGCTGCACCGAAACCGGGATTAATTCCTGTTGCGCAAATTTCGCGGTTGTTGCGTCCCGAATGGGACAATTTGCGTACGCGAAATGAAATTTCGCGCACCATTACGGCGTTGCGGTTGCCGCAGGGTACGGCGTGCGGGTCGGCAGCGCTGCCGGATCAATGGCATACACCGTCAGGTCGGAAAAGCTGACCGTCACCGGCGTATCGCCGCTGGCGCGGGCAAAAACCCCAATCGTGCCGCTGGCATACAGCGGCTCGCGCGAGCGGAAAATTTCCACCCCCTCCGCATAAAAGCGCATTTCCGCGCCAGACATCCACACCCCCAGATGAATGGTCACCGGCGAACCGGGTGTCAACCACGGGCTGCCGTACCAATCCTCCACCAGCGAGGCATGGAAATCGCGCACCCGTTCCAAACGCGAACGTCCGTCACAGGTGACCACCCACCGGTAGCCGTAACCCTCACCGCCGGAGCGTAAATACAAACCGTATGAATCGGTGGCGCGGCATAAACTGGGGCTGGCGGTGATCTCCAGGTAAAAATCCTTTAGCTCTGGCGCACTACGCAGACTGAGCAGGTAACCCTCGTTGGCCTTGACTGCCAGTGTAAAGCGATCCTTGCCATACTGCGCGCTGCCGGTGGTGGTGTTAATCGTCGCCCAATCTCCCGTGCTGCTAAAATCATCGCGCAGCAGTTCCGCCCCCAGGGCTAATGCCGGGGTGGCCGTCGGTTGAATGTTCTCCGTCGGGCGCACGGTAATCGTCGCAGTCGCCGGGAACCAGTCAATCGTCGGGGTAGGCGTTTCAGTGATGACGAGGGTCGGAGTGACCGTGGGCGTCGCCTCCACCTCGGCTGCAGGCAGGCAGGCAGAAGCCCCCACCACCAGTAAGAGCAATCCAAAGGTTAAAAATAAGATTTTCACGAAATAACTTCTACCACCTGATCACGTTCCGGCCCAACCGACACACGCTTTATCGGCACACCGCAATAGGCTTCGATGCGGCGGATATAGTCGCGGGCGGCAGCTGGTAAATCCTGCCAACGGCGCACAGCCGTCACATCTTCTTCCCAGCCGGCCATTTCTTCGTAAATCGGTTCAAAGGGTGTCAGGTTAGCCGGCCCCATGGGCAGGTCCTGATAGCGCACTTCGCCGGATTTATAGCCAACCGATAAGCGCAGCGTGGAAAGACCGCTGAGAACGTCCATTTTGGTGACCATCAACTCGGTCACGCCGTTGACGCGCAGCGCGTAGCGCAGCAGCACGCCGTCCAACCAACCCACACGCCGCGGACGCCCGGTGGTGGTGCCAAATTCGTCCCATGGGTTTTTGCCGGTACCGCGCAGCCGTTCAGCTGTCTTGCCAAACACCTCGGTGGGGAATGGCCCGCTGCCGACGCGCGTTTGAAAGGCTTTGGTCACGCCCACTACCCGGTCGACTGGTGTGATGCCGATTCCCAGCCCGGTGAATACTGCTGGCGCCACCGCGGATGAACTGGTGACGTACGGGTAAGTGCCGTGGTCCAGATCCAGCAGGGTTCCCTGGGCGCCTTCCGCCAGCACGCGTTGACCACTGCGCAGCGCCTGATCGATCAGCAGACCGGTGTCGCTAATATAGGGGATCATATGATGGGCGCAATTGGTGTATTCGCGAGCTACGGCGCGCGGGTCGAGCGGCTCAGCGTGGTATTGATCCACCAGAATCTTATTGACTTCTTCGACATGCAATTGCACCTTCTTCATGAAGGTCGCCGGATTGAGCATTTCTTCCATGCGCAGTCCATTGCGCGAGGTCTTGCCGGTATAAGCCGGCCCAATGCCGCGTCCGGTAGTGCCCAAATTGGCGGAACCGCGCGCAGTTTCCTGTGCCAAATCCATGGCGCGGTGCGCCGGGGTGATCAGGTGGGCGGCATAGGAGATGCGCAGCCGTTCCGGACCCACCGATACGCCGGCGTTTTGCAGCATTTCCACTTCGCTGAGGAAGTTGGAGGGGTTAATTACCATGCCATTACCCATCACACCCAGTGTGTGCGGGTGAATAATGCCGGAGGGAATCAGGTGCAGCTTGAAGGTGTGGTTGCCCACCGTGACGGTATGCCCGGCGTTGTCGCCGCCGTTGAAGCGTGCCACAATATCTGCCTGGGCTGCCAGCAAATCAACGATGCGGCCTTTACCCTCGTCCCCCCATTGCGTGCCGATGACGATGTCAAGAGGCATGAAAACCTCCGTTGATGGTATTGGAATGATCGCTAGTTATACGCATATAAAATGATTATACAACCCGAAAGGGTTGGATTTTAATAGCTTGACGGGTTGCTGTGATAACCTTGGGAAAATTCAGGATGGATGTCATACCTCAATAACCGGGGCTTGGACCCGAATCGGTAGCCTGAGCACGCCCACGGCTGCCAGAATCTGATGATATAATCCTTGCCAAGGGTCGTTTTATGAATAAATCACGCTGGATGCTCATCGGGCTGTTATGCCTAATATCACTGACCGCACTGCTGCTAACTGGCCCAGCCAAAGCCAGCCCGCCAGCGCAAGCCTTTTACAATACACCGACGCCTGATTCGGCCGGTATGATCATCTACACGGTCAAAGCCGGCGATTCCTGCATCAGCGTGGCGCTGCTCAACAATATCTCGCTCGACCAGCTGCGCACACTCAATGACTTGAGTGAAGAATGTGTGCTTAACCCGGATCAGAAACTATTGATCGCCACGGTCTCGCCGCAAGCCACCCTGTTTGGTCCTTCACCCACCGCGACCTCCGCACTGCCCTCGCCCACTCCTTTCCGCGGCAACGGCGCGGTATGCGTGGTGCTATTCAATGACATCAATGGCAACGCGGTAGCCGAGGAAGGCGAACCGGCTGTCAGCGGCGGCGCCATCGGCATCACCGACCGGTTGGGGCGCGTTTCCCTTAACGGCCAATCGACGGATAGTTTCGAAGAACCCGTCTGCTTCCCGGAGCTGCCGGAAGGCGATTACAACGTCAGTGTGGCTGTGCCGGAAGGCTACAACCCGACTACCCGTATGAATTATGCGCTGGCGCTCAAAGCCGGTAACAGTTCGACACTGGATTTTGGCGCGCAACTGAGTTCGCAGGCGCTGCCAACTCCAGTCGCCGAAGGCGGACGCTCGCCGCTGATGGGCATTCTGGGGGTAGCTGTGGTTTTGGCCGGTATCGGGCTGGGGATTTATGCCCGCATGAACTCGCGCCGGTAGATCTGCTTTTTCGACATCGTCCAGACAACCAGACAAATTAGGGTTCATGCTAGAATTTAACCATGGAATGGTGGCGCCCGGCGTTGGATGGTCGGCCTGGCAGCCTTGCCCAACCGGCAGGGTTTAAACGGATATTTGCCCGGGCCACCGCATTTTTTTACACCCTGGTGCTTGGTCCGTGGGTGTTATGGCAAAAAACTTTTCCAAACCGGCAGGTAAAAGTCATTTTGCGCCAGCGGCTGCTTGGAGTCGCCTTCCTGGCGTGCTTTATTGCGTATTTATTGGCCCCCGGTCTGGTGACGGTAACCGCGATGGCTGGTTTGGGTGGAATCCTGGCCTGGAGCTACCTGTGGGCGCGGCGCATGGCGGCTCAGGTGACCGCCCGGCGCCGGCTGCGCTTTCATGCGGTGCAGGTCGGCGACGAGCTGGAGGAAATCTTCGAGTTGATCAACAACTCGCCCTCCGAGGTGCTGTGGGCTGAAGTGGTCGATCACAGCAGCATGCCAGGCTACTCGGTGAGCAGCGTGCGCGCAGCCGAATCCCATCAGACGGTCAACTGGCGGGTGAATGCCGCCTGCTCACAACGCGGCGTGTTTCAACTGGGACCCTGGGAATTGCTGCTCGGCGACCCTTTCGGCGTCTTCCGGGTGATTCAATCCTATTCCGAGCGGAATGAAATTCTGGTTTACCCGCCGTTGGCGGACCTGCCGCGCAGCATTCTGCCGCATCAACGCATGGTGGGCGACAACCGTCCATTGCGCCAGCCGCTGCCCGCCGAGACCATTCAGGCCATCAGCGCGCGGCCATTTGCACCTGGCGACCCGCTGCGCCACATTCACTGGCGCACTTCGGCCCGCAAGGAAAAACTGTTCAGTAAACAATTCGAGCCTGAAGCCGCCTCGCGCGTCTGGTTGATCCCGGATTTCGACGCCCGAGTACACCTGACTCACGCTGGTGAATCTACGCTGGAGACGGCCATCACGCTGACCGCCACACTAGCAGCGCTGCTGTTGAATGAACAGATCGAGGTTGGGTTGGCGGCTTATGCCGAGCGGCAATCGGTGACCCTGCCGCAGCGCGGGCCAGCCCAATTATGGCCGATTCTGCTGGCCCTTGCGCCGCTCAAAGCTGTATTTGACCAGCCGCTGGCCCAAACCCTGACCCAGGTTCGCCCGCTGATCCATGCGCGGGATTTGGTGATCCTGATCACGCCCTCGCTGTCAGCCGATTGGCCGCCCTTGCTGCGCAGACTCTCCGGCAGCGCTCAAGGCGGCGCTGCCAGCGTCTACCTGCTCGACCCGGCCAGTTACGGCGCCAGAGAATCGGCGCAGATTCTGGTTCCGCTGTTGGCCGGGCTGGGGATTCAATCACAAATGGTCCGCTGCGGCGATATCCGGCTGCGCAAAGCCGCCTACGGCCCGTTGAGCCGCTGGGAGTTCAAAACCCTCGCCACAGGCCGGGTCATCGTGCAGCAAGCCCCGCGCAGCGCCATGGAAGGCGTTCCCAGCCTTAATCCTTTTGAAGGGCGCCTGCCGTGAGAGCAATTACCGCCCGCATTCACTGGCAGCCAACCCTGCAAGCCGGTTTGACGTTGTTGTTGTGCGGTACGGTGATCGTGGCGCTGGCCCAAAGCTTCCATGCCGCTCGTTGGATTCGTGCCGACGCGCCGGTAATGACCGGATTCACGCTTGGATTGCTATGCGGCTGGGCATTAGCCCACACGCGCTGGAGCGGCTGGATCGCGGGCGGATATTCGGTGATCGTCTCGCTGATTACAGCCAGCCAGGCGTTAGGCGGCGTCGTTCAATTACGCGGCATGCTGGAGGCGCCAGGGTTCTGGCAGGCAGTCGATCTGCTCAGCCTGCGCGCGGTAGCCTTTTATTTTCGAGCTAACGGTTGGTTTTCCGCGGCGCTTAACCGCCAGCGGGTGGAGGACACTGGCTTTTTTATCTTCCTGGCAGCAGTGCTGGCCTGGAACGCCTCCGTCTGGCTGATCTGGTGGGTGCAGCGCCGCAAATCAGCATTGGCCGGGTTGCTGCCGGGCGGATTGCTGCTGGCGGTCAATATCCACCTGAGTCAGCAAAATGCGGTTTTGTTGTTATTGTTTTTGTTGTGTGCCGTGTTATTGTTGGCGCGCACCGCGCTGCTCACCCGCTACGAGGACTGGGACGGCCGCAGCGTGGATTATCCCTACGACCTGGGTTTAGGGTGGGGAATCACAGCATTCAGCCTGGCAGTGGCGATCGGGCTGATTGCCTGGGGAGCCGGGTTGGTCGGGACGCCGCGGGCCTGGCGTGCCATGTCGAACTGGCTGGAAGAAGTGCGCCAACAAACCAGCCAGACCGCGGAACGCTTATTCCCAAACGTCAACCCGCCGCCGCCCAGAGAGGATTTAGCCAGGGTCAGCGCCGAGACGCCAAATTTGAGCCAGATTGGCGCGCCCCTGCCGCTTGGCAAGACGACGATCATGACCGTCAGCCTGAGCGACCCGCCGCCGCCGCCGCCTGGCGCCGCAGACGTGCCAGGCATCCAGCCGCCGGTGCATTATTGGCGCAGCCAGATTTTTAGCGCTTACACAGGCCGCGGCTGGGAGCCGGTGCTTACCGCCGCGGCGGACGCTGCCAACCAACCTCAACCTCCCCCCGGACGCTACACCCTGGAGCAGCACTTTATCATCCTGGCACAGCACAGCGATACGCTGTACGCCGCCAGTCAACCGGTCAGCGCCAGTGAAGGGGTGCAATTCGTCTCGGCAGAGACGGTCAACTCGCTGCTGGTGCGCGGTGATGTGGACGAATACGACGTTATTTCCTACACGCCTCAGATCAACGCTGCCGAACTGCGGGAAGCCGGCACCCTGTATCCCTTCGAGGTGACCGCTGTGTACTTGCAGCTGCCGGCTAGTCTGCCCGATCGGGTGGGTCAGCTGGCTGAGCGGATTATCAGCGGCGCCGGCAGCCCTTATGATCAGGCGCTGCGCATTCAGAATTACTTGCGGGAAAACCTCACCTATGACCTGACGGTAGACCAGGCGCCGGAAAATTCCGATGTGGTCGATGATTTTCTATTTGCCACCCAGAGCGGTTTCTGCTCGCATTTTGCCAGCGCCATGGTAGTCATGCTGCGCACCCAGGGCATTCCGGCGCGCGTGGCGAGCGGCTATGCCATGGGCAGCTATGATTTTGAGCGTAGTGAATACCGGGTGCCCGCCGATGCTGCCCACGCCTGGGTGGAAGTGTATTTTCCGACCTACGGCTGGATCGAGTTCGAGCCGACCGCGGCAGTAGGCACCATCCACTACCCGGAGGTGGTGCCGGGTAACACCCTGCCGCAGCCGGTAAGCCAGCCAAAGGTGTGGGAAGGCAACTGGATCTGGGCGCTGGCAGCCGGCGGGATCATTCTGCTGGCGGTCGGAGTGCTGCTTGTCCTGCGTCAGTGGCTGGCGTGGGGCGGGCAAACTTCAACGCTGAGCGGGCAATCCGCCGACTTTTACCGCCGGGTGCGGCGGACGCTGGGCTGGTTGGGGCTAAAAGCGCCGGCAGCAATCACGCCGCAAGAGTTTCTGCGCCAGCAGCGGGCAACCTTGCAAGACGCTCCGCGCCTGAACGCCGCGCTTCAGGTGGTCACAGCCTTACATGAGCAGGCGGTGTACAGTCCGCGTCCGCCGGGGGTGGTTGAGCTGCGGTCAGCCTGGCGCGCCTGGCAGAATAGCTGGCGTGATTGTGGACGGTTGGCCTGGAAACAAATTACGAATAAGCATGCGCCGAAATAAACCGGTAACATCGTAACGATGTAGAGCGAAATTTCATTTCGCTCGCGCAAATTGAAAATTTGCGCTACAGAATTACCTTTTTATCAGCGGCAGGTAAATCGACTTCCAATCCAGACATATTTCTAAACCAGCCTGGTAGACATCCAGGTACCCATAACCATAGGTATAATTTCCGCTTCCTTGCGCCGGTGCACCACACGATCCAACCGGGGGGACGTCCGCGCTCCCCTGCAAAAGCTGAAATGTCTGATCGATCTGTCCGATTAAACCTGGGTTACACGACCACAAAAGTGCAGCAGCGCCTGAAACATGCGGCGCAGACATGGAAGTCCCGGATAAATAAGTGTATCCATTCGTCGGCACCGATGAATAAATGCCTACTCCAGGCGCAGAAATGTTTGGCTTGGTAATAAAGGACATATTGATGCCATTGCTGCCATTTAACGAAAAATCTGCAATAATACCATCCATGTCATGAGCTCCGACAGAGAAAGATCCGGCATAGTCAGCGGGAGAGCCCATTTTTACGCAGCCGATTTTATCCGGTAAATTCCCCGCGGAAAACACGGGAAAAATGCCTGCCGCTCGCCATGCAGTCACGCTTGGCAAAAACCATTCGCTGGAGTCCGTTCCTCCACCCCAGGAATTATTGACAACGTGCGGCGCATCATCAGTGCCGGGATCACCGTCGGGATCGAGTACCCACTGGAAGCCGAG
>Ga0209002_10001478_pt1 | contig 19005 bp, 19 predicted proteins | sample Rifsed16ft2_FD_184010 | JGI IMG/M metagenome (GOLD analysis project Ga0209002, IMG submission 184010) | Soil microbial communities from Rifle, Colorado, USA - sediment 16ft 2 (version 2) | ecosystem: Environmental > Terrestrial > Deep subsurface > Rock core/Sediment | place: Rifle, Colorado... | reverse complement strand
GGGGATGGTCAAGGTCGCCGACTTCGGCTTGGCGAGGGCCTACGCGGACGCGCAGATCACCGAGGCCGGCACCGTGACGGGTACGGTCCAGTACCTCTCCCCCGAGCAGCTGCAGGGCGAGCCCGCCGATCCTCGCACCGACCTGTACGCGCTCGGCATCGTCGCCTACGAGCTCCTCACCGGGCGCCTGCCGTTCACCGGCGAGACGCCGATGGCGATCGCCTACAAGCACATCCACGGCAGGGTGCCGGCGCCCTCCTCGCGCAACCCCGTCGTGCCCGCAGGGCTCGACGGCTGGGTCGCATCGGTGACCGAGAAGCAGCGAGAGCTCCGACCGGAGTCGGCAGCGGAGGCGCGCCGCGACCTCGATGCGGAGGCAAGCACGCTCCCCGACGCCGCGCCGCTCGCCTCCTTGGTCCCCGAGGTCTCGGTGATCCCTGTAGAGGTCAGCCCCGCGCGCGCCACGACGGTGACGATCCCTCGCCAACAAACTGGCAAGCACGAGCGCCGACGCGTGAGTCGATGGCTCCTCGGGCTGCTGGTCCTGCTCGTCGCGCTGGGAGGTGCCGCCTGGGGTTCATGGCGGTACCTCATCCCGCACGAAGTGGACGTCCCGACCGTGATCGGGCTGCCTGAGGCCGAGGCCCAGCGCCGCCTCGAGACAGCCGGGCTGGTCGTGCGTACGGGCGGGGGTCGCTACACGACGGCCGAACCCCAGGGCATCGTCCTACGCGTCCAGCCCCCCGAGGGCACCACCCTCGAGGAGGGCGACCGCGTCACGCTGATCGTCTCGCTCGGCCCCCCGCCGGTCGACGTGCCGAACCTCGTCGGGCTCACGATCGCGGAGGCGGGAGCCGCGTTGAAGGACGTCCGATTGAAGCTGGGCGAGATCGACCGCGTCTACAGCGAGAACTTCGTGGCCGGGCAGATCATCCGTCAGTTCGTGCCGGAGGGGGACCAGGCGCCTCAGGGGAGCGCGATCGACGTGGTGGCGAGCGACGGCCCGGCGCCCATCGCGGTGCCGCGCGCGACCGGGCTAACGCAGGGGCAGGCTACGAGCGCCCTGCAGACCGCCGGATTCCACGTCGAGGTGGACGAGAAGTACTCGGACGAGGTGAACGCAGGGATCGTCATCTCACAGAGGCCGATCAAGGGCGCACAGCTGCAGCCCGGCCAGACCGTGACGATCGTCGTGTCGCTCGGCCCGCCGCAGTTCCCGGTGCCGAGCTTCGTGGGCATGGGGCGAGACGCGGCTATCGTCAAGATCAGGTCGCTCGACCTCGTTCCCGAGGTCATAGAGCTCCCGGGAGCCGTCGGCGACCTGACGGTCGCGAGCCAGCTCCCGATCGGCGGCACGGTCGTCAGGGTCGGCACCACGATCACGATCTACGTGGCGTGAGGCTGGGCGCGCACCTGCGGACGCCGGGAGGCCTGCGGACCGCGGTCGAGGCCGCCCGGGACATCGGAGCCGAGACCGTCCAGCTGTTCATCTCGAACCCCCGCGCGTGGGCGGGTCCGCGGACGGAAAAGGCCGAGGCGTTCGGCTCCGCGTGGCGCGAGGGCGGGATCGGTCCGCTGTACGTGCACGCGCCGTACCTCGTCAACGTCGCCTCCCCGAACCCCGAGTTCCTCACGAGGTCGATCGACCTGTGCCGGCGCTCGGTCTCGGCGTGCGGCGTGATCCCGGCCGCGGGGTTCGTGGTCCACGCGGGGGCCGGCGGTCCCGGCGAGCGCGCGGCGTCGATCGAGCGCGCCACGGCGGTCCTGGTGGCCACGCTGGCCGAGACGCCGGACACGACCCGCCTGCTCGTCGAGCTGATGGCCGGGACGAGCGGCGCGGTGGCATCCACCCTCGCAGAGGCAGGCGAGCTGTTCGATGCGGTGGATGACGAGCGTCTCGGTCTCGTCCTGGACACGTGCCACCTCTTCGCGACCGGCTACGCGCTCGACACCCCTGATGGCGTTACCGCATGCTTCGAGGAGCTCGCCGCCGAGGACCTCACCGACCGCCTCGCGCTGATCCACCTGAACGACGCCAAGCACGAGCGCGGCTCCCGCCGCGACCGCCACGAGCGGATCGGCGAGGGCCGGATCGGGCTCGATGGGTTCGGAGCGATCCTGCACCGCCCGGAGGTGGCCGGCCTCGACCTCGTGCTCGAGACGCCGTCGGACCGCGAGCAGCGGATCCGGGAGCTGGAGACGCTGCACCGCCTGGCCGCGTGACGCGCCACGTCCGGTGCAGCCTCACGCGCAGTCGGCGCTACCGGCGTCCGAGTAGGGGTTCTCGCCCTGCGCGGTGAGGAACTCCCACTCGTAGCCGCCGTCGCGGAGCGTGAGCTTCAGGGCGCCGAACGAGGTGTCCTGACCCGCCTCGCGGTTCGTGGCCGCGGCCCCCTTCGGTAGGTCGCCGTAGGTGCTCCCGCCCGTGCCGACGATGAACTCGCGGATCCCGTTCGGGTCGGCGCGGCCGAACGCGTCCATCGGCGCGAACCGCTGGTAGTTGTGCTCGTGCCCAGCGAGCATGACGTCAACACCCTGCTGATCGAGTAGCTCCCACAGCGGCTGCAGCTGCAGGAGGAACACCCCGGCCGGCCACGGGGGCGAGCCGAACAACGGGTGGTGCATGATCGCGAGTGTGCACGGCCGATCGGCGTGCAGGACCAGGTCCTTCTTCGCGAACTCGTACATCGCGCTGCCCGGCCCGCATCCGTCGCTGACGGCCGGGTTAGCGGTGATCGGCGTGTTCTGACCGAGGTCGGGATTCCACACGCTCCCCTTGCAGATCTGGCTGTTCAGCGCAAGCACGCGCCAGCCCCCGAGGTCGAACGCGTACCAGCCTCCCGGGCCATGGGCGGTCTTGCCGAAGTACGTGTAGTAGCCCTCGCCATAGAGGGTGTACAGCTCGTGGTTGCCCGGGACCGGGGCGGTGATGGGCTTCAGGTTCCCGAAGAACCGGTCGTAGTAGCTCGTGAATTGATCGAGCGAACCGTGCAGGTACTGGAGGTCGCCGAGCGCCAGGAACCGCTCGGGCGCGAGGCTCCGGATCAGCTCCGCCACGGCGTCGTACCGGCACCGGCGCGCGTGCTCCGAGGGCAGCGACTTGCACGCGATGTCGCCCACCGCGGCGACCACCACGGGCGGCGATGCCTGCGAGGCGTCCGTCGTAGGCGCCGCATCCGCGCACGCGACCGCCACGACCATCATGATGCCGACTGACACGACCGATCGCCGCATGTTGCGCACCTCCGATGGTGGGAGGCGCATCGAACAGCGCCGGGCGGTCCCCGGTCAAACCGGCGCAGACCTCGTCCCTACGGCTCCATCTCGGCGCGCGGACCCTCCTGATAGGAGTAGCGCTCCTCGGCCCAGGGGTCGGCATGGATGTGGTACCCGCGCACCTCCCAGAACCCGCGCTTGTTGTGCGCCGCGAACTCGAGGCCGCGCAGCCACTTCGCGCTCTTCCAGGCGTAGCGCCTGGGCACGACGAGCCGGAGCGGGAACCCGTGCTCGGGCGCGAGGTCCTGCCCGTCGTGCGCCCACGCGACGAGGACGTCGTTGTCCATCATCGCCTGCAGCGACAGGTCCGAAGTGTAGCCGTACTCGCATCGGGCGATGACCCACTTCGCCTCAGGCTGCACCCCGGCCCTCTCGGCGAGCAACCGGAACGGCACCCCGGTCCATGTGTTGTCGAGTGTCGACCAGCCCGTCACGCAGTGCATGTCGGCCTGCACGTCGACCTGCTCGAGCGCCTTCAGCTCGTCGTGGGTGAGCCGGTAGGGCGAGTCCACGAGGCCCGAGATCTCCAGGTCCCACCCCGACGGGTCGAAGGCCGGGATCGGACCGTAGTGGAGCACGGGCCAGGTCTTCACGAGGCGCTGGCCGGGCGGGACACGCTTCGCGACCTCCTCGGGGTACCGCGGACCGAACAGCTTCACGGGCGAACCTCCTATCGGGGGGCCACGGCCCGCCAGGCCGCGAGCGCCGTCTCGACGTCCTCATCGGAGATGTCCAGGTGGGTCACCATCCGGGCCCCCGATGGCCCGGTGGTGCAGCCCACGTCCTCTCCCTGCATGCGGATCACGGCCTCGAGCGGATCCAGGCCCATCACTGACGTGTCGACGAAGACCATGTTCGTTTCAACCTGGGCGAGACTTACCGACCCGGGGAACGCCTCGGCCAGCCCCTCGGCCAGGCGCCGAGCACGCGCGTGGTCCTCGTGGAGCCGCTTCGGTCCCTCCTCCAGGGCAACGAGCCCGGCCGCGGCCAACACGCCCGCCTGACGCCAGGCGCCGCCGTACAGGATCTTGAGGCGGCGCGCCTCGCGCATCGTCTCGGCGGGCCCGCAGAGCAGCGACCCGATCGGCGCGCCCAGGCCCTTGGACACGCAGAACATCATCGTGTCGACCTCGCTCGTCCACTCGGTCACGTCCACGACCGCGGCAGCCGCGGCGTTGAAGATGCGGGCACCGTCGAGGTGGATCGGCACGCCCGCCTCCTGGGCCACCTTGCGGATCGAGCGCATCTCCTCGGGCGGCAGGACGGTTCCACCCCCGTTCCCGGCGGTGTTCTCGACAGCTAAGAGGTCGACGACCTCGACGTCGTAGTAGGCGTCGGGCGCCAGCAAGCCGCGCGCGAGCTCGGGGGTCATCCATCCGTTCGGCGCGTGCGCCGTGCGGTACGAGATCCCCGACAGGACCGCCGAGGTCATCACCTCGGTCGAGGCGACATGCGAGCCGGCCGCGGCGGCGACCAGGTGCCCGTTGCCCGACCAGTGGAGCCGTAGCCCGATCTGGTTGGCCATCGTGCCGGTCGGCACGAAGATGGCTCCCTCCATCCCGGTGACTTCGGCGGCGCGATCCTGCAGGCGGTTGACGGTGGGATCGTCGCCGTACCAGTCATCACCGACCTCGGCCTCGGCCATCGCGCGGCGCATCGCTTCCGAGGGCTTCGTGACGGTGTCCGAACGCAGGTCGACCCGGTAGGCGCTCACCGTCCGACCAGTCTACCGACGGGCCCTCAGTAGAGGAACATCGGCTTGCCGTCGACGTGACGGATCTTCGGGCGGTAGGCGTCGGCGTCGTACAGCGCGCCGACGTCGACGCGCTTCACTCCCTGGCGGGTCACGGCGAGCGGAACGTTCACGTAGTTGCCGTTGCGTAGCGCGACCAGGCGTCCGAAGTTCCCCTCGATCACGAGGTCGGCGGCCATCACGGCGTAGTTGATCGCCACCATCAGGTCGAGCGAATCCGGCGAGCCCGAGCGCATCAGGTAGCCCACCTGCTGGTGGATGATCCCCTCGCCTGTGATCTCCGTCAGCGCCTCACCGGTCACAACACCGATGCCGCCCAGCTTCTGGTGCCCGAAGGGGTCGGCGGTGCCACCCTGGACCATCTCGCCGCCGATCATCGTGGCGCCCTCGGAGATGGTCATCATCGCGTAGCTGCTGGGGTTCGAGCGCTTGTCGTCCATCAGCAGCGACGCCAGACGCTCGATGTCGAACGGCACCTCGCTGATCACCGCGCGCTCGACGCCGGACAGGTAGGCCGAGACGAGCGAGGTCTCCCCGCTGTACCGGCCGAACACCTCGACCACGGCCAGGCGCTCGTGCGAGCCGGCGCTGGTGCGGAGCTGGTGGATGAAGATCACGGTCCGCGTGATCGCCGTCGAGAACCCGATGCAGTAGTCGGTGCCGTGGACGTCGTTGTCCATCGTCTTGGGGACCGCCACCACCGGCACGCCCTCATCGTGCAGGCGCAGGGCGAAAGAGAGCGTGTCGTCGCCCCCGATCGGGATCAGCGCGTCGATCCCAAGCCGGTCGAGCACCTGCAGGACGTGCGCCGTGTGGTCGCGCGGCTCGTCGTCCTCGCGCCCGCCGGCCAGGAAGGCGGGCTCCTCGGCAGGGCGGACCTTCGCGGGGTTGGACCGCGAGGTGTGCAGGACCGTGCCCCCGGTGCGGTCGATCGTCCGCACGGCTGCAGCATCCAGATCGACGATGTTGGCCTCGACCGAGGCGGGATCGTCGGGGTCGCAGTGCAGCAGGCCGCCCCATCCCCTTCGGATCCCGACGACGTCGTGCCCCTCCTCCTCCGCCCGTAGGGTCGCGGCCTTGATGCAGGCGTTCAGGCCGGGAACGTCGCCGCCGCCCGTCAGTACCCCTATGCGCATGTGCGCGCTCCCCTCATTCGAAGAACACCTCGGCAACCGCGAAGAGCTCCTCGGGCACCGGGCGCACCTTCGCCGCCTCCGCCAGCGGGACGCTCGCGATCTCGCCGCCGCGGAGCGCCACCATCTGCCCGAACCCACCGGCGACGACCAGGTCCACCGCGCCACGCCCGAGGCGTGTGGCCACGATCCGGTCCTCCGCGACCGGCGTCCCACCGCGCTGGACGTGCCCGAGCACGGTCACCCGCGTCTCGAACCCGGTCAGCTCGGCCAGTGGCGGAGCGATCACGTTCGCGATGCCGCCGAGTCGCGGGAAGCCGCGTTCGTCCGTCGGGTAGGAGGGCGACTCGAGCATGCCTCGAACCGGGCTCGCTCCCTCAGCGATCACGACGATCGAGAACGAGTGACCCCGCAGATGCCGACGCCGTAAGCCCGCCGCGACCTGCTCCAGATCGAAGGGCCGCTCGGGGATCAGGATCGCATCCGCCCCGCCGGCGAGGCCGGCGGCGAGCGCGATCCATCCGGCGCTGCGCCCCATGACCTCGACGAGCATGAGCCGCTGGTGGCTCTCGGCCGTCGTGTGGAGCCTGTCGATCGCATCCGTCGCCACCTGGACCGCGGTCGCGAACCCGATGCACGCGTCGGTCCCGGACAGATCGTTGTCTATCGTCTTCGGTACGCCTACGAGGGGTAGCCCGTCCTCGGCCAGGTGCGCGGCGGCCGTCATCGTGCCCTCGCCGCCGATCGCCACGAGTCCTTCGAGCCCGAGATCGATCAGCGTCCGCCGAACGGCCCCTATCCCCCCGGAGTGGTAAGGGTCGGTCCCCGAGCTGCCCAGGATCGTGCCTCCCCGATGAAGGATGCCCTGGACCGTAGCGGGCGTGAGCGGCGTCGTTTCGCCCCCGATCACGCCCGCCCAGCCGTTGAGGAACCCGACGACCTCCAAGCCGTGCACACCGATCGCAGAACGCACCGCTGCGCGGATCGCCGCGTTCAGACCTGGGGCGTCGCCGCCTGCGGTGAGGATGCCGATGCGCTTCACGGACAAGACGCTCCCGAGGTGGACCGTCGCGCGCCTCAAGGCCTCGCGACACGGTGTCGAAGTCGGAATCGTACCGCCGGTCAACCCGGCCGGCCGAGCATGCCCGGGAGTCGGACGTGAACGTTCGGAGGTGGATGCGGAAGGCGCTGGTGCTCGGCCTCGCGATGAGCGCCCTGCTTCCCGCAACCCCGGCCGGCGCCCACGACATGGATCACCTCGTCGACGAGGAGCGCGAGCTCGAGCTCCCCGAGGTCCAGCGCCTGGTCCAGCTCCACCGCGAGGTTCACCAGCTCTTCGCTCGCTACGGGCGCCTGGAGCGCGCGGCGGGCCACGGGTGGTTGCAGGTGGTCGAGGCCGAGCTCGCGGTTGCGGCGGCCGGAGACCTGGTCTTAGCCGCCAGCACGCGCCTGGATTCGCGGATCCGTACCGCCTACCAGTTCGGCCCGGGCGGGAGCCTGGAGGCGTTACTCGGTGCCGAGACGTTCGCCGACCTGGAGGCGATCTCGGTCTACACGGGGCGAACCGTGGCGCTGGACACGCAGGCGCTGCGCGAGTCGGTGGTGACGGCAGCAACGCTGCAGGCGCAGCGGGCCCTCGCGCAGGCCAGTCGCGCCCGACTCACCCCCCGGCTCGAGGAGCTCCGCGCGCTGATGGACGACATCCTCCGCAAGCAAGCGGAGGCGATCCGGCTCGCCGAGGCCGCGTCGATGAAGGATGAGGCGCTCCGGGAGCAGCAGGCTGCGATCCAGGCGGCTTCCGCTCGACAGGGCACCTGGGACATCATCGGGGGCTTCGGCAGGGATCAGTCGTGGCTCCTGGCGCTGCTCGGCCCCACGGGCGGCCGTACATGCGACACGCCGGAGGGTCTGCTCGCGACCGGAGGGTCCTTCGAGGGGTACGCATCCTGGTACGGATGGGAGTTCGGCGGCCAGCCGACCGCGACCGGCGCGATCTTCGACCCCCGCCTGTTCACGGCGGCTTCGCGGACGCTGCCGTTCGGGACGTTCCTGAGGGTCCACCTCGGCGACCGATGCGCGATCGTGTTGATCAACGATCGCGGACCCTACGGACGCCTCGAGCGCGTGATCGACCTGTCCGAGGCCTCGGCCTCGTACCTGGGGGTCGGCGTGTCGTGGGTCAGGGCCGAGATCCTCGTCCCGGCCCAGGCCACGTCGGGATAGACGCCGACCCTCGTCTAGGATGGGAGCGTGCTCGCCGCGTGGGGACTGCTCGAGTGGACGTTCGCGCTGCTCCTGGTTGGACTGACCGGGGCAGTCGGGATCTTCTTCCTCTACCTCGTCGCCACGCTCTTCCTGAACCCCGGCCGGCGCAAGCGCTCGGTCTGAGCGTTCCGTCCCGGTGAGCGAGCCCTCCGTCCTCCCCGGCTGCGAGCCCTTCGCGTTCGAGGGCGGGACCGTCGGGATACTGATGATCCACGGCTTCACGGGCTCCCCCGCCTCGATGCTCCCGATGGGCGAATGGTTCGCCGAGCAGGACCTGTCCGTCGTCGGCGTGCGACTGCCCGGACACGGCACCAGCGTCGAGGACCTGCGCCGCCGCGAGTGGACCGAGTGGTTCGAGGAGGTCATCGCCGCTACGTCCGCGATGCGGGGCCGGTGCCGCACGGTCGTCGTCCTCGCTCAGTCGATGGGCGCGGCGCTCGCGGTGCACCTGGCGGCGACCCGCCCGAGCGACGTCGACGGCCTCGTGCTGTGCAGCCCTTACGTGTTCGACGTGCGGCTCCTCGCGATCCCGGTCGGTCGGATCTTCGTGAGGCAGGTCAGAGGGGTCGGCAACGACATCGCCCGTCCCGGTCAGGACGAGAAGGCGTACGAGGTCATGCCCGTGGAAGGGATCTCGACGATGTTCCGGTTGCTGCAGTTCGCCCGCGCCGAGCTTCCGCGCGTGCGAACGCCCGCCCTCGTGTTCCAGCCCGGGCAGGACCACACGGTCCCGCGCTCGAACCCGCGCAAGGTCTTCGAGGCGCTCGGGTCCGAGCGCAAGGAGCTGATCGCCTGTACGCGAAGCTTCCATGTGATCACGCTCGACCACGACGCAGACATGGTGCGCGAGCGCGTGCGCGCCTTCGCACTCGATCTGGACTCCAGGGCTCACGGGTAGACTCGTCGATCATGCCCGGGGGTGCTGCGACCGAGCTGGACGAGATCGCACGGCGCTTCCAGGAGAGCGCGGCGATCCGCGCCAAGGCCTCGATCGGCCTCGTGACCGACATCCTGGGACCCACCGACTGGCTCTCGGGTCCCGGCGACGACGCGGCCGCACTCCCCTCCCCCGGCCCAGGCTTCGTCCTCGCCGCCGGCGAGGCGATCTGGCCGCCGTTCGTCGAGGCCGATCCGTTCGGAGCGGGCGTAGCGGCGGTGGTCGCCAACGTCAACGACCTGGCGGCGATGGGCGGACGGCCGCTCGGGCTCGTAGACACGATCGTGGGGTCCGAGGCCTTGGCGCGGGAGATCCTCCGCGGCATCCGGCAGACGGCCGAGCGCTACCGCGTCCCGGTTGTCGGCGGGCACCTGACGATCAGCGATCAGGTCCGCGCCCTGTCGGCGTTCGTCGTCGGAAGCGCCCGTTCGCTCCTCGCCGCCCGCAACGCCGCCCCCGGTCAGGAACTGCTGGTCGCCGCCGCGCTGGACGGACGCATGCACACCGACTTCCCCTACTTCTCCGCGGTGGACACCCGGGCCGAGGATCTCGCCTCGGATCTGGAGCTCCTGCCCCGCGTCGCGGAAGCGGGTTGGTGCGTCGCAGCCAAGGACGTCAGCATGGGAGGACTGTTGGGCTCCTTGGCGATGCTGCTCGAACCCACCGCCACGGGGGTGAGCGTCGACCTGGCCAGTGTGCCTCGGCCGGCAAGGATCCCGCTTGCGGACTGGGTATCGGCCTTCCCGTCCTACGCGTTCCTGCTCTGCGCGCTCCCGGAGCACGTGAAGGACTGCGCCCTGGCCTTCCGCGACGAGGGGCTCGCGTGCGAGCGCGTGGGGACGCTCGACGGCTCGGCGTCGCTGCGGGTGAGGGTCTCCGGGCGGGAGCTCACGCTGCTGGACCTGCGCGAGTCGACCGTGACCGGGCTCCGGGGCTTGGCGGAGGGTTAGCCTCGTCCCAGCCGGATCGACATCTGCTGATGGGTGTGGCCCACGTACTCGACGAGGTCGCCAACCGTCTGCCACCCCAGACGTCGGAAGAAGACCACGTTCCGCGGCTGTACGTGGGCGATCATCAGCTCGCCGCCGCGCTCCCCGGCCGTGCGAACGGCGAACCGCACGAGGTGCGCGCCTAGACCTCGAGGTCGGAACGGCGGCAGTACGGCGAGGCGATCGCCCTTCCAAAGACCCGGCTCCCCCAGCGGATAGAGCCGGACCGCTCCGCCGGCGACCGGTCCGTCCATCGCCAGAACCTTCGCGGTTGACGGATCCTCGTCGTGCTCGTCGCGGTCGCTGACCCGGAAGAATCCCTGCTCATGCACGAACACGGCCGTCCGGATCATGTGGTGGGTCGCCAGCTCCTCGTCCGAGGTCGCCGCGAGGCAGGTGACCGCGGGCTCCGAACGCCGCTCGCGCGGCTCAGCGGACGTCGAGTAGGGGGAGGGCACGCAGCCCACGCTCCTCGTTCTCGAACGCCGACATGCCCGAGCACGCCCGACAGCGAGCGCAGCCGGCGCGCACGTCCCAGGAACCGAGGCCGTGCTGCACCACGTACGGCACGACCTGCCGGTACATGGACTCCACGTAGTCCGGCGGCGGCGGGATCTCGTCCTGGAGGAGGCTCCCCGGGATCGGGCGGAGCGGGACGACGAAGGGGTACACGCCGATGTCCACCGCCCGCCGGCACAGCTGCGCCGTGAGGCTCGGGTCCTCGCCCATGCCCAGGATCACGTACGTCGTCACCTGTCCGCGCCCGAAGACCTCGACGGCGCGCTCCCAGCACCGGAAGTAGCCCTCCACGCCCGTCCTGCCCTTGGCCGGCGCAACGCGGTCGAGCACCGACTGATCCATGGACTCCACGTGGATGCCGACCGTGTCTACGCCGAGCTCCTTGACGGTCTCAAGGACCGCTGGGTCCTCCGGAGGCTCGAACTGAGCCTGCACGGGCAGACCCGTCGCCTCCTTGATCGCGTGCGCGCACCTAGCGATGTACAGCGCGCCCTTGTCAGGACCCTTCGTCGTCCCGGTGGTGAGCGTGACATCGACGACGTGGTCCAGCTCCTTGGCCGCGACCGCGACCTCCGCGAGCTGCTCGGGCCTCTTGACGGGGATGGTTCGGCCCGCCTCCAGGGAGCGCTCGATCGCGCAGAACGCGCACTGGTCCTTGTTGCCCCAGTAGATGCATGTCTGGATCACGGTGCTGGCGAGCGAGTCCAGGTGCAGCAGGGCGATCTGCCAGTAGGGGATGCCGTCCTCCGTCGAGAGCTCGTAGTAGCGGGGCCGGGCCGGGAGGTCCGCGCTGGCCAGTCGAACCTCGTCGCGGTACAGGCCCCACCCGTCGTCCTCGCGCCGGATGATGAACGGCGAGTCCTCGACGAACTCGGAGATGTAGGGGAAGGTGACCGGCGAGCCCTCGATGTACACCATGCCGGCATCGGCCGGCCCGGCGCCCGCCGTCCGAGCCTCTAACACCTCGTCGACGCGTACCCCGCGACTCTGGATCTCCGCGAGGAGGCTCACGAACTCGGGACCGAGGCCTCGATCGGCCTCAACCCTTGTCGCCATACAGCTCCTCGAAGTTGGTGACGAACACCCGCTCCTTCAGCTCCTCGCTCACGGGCGCGCCCTCGATCTTCCAGTACTCGCCCATGAAGTCGCTCCAGGGCTCGTCCGAGGCGAAGATCACCCGGTCCTGCCCGACGCCTCGGCGCTCGATCTCGGTCAGCAGGAACCGCGTCCCGAAGCCCACCGTCCAAGTCGTGTCCGCATAGACCTTGTACCCCTGCTCGACCCAGTCCAGGAACCATGTGCCGAGCTTGATGTGCCCCGACGTTCCGCCTCCGAAATGGACCAGGTAGGTCTTCACCCGCTTTGAGTAGCGCTCGATCATCGGGACGTAGTTGTTGATGTCCGAGGCGCCGCCGGGGCTGGTGTGGAAGTGGAAGACCAGGTCGTGCTCCTCGGCCGCGTCGAAGCAGGCCTCGGCGATCTCCTTCGTGTCGTCGTCCCACTCCTCGGGGTTGGGAGTACCCCCCAGCAGGAAGGTCGTCTTCAGCGCGACTATGCCGCTCTCGCCGGCGTGCTTGAGCGACTCCATCGTGAGCTCCTTGTTCTGTGGGAGGAACGAGACCCACAAGCCTCCCACAACCCTTTCCGAGGAGCCGGCCGCCTCCAGGACGACGGGGTTGAGCCCGAACGCCTGCTCCTGCACCGGATGCCCGTAGTTGGGAAGGACGAGACCACGCTCGACGCCGTACTTGTCGAGGTGGTCACCCAGGTACGCCTTCACGTCGGCGAACTCGTAGACCGTCGGGTGCACCGGCTCGGATGCTCCGTAGTACTTCCAGCCCCCCATCTCTCCGATGTGGCTGTGACCGTCGATCACGCGACGAGCGATCCGCTCACCTGCCATCTCGCACCTCCTGTGCGGACACCTTTTCGGACGCTGGATGCGGTGGCTACTTTAGGAAACGCCTCTCTCGCGAACGAAACGAATCCTCTCCCCGCGCCCTTGGCCTGTCAACCCGACGAGCCCTCGATCGCCGAGCGCAGACCGGCGATCGCCGCCTCCCATCCCTCGGTGTCTAGGAAGGTCTGCGGCGCAACGGTCGACACGCCATCACGCCGCTCGCCCGTCAACGGGTCCAGACTCATAGGCTCGACCCGGAACCGCCGCTCGCCCGACTCCGCATCGAAGTCGATCGACACCTGGACGGCCTGCCCGTCGGGCAGGTGCATCTCCAGGCGGACGTACGGGCCCACGGTCATGTCGCCCGACTCGGCGACCGTGACCCAGGCCGGGCCGTGCTCGCGTGCCTCACGGATGCGATCGAGCGCCTCGCGCCGTGCGTCGGACGCCACGATCGCCCGGTAGCGCATGGCGAACGCGGCGGATGCGGCCAGCCCTACGTCGACCCCGTGGGTTGAGACGCCGGAGCGCTCGATCGCCCGGACCGAGATCTCGACGGCGTCCTCGAACGCCTCCGCGAGCCTCTCGACGTCCCCGTACGGGGCGAGCTCGGTCACGATCTCCTGGACCAGCCTCAGAGCCCGTGCGTACACCTCGGGCCGGGTCATCGCGACCGGGTACAGGCGCGCCTCGGCCGCCTCCCACGCGGCGAGGAGCTCCTGGGTCGGACGGCTCATCTCGGGTGGGGACTCGAGGGCCCGGGCCGCTCGGGCCCGGGCCCTCGGCGCCTGGTCCGTCAGAGCGTCCAGGTGTTGAGCTGGAACGCGCCGGCCCTCCACGCGGTGAGCGCGGCGTCGAGCACGTCGCGGTAGTGGAACGGCTGCACCCCGGCGATAAGGTCGTCCTCCCTGTAGCCGTACAGCGCCCCCATCGCGAACCGGCACGCGTACACGTTGGCGCCCTTGGCGATCAGGTTCTTGATCTGGTTGTTGATCGCCATGTGGCCCGGGAACGCCTCGGCGCCTACCGCCGGGAAGCCGCGGGTCCCGGACGCCAGCAGGACGCCCGGTCCGTACAGCACGATGCTCACGTCGAAGCCCTTGTTCACGAGGCGCTCCGAGGTCAGCAGGTTCACGAGCGCCACCGACCCCTCGAACGGGACCGTGTGGATGAAGATGAACGCCTTCTCGCCGGGGTTGGCCTGGATGTCCTCGAAGACCTTGTGCTCCAGGTCATACATGACCTCGCCTTCGGCGGGGCGTTCCACATGAATCGTCTTCTCCACTTCCCCTCACCTCCCCTTCGCTCCGTTGTCCGAACCCTACGCCGAACGCCCGGGCGGCGCTCGGCCCACCCACCTGCGCCGGTGGCTTCCCGGCATCGCCTGGATGATCGCCCTGCGGACACCCCACGGGATCAGGCGGTAGAGCGGCGTGAAGACGCGCCGCCACAGGAATGCCAGCGGACCCCGGCGCCCGGCGGGGGCGGGACGCTGAAGGTACTTGCGCGCCATGTCGCGCTGCGCCGCCTCGAGCAGGTACTCCTCGGAGTTGCGCCGGACCCACTCGAAGAAGGGCATCCTCAGCCTCCGGTGGTCGCCGCCGCCAGCCCCTTCTGCGCGGCGAGCGCGATGGGCTCGTTGAGGGCGCCGATCGCCGGCGAGTACACGTTCTCCATGTACGCGAGATCCGCAAGGGTCACGCCCCTCTTCACGCACATCGCCAGGAAGTCGGCGCGTTCCTTTATGCCCTCACCCCCTACCATCTGCGCTCCGAGCAGGCGCAGCGACCCGGGCTCGGCGAGCAGCTTGACGCGCACCTTCTTCACATCGGGGTAGTAGCGGGCTCGGGAGATGCCGTCCGCTACCCCCATCACGAAGGGGATGCCGAGCGCCGTGGCCGTCGTCTCGCCGAAAGAGACTCCTCCGATCATCCACTTGCCGGCGACCATCCCCCAAGGGACGTTCACCGCCTCGTACACGCGTTGTCCGCCGGCCGCGCTCGTGCCGGCGACCTTGCCCTGCGCGTAGGCGTGGCTCCCGGACAGACCCTGCACCGGAACCCGCGTCACGTTATGCGGGAGCTCGACGCAGTCGCCGGCCGCGAACACATCGGGCGCCGATGTGGCCATGCGTTCGTCGACGATCAGGCCCCCGGTGGTCCCCACCTTCAGGCCGGCCTCGCGCGCGATGCGGTTCTCGGGCCGTTTGTGGGTGCACACCACCACGATGTCGGCTGGGAGCTCGCCGGCCGACGTCTTCACCGCACGGACGGATCCGCCCTCGCCCACGAACGCCTCCACGCCGGTGTTCCAGTGAAGTTTCACGCCGAGCTCGATCCAAGACTCCTCGACCGGCTGCATGATGTCCGGGTCGGCGACGTCGGCGAGAGCCCACGGTCGAGGGTCCACGAGGTGGGTCTCCAGTCCGCGGTGCGCGAGCGCGGTGGTCATCTCCAAGCCGATCGGGCTCGCCTCGACGACCACCGCCACCTTGGCCTCGTCCAGGATCGGATCCCACTCCATCGCGCGACGGATGTTCTTCACGTAGTGGAGCCCGTCGAGGTCGCTCCCCGGTATGCCCGGGTCCTCGTAGTGGAACCCGGTGGCGACGACCAGCGTGTCGAAGGGCACCCGCTCGCCGCCGGCGATCCGAACGGTCTTGGCGGCAAGGTCCAGGGCATCGACCCTGGTCTCGTAACGGACGTCGATCCCCGAGTCGACGTAGGTCTGCTTGGTAGCCAGGAACAACTGCTCGAAGGTCGGGATCTCCTTGCCGTGCACGAACGGGATCCCGCACGGGCTGTAGCCGACGTCTTCGAACTCGGTATAGACCCGGACCTCGGCGTCCGGATCGGCCAGCTTCGCGGCTCCTGCCGCGCCGATCCCGGCCGCCCCCCCACCGACGACGACGATCCTCCGCGGCACCCGCGAACCTCCAGCTTGTCCGACCACAGGCGCGTTCACTATGATGAACGCCGCCTCACCTGCGCGCGACGGACCCTACTACCGGCGACGCGCGGTTGTCGAGCGGAGGACGCGTGGAAGACGTCATCGCCTCGATCGGGCCGAAGATCCGCGATCTGCGCCAGCAGAAGGGACTGTCCCTGAAGCAGCTGGCGGAGCGTTCGGGCGTCTCGGCGGCCGCGATCCACAAGATCGAGCGCAACAACATGGTCCCAACCATCACGACCCTGATGCGTCTGTCCGCCGCGCTGAACCGGTCGGTGGCCTGGTTCGTGTCCGAAGACGAGCATGAGGACAGGGCCGCCGTTATGGTTCGGGCCGGCGCTCGCCGTCCTGTGTTCACCTCGAAGCAGGGCCTGGAGCTCGAGGGCATCAGCGGTCCCTACGGTCGGTTCTTCATCGCCGGAGCGCTCGCGACCGTCGAGCCGGGCGCCACGAGCGGTACCGCCCCCATGGAACACCTCGGCGAGGAGCTCGTGTACGTGCTCTCCGGGTCCGTCGAGATCGAGGTCGCCGACGAGCGCTTCGCCCTTCGCCGCGGCGACGCCCTGCACTTCCGCACCGACCGTCCACACCGCTGGAGCAACCGAGGCAGCCGGCCGGCCCGCCTGGTGTGGCTCGCGCTACGGCAGCCATGAGCCAGACGCTCGTCCACCTGCTAGCCGACACGTACGTCGATTCGGTCCGATTGATGGCCGCTACCCGAGCCATGGCGTCCGCGCCCGGGGTCGACCGCGCCTTCGCCCTCATGGCCACACCCGCGAACGTGGCGGTGCTGGGTGGGGAAGGGTTCGCGGACCCATCGCTCGCCTCGGCTCGGGCGAACGACCTCGTCCTCGCGGTCCGGGCGCAGACTACCGCCGGCGCTCGGGCGGCCCTGGACGAGGGCGCGGCGATGTTCGACCGGGACGCCCGACATGCGACCGGCGAGGCGGAGCGCCCGCGGACCCTGGAGGGTGCGGTCGAGCTGCTGCCGGACGCCAACGTAGCCATCGTCTCGGTACCGGGCGAGCTAGCCGCCTTGGAGACCCACAAGGCGTTATCGGCGGGGATGCACGTCCTGCTGTTCAGCGACAACGTCGACGTCGCGACCGAGGTCGAGCTGAAGGAACGCGCGGCCGAGCTGGGCCTGCTGGTGATGGGCCCGGGAGCGGGAACGGCGATGCTCGGCGGCATCGGTCTCGGCTTCGCGAACGCCGTGCCTCGCGGTCCGATCGGGATCGTGGCCGCCGCAGGCACCGGCGCGCAGGAGGTCATGAGCCTGATCGCCCGCTGGGGATCCGGGGTCGCCGAGGCGATCGGCATCGGCGGCCGCGACCTGTCCGAGCCCATCGGGGGCAAGATGGCCGCCCTCGCCCTCCGAGCCCTGCACGCGGATCCCGCGGTCGAGGTGGTCGTGGTGGTGTCCAAGCCGCCTTCGCCCGCGGTCGCGTCCAGGCTCGTCGAGCAGCTCGGAGCCAAGCCCGCCGTGGTCGCCCTGATCGGTTTCGAGGGGACGCTCGAGGTCCCCGAGGGTGTCCGCGTCGCGCGGACGCTGCAGGAGGGGGCGCTCCTGGCGATCGAGGAGGTCGGCCTCGCCCGTCCCCGTCCGAGCCCTGGGCTCCGCGACGAGGTCGCCGCGGCCGCGTCTAGGATGCCCGAGGCAAGGACCGCCGTGCGTGGGCTGTTCTCGGGTGGGACCCTGTGCTACGAGTCGATGGTCGTCCTTGCCGGGCTGCTGGGCCCCGTGCACTCGAACACGCCGCTGCGCAAGGGGTGGGGCCTGCCGGCCCCGCCCGGCGCCCACATCTGCCTCGACCTCGGCGAGGAGGAGTTCACCCGCGGGCGGCCCCACCCTATGATCGACCCCGCCGCACGGACAGAGCGGATCCTCGAGCAGGCCCGCGACCCCTCCACGGCGGTGATCCTGTTGGACGTGGTGCTCGGGTACGGGGCGCACGAAGACCCCGCGTCAGTGCTGGCGCCGACGTGCGAGGAGATCGCCGCCTCGGCCGATGGGCCGGTGGTCGTCGCGTACGTGCTCGGTACCGACGGCGACCCGCAGGGGTTCCGCGCTCAATGCGAGCGGCTCGGGTCGGCCGGATGCCTCATCGCCCCGACCGGTGCCAGGTCGGCGCTCATGGCGGCCGCGATCGCGAGCCGGCGGCCCGAGCTGGCCGAGGCGGCGCCGTGAGCGACAGGGGGACCGTCGTCGGACCGATCTCGGGTTCCGCGGATCCGCGGGTCGCGCTCGTCACCTACACGACCCGTCCGCGCGGCGGCCCGGTGCACGCGTTGCGCCTGGGAGAGGAGCTCCACAGGCTCGGGTACCCGGTCCACCTGTTCGCACTGGGCGATCCGGACGCCGGGTTCTTCCGCGACCCGGAGGTCCCCCACACCCTCATCCCCGCCCCCACCCGGGCCGAGACGCTGCAGGATCGGGTGTTCGAGGCGGCGGAGGCCCTCGCCGCCGGGATGGCGGAGGCGGCGGCCGGGTTCGCGATCGTCCATGCGGAGGACTGCATAGCGGCGACGGCTGCCCTGCGGATCCGCGAGGCTGGCGCGCGGTGGCGCGTGCTCCGCACCGTGCACCACGTCGACGACTTCACGACACCCGCGCTCATCGAGTGCCAGCAGCGCTCGATCGAAGGGCCCGACGCCTGCCTCGTAGTGAGCGCCCACTGGCGCGACCGCTTGCGGCAGGAGTACGGGATCCACGCGGCGGTCGTCAGGAACGGCGTCGACGTCGAGCGGTTCGACTCCGTCCCCCCGCACCTCGCGCGGGCGTTCCGCGACCGGATCGGCGCGCGCGACCGGTTCGTGTTCCTTACGGTCGGCGGGATCGAGCCTCGCAAGGGGAGCCTCGAGCTGTTCGAGGCGCTGGCGGCCCTGTGGAACCTGGACCCCCCACCGCTGCTTGCGGTCGTCGGCGGGCACTCGTTCCAGGACCACGAGGCGTACCGACGGACCGTCTTCGATCGGGCGGAGGTGCTCGGGTTGCGCGAGGGCGAGGACTACGTCCGGCTGGGGACCGTGACCGAGGCCGAGCTTCCAGTTGCGTACGCGGCCGCCGACGCCCTCGCCTTCCCCTCGACCAAGGAGGGGTTCGGCATCGTCCTGCTCGAGGCGTTGGCCGCCGGGCTGCCGGTCGTTACCACGGACCTCCCGGTCTTCCACGAGTTCCTGGTCCCGGGGCGCGACGCCCTGATGGTCCCGGCGGGCGACGCGGCGGCTTTGGCCGGCGCTATGTCCCGTCTCGTTCGCGAGCCTGCCCTGCGCTCGAGCCTCGC
>Ga0209002_10001477_pt1 | contig 19006 bp, 18 predicted proteins | sample Rifsed16ft2_FD_184010 | JGI IMG/M metagenome (GOLD analysis project Ga0209002, IMG submission 184010) | Soil microbial communities from Rifle, Colorado, USA - sediment 16ft 2 (version 2) | ecosystem: Environmental > Terrestrial > Deep subsurface > Rock core/Sediment | place: Rifle, Colorado... | reverse complement strand
CCATCCTGCATCATATTGTTTTGCCAATTGATGCCATCTACTCCGAATAGTCTCTGTACCTGCCACGCTATCCAGGATGACAGATTGTCCCAACATGAGTTGGCGTTCTGCCAGTACAGTCAATAATTCATAACCTGCGAACCCCAGTGACTTATCTTTGATTGCCGGTTTCAGGCCGCTTCGCAATAGTGTGGCTTCCAACCAATCCTTGGCAAATACCGGAATATGAAGGTCTTTCCCTACCACTTCTGCAAGTGAACTCTTTCCAGTGCCTGGCAGTCCAGAAAAGACGATCAGCTTCATTTTGGCTCCACTCATACTTTTAACTTACAGAAACACACGGCTCGCCGTATCCTGCTTTAGCTCCGAATGTCTGGTCATCAAGGAAGATACTATCCTATACGCATATTGTTGGATGGGGATCATGGCACGGGTGGGAGTTGGATTTGTCATTGCGTGCTACTTCCTTGGCGCTGGCTGCATCCGAAGAAACTCCTCAATATAATAGAAAAGACCCAATAAGCCGTACTTCAAGAATCAGTCCAAAATGTTGATGGGATTTTTTAACGAAAGCGTATGGTATTTTTAATGTAATTCCAATTTTTAAGAAGTATGATGACTATAGTAGAAAGGAGGTAGCCATAGAGGTTCCGCCTGAAATTCACACCCAAGGAAGGACTGGGAAGCCTTAACCTGGTTGAGACTTAGTCTTATAACCAGACGTTCCCCTAACGAGAGGAAGGCCGCAATCCCCACTCCTTTCCGATCCATATAATTATCGACGGATGGGTATCCCCCATCCGTCCTTTTATTTAAAGCGAGCGAAGAGCCTTGCGTATACGCTCTAACCCCTGAGTGAGAACACGCCGCGATGTGCCGAAGTTCAGCCGGACGTGTCCTTTGCCAGCTTCTCCAAAAATTGCTCCATCGCTCAGGGCCACCTTGGCTCTCTTCAAAAAGAAATCATACGGGGACTTTTTCAAATCCAGTTGTGTGAAATCGAGCCACGCCATATAGGTGGCATCTGGCATTGTTATACGCACACCGGGCATCATTTTAGTAACGTAATCCACCAAAAAATCGCGGTTGCCTTTGAGATAGCGGCGTAACTCCTTCAGCCATCCATCGCATTGACCTGAAAACGCCACATGTGCGGCGTGAAGTCCCAGGCTGGCTACATGCAACCGTAGGTGTTCCATAACTCTTACGTATCGATCACGAAGCTTTTTATCACGAATAATGGCGAAGCCGCAATGCAAGCCTGGCACATTAAACGTCTTGGAAGGTGCGATCAGAATGATGCTATTCCTTGCGATCTCGGAAGACAATTTTGCCAGAGGAGTGAATTGATTGTCATCCAGCAATAATTCAGAATGGATCTCATCGGAAACGATCAAGACACTATTCTCAACGCAGATCTCAGCCATTCGCAGTAAATCTCTACGCGAAAAGACGATCCCCAGTGGATTGTGCGGACTGCACAACAGGAACATGCCTGCTTTCCCAGCCTGCTTTCTGAAGATATCCCAGTCAATCTCATAGTGCAGGATGTTGCCCTGCACGCTTTTGGCGAGCGGCGCGTCGAATTGTGGGATACGCACGTTATTCTTTACTTCATGGAATTCGTTGTAAACAGGCGATTGGACAAGATATCCTTTTTTCGGCGAAGAAAACGCGCGTGCGGCGACGTTAAATCCGCTAACGATGCCTGTTACTGTGACAACCGACTCGGGTTTGACCTTCCACGCATATAAATGATCCATGCGCGCGGCGACAGTCTCCTGCAGCGCAAGAGACGGCCATTCATAACCAAGCACACCATGATCCACAACCTTATGGAGCGCATCCAAAATTGGTTGGGGTGCAGGGAAGTCCATATCTGCCACCCACATGGGAAGCACATCTTTCGGATACCAGGTCCATTTGTTCAGCACATTGGGATTACGGCGATTTGGGACGCGGTCAAAGTTGTAAGCCATAAACTCCTTTATTTTTTATACGCCACGATCATGCCATCGCGCACGGGGGCAAGAGAGACTATCCAATCGGGATCAGTGGTAATGTCCCGCGTGAAGCGCTGGATGGCTTCCGTGCTTTTATCATGATTCTTGGAGTCAAAAATCCTTCCACTCCATAACATGTTGTCAATGATCAATATTCCACCCGGACGAAGTTTTTCTTTGATGACTGGAAGCGAATCGGGATAGGCCTCCTTATCGATATCGTTGAAGATAATATCGAACGGGCCATCTGTTTGACGAAGAGTCGCAACCGCCTCCGCAACATGATACTGGACGACATCTCCGCTTCCCAGCCTGGATAAATGGCCTGCCGCGCGTTTCGACAAGTCTTCATCCCAGACGGTATGATGCACCACGCCACCCCCATTCTCTTTCAGCGCTTTCGCAAACCACGCGGTGGAATAACCGTACCCTGAACCGAGTTCGAAAATTGACTTTGCATTGATCATGCGCGCAAGCTGATAACAGTAATACCCACAGGCGGGGCCAATGATTGGAAAGTCATGATTCTCCGCGTATTTTTCCATCTCCTGCATTTCCGGCTCACGCGGCGGGACAAGGGAGGTGAGATATTCCTGCACTTTGTCATACGATAGTTTAGCCATATTTTCTCCTATTTGATAAACAAGTGACAGTCACTTGGCTCCCTCTGTTTGGCTTCGGGAGTGCTCCGCAAAAGTGACTGTCACCTTAATGCCTTCAAGGCTTCAGGGTAAGCAAGCCTTGCCCATTCAGAATACATTTTGCCCGAGGGATGCAATCCGTCAGATGCGACTAAGGAAATATCATCCGTGGCTTCGCGAGAACCAGGCGTTACATCCACATAATGCACACCTGCTTTTTCTGACTCTGCGCGGTTCACCAAATTGAACGCGTTGATTTCCTTCCCAATCTGCCCGCGGTCACGGCTCGCAGCGAATGGTGTCACGCCCCAATCAGGGATGGATAAAACGATAACACGGTTTGGATCTCCGCCTGCATATTCGATTGATTCATTTAGAAGGAGAATAAATTGCTCGCGATACTCATTGATGTCATATCCACGATACTGATTGTTCACCCCGATCAACAATGAAACCAAATCGTAAGGAGGCTCAGGCTTTGCGGCTTGGATACTCTGCCAGAGTTCGTCCGTCGTCCAGCCGGTGCGTGCGATGATGGTAACTTCCATTCCCCTCTCGGTCCCCCCAATGGGCTTCGCAAATTGGGGGGACGATGTAATAAGTGCGGCAAGTTGATTGGGCCATCTTTCATCTTCAGCAACGCTCTCACCGATCGTGTACGAATCACCCAAAGCAAGATAGCGCATGGTCTGCAGATCCTCTTCTCCCGAAGTTTTCTCTAAAGGCATTGGCTGACAACTAACCAGCAGTACGAGGCATAACAGTAAAGTATATTTCACTCCAGGATTATAGTCACAAAATTTCCTTTTGGTGGAGTTTCAATTAACAAGGACACAACTGATAGGGTCGTGTCCTCGTAAATCCGAAGGTCTTTATGTATAAAATCAAACGCTCCGGCGGCGAGTCAGGCTGAAGATCGCAAGCCCCAGCATGAGCGCCGCGGCAACCCACGCGCTGAGGACGACCATCGGCGCGGGCGTTTGCTTCACCGCAATCCCGATGAACGCCCAGACCAACACGGACAGGTATGCAACGTCCCGCCGCGTCAGCGCCATCCCCAGACCGAGCAAGGATGCAACCGCAAGCATAATCACCGCCCAAACCTGAGCATGGATGCCAAAGCCATTCCACTCAACCAAATACAGCCAATCCGTGACGTTGGCTACTGCTGCCACTGTGATCCAGCCGAGATAGAGGCTGAATGGAATATCCATTGACCAATACTCGGCGCGCGTGACCGAAGTGCGATTCACGTCGAGGCGCAGGTAACTTGCGATCAGCAATCCCAGCAGTGCCAGCATGACGAGCACGCTCGAGCCGAACCGGTTGTAATGCCAGCAGAAAAGCCATACCGCGTTGGCAACATTGCTGATTGCGAACAAATAACCAAGATGGCGCAGGCGCGCGCTTTCCTTCTGTAGTGCCTGGAACTGAAAGACGGTGAAGGCGATCCAGCCGATATAGATTACTCCCCAGATGGCAAAGACATAACCTGCGGGGACAAAATAAACCTGGAAGCGGTCTGAAATCTCGCCTGTGTTCTGTCCATTGAGCGGCAGAGTGGATGCCAGAATATTGACGGTGAGAGCCAGAATGACGCTCAACAAATTGGCGTACTGGCGGATTGTATCTTTGGACATGAAAGTCTCCTCATTATATATGGAGCAGAATTGGTTAATTTCAGGATGCAGACAGGTAAAGCCCAGAAGGCAGGAGAACAGGCTTTACATCACAGACTCCAGATCAACGCAGGGATTCGGCTCACTTTGCCCCAGGTACTGAGTGATGCGCGGCGGGTGAATATGTTGTAATCCTTCTTTTCGATCTCGTCCAGGATCCCCTGATAAAAAACGGACGCAGCCCCCACGGCAAGTTGTCCTTCGCGCTCGAGCAATTTTACACCCGCCCAGGATGCTTCATAGAGTTGCCGCGTACGGTCGATCTGGAATTTCATGAACTGACGCCAGTTATCTGTAATGCGACCTTCGGCAATATCCGATTCATGGATTCCATAAAAAGCCATCTCTTCACGCGGAAGGTAGAGGCGCCCACTGTGATAGTCCTCCCCTACATCGCGCAGGATGTTGGTCATTTGCAGCGCGATGCCCAGCTTGATGGCATAAGGAACCGCGTCATTATTCTTGAACCCGACAATGTACATACTCATGAGTCCCACAGTGGATGCGACACCGTAACAATACGTGGCCAGCTCGTCGAAGGTCTGGTAGCGATTTTGGAGGAGGTCACGAGCAACGCCGTCGATCAGTTGCAGAGCATAGTGGCGTGGAATGTGGTAACGGGCGAGAGTATCCGCCCATGCAGCAGCGATCAGATCGTTATCTGAGAAAGAATCGGTTTCAACCATCCTGCGCCAGTAGTCCAATTGGGCGCCGCGTTCGGCATCCGAAGATTCATCCACAATATCATCCACGGTGCGGCAAAAAGCATAGAGCGCCCGGACTGCGGAACGTTTCTCTTCGGGCAGAAGCGCCGATGCAAAATAAAAGGACTTGCTGTGCTGCGCGGTGATTTTCTCGGCTCGCCTGTAGGCTTTGCGCAGGGATGCGTCACCAGCCCAATATGAAAAGAATGGGCGAGTGGATGGATCCGAGACGTGTCCCGCGAGTGCGAGAAGTTGATTTTCCCAATTAGCTTGTACTTGCATGGTGAACCTCCAGATTTGGTGTTGGGGAGTATTGTACAGGTTTCGTCTATTTTGTCAAGGTTTTGCAAAGAATTATATGTGATTAAATCTTGACAAATACTGGACAGCATGTATAATGTGTCGAGAATACCTCACCCAACCCCTCCCTCGAGGGGAATTTATGGAGAAAAATGAACAAACCAACTGCTCTCGCTGCGCTCGTAATTGGCGCCGGGATCGGCGGAATTGCCACCGCCGCCCGACTTGCAAAAAATGGATATGATGTGACCGTGCTGGAAAAGGAAGCGACCCCAGGCGGACGCTGCAACCAGATCATCCGGGATGGTCACCGCTTCGATATCGGACCGACGCTGTTCCTCATGCCCGAAATCTGGGAGGAGACCTTTGCCGCGCTCGGCGAAAAGATGAGCGATCATCTGGAACTGAAACGCATCGACCCAACCTACAAAGTCCACTTCGATGATGGCCTGCAACTGGAATTAACATCCAATATCGGCGATATGCAGATACAACTTGAAAAAGTCGAGAAGACAGCTTTTACTGGTTTCCTGAATTACATTGCAGAGGGAAGCAAGCACTACAAGATGTCAGTGGAGAAATTCGTCGGGCGCAATTTCTACAACATCTTCGAATATTTCTCGTTGGGAAATCTCCCGCTCCTGTTCCAACTCAAGGCGTTGATGAAGCACTATACCAATGTGAGTAAATATTTCAAGGATGACAGGCTCAAAGCCGCGTTCACATTCCAGAACATGTATCTCGGTTTAAGTCCCTACGACGCGCCCGCGACCTATTCCCTGCTTCAATACACGGAACTTGCCGAAGGCGTGTGGTATCCCATGGGCGGCATGTACGCGGGCATCCAGGCGCTTACAAAAATCGCTGAAAAACTTGGGGTGAAGTTTATCTACAATGCCCCGGTGAAAAAGATGAAAGAGGAAAGAGGAAAAATAACTTCCGTGGTCACCGAAGATAATCGCGAATACATCGCAGATATTTTTGTTGGCAACGCTGATCTTCCCTATATTTACAAAGAACTGCTCCCCGACAATAAGGAAGCGAAGAAACTTGATAACAAACTCTACACCTGCTCCACGATCATGTTCTACTGGGGCGTGGACAAGGAATATCCGCAGATCACACATCACAATGTATTTCTCGGCGGTGATTACAAAGCGTCATTTGACCAGATTTTCAACGACCACACTTTACCTGAGGCGCCGTCATTCTACGTTCATGCACCCGCGCGCACCGATAGAGTCGCCGCGCCCAACGGGCAGGATACATTGTATGTACTAGTCCCGGTCGGACATCTCGACGCGCGCTCTGAGCAGGATTGGGACGCGCTTGTGGACCGCGCCCGCGAAACTGTGTTCAAACGTCTCGCCAACGAGATGGGCGCAGATGACCTCAGGCAGCACATCAAATTCGAGATCGTGTACCAGCCCGAAGTCTGGAAGGAACGCTTCAATCTCGAAAAGGGCGCGGCATTCGGCTTGAGTCACAACTTCTGGCAGGTCGGTTACCTCCGCCCGCAGAACCGTCACAAACAGTACAAGAACCTGTATTTCGCAGGCGCATCCACACGCCCGGGCACTGGCTTGCCCATCGTCCTACTGTCGGCCCGTCTCACAACTGAACGAATCCTGAAAGAAGCAAGTACAATAGCTGTGCAAAAGGCGGTCAAACCCGTCTTACATACTGCATAAGGAAATCAAATGGTCAGCACAACGCCTGCCTTCAACCTCAAAGCCGTCCTCAAAGAAACGGGTCTCGCCGCCGATACCTTGCGCGCCTGGGAACGCCGTTACGGACTCCCTCTCCCGCAGCGTACCGCGGGTGGACACCGCCTCTATTCTCAACGCGACATTGAAACGATTAAATGGTTAATCAGGCGACAGGCTGAGGGACTTTCGATATCCCGCGCCGTGGATCTATGGAACGAACAGCTCGGATCCGGCTCGGACCCTCTGGCAGGTCCCGTTCAATCAACATTCACCTCAACCGCAGCGCTTCCCGCTCAATTCACAGTGCTCGATACAACTCTCGATTCCCTGCGGGCACGTTGGATCAATGCCTGTACGGACTTCAGCGAATCGACGGCTGAGCAAACATTGAACCAGGCATTTTCGTTGTTCCCTGTCGAAGCCGTGTGCCTCGAAGTTCTGCAAAGAGGCTTGTCTGAGATAGGGCAACTCTGGTATGAGAATCGCGCCAACGTCCAGCAGGAACACTTTGCATCGGGTCTCGCCATGCGCAGGCTGGACGCGTTATTAAACGCCTCGCCTGCTCCCACGCGCAACCAGACTGTGATTGTCGGTTGTCCGCCTGACGAATGGCACGCGTTCACACCCTTGCTGCTCTCCCTCTTTTTGCGCCGCCGCGGATTGAATGTCATCTATCTTGGTGCGAATGTCCCAGTTTCAAAGTTTTCTGACACAGTGAAAAATTCCAAAGCGAACCTGGTCGTTCTCGCCGCCCAGCAACTGACCAGCGCGGCGACACTACGGCAAACAGCGCTGGCGCTTTCAACCGCCAAAATCCCCGTTGCCTTTGGCGGACGAATCTTCAACCTGCATTCAGACCTCGCCGAGACCATTTCAGGCAGTTTCCTGGGATACGACCTAAACGCTGCGCTGGATGAAATCGAAGTGTTACTGAACAACAAAGTGAAACCGCCCCAACCGAGGACCGCCTCACAAATATATGCCGCCGCACATCAGGCGTTTGTCTCGAAACGTGACCAGATCGAATTGACAGTAAAAGAGTCACTCGAACCTCTTTCCATTGCTCCTGAAGATATAAGAACCGGGATTCACTTTCTTGGCGAAAACATCACAGCCGCCCTGCAATTGGGCGACATGGCATACGTCTCTGCCGAAGTGGATTGGTTGAAAGTCCTGCTTCAATCGTACGAAAAACACCCACAGCAGCTCATCCACTTTATGGAGACGTACTCACAAGCAGTCAACATAAACATCAACGGCTCCGGCCATCCGATTATTGACTGGTTTACTTTCGAAATTGAAAAACTAAGAGCACAATAGGGATCTTTTTTTCATGCAAGCCAAAAAGGCCAATTCAACCAATCAATACATTCTCGCTGGAGTCCTTGTTTCCGCAGCACTAACAGGCGTGATCGGATTGACCGCCGCGAATCTATCCGGCTTTCAGATTGTAGGGAATACAGATATCGCCTTTGCCTATCCCTGGCGATTGGCAGAACCGAACGCCGCGGCGCGATTAACTGCCTGGGCAGGATATCTGCTTCACAACATCTGAAGCAGCGACAGACTAAGATGAAAAATCGCCCTCTCTTCAGCATTATCCTTGTCGTCTTTATTGATCTGCTCGGCTTCAGCCTGATCATTCCGCTCCTCCCATACTACGCACAGACCTTCAACGCAAGCGACACCACAATTGGGCTTCTGCTTGCTTCCTATGCCGCAGCGCAATTGATCGGCGCACCTTTGCTCGGTCGTGCCTCTGACCGCTTCGGTCGCCGCCCCATCCTCCTGATCAGCATCTTCGGCACGTTTCTCGGCTTTCTCGTATTTGGTTTTGCGAGGTCATTGACGATGTTATTTGCCAGCCGAATTCTGCAGGGCATCACAGGCGGCAATCTCTCCGTTGCTCAAGCCTACATTACAGATGTAACAGATTCAAAATCACGCAACCGCGGGCTTGGTATGATCGGCGCGGCGTTTGGGCTTGGCTTCATTATCGGTCCCGCACTGGGTGGACTTCTCAGCAACATCAGTTACAGCGTCCCGGCATTTGTGGCATCGGCGTTATCGTTCATCAACCTGATATTAATTGCATTCTGGTTACCCGAAACACTGACCACTGAAACGCGCGCCCGGATGACCCAAAATAAACCTGCCTTCTCCTTGAGTGCTCTTCTTGAAGCGCTCAAACATCCACTGACCGGTCCACTGCTCATCACTCGCTTCCTATACAGCCTGGCCTTCGTCATTCTGCAAAGTATCTTTTCCCTTTTTGCGCTCAAACGCTTTAATATGAGTGTCGTCTCTACGGGTTTTGTACTCACATATGTTGGCGTTGTATCCGTCTTCACACAGGCCTGGCTGGTTGGAAAACTCAGCCAGAGATTCAGAGATCCGATCCTCATCCAAAGCGGACTGCTGTTGCTTGCACTTGGTTTACTTGCATGGGCATTCGCTCCCAGTGTTCTCCTGCTTGTTTTATCCGTTACACCTATCGCGCTCGCAGGCGGTATGCTTAATACCATCGTCCCCTCCGCACTCACAAAAACAGTCGGGCCACAGGAAGTCGGCGGCATACTCGGCTTGGCCACGTCCATCGAAAGTTCCACGCGTGTTATCTCACCATTACTCGGTGGTTTTCTGCTCGAAAAAATCTCCTATTGGGCGCCAGGGACTTTTGGCGCGCTATTGCTCTTTATCACCTTCGCCTACGTTTTAAGAACAATGGGAAATGCTGGCGACCCCATCACAAGCAGCACTAACACATGAGATCGATCTGGTGGATCCGCCGTGACTTAAGATCGACGGATAACGCTTCACTTCATGCAGCGCTGGAAGCGGAGCGTATCCCGATTTTTATCATTGACCCGGCCTTCGCGAGTTCATCCCCTCGACTGGATTTGGAGCGAACATGCCAAAAGTGAAACCACATATTCGCCTGCTTGAAAGCAAAGATATTTCAGAGATCGCTAAAGTCTTTGAGCAACTTGGCTGGAACAAGCCCTCTTCACAGTACGAACGTTATCTGATGGAACAAGAAATGGAATTTCGTGATGTGTATGTCGCTTTTGTAAAGGGGCGGTTTGCAGGTTATCTCACAGTTTGCTGGACATCGAGTTACAAACCATTTGAAAAAGAAAGAATTCCCGAAATTGTGGATTTGAATGTCTTGCCGAATTTTCGCCGTCAAGGAGTTGGCACAAAATTAATGGACAAAGCAGAAAGTGAAATTGCAAAGGTGAGCCCCGTCGCAGGAATCGGCGTAGGCATGACTCCAGATTATGGCGGGGCGCAAAGACTGTATGTCTTGAGAGGCTATATCCCTGACGGGCGTGGGCTATGGCACAGAGGTCAGCATGTGAAATATGGTGAAGAGATCACCGTCGATGATAACCTGGCTTTATATCTTACGAAAGAATTGAAGTAATTCATGGCATCAAGACCTGTTTCTGTCGATACCGGCCGTGCCGCATTGCGAGCGTTGATCAAAGAAGGCTCGCCGCTTGGGCCTCTGAAAGTGATGGCAAAACATGTGGGGCGATTCTTTCAAATCCCAATCCCGGGTTTTCGTCCGTTCGTCGTGTTTGGACCCGAAGCGAATCGCAAAGTGCTGGTCACTGAACGCGATAAAGTTTTGTGGCGCAACACCGATCCCGTCACGGATTTATTGAACCGCGGCGTGCTGGTTGTGGATGGAGAAGAACATGACCGCTATCGCGAGTTGATGGAATCGCCTCTCCATCCATCGAAACTTTCAAACTACACCGAGACGATGATCGGGCAAACCGACCGTGTAGCTTCCACGTGGAAGAATGGCGAGACAGTGGATATGCTGGTTGAGAGCCGCAAGATCGCATTGCTCATCATCATGCAAACACTCTTCAGCAAGGACGCGTGGGATGATCTGCCGCGCATCTGGAATCCCATTCTCAAAGCCATCAAATACATCTCGCCCGGGATGTGGATCATTTGGTGAGAAATGCCCTGCATTGGGTTTAAGAAACCACTGCGGGATCTGGATGATTATTTGTATGGAATTATTGAGGAACGAAGAACTTGTTCTGTCATGCTGAGGAGCGATAGCCACGAGGGATCTTTACTTGACAAAAAAGATTCTTCGCTCCCCACCAAACAGGTCGCTCAGAGTGACAGACCAATTGACCTGCTCCAACACTTGATCGATGCGGGACTCAGCGACGACGTTATCCGCGACCAGATGCTGACCATGCTCATCGCAGGCCATGACACATCCACTGCCCTGCTGGCATGGACCTTCGCTCTGCTCGGTCAGCATCCAGAGGTCCACGCACGGCTGATTGAAGAAATGGACGCGCAGGAAAAATCAGCGTTGCTCGATCAGGTTATCAAAGAGAGCTTGCGCCTGTATCCACCCATCCATATCGGCAACCGACGCGTGGTGGAAGAGCTGGAGTTTAGCGAGGGGAATGTCCCTGCTGGAGAGCGAATGTTTTACTCTATTTATCTTACACACCGCGATCCGAAGATCTGGGAAAATGCAGAAGATTTCTGCCCTGAACGTTTTGCTCAGGCACGGAAGACCCCGCCGTTTTCGTATGTCCCGTTCGGAGGCGGGCCGCGGGCATGCATCGGCGCGGCATTTGGTCAGGCGGAGGCGCGGGTTGTCATGGCGCGGTTGCTGCGGACTCATAAATTTGAGTTCACAAACCATAAAATTCATGCCCACATGGGTGCAACGCTGGAGCCGCGGCCTGGGGTGGGGATGAGAGTGACTAAAAGGCATTAACCACGAAGGACACAACGGAACACAAAGAAAAAAACTTTGGGAAAAACCTTGGCGTCCTTCGTGTCCTCACCTGCACTTCGCGGCATTTGCACCCGTGGCAAGTGTGCATGCAGGTACAAGTGTTGTGGTGAAACAAATGACTTACTTCGGATTTCTTCTTCGCTTTTTATTCATCCCCATTTTGGTTTTTCTTGCGATTACATTGTGGGATAACAGAAACAACCTGCAAATCGTTGGCTTCCGCAATGGACGCGCCGTATGGATCGCGATTGGGATTCACATCCTGCTCGCCATGCTTTACACGACTCCATGGGATAACTATCTCGTCGCAACAGGCGTGTGGTATTACAACCCTGATCTGGTGACCGGCATTGTGATTGGTTATGTGCCGATCGAAGAATATACATTCTTTGTAGTCGAAACGATCCTGTCTGGATTATGGTGGTGGTTCCTTGTACGCAGACTCTCTCCCCCACAAAAAGAATTCAAACCAAATAAATTCCTTGTTTACTTGTCTGCTTGTTTACTCGTATTTGTCTGGATCGTCTTCACCTATCTCTTCTTCAGTGACAATGAACCTATCACGTACCTATCAATCACACTTTTCTGGGCATTGCCTGCAATACTGCCACAACTGCTTTTCGGCGCGGATATTCTCTGGCACCATCGAAAATTCGTTGCACTGGCAATTCTCGTGCCAGCGACATATCTTTCGTTGATGGATATTATCGCGTTGAAGGATACAACGTGGTCTATCTCCCCTGCTCAGACAACAGGAATTTTATTTTTTGGGATACTGCCGCTTGAGGAAGTTGTATTTTTCCTCATCACCAACACGTTGATCACTTTCGGCATAACGCTCCTACTGTCAAACGTCAGCCAGGAGAGATTCGAAGAGATCAAGGAACAGCTTCGGGGTTGGAAAGAGCGACGGGTTGTGGATCCCCAGTGAGGTTGACGAGATCGTGAATCCATTTGCGCGAGAGGAATCGTCTAAAGATCACGACCGCTTTGACAGCTTCCTCCAGCAGAACCATTGCATAGACCCAATACACGGGGAGATGTAAAACGAATCCGCCGATGAGGGCGCTGGGGACGCCGATCAGCCAAATGGAAAACAACTCGGTGAACATGGCATAGCGGGTATCACCGCCGGCGCGTAAGGCGCCGATGAAGAGCATAAAGTTGAAGACTTTCAACCAGACGGAAAGCGCATAGACCAGCATCAGACCACGCAGATTATCTGCAGCGGAGGGCGAGATTTGATATAAGCCGATGACAATCTCACGCATGGAGAAAACGATCACGCCTCCGATCAACGCAGCGCATACACCAAGGATCGTGAAGCGGCGGCCGTATTCAAAGGCAACTTCCTTCCCGCCTGAGCCGATCTTGTTGCCAACCATCACGGCACAGGCGTTGCCCAATCCGATAAATAGAACAAATATTAATTCTTCAATTGTGGCATTGATGTTGACTGCCGCAATGGCATTCGTGCCAATCCGGGCATAGACCGCGTTATAGGTCGTGATTCCAACCGACCACAATACCTCGTTGATCGCAGCAGGCATGGATGTTCGCAACACTTTGATCAGGAACGGACGCTCAAAATGAAGCAGGGAAAGCGGATTCGCCGCGAGCGGGGTTTTCCGAACATAGACCAAGACCAATAACAAAATACACTCGAATACCCATCCAATGCATGTACCCAGCGCTGCACCGCGTACACCCAGCACAGGCAGACCAGCGACCCCAAAGATGAATAAATAAGCAAGGACCGTTTTGAGCGCCAATGCCAGTACAGCAACAATCACTGTCAGCGTAATCTGCGTAATACTGCGCAGAACCGAAATGTAAGAGACAGAAATCGCAGTGAACACATAGCTCAAACCAACGATGCGGAGATAGTCGCTTCCCAGTTTGATGACTTCGGCATCTTCGGTATAAAAGCCCATGAGTTTTTCAGGCACGAAGATCGCCGCGAGAGAGAACAACGCGGCGACGGATACTGCGATCGTCAAACAGATGCCAAGCACGTGATGGATCTGTTCTATATCCCCTTTGCCCCAGAACTGTGCGGTGAAAATGGACATTCCGCTCGTCACTCCGAACAGAAACAGGATGAGCAGAAAGAAGATCTGGTTTGCAAGGCCGAGCGCGGCAACAGAGCTCTCACCCAATTGACCGACCATGAGCACGTCGATCATGTTGAGACCCGCCGTAATCAACTGCTGGAATGCAACTGGCACAGCGATTGCCAGCATGGCCCGGAAGAAATCTTTATCACGGAGGAAGGCTAAAGACATGGTATATTCATAAAATACCCTGAAGGGAAAATCCTTCAGGGTATTTGAATGGCGTAACCTCTACACTAATCCTTCGGCGCTTCACGGACAATATACAACGGCCTGCCTTTGGCTTCATCGTATAAACGACCAATATACTCACCCAATATCCCAAGAGAAATCAGCTGCACGCCACCCAGGAAGAGCACTGCGATCAACGTGCTTGCCTGACCAAAGAACGCCTGCGACCCTGTAATGCGCATGTAGGCGACAACAGGAATTGCAAGGATCGCAATACCCGCCGATGCAAATCCAAAGAAAGTGGCAACCTGTAAAGGGAAGTAAGAAAAGCTTGTGACCGCATTAATTGCCAGCCGGAACATCTTTCGGAACGGATACTTCGTTTCGCCCGCCACGCGCGCGGCGCGCTTGTACTCAACACCGATTTGTCTGAACCCCACCCACGCGGACATGCCGCGCGGAAAGCGATGCCTTTCACGCATCTGCTTGAGAACATTCACGACTTTCCTGTCCATCAAACGGAAGTCGCCAGTATCAAGCGGTATCTTTACATCCGTGATGCGATAGATGATGCGGTAGAACAGCGAGGCAGTCCACAACTTGAACCAGGATTCGCCTTCGCGTTCGGCGCGCACAGCAAAGACCACTTCATAGCCGTCCCGCCATTTCTTTATCATATCAAGAATCAGCTCGGGCGGGTCCTGCAGGTCCGCGTCGATAACGACGACCGCGTCGCCGCGCGCATAATCCCAGCCTGCGGTGATGGCGATCTGATGCCCGAAGTTGCGCGCAAAGATCACCGGGCGGACACGCCTATCTTGCTGCGCGAGTTCACAGATCAATTCAGTGGAACCATCGGTCGAACCGTCATCCACAAGGAGGAGCTCCCAGGGCTCGTTTGCGGAGTCCATAACTTCCTTGAGGCGGTGATAGAGTTCCGGGATGTTGGCCAATTCGTTATAGATGGGGGCAACGATCGAATAAGTGATCTTCATTTCCTGGTTTTCTTCCGGGCAGGCAGCTGTTGGGATCGGGATATGGCCATTAAGGGCGCCGCAGGTTCGGGTAGCTCTGAGGCGGGCTCACCCTGATCAGAGTGTTGTTCTGACTGGCGAAGCCGTCCCGAAGGGTCGACACTCCCCGGCACTTGCGTCTGGGGCAAGTCTGCATCTGGCCGCGAAGCGAGTGCCGGCGAGGTTTTATCCAAACGTTCGCGCCTCTCCTGGCTTGTCCATCTGCGTCGGGGAGGATTGACTTTGTCAGGGGGTGCAACGAAGCGCCTGCTTCCATCGTCTTCGAACGGAGGTAACCCAGCCAGCCGCCGCCGGATATAGTCACCGATCACCACAACAGAGGCCAGCACAGGCACAACCAGCAACGCGCCGATGATGCCCTTGAGTATGGTCGCGATCATGATGGCAATGAAGACCAGTGCTTCGTTCATGTGGACACTGCGCCCCATGATATATGGGCGCAGAAAAAAATTCTTGAGATTGATCAAAACCAGATAGACTATGACTACAATCCCTGCCACCCAAAAGTTTGATAATGGGATCCAGGTTGAACCCTCGAGCAATGCCACTCCTGCCGCAAGCACCATTGCCAAGAATGGACCGACATCCGGCACAAGCGTAAAGAATCCAGCGAGTGCACCCAGCACCAGCGCGCCGGGGATGCCCAAGATCAGCCACGCGATGGTAAAGACGACACCAACAATGATCATCAAAACGATCTGGCCGCGCAGGTAAGCCATCCATACTCTGCAGATACGGTTGTATAACTCTTCCATGTCAGAACGGTAAAGCGGCGGAGCCAGATTGATCATCCAATTACGGATGCCGGGCCATTCAGATAAAAACAGATGAACGCTCACAAGGATCACCAGAAACCATAACAGGCTTAATGAAGTCGTTCCAAGTAGTTGTAGGGTCTCCTGTGGAACAGGAGAAAAAATGGCATTCTGCACTTGAAAAAGACTTTGTCCCCATTCATCCAGATGAAAAACCAGCCCTAAAAAATGCACAGGGCGGGAAAGGGTCATGCGCAGCTGGTTCGATAGATCCAACAGGTCCCTAACGATGATCTGCGCCTCATCGTAGAAAATGGGTGCAAGCGTCGCAGGGATTCCCACCAGCAGGACTACCGCCGTGAAATACACAAGGTTCACTGCCGCCGTGCGCGCCATGCGTGTGCTTTCAGTAAGATAAACAACAGCCGGGTGGATCAAATATGCCACGAACGCGGCGATCACCAGATTTGTCACCGCCTCATGGGCATAAAGAAGGAACGCAATTACTGCGCCCAGGCACAGGATCCCAACGACATATCTAAAGGAAAGACTCCAGCCATTACTCGTGTTCATAACAACCGTTTGACTGCCTCCAGCGTCGGTTCAATAATTGGCGCTTTCTTTACAGCTTTCAGCGCGGCGCGGACGTCTTTGAGTCCACTGCCCGTATTTAACACCAGGATGGGATCTTCGCCTCCCACTACGCCGGAACCTGCTGCTTTGACCAAACCCGCGTACGCGGCCGCCCCGGCGGGTTCCGCGAAAATCCCTTCCCTGCCGAGATCCGCAATCGCTTTGAGGATTTCTCTATCCGATACAGTGATATACGTCCCGCCCGTTTCCTTGGCGGCACGAATAGCTCTCACCCCGTCGCGCGGCAGATCGACAGAGATACTGTCCGCGATCGTTTTGGCAGAGACAGGTGTGATCTCCTCTGTATCGGCATGGAACGCGTTCGCAATGGCGGCGGAGCCTTTCGCTTGTACGCCGATAATACGCGGCGGGCGCGGCATCCAGTCCAGTTCCTGTAAATCTTTGAAGCCTTTATGGATCCCGGAGATGATATTGCCGTCGCCTACGGAGACAAAAACCGTCAGGGGCGCGTGATCGGTCCCTTCACTCACCTGCTTGTGCAGTTCGCGGTGCGCATCCTGCCACCATTTCCAGATCTCGAACGCGGCAGTCTTCTTGCCCTCCGCCGTGAACGGATTGTAGCCCGTGTTGCGGCAGTACCAGCCAAACTCGTTCGCGGCTTTGATCGTCAGATCGAACGCGTCGTCATACGTTCCATCCACCAGAATGACCTTCGCCCCATAAATGAGCAGTTGCGCGACCTTGGCTGGCGGCGCGGACCTGGGCGCGAAGATTACCGCCTTCTGCCCAATCGCGGCGGACATGCCGGCCAGCGCCGCGCCCGCATTGCCCGTGGATGCTGTCACAACCACATCGGCTTTTAGCTCGTGCGCGCGTGCAACGACAATCGCACTGGCTCTATCCTTGAAGGAAGCCGTCGGGTTGCGTGATTCATCCTTCAGCCATAGATTGCTCAAACCGAGTTTCGCGGCAAGCGAGGTTAGCTTGAAAACAGGCGTCCCGCCCGCGGCGTGGAGCGGAGTCGAATCCCCGGGCGGCGCGGAGACGGGCAAAAGCGGGAGAAAACTCCACAGCGATGCATGCCTGCGCGAGAGGATATCCTCAGGCTTGTATTTGCCTTTGATGGATTCGTAATCCAGCACCACATCCAGGTTGCCCCCGTCTTTCGGGCAGGTGTAGGTAACTTCAGTGGGAGAGTATTCCGCTCCGCATAGCGAACAGCGATAGCCAGTGAATTTGTTCATGGGCTGATTTTACCTTACAGAATCCTGATAAGCCTTAACAGCTTTTCGCGTGGTGTACCAAACCCGTCCGCGTTTGATGGCTTCAAGGCGGCCTTGACGCGCCAGCAGGGAAAGATATTCCTGAGTATATGGGGTTCCATCCGCGGCTTGCGCAAGAAGAATCCACTGCTGATCGGGCAGAGGGCGCTTGGTCTTCGGTGTGCCGGCTTCGAGATATAGAGTCAGGCTTCGTTCCACTGCGCGCCCAACGAAATTGACCAACGGTTCCGTCTTCCCTGAATCTGCTTGCATGAGGACCCCATAATACTGCTTGCGATTGACTCGCAAAATGACCGCGGGCGGGTATCCATGACAAGAGAGGATTAGATTCATCACCAACTGCGCCGTACGCCCGTTGCCATCTGTAAAGGGATGAATTTCGGTCAGACGATGATGCGCAAGCGCGGCAAGTTCAACGGGATTGATGTTTTTCTCTGAGTCTTTCAGCCAGTTTTCCCAACCCGCCAGACGGTGCGGAATATCCCACGATTCCGGCGGGACATGTTGTGCGCCCACAATGCAGACTTGCGTTTTGCCATACTGCCCGGCATTTTCGTCATCTATCCGAGATAATACCAGTTTGTGGATTTGACGCACATGAAAGGCTGTAATGGGTTCGCCTTGATTTGCCAGAGATTCCACATATTCAATGGCGTCTTTGTGGTTGATGACTTCAAAATGCTCGCGCAGGGATTTCCCGCCGATGGTCATTCCAGTTTCAAGGATCAATTGGGTTTCGCGCAAAGTCAACGTACTGCCTTTGATCGCGTTGGAGTTATAGATCCATTCCACGGTGAATTGCTCTTTGAGTCGATTCACTACTGCGGGAGGCAGGGGATGCAAGGAATCCAGTTTGGCTTTCTTCTCTTCGATACGGGTCAGCAGGCGTTGGTTGAGCATAGGAAGATATAAAGGTATCGGTATCGGATAAGCTATTTTATCACCTATCCGATACAGCATTTGTGTTAACCTTCCGGGACCTGACATGCCTCACCGCGCCGCTGTTGACCAAAACCTGCGCGTGGACAAAGGCACGAGTCCATCAGACTTTCGCGGAGACACCTTCGGAGGTCTTAGCGTGATATTTGAAAAGGGCTTTCACGCCTGAAACCTAGTACCTCAACAAGTTAAAGACAGTAGGTGCAAAATTCGCATACAAACGCACACTATAAACTCAATGCTATCTGACCGGGTACAATGCAACAACTCTCGGTTAAGGACAGCGCCATGCGA
>Ga0209002_10001474_pt1 | contig 19030 bp, 15 predicted proteins | sample Rifsed16ft2_FD_184010 | JGI IMG/M metagenome (GOLD analysis project Ga0209002, IMG submission 184010) | Soil microbial communities from Rifle, Colorado, USA - sediment 16ft 2 (version 2) | ecosystem: Environmental > Terrestrial > Deep subsurface > Rock core/Sediment | place: Rifle, Colorado... | reverse complement strand
GTCGCGGGGTTCGTCGTATCCGCGAGCGCGCCGCTCACCGGCACGGGAAAGCTGACGGTCCCCCTGTTCCCCGTCGCTCTGATCCGGCGGAATCTCCCGATCTACGTTGCGATGCTGATCCGCCACACGGGCGCGAACATGATTTGGGTGATCTTCCCCCTGTACTTGCGGGACAACCTAGGGATGAGCGGCCTCGAGATCGGACTCGCGTACACGCTGAACCCGATCGTCCAGTTCGCCGTGATGCGCAAGCTCGACCGGTTCCCAAGCCGGACCCTCGTGATTGCTGGCCTCGTCGGATCCGCGGCGACGTTCCTCACGTTCACGCTCGCGCGGAACGTCGTCGAGATTCTTCTGACGCAGGTGCTCCTCGGCGTGTCATGGGCGACCCTCTACGTAGGCACCTTGCAGTTCATCGTCGAGCGGAATCCCGAGACGGCAACGGCGGGCGGGATCCTCGGGAGCGTGATGAGCATCTCCTCGATTCTAGGACCGATTCTCGGAGGAATCTTGTCGACGGGGGACCACTACATCCTGCCGATGTACGTCGCCGCGGGACTGTGCGGGGCCGCGCTCGTCGCGTACTGGTTCGAGCTCCGGGTCGCGGCTAGCCCAGGACGAGCTCCCGCAACCCGCTCCTAGAGCTCACGGCCCGGGTCATCCGGATCGTGAGGAACCGCGCGATGCAGATCTCGTTCAGCGTGGAGACCGTCGCCTTGAAGAGGTGCCCGCCGACGACGCCCTTGTCCGGATTCCCGGCGGCGAGATGGAGGTGGAACATCGGGTCGCTGCGCGCGGTGATGCTCCCATGGAGGGCGATCAGCTCGTGGGGTGCCGCGAACACCGTCCGGCGGTACTCCCGGCCGTCGAAGTAGCCCACGTCGAAGTCCCGGACCATCCCGATCCCCCAGAGGACCGTCCCGCTGTCGACTCGGTTCGACTTCACGATCTCCTTGAGGGATTCGAAGAGGTCCTCGCCGTCCTCGAGCTTCGCGATCACGAAGTCCCCTTCCGCAGCCGTCTTCATGTCGACCTCTTCACGTTCAGCGGGTGTGCGGGGATCCTCAGCCGCCGCTCGATCTCTTTCGCGAGTTCGACGGGGTGGCTGTACACCGTGTACACACGCTTCGGCCTCGACTCCGCGACGAACGCAATGAGGTCGTCGAAATCCGCGTGGTCGCTCAGCGGGAACTGCGCGTCCAAGCCGTACGAGCGGGTGAAGTCGAAAATCGTGCACCACCCAGAGCAGTACGCGGTCCGGAGGCCGACCTGGCCGAGCCACGACACACTTTCCTCGAGCGGGGGCCGGAGCCATCCGCGAGGCAGGACGTAGACGCGCGGGTCTTTCCGCTCGCCCTCCGAGAGCTCGGAGATCCGGCGGTACTGGAGCTTCATCCCGCCCTTCCGGTACGCGTCCGCGATCTCTGCGATCCGGTCCGTCACGGCAACCTCGACCTTGAGGCGGTTTACGAGCGCGATGAGCTCCTGCGCCTTCCCGAACTCGTACCCGCCGAGGGCGACCGGGCCCTCCGAAAGCTCGAACTCGACCCAGTTCAGGAGGTCCGACTCGACGATGTGCTTCGGCGGGAAGTTCAGGTACGGGCGACCGTACGTTGCCTCGATCACGAGGGTCGAGCACCGCTCGGGCACGGCCTTCCCGCATGTCACGCCGCCCTCGGGATTCACGTCGCCGGTGTAGAGCACGTCGTCGACGCGGATCATCGCGCTCCCAAACACGTGCCCCGCGTCCCGGAGCCGAACGCGGAACCCGTTCACCTCCCGCTCTTGGTTGTACGGCAGCACGGTCCCCTTGCTCGACCTCTTTCGGATCTTCAGGATCTCGAGTGTCTCCGGCGTCATCACGCCGCCCTCCGTGAGGTGGTCCATGTGGCCGTGGCTCACGATCGAGCCCGGCATCGGGCGCACGGGGTCGAGGATGACCTCCTTGATCCCGTCCTGGACGACGATGCCGTTCTCGTAGAACACGCGCATTGGATCACTTCGCCGTGAACACATAGAGAATCGGGACGCGGCGCCGTAGACCGCTCCAGTACCCGCACTTTGGACACCGGAACCCGAGGGTCACGGTCCCGCCGAAGACCGTCATGTTCCGGAGCCGCTTGACGCGGGTCCCGCATACGGGGCACTTCGTGAGGGCCCGCTTCTCCTCCGCCTCGCGGGTGCGGATCTCGATCGCGATGAGGCCGGAGTCGATTGCGAGGAGGCGCACGCGCTCCTCGCCAACGCGGAATTTCTCTCTTCCTGCGAGGTCCTTCTCGACGAGCGCCTTGAGGGCCCGTTGCGACGTGACCTGATGGCGGGTCTGAAAGACACGCGCGATCGCCGCGCGGACATCGTCGTCGGGGGGGATTCGATACTCCGGCATCCGGCGGGGTATGGCGGGCGGAATAAAAGCGTTGCACGGGGAGGTCAACGGACGGGCCGACCGCGAGCCTTCGGAGCGGGTCCAGCCCTGCGCCGCAGCTCTTGCCGGAACCCCTTCGGCGCGCGCTCCGTGGCGACCGTGATCGTGACCCGCGGAAGTCCTTTCGCGTGGGTCCGCAGGAACGCGGCGGTGCGACGTGGATCGACTTTCCAGCACTCCCGCAGCCACGTGCCAACGGCCCGTTGGACCCAGAACTCCGGGTCGTACAGGAGACGCTCGAGGAGTTGGAACGGCCGGTCGAGATCCCGTGCGCGGACCCACTTTCGGAGCGCGTACGTCGACACCCGCCGCCGCCAGAAGGTTGTGGACCGCGTCCACCGGAGGAGTTCGCGGAACCGCGCGGGCGTTCCGTACGCCATCTCCGCGATCGGTCCGGACCCGAGTGCGTCGCACAGAGCCCAGCCCACGGCGGTGTCGACCCAACGGTCTACCATTCGCCACGAGTCGGTGACGAGGACATGACGGTAGGCGACGAGGAGCTCGATTGCGAGCATCTTCTCCTCGAGGACGTCCCCGTTCCAGAGCGCGTTAGTGAGGGCATTCACTGACGTCGCGTTCCAGTCCCGGTGCTCCCGGACGAATCGCTTGCGAATCTCGCGGAGGACGGGCGTCGACAGGCCGAGCACACGGACGGACGACCCGGAGTAGTGCTGGAGCCACGGGTTGCCCTCCGGCGTGCCATGGACGCGAATCTCCGCGGAGAGCGCGCGCCGCGCGGTCTCGATGTCGACCGGACTCATCATCACTGAAACGCGAGGTGGGGTCATATCCTCGCGCCTGCGCAATCACGAAACGTATAACTCTTTCCAGAAATGCCTAAACGCTTCGGCGGGTTCGGGCCCGCGATGGCGGAACCACGGAATGTCCTCATCATGGGGGCCGCGGGCCGCGACTTCTTCAACTTCCTCGTCCGGTACAAGGACGACCCGAGCGTCCGCGTGCGGGGTTTCACCGCGACGCAGATCCCCGGCATCGAGAGCCGGAGGTTCCCCGCGTCCCTCGCAGGCCCCCTCTACCCCGACGGCATCCCGATCTTCCCGGAGGAGGACCTGCCGTCCCTGATCGTGCGGTTCGATATCGACGAGGTCGTCTTCTCGTACTCCGACGTGGACTACAACTATATCCTTCACCGGGCCTCGATCGCGAATGCGCTCGGCGCGGACTTCGTCCTCCTCGGGACGCGCCGGACGATGCTGATTGCGAACGTCCCCGTCGTCGCGGTCACGGCCGTCCGGACGGGGAGCGGGAAGAGCCAGACGACGCGGCGACTCGCGCAAATCCTCATGCATCACGGGAAGAAGGTCGTCGTCGTACGCCACCCGATGCCGTACGGCGAACTCGCGGAGCAGGCCGTCGAACGGTTCGCGACGTACGAGGACCTCGACAGGTTCCACACGACAATCGAGGAACGAGAGGAGTACGAGCCCCACGTCGAGAAGGGGATCGTCGTCTACGCGGGCGTCGACTACGAGCGGATCCTCCGGCAGGCGGAGAAGGAGTGCGACGTTCTGCTCTGGGACGGCGGGAACAACGACACGCCGTTCTACAAACCGGACCTCCACATCGTTGTCGCGGACCCGCTTCGCGCGGGCCATGAACTCACGTACTACCCGGGCGAGACGAACTTCCGGATGGCGGACGTGATCGTGATCAACAAAATCGACACCGCGAAGCCGGAGGACGTCGCAACCGTGAGGAAGAACGCGCATGAAGTGAACCCGGACGCGGTCATCGTCGAGGCGGGCTCGCCGATTACACTCGCGGACCCGGAGCCGATCCGGAACCGGAAGGTCCTCGTGATCGAGGACGGCCCGACACTCACGCATGGCGGGATGGCGTACGGCGCCGGGGCCCTCGCCGCGGAGCGGTTCGGCGCGTCCGAAATCCTCGACCCGCGGCCGTACGCGGTTGGCTCGATCAAGGCGACGTTCAAGAAGTATCCGCACCTTGGGAAAGTGCTCCCCGCAATGGGTTACGGTCCGAAACAAATCAAGGAGCTCGAGGAGACGATCAACGCGGTGCCGTGTGACGTCGTCGTGAGCGGCACGCCCGTGGACCTCGGCCGGATTCTGAAGGCGAACAAGCCCGTCGCACACGTGCGGTACGAGCTCGACGAGATCGGCCATCCGAACCTGGAGGACTGCCTGCGGGATTGGAACCTGATTTGAACCCTGCGCAGGAGAGGTCGTCGCAAGCAGGGTGACGAAAGGCTCTTTTAGTGACCCGCAATCCACGGCCCCCGGGGGCGGAGGAGTTGGGCGAAGCAGAGTTGGGTGTCAAGCCATCGTTCTGGAAAAAGCCGTTCGCGCTTTGGGTGGTGTTCGGGGCGCTCGTATACAGCGCGCTCGCGTTTTTGGCGCTGGAGGCAACCTTCGGATTCTTCGACCCGGCGCTGACCGTCTTCGCCCTCATCTTCCTAGTCTCAGGGATCTTGACGTTGCGGGGCAACCGATGGGCGATCCTCGCGGGTACTGCCGTCTCGATCCTGTTCATAGGCTCTTTCGCCCCGATCCTAGCGGGCACGTTCGTCAATCCGGCGAATCCGGCATTCTGGCTTGCCGTCTCGGCGATCCCCGCCTTCGGGTTGGTGGTCGTGTTTGGCGTCCTATCGCTCGTCCACTGGAAGAAGGGCATCGAGCGGAAACCGTATCTCGCGTCCCCTCGGTCCGCCGGGGGACTGTTGACGCTCGCGGTCGTCGGCTTCGTCATCGGCGGCCTCGTCATTGGCAACTTCGCCGCGATTTCGATTAACAAGCTCCTCCTCGGCGGGGGCGCGGAGGCGGACATCCAGATCGTCCGGGACGCAGCGCTCCCGGGGACCGCGCAACCGTTCAGTCCCGCAACCTTCACGGTCCGTGTCGGGGACAGCGTGACGTGGTTCAACGCGGACGTTATGGAACACACCGTGACGAGCGATGCGGGCACTCCGGTCGCGTTCGATTCTCCCCTCCTGAACTCCGGTGACACGTTCAGCTTCACCTTCACGCAGGCCGGGACGTATGCGTACCACTGCGCGCCCCATCCCACGATGACGGGAACGATCATCGTGAATCCCTGACCGCGACGGTCGAAAAGAGGAGCGACGGGGAGCGGGAAGATGGGGACCCTTCAGGACGTGTACCAGTGGGTCGAGTTCCTGCATCTCTTCGGCGTGATCATTTTTTTCCTGGGGCACGGCGCGTCCGGGTCGGTGAGCTTCCGGTTTCGCACGGAGCGGGACCCGGAGAGGCTCCGGGCCCTCCTCGACCCTGGCTGATGATGTTCAAACTCTTCTAGGGCTTCGCCTCGGGTTCCGTGGCGGTCGTCATGGACTCGGACGGTGGCACGGGTTCACCGACACGGGATTCGCTCGCCGGTCGCTTCGGTCGCCGGAGGAGGACCCGCCGCAGGACAAGGCCGGCGACCGCCACCAACGCCACGATCGGGACGAGGATGGGGAGCACATCGAGGATCGTTTGCGGGAGGCGGGAGTGGACATCGACGGCGATTGTCATCTCCGCGACCGCGCCGGAATCGTCCTTCGCGAAGACCGTGATGACGTACGAGCCCGGCCGCGCATACGTGTGCTGGAAGATCGGCGAGCTCGACCACTCGCTCGTCGCACCATCCCCCCAATCGACGGAGTAGGCAACGACGAGCCCATCGCGGTCCGAAGAACCGCTCGCGTTGAGGGCGATCGAGGACCCCTCGAGAAGGGAACGGTTCGACACTCGCGCGAAAGCGGTCGGCGGCAGATTCGCGATCCGGACGACCCAGTAGTTCATGTAGATCGGCGGGGGCGTGCTGTACGCCGTCGGGTACGCGAGGATCGCGAGGAGGTAGTCCCGGTTCTTCGGGAGGAACGGCGGCACGACGACGACCGCGGAAAGCGTGTCTCCTTCGACGGTCGCGAATGTGTACGTGGAGAAGACGCCGCTCCACCGCGACCACGACGGATCGAATCGCCCCCACGGCGGGGCGGATAGGTTGAGGAGCGTAATCGATGCGACGGCGAGGAGGGGAACGTCCGCGGGACGGCTCGCTGTGATCGTCGTCCGTGAGCCGATGACCACCTCGTCGTACGTCGCCTCGAGGCGGACCGCCGGGAGGAGGAGGTCCGTGTATTCGTACGACAGCCCATCGGACTGCGTGAGGATCTCCACGTACGTGACGGTGGTCTGGACGGGGAGCGTCAGTGTGAAGTGGCCGAGCCCGTCCGTCGTGGCCTCCCCGCCTGCGACGAATTCCGTGTCCGTGTGCGCGAGGAACTGCAGCGGAGCGCCCGCGTACAGGAGCTGGTTGAGATACGCGGTGTAGTTGTACGTGACGGAGCCACCGGGCGACCCGAGGGGTGACAGCGGGTCCCGCCGGAACGCCCAGAACCCCGGCGGAAGTACGGTCACAGCGGGCCAGACCTGCCCGGAGAAGCTCTGAGATTTCCCGCCGAGGCGGGCGGACCCCTCGACGAGGATCGGATATGTGAGGCCCAAGGGATCCAGGACGAATCGCGCGGTCCCGAAGGCGTCCGTTGTAGCGGTGACGATCCGGACCTCCAAGCGGAACGTGGCCGTGTTGAAATACGCCAACGTCGCGGACACGAGGACACCGGGCACAGGAAGGGCGCTCGGACCGACAACCCAGAACTCGAAGACGGCAGACGTGTCCGTCACGGCAACGGGATGGTACCAGACCTCGAACGTATCCGACCACTCGACGTTGACGAACCCGGAGCCGGAGGAACGCGAGGGGCCCAACGCCGCGACGGCGGAAATCTCGAGGAGCGAGTCCTGGCGGAGGGACCGGCGTACAGTGTACGTCCCTACATACGTCCCCACGGAGACGCGACTGTTGGCGACGAAGTCGACCTCCGCGCTCGCCCCGAGGCCGAGGGAGGCGGACACGACGACGAAGTCCGCGTCGGCGAGTTCGCCCGCGACCCGCACCGTGATCTCCACGGTCACATTCTCGCCGGGCGCGACGACATCCTTGGACGCTGCGACGTTGACCGCGACGAAATTCTGCAGGACGGCAAAGCCGGTTCCCGAGTCCTCGAGGGCGCCGATCCGAGCCGCCGCAAGGATCACGATGTTGCCGAAGGCGTCCGCGTCGGAGGCCGCGAGTTCGAAGTCCGCGAAGTAATCACCGACGGAAGCGCGGGCCCAAGTAATCTCGCGCGAGCTCGCACTCGGATTCACGATGATCGTGAGGGCCTCCACGTCGTAGGGGATCCCGTAATCGAACACGAGGACGCGGACGGAAAGAGTCGACCCGATTTCGTGCGGGCCCTCCGGGACAAGGACGATGACGCTGAGGGAGTTGTCGGCACCCGCGACGGGCGCGGCGATGCCCAAGAGCACAAGGAGTGCCGCCGCCGTCACGGGTCCTGCACGAACCATCGCTCCAAGCGCCCTACCCATTCGCCCCGGGTCCGTGCGCGCATCGGCGCCCGCGCACCATAAAGATATTCCCGAGTCGTGGGTCACGTCAGACAATGAGCGGAAATCGACGCCTCGGAGTTCGGTATCTTTATGGCGGGGCCATCCTTCCGATGCCGAGATGGAGCCGAGGACGATCGCAGTCATCGGCGCGGGGGAGATGGGGCACGGAATCGCCGAGCTCGCAGCCCTGGCGGGGTTCCGCGTCACAATGCGGGACATCAAGCAAGAGTTCGTCGACCGGGGGATGGAACGAATCCGATGGTCCCTTTCAAAGCTCGCAGAGAACCAGCAGATCACGCGCGCCCAGGCGGACGAAGCCTTGGCACACATTCGCTTGACACTCGATCTGAAGGAGGCTGTCCACAACGCCGATGTTGTGGTCGAAGCGATCCTCGAGGACCTCGACCTCAAGAAGAAAGTGTTTTCGGAAATCGATGCGCTCGCGCCGCCGCGCGCGATCCTGGCGTCGAACACGAGTGGGCTAAGCATCACGGCGCTGGGGCGGGCGACGAAGCGACGGGAGAAGGTCGTCGGCATGCACTTCTTCAATCCCGTCGTGCTGATGCCGCTGATCGAGATCGTCCGCGGGGACGATACGAGCGACGAAACCGTCCGCGAGGCGGACGCCCTCGCGCGAGCGATGAAGAAGACGCCAATCGTGTGCCGGAAGGACATTCCTGGCTTCATCACAACCCGGACGATCGCGCCGTACATGCTCGAGGCCGCATGGATCCACCACGAGGAGGGAATTCCGAAGGAAGTGATCGACAGCGCGATGCGGTTCAAGGTCGGGTTCCCGATGGGCCCGTTCGAGCTCACGGACCAGGTCGGCGTCGACCTGATGGTGTACGCGACAGAGAATGCCGGACTTCCCGCACCGCCTCCGATGAAGGCACTCGTCGTGGCCGGAAAGTTCGGGCGAAAGATGGGCGAAGGATTCTATTCCTATCGCTCCGGGGGGCGTCCGAAGATTACGCCGGACCTTGGGAAGGACTTCGATCCGATGCGAATCCTTGCGCCCGTGATCAATATCGCGGCGGGGCTCGTCGAGGACGATGTCGCGTCGCCCGCGGAAATCGACGAGGCGATGCGCCTCGGGACCGCGTTCCCGAAGGGCCCGCTTGCGCTGGCGGACGAATACGGCATCGACGCGGTCCTCGCGGCCCTCAAGGGTTCGAAACGGTTCACGCCGACGAAGCTTCTCCACGACATGGCTGCGCGGGGCGAACTCGGTGCCAAGAGCGGCAAGGGCTTCTACCAGCATCCGAAGGAGGAAACAGCGATGGGATTCGAAACGATCCTCGTGTCGAAGAACTCGGAGACGCATGTGGCGACTCTCACGCTCAACCGCCCCGATCGGCTCAACACGATTACCCCGCAGATGATCGGGGAGATCGATCGGGCACTCATCGACCTCGAGCGGGATGACGAGATTCGGGTCATTGTGATTGCGGGCGCCGGAGAGAAGGCGTTCAGTGCGGGTGCGGACGTCACCGCCTTCGGAGACGTTAGCAAGTCCCACAAAGTCTGGACGCTCTCGAAGCGAACGAGCGAGGTGTTCACGCGCCTCGCGAATTTCCCGAAGCCCACGATCGCCGCGATCGATGGATACGCGCTCGGGGGCGGCTGCGAGCTCGCACTCGCGTGTGACTTCCGGATCGCGTCCCGACGCTCCAAGATCGGACAGACGGAAGTTACCTTGGGCCTGATCCCCGGCGCAGGCGGGACGCAGCGTCTCGTGCGGCTCATCGGGCTCGCGAAGGCGAAGGAGCTCGTCCTTCTCGGGTCCCGGCTCACCGCCGAGGAGGCGGCCGCGGTTGGCCTCGTCTCGAGTGTCGTCGACAACGAGGCATTCCACGCGAGCGTGCGGGAGCTCGCTGAAAGGCTCGCGAAGGGCCCGCCTGTCGCGCTGCGCCTTGCAAAGTCGCTATTGAACCGCGCAGCGGACATGCCGCTCGACGCGGCGCTCGAAGCGGAGTCCGCGGCGTTCGGGCTCGTGACGTCCACGGAGGACATCTTCGAGGGCATTCAGGCTTTCATGGAGAAGCGGGAGCCGAAGTTCAAGGGCGAGTGAGGGCGTAGTCCACGCAAGTTCCTCCCCGCCAAACGCACGCTGGGCCGGGTATCGTCAGGCGGTCGAAACCGTTCAGGCGAGTTGGGCCTTCCTCACGGGGCGATCACGCCGCGCTTTCGGAGGCGCGCGATCTCCGATTCGGAGTAGCCGAGGCTCCGCAATACCTCCTCTGTGTGCTCGCCCTTCGCGGCGACGAACCCGGAGGCGGTGCGGGGAACGCCCTCGTGGTGGGCGGGGTGGCCGACGACCTTGAACGTGCCGACACGGCCCAGGTCCGCATCGAGGAGCATCCCGCGCTCCCGGACCTGCGGGTCGCGGACGACCTCCGACACTGTCTGTACGGGCGCCCATGGCAGGTCCTCCGCCCCGAGGATCGCCCGCCATTCCGCGAGCGTCTTCGATCGGAAGATCTCCTGGAACGCGGAAATCGTCTTCCGACGACCCGCCTCATCCGGGAACTGGTTCTCTGCGAGTTCGGGGAGTCCGAGGAGTCGGACGAGTCGCTCCCAGAACTTCGATTCGACCGCTCCGATCGATAGCCAGCGACGGTCCTTTGTCTCGTATACGTTGTAGAAGGGCCACAGGCCCGTGACGAGCGCCTCGCCGGGGACCGGCGCTTCGCCCGTGCCGAGGTAGTGCGCGAGGTTCAGAACCATCAAAGAGACGGCCGTGTCGAAGATCGCGACGTCGACGTGCGTGCCCCTCCCCGTCCGATCGCGCTGACGGAGGGCGGCGAGGATCGAGAACGCCGCATTGTACCCGGCCGCGAGGTCCGCGACGGGTACGCCCGGGATTACGGGCCGTCCGTCGTCGACACCCGTCACGCCGAGGATCCCCGACAGCGCTCCGAAGTCGATGTCGTGCGCGGGCCGACCCGCGTATGGCCCGGAGCGGCCGAAGCCCTCGAACGTGCAGTACACGAGCTTCGGGTTCACGCGTCGCAGGGTCTCGGGGTCGGCACCGAGTCGTTCTGCGACCCCCGCACGGAACTGCTCGACGAACACGTCGGCCCGGGCGACGAGCTTGTGGAGGATCGCTTGCCCGTCGGGGTCCTTCAGGTTCACCGCGACGCTCTTCTTGTTCCGGTTCACCATCAGAAATGGATAGCTTGTCTCGCCCACGGTCGGGGGGACGAACCGCATGTAGTCCCCCATGAGGGGGTCCTCGACCTTGATCACCTCCGCGCCGAGGTCCGCGAAGAGCTGCGTCGCGAACGGCCCCGGCAGGAGGCGGGTGAGGTCGACGACGACGAGGCCCTCGAGGGGGAGCGTCATTCGCGGGCTCGAAGATGCGGACGCGGGATAAACGTTGGCTCGCCGCCCGCGCGCGGACCCGCGTCGGCTCTACTTCTTCGGCATGTCCTCGTGGATCGCGGGGACCTCGCCCCCGGGCGAGGGTGCGATTGGCTTAGACCATGACCGTGCGGTCCCTGAAACTACGTCCCTCGTCGCGCGGGCCCGCAATCCCTCCGGAGAAAGTTAATAAGTGGCCGCCCGCATTCAATTTGCACACGGTGCCCATGACGAGCGCGGTCATTGTAGATGCGGTTCGCACGGCAATTGGGAAGCGCGGCGGCGCCCTTAAGGACGTCCGTCCGGACGATCTCGCTGCACATGTGCTGCGTGCAATCGTCGAGCGGAACGACCTCAAGCCGTCCCTCGTCGACGACGTAATCCTCGGATGCGTCACCCAGATCGATGAGCAGGGGATGAACATCGCCCGCATCGCAGCCCTCGTCGCGGGCTTCCCGGCCACCGTGCCGGGGACGAGCGTGAACCGGATGTGCGGGTCGGGTCAGCAGGCCGTGAACTTCGGGGCGCAGTCCGTGCTCGCGGGCGGGAACGACATCGTCCTCGCGGGCGGCGTTGAATCGATGAGCCGAGTTCCGATCAGCTCGGACGCGGGCGTGCTGAACGAGAAGCTCGTGGCGAAGTACGACGTCGTCCCACAGGGGATCGCCGCCGACCTCGTCGCGGACAAGTACGAAATCACGCGGGAGCAGATGGACGAGTTCTCCTACTGGTCCCACCGCAAGGCCGTGAAGGCGATCGACGATGGCCGCTTCAAGGCGGAGATCATCCCGGTCCCCGTAATCGACGAACAGGGCACTAAGCGGGCGTTCGACACGGACGAACACCCGCGGAGGAACACGTCGCTCGAGAAACTCGCCTCACTCCCGCCCGCATTCAGGGCCGACGGCCGGATCACCGCGGGAAACTCAAGCGGCATCAACGACGGCGCAGCGGCGTTACTCGTGACGACCGACGCGAAGGCGAAGGAGATGGGGTGGACCCCACGCGCCCGGATTCTAGCGACCTCGCAGGTCGGGGTCGATCCGGTCCTCATGCTCGAGGGCCCCATCCCGGCCTCGAGGAAGGTCCTCGACAAAACCGGCTTGACGATCAACGACATCGATGTGTGGGAGATCAACGAAGCGTTCGCATCCGTCCCACTGGCAACGATCAAGGCGCTCGATCTCGACCCCGCGCGGGCAAACCCGAACGGCGGAGCGATCGCGCTCGGCCACCCCCTCGGGGCGACCGGCGCCCGCCTCCTTCTGACGGCAATGCACGAGCTGGAGCGGCGAAAGAAGACGTACGCGCTGTCCACGCTGTGCATCGGCTTCGGTCAGGGCATCGCGACGATCATCGAGCGGCTGACGTAAGCGGCGCCTTTTAGTGGGGTCCGCGATTCCCGCGGGCGATGTTCCGTCTGTGGCGAAGCTTCCCGACGATGGTCGTGTCGGGTCTCCTCCTGGGGATCCTTACCGGCGGTTCCCCTTACTATCCGGGTCAGGTCGCGACGATCGCGCTTATCGTGGCGATGACCCTCGCGCTCACGGAGATTCGCCTCGAGGGGGTGTCGGTGCGGACGGAGTTGCGAGCGTTTTCGCACGCGTTCGTGTGGAATTATGTCGTGCTTGCGGGAATCATCCTCGTCATCGCATGGCTCACGGCGGACGCAGACCTTCGCTCGGGCTGGATCGTAATGGCGGCGGTGCCCTCCGCGATCGCCGTGATTCCGCTCACGTCGATCTTTCGCGGGAACGTGCGGAGCGCACTCATTTCGTCCGCGCTCCTCTACATCGCAGCGCTCGTACTCGTTCCCGCGATCACCCTCAGCTTCGCGGGGTTCGCTGTCCCGCCATCGGAAATCGCACTCCAGACGTTCCTCCAGATCGGCGTGCCGCTGCTTGCGTCGAGGGCGATCGTGCGTGTCCCCGCCATCGAGCGGTGGCGCCCGGTGGGCGTGAACCTGTCGTTCTTCGTCCTCGTGACGATGGTCGCGGGCGCGAACCGGAACGCATTCGCGGACCCCGGCTTGGTCCTCACCCTCTCCGGAGCTGCGTTCGCGAGGACGTTCGGAATCGGTCTCGCAGTTCTCGGCCTCGCGAGTGTGACTCATCGCAATCGGGAGGACCGCATCGCCTGGACCCTGTTCGCAAGCTTCAAGAACCTCGGCCTGTGCGCGCTCCTCGCGCTCTCCCTCTTCGGATTTCGCGCCGCGGTTCCCGCGATCGTGGCGCTCTTTTTCGAGATCGCCTGGATTGTCTCTCTACAACGGCTCCTTCGAGCGAAGGCGGGATCCGGCGTTCGGCACCGGACGACCTAGAGCTCGCCGATCTCGTCCCGCGAAATCACGAGCCGCTGGATCTGCGAGGTCCCCTCCCAGATCTGGAACACCTTGGCATCTCGCATCCACTTCTCGACGGGCTCGTCCTTCATGTATCCGGTCCCGCCCATGATCTGGACCGCGTCTGTCGTAACCTCCATCGCCATGTCCGCGGCGAAGAGCTTCGCGATCGAGGCCTCCTTGTTCATCGGCATCCCCTCGTCGAGCATCCAGGCGGCACGCCACGTGAGGAGCCGTGCGGCCTCGATCTTCGTCCTCATGTCCGCGAGCATGAACGCGATCGCCTGCTTCTTCGCGATTGGCCCGCCAAACGCTTTCCGCTTCCGGCTGTAGTCGAGCGCGTATTCGTACGCGGCCCGCGCGACGCCGATCGCACCCGCTGCGACGAGGGGCCGCGAGGCCTCGAGCGTCTTCATCGCACCGTAGAACGCGCTCCGCTCCTCTCCGCCGAGCAGGTTCGCGGAGGGCACGCGGCAGTCCTCAAGGATGACCTCCGCGGTGTGGCTCGCACGGACGCCCATCTTGTCCTCGACCTTCCCCTGGCGGAGGCCCGGCGTCCCCTTCTCGACGACGAATCCCCGGATTCCAAAGTACCCCATGCTCCGGTCCGTCGTCGCGAACACGACGTGGAGCTCCGCCATCCCGCCGTTCGTGATGAATCGCTTCGTCCCGTTCAGGACCCACTCGTCGCCCTCCTTCCTCGCCGTCGTCGAGATGTTCGCGACGTCGCTCCCCGCGTCCGGCTCCGTGAGGCACAGCGCGCCGAGCTTCGCCTCCTTCCCACAGAACCGCCGGAGGAACCGCTCCTTCTGGTCCTCCGTGCCCATATGGATGATCGGCAGGTACGCGAGCCCCGCACCGATGAGGCCCGTCGCGATTCCCGCGCAGCCCCAGTTCAGCTCCTCCATCACAATCACGTGCGTGAGGGTCGACGAGATCCCTCCCCCGCCGTAATCGGAGGGGATGAACGCGGTGTCGAGCCCGAGGTCATGGGCCTTCTGGACAACGTGCCACGGAACCGCCCCCTTCTTGTCGTAGTCGAGCGCGATCGGGCGCATCTCCTTCTCTGCGAACTCGTGAGCAGTCTTCTGCATCAAGAGCTGTTCGTCGGTGAGCTGGAACTCCACCACGGCCAAACCCTCGGGATGGGGAGACAGAATGGCGGGCGTATTTAACGGTTCAGCGTTTCTAACCCTCGACCGGGATCTCCCGCGCGACGGCCTCGATCCGCACGAGGACGCTCTGCATCGGGAGGAGCTTCGCGAGGGACCCGCGGAACTTGATCTTTCCCTGGAGGACGAGGGTGTTCAGGTCCTTCTTCTCCTTTCCGAGGCGGACCCACTGCTCGTAGGGCCCCTCGAACTTGAAGTCCGCCATCTCGTCCGACTGGGCCTTCCGAACCGTGACCTGGCCGGCGACGATGTCGAAGAGGTGGCTCTCGTTCCGGTCCGTGACCGTCATCATGAGCTTCGCGGTCACGTTCGATGCGCCCTTCATCCACCCCGGATCCTCGCTGAGGCGGGAGGCGAGCTCCTCGAAATACGCGGTCGAGAAGAACGTAAGCACGGAATCTCCGCTACGCGATGGCGGCCTCGCCCTAAAGCCTTAGCCTGACGCGACGCACCGCGGAAGGATTATAGCGCGCCGCTATCTTCGACGCCCTCGCGTGGGTAGCCAAGCTGGTCAACGGCGAGGGACTCAAAATCCCTTCTCTAAGGGGTTCCCAGGTTCGAATCCTGGCCCACGCATCCTCGATGGGACCGCTACGGCCATCGGTTGGCCCATCGGTTCCACGATGCATCGATCCTGCTCGCCCCCGGCATTCAACCCGGGGCCGGCCCTCAATCGATCGACGAGGTCGCCACGAAAAACATCATGGGAGCAGTCGTGCATTCCCCGCCAAACTCGTTAGGGGAAGGGGCTGGCAAGTGCCGATTCAACTACCTACGGTGAAGGAAAACGTACTCCTCCATCTCTTCGACTTCACCCGGTTTGCGGACCAGTACACGGTGCCCGCGGAAGTCACGCAGTCCGGGATTTCAAAGGCGGTCGGAATTCACGTGCACCACGTGCCCCAGTACGTGAGGCCGCTCATTTCGGATGGGCTGGTCGATGAGACGATCCGGCACGTTTCGGGCAAGGCTCGGCGTCAAAGGTCCTACTTCCTCACCGTGCAGGGTCGGCAGAGGGTCGCTCCTCTTCGCTCTCGCCTCCTACACGAGACGGTGCAGTACGGGGGATCAGGCAGTGAACCTCGAATGAGGAGCCTCTTGGAGGTCTACGAGAACGGACGCAGGGGATCCAGCCTGTCCGAACTCATCCGTGAACTCGAGGTGCAGGGGTACATTTCGGATGTGCAACCGGGGACCGAGAAAGGGCTTGTGAACTTCACGGAAGAGATGCCACGTGTCGAGGCGTTCCTTGGGCGATCGACGGAACTTGAGGAAGTCTTACGTGATCTCGCTCGCGTCGCCCTGGTCGCCGTGGTGGGCATCGCGGGAGTAGGCAAATCGACGCTCGGCGCCAAAGTGTGCGAAGCGCTTCAAGGACAGCGGTCTCTCTTTTGGCGGAGGATCCGCCCGTGGGACACGACCATCGACCTGGCCCGAAACTTGGCGGTCTTCCTCGGCAAACTCGAACGATTCGAGCTGCAGAGATATCTCAGCAGAACGAAGGATGTGACCGCATCGAGAGTGGAAGGAATCCTCCGAGGCGAGTTGTCGGGCGTGTCCTCCCTCCTTGTCTTCGACGACGTGCACAATGCCTCTGAGGGGTGCGTTGCTTTCCTGGCCATCCTCCGCGAAGCACTTCAAGGTCTCGGAGGGGGAACAACCCTCCTCCTCCTGTCTCGGACTCCTCCTCCGTTCTACAGTCGGAGGGATGTGTCCCTTGAGGGTTCAGTAGGTGAGCACGTTCTTCAGGGCCTCGGCCCCGCCGAATGCCTCGCTCTCTTGGCAAGGGAGGGGGTGAGGGACCAGGCCTCCCTCAGCCTGCTCCGAGTTTCCGGTGGAAACCCACTGTTCCTCAAGCTGATGGCGAAGGCCCGCCCCGTCGCCGCAAGGGAACTGAACCTGCAGCATCTCGAGGAATTCATCACCGAGGAGATTGTCCCCGCGCTCTCGGAGGACGAGAGGGAGGCCCTGGAAGTCGCATCGCTCTGTGAAGTGCCAGTCCCCTCACCCTGTCTTCTCCTGGGGCACAGAGGAGGGGCGGAAACCGTGCATAGGCTCGCTGCGATGGGCCTTGTGCATCGGGCCGACCACGATGCCCTGCGGTCACACGACGCGATCCGAGAGTACTTTCAACGCGGGCTTCCGAAGGAGCGACGGACGGACCTTGCGAACAAACTCATCCCGCGGTTAATCGAGGAAGTCGAGAGGCGGATTCGGCGAAGGGAGTTCGACGATGCCGTGTCCCTGCTGGAGAACGCGATCTCGATCGACGAGGACCGAACGCGACGAAAGCGGAGTCTGTATCGGCTTGGTCATCTCCGATGGCTTCACGGCCACTACCCCGAGGCGAGGGACGCTTACCGGAAGCTACTTGCGTTGGCAAGGGAGCCAAGCGAGAAGGCAAGGATCCATGTGTTTCTGGCGAGGCACTTGGTCGCGACGTATCACCTGAAAGAGGCGGCCGTCGAAATCGACAAGGGAAAAGCGCTCCTCGGGTCCCAGCCTTCACTCGCCGGAGCTCACTTGTTGCTTGAGGAAGCCTGGCTCGACCTATACCGCGGTGACAGCGACGGGTTCGTTGCCAAGACGGATAAGCTCGTCGAGATGTCGCGGTCTCTTCCGGTGGACGCGACCTTCCTGGGTTTTCTTCATCAACAGAAAGGCATTGTCCACCTCGCCATTTGGAGTCGGCTGGACCGCGCGTTGGCACTGGCGGAATTTCGGGCCGCCATCGAGGCCTTTCGTGCGGCCTCGACAGAAGCAGGGCCAGAACCCGATGAGCCAGGTCACTCTGCACATGCAGCAATTGGTCGAGAGATTTTCCTGCCGTGGCTCGTGGCGCAGGCCTCAACACCCGCATTCCACATGGGATACGTCGACGAGGCGCGCGGCTACCTCCGCGAGGCGGTGGACCTCGCAGAGGAGTTGGATCACGCGGATGCGCGTCTATTCGCCGCACGCCTCCAGGCGGACACGTTCGCCGCCCTCGGCGAATTCGAAGAGGCCGAAGCGACCTATGAGAGGACCTTCCGGATGGCGAGGCAGTTTGAGCCGCAATACTGGTTGTTCAGCCTCTTCGTAAGCTTTGCCTATCTGTACTATTGGCAGGGACGCTTCCAAGAGGCGCGGGACTCTATTGAGTACTGGCTAAGGGCGACGAAACCCCTGCTTGGGGACGCGATTTCACCGGCGGAACGGCTGGATCGACTCGCATTCGCGGTTCAGCTTTGCCTCTCGATGGGGGATCGGCTCGTCGCCGAGGCCCATCTCCACGAGGCCGAGGAAATTCAATCGAGCCAGACACAGGATCCGGCGGGAAGGTTGGTGGATTTCGCGAGAGCCCTTGTTCTCGCGTCTCAAGGTAAGGTGGATGATGCGCAAGCCAACTTCGAGCGAGCGCTAGAGTACGCCCCGGTGTTTGCAGAACAACACCAGGTCACATCGCCGACCTGGATTCGCCTCGAGTACGGACGATTCCTGTCGAGCTGCAACCGCCGGGATGAGGCATGGAAGGTCCTTCAGAAGGCTCGTGAGTCCATGGTTTCGATAGACCGCCCATCTGAACAGGCGATCGACAATGCGCTTCAGTCCCTCGAAAAAATGCGAACCTGAAAGGGGTTCCCAGGTTCGAATCCTGGCCCACGCATTCTGTTACCGGCAGATCGGGCATACCGAACAGCCCGTGCCAATGAAGAGACCGGTGCCCAACCTCACTCCTCCAATAGCTCCGGACTAAGGCTGTGGGGGCGCCGGGGGCCGACGAACCGTCCGAAGGACCTGGAATACGAGCATGAGGAGGACGAGCGCGACCAAGAGATAGACCGGGAGAACAAGCGCCGACGCCGCGTCCGATCGGAGCGTGTCTTCCTGGCCGCGGTTCGGATCGAAGGGGAACGCATCCTGAGCGTTGAAGACACCGTCCCCGTCGATGTCCGGGTCTCCATTGTCCCCGATGCCGTCCCCGTCGTAGTCGGCGTACTCGAAGAGGTTCAGGGGGAAGACGTCCTGCCCATCCGGGACGCCATCGCCGTCCGTGTCGGACCGCCGCGGGTTCGTGCCGATCTCATACTCCCGAAGGTTTGTCAACCCGTCGACGTCCGAATCTGCCTGGTCATCGAGCCCGTTCGAAGGGTCGAGACCGTTGTCCACTTCCCACCCATCCGGCAAGCCGCCACCGTCCGAGTCGGGGTCCGTGGGGTCCGTACGGGTGACGAACACCTCCTCCGCGTCCCGGAGTCCATCGTTGTCCGAATCGGGATCGACGGGGCTCGTGCCGTGAAGGCGGATT
>Ga0209002_10001470_pt1 | contig 19060 bp, 5 predicted proteins | sample Rifsed16ft2_FD_184010 | JGI IMG/M metagenome (GOLD analysis project Ga0209002, IMG submission 184010) | Soil microbial communities from Rifle, Colorado, USA - sediment 16ft 2 (version 2) | ecosystem: Environmental > Terrestrial > Deep subsurface > Rock core/Sediment | place: Rifle, Colorado... | reverse complement strand
AAGAACACTTCGCCCATACGCGTGCCTTCGCCGCTGATAATGATCAATTTTGGATCGAATACGTTCACCAGGTTGGCAATTTGGGTCCCCAGCAGCCTGCCCGCACTCGCCAGGATGGCTACAGCATCTGCCTGCCCGGTGTTTGCGAACTCAATCAGCTCATCCAATCCGCTGATTTCCGGGCTGATGATTTGACGGGCTTGCGCAATCAGGGCGCGGTCGCTGATCAGGCTTTCAAGGCAGCCGTGCCGCCCACAATCACACAGCGGCCCGTTGGCATCCACCACAATGTGACCCAACTCGCCTGCCCCACCGGCTTTGCCGCGATAAATCTGCCCATTAATTACAATCCCCATGCCAATACCGCGTCCTACGGTGATAACAATAAAATTATCCTCCGTGCGCCCGCGATCTATCCATTTTTCACTCAGGGTAAGCGTATTGACGTCATTATCAATAAAAACAGGTACCCGCAGGCGAGTCTCCAGCAGATCACCCAACTGAATATTTCGCCAGCTAAAATATGGGTTCTGCCGCACCAACCCGTGCGTAAAGTCGACTACGCCTGCCAGACCGATTCCAACGCCTAATAATTGCTTTTTCTTGATGCCAGCCTTTTGAACCAGTCGGTTCGTCAAGGTATTAAGTATTTCCACGCTGGTCTCGATTTGCTTATCCGCCAGGGCGATCGAATCTTTCGCCAGGATATTCGCATTCAGGTCGGTTAACGCACCGACCGCATGTCCCTCCATGAGCTTGATCCCGATAACAAATCCGCCGCGCGGATTGAGCGCCAGCATGATCGGCGGGCGGCCGCCGGTGGAATCCCCTGTGGCCTTTTCGAAAACTAAGCCTTCTTGAATGAGCCGGCCTGTGATGGCTGTTACGGTGGCCGGGCTGAGACCGGTCATATGAGCCAGGGCAGCCCGCGAAATTTCACCCTGTGTTTTAACAGCATTCAGCAAGATGGAGCGGTTAATGCTTCGGATCAGGTCTCGGTTGCCGCGTAAGATGGGGGTCATAGGGGGTTTACTTCGTTTAGTGAATGAACTATGTATTTTATTATAGAGAAAGATTGATAATTGTCAATACCCATTCCTGTTCAGCCCCCTTATTGCCATCGGCCGCACACCGTCAGGGTATCAAATCCTGCTATGGGTCAGAATCCAATAACCCTATGGTGGGAATCACCCTCCCATTTGATATGCCTTGTAGATTGAGGTAATTACCTGCAGAAATACAAATATCCATCCCTTCTCCCCCGGAGAAAGGATCATAACCGAACCCATTCTTCCCTAAAAAACTGCCAATGGGTGTACTACATTAACTTCGAACAGCGCACCATCGATCGGGCAGTAGTCTTTGCAGGTTCTGCAATCGATGCAGCGTTGCTGGTCGATTTTGTATACCCGGGCACTATAGTCAAAATCGATTCCGTGCTGCTGGCAGAAGTGGGCGCAAGATCCGCATTCACAACATTTTTCGGTATTGATACACATTTTCATCATGTCCATATCAGTATATACCTAATTGTGAAATATAGTGCAACCTTTTGCTTATAATTAACTTGATGTACAAACACTTCCTGATACTAAGGAACCCCTCACCCCGTTGCAGCGTCTATACCGCGGAGGGACTCGCCCATGACCGCTGACCGTACACCGTTGTTCAGCTTTAAACGCCTTTTGGCATTAATCGTCGTTCTCGCCGCAGGTATTTTTGTCATCACCCGGGCCGCCGCCCCCAGACTGCCTGGCAAAGGAGAGTCCACGCCCATGCCGTATGTTATTAACTCGGAAAATGGACCGGCCGGCGATTCTGCCTCCGGCAAGGATTACGACCTGAAAATTGGCTTGAGTGCCGGGCAGGCGCAGCAGGCGACGCCCGTACCGCTGCCGGTGGTTGAAGGTGAGCCGCTGACAGATGAGGAAATCGCGAGGATTTTTGAACGCTTGCCCGTGCTGCCGGCTTCTCTCTCCGACCAGACTGAATTCAAATTCCCAGTGGAACTGCTGCCACCGCCTCGGCCGGGCATCACCATTAAAGAGCAGTTCCCCTTCTTCGACGCCGTGCCCACACCAGAAGTGGCATCTGCTGAACCGCTGCAGGTGCTGCGTTTTGCGCCGGAGGGGGAAATCCCTTTAGCGCCATTCATCTCGGTCACCTTCAATCAGGCCATGGTGCCGCTGGGTACCCTGGCTGATCTGTCTGCTCAGGCGGTGCCGGTTCAAATCGATCCGCCGCTGCCAGGCACCTGGCGCTGGCTGGGCACCAAAACACTCACTTTTGAATATGCCTCAGACCTGATTGACCGGCTGCCCAAAGCCACAGCCTACACCGTCACCATCCCGGCAGGAACCAAATCGGTAGCTGGCGGGACTCTGGCAGAGACGGTCAGCTGGTCTTTCAGCACGCCGCCCGCCAAAGCCATTAGCATGTTCCCGCAGAACGTGCCGCAGCCGTTGGAACCCCTCATTTTTATCGGCTTCGATCAACGTATCGAGCCAGCCGCGGTGCTCGCCACCATTCAACTGTACGCGGGCAACCAACAGATGGACCTGCGCCTGGCTACAGCAGAAGAGATCGCGGCCGACGAGGCGCTCAAGCCGTACGTGGAAGCTGCACAGGAAAGCCGTTGGCTAGGCTTCCGCGCTGTGGAACCCTTCCCAGCCGACACTACCATTTCGGTCACCATTGGGCCGGGAACACCCTCAGCCGAAGGTCCGCTGGTCACCACTGGGGCGCAATCCTTCAGTTTTTCCACATACGCGCCGCTCAAGGTATTGGAGCACGGCTGCTACTGGGTAGACAACCAGTGCACGCCGCTGGCGCCGTTTTACATCCGCTTCAACAATCCATTGGATAGCGAAACCTTCACTCAGCAAATGCTGCGCGTGACGCCGGAGATACCTGGCATGGTGGTTAATATTTACGGCGATACCATCAATATCAGCGGCGAGACCCGCGGGCAAACCACCTATACGGTGACCCTGGCGGGCGGATTGAAGGATTTGTTCGGTCAAACGCTTGGCAAGGATATCGACCTGGTCTTCAAGGTCGGTAAGGCGGAACCGCGCCTGTTCGCCACCGACCAGATGTTTGTCACGCTTGACCCGGCCGTCAAAGCGCCGGTTTTCTCAGTTTATGCCATCAATTACGCCAAAATTGACGTGAGCGTTTATTCGGTTCAGCCCGGCGATTGGGCGGCCTTTACCGCCTACATGCGCGATTGGCAGCGCACTGACCTGACCCTGCGATTGCCCGGCGAGAAAGTATTCGACCAGTTGATGACGCTCAATCTGCCGGATGACACGCTGTCGGAGGTCAACATTGAGCTGGCGCCGTACCTGAAGGATGGTTTTGGCCACTTTATTGTGGTGGTGCAGCCGCCCGCGGGTATGTTCGAGAACGAAAACGACAAATGGCAGCGCTATTCCCAGACCATTCACACCTGGGTGCAGGTCACCCGCATTGGGGTGGACGCTTACACCGATTATTCCGACATGGTGGTGTGGGCCAATGACCTTCGCGACGGCACGCCTTTGGAAGGCGTCAGCATACAGCCCAATCCCAGCGGCAGTCCGGTCACAACCGGTGCCGACGGCACGGTGCACTTTGCCATCCCGTCCGGGGCTATGTCTCTGACGGCAACGCTTGGTGCAGATAGCGCGCTGCTGCCGCAATCGCCGTATCCCTGGAGTGATTCTGGCTGGGTTTCCGAATCCCCCCGCGATTCATTGCGCTGGTACGTCTTTGACGATCGCAAAATGTACCGCCCGGGCGAAGAAGTGCATATTAAAGGCTGGCTGCGCCAGATCGGCAGCCGCCAGACTGGCGATGTCAGTATGGTAGGCAGCGGAGTCTCGCAGGTGACCTACATGCTGACGGATGCGCAGGGCAATAGCATTGGCAGCGGTCAGGCGGACGTGAATGCCCTGGGCGGCTTCGATTTTGCCCTGACCATTCCACAGCCGGTCAACCTTGGCCAGGCTTATTTGAATTTGAACGCTCAGGGCAGCCTGAGTGGGCTGGACGGCGCTTCCTACGGGCATGCTTTCCAAATTCAAGAGTTCCGCCGGCCGGAATTCGAGGTCAAAGCGCGCAACGAGAGCAGCGGGCCGTATTTTGCCGGCGGCGAGGCGCTGGTGGCTGTAAATGCCAGCTATTATGCCGGCGGCGCGCTGCCGAATGCTGATGTAGCCTGGGAAGTGCGCACTACGCCCGGTCAATATGCTCCGCCCAACTGGCCGGATTTTGTCTTTGGCGAATGGCGCCCCTGGTTTTGGGATTTTTACCGCATGGATTTCCCCTTCCCGGATGGTGAAACTAAAGTTGAGACCTTCACCGGCCAAACCGATGCAACCGGCACCCATTTCTTGCGGCTGGATTTCAGCCCCGAGGGCGAGCCGGACATCAATCCGCGGCCTATGAGCGTGACGGCCCAAGCCACAGTGATGGACGTCAACCGACAGGCCTGGGCCAGCGAAACCACGCTGCTGGTGCACCCGGCTGACCTGTACATTGGTCTGCGCAGCGATCGCTACTTTGTGGAAAAAGGCACCCCGCTCAAGGTGGAATACATCGTCACCGATTTGGATGGCAACCCGGTGGCGCAGCGAGTAGTAGAGATCACCGCGGCGCGGCTGGAATGGAAATTGGTGGACGGCGCCTGGGGTGAAGTAGAAGTCGACCCGCAGGTGTGCCGCCAAACCTCGGCGCTCGAACCCGGCACTTGCAGCTTTGATACCGCCATTGGCGGCAGCTACCGCATAACCGCGGTGGTCACCGACGAACTGGGACGTAAGAATCAAACCCGCTTCACCCGCTGGGTCAGCGGCGGTCAGCGCCCACCGGCGCGCCAGGTGGAACAGGAAGAAGTCACCCTGGTGCCGGACAAAGAGACCTACCAACCCGGCGAAACAGCTGAAATTTTGGTGCAATCGCCCTTTAGCCCGGCAGAAGGTCTGTTGACCGTCAGCCGCAGCGGGTTCCTGTACACCTCGCGTTTTGTGATCGAAAACGGATCGACCACCCTTAAAATCCCGATTTTAGCCGAGCACATCCCCAACCTGAACATCCAGGTGGACCTGGTCGGTTCAGCGCCGCGGACGGATGACGCCGGCGAGCCGCTGCAAGGGGTGCCGCCGCGTCCAGCCTTTGCCACGGCACAGTTAAATCTGAAAATCCCGCCGCTGCAGCGCAGCCTGTCGCTGGACGTCAAGCCGGATGCCGCACAGATGGAACCGGGCGGCGAGACCACGTTGCGGGTTACTCTGGCGGATGCCGATGGCGCTCCGGTAGCGGACGCCGAACTGGCTGTGGTGGTAGTGGATGAGGCCATCCTGGCATTGACGAACTACCAGATGACGGACCCGATCAGCATCTTCTACAGTGATCGACCGTCCGGCGTTGGCAGCATTTATGGCCGCAGCAGTATCATCCTGGCCAATCCGCTCAACCTGCTGAACACGCGGGATGGCCTGGCTACCGGCGGCTCACCCATGCCGACCGAAAACGCCATGCAGGAATTAGCCGCCATGGCGCCGGCAGCCGACATGGCCAAATCGGACGAACAGGCCCAACAGCCAGACATCTCGGTGCGCAGCGACTTCAATCCGTTGGCTGTATTTGCCCCGACCGTCCGCACAGGTGATAATGGCGAAGCGCGCGTGTTTATTCGCGTGCCAGACAACCTCACCCGTTACCGCATCATGGTGGTAGCCGTGGATGACAGCGGTCGGCGCTTTGGCGTGGGAGAGTCCAACGTCACCGCCCGCCTGCCGCTGATGGTGAGGCCGTCCGCGCCGCGCTTCCTGAACTTTGGCGACCAATTCGAGTTGCCAGTGGTGCTGCAAAACCAGACCGATACGGACTTGCAAGTGGAAGTGGTGGCGCGCGCCACCAATCTTGAATTGGAAAACCCTGGTCTGCGCGTGACTGTCCCGGCCAATGACCGCATTGAAGTGCGTTTTCCGGCCAGCACTCAAATGGCAGGCACCGCCCGCATCCAGATCGCGGCCATTTCCGGCACCTTTGCCGATGCGGCGGTGGTGGAGCTGCCCGTGTACACGCCTGCCACCACCGAGGCCTTTGCCACCTACGGAGTGATCGATGAGGGTGTATTAGCTCAACCGGTGCTGTATCCAACCGGCGTTTTCCCGCAGTACGGCGGTCTGGAGATCAATACCTCGTCCACCGCGCTGCAGGCGCTAACCGATGCGGTGCTCTACCTGACCTCATACCCGTTCGAAGGCGCAGAGCAGCTGGCTTCGCGCATATTGGCTGTGGCAGCCCTGCGCGATGTGCTGACGACCTTTGAAGCGGACGGTCTGCCTGCACCAGCCGAGTTGGAGTCCGCCGTCACCCGGGATATCCAATCCTTGCAGGGGCTGCAAAACTCCGACGGCGGCTTCCCCTATTGGCGGCGCGGCTTTAGCTCCAGCCCGTTCAACACCGTCCATGTGGCGCATGCCTTGACCATGGCCAGTCAAAAAGGCTTCACGGTGCCGGCCGAAATGCTGAATAGCGCCTTGAATTACCTGCGCGATATCGAATCACATTATCCGCAATGGTACAGTCAGGGAACGCGCTGGACCTTGAGCGCTTATGCCCTCAACGTGCGCAGCCTGGCCGGCGACCGCGATGCTGCCAAGGGCTCCCGGCTGCTGAACGAAGCTGGCATCGATAACCTGACCATGGAAGCCATTGGCTGGCTGTGGCCTGTGATTGACAACGATAGCCAGCTGGAAGAAATTCGCCTGTTTGTGGGCAATCACATTGTGGAGACCGCCGGGGCGGCTAACTTCACCACCGCCTACGATGATCAGACTTACCTGTTGCTCAGCTCCGACCGCCGCACTGACGCCATCCTGCTGGCTGCGTTGATGGAGGATGATCCTGACAGCGACCTGGTCGTCAAAGTGGTCAACGGACTGTTGGCGCACCGGGTCAAAGGGCGCTGGGAGAACACCCAGGAGAACGTCTTTGTACTGCTGGCGTTGGACACATACTTCAACACCTTTGAATCCCAAACGCCGGACTTCGTTGCCCGCCTTTGGCTGGGTGACACGTATGCCGGCGCCAATGAGTTCCACGGGCGTACCACCGAACGGCACGAGACCCTCATCCCCATGACCTACGTACTGTCCGAGACTGGCTCCGCCGGCGGCACGGAGAACCTGATCATCAGCAAGGAAGGCGACGGGCGGCTGTATTACCGTCTGGGGCTGCGCTACGCGCCTACCGACTTGAACCTGGATCCGCTGGATATGGGTTTTGTGGTGCAGCGCCGCTACGAAGCGGTGGATGACCCGGCAGATGTTTCGCAAGATAATGAAGGCAACTGGCACATCAAGGCTGGCGCGCGGGTGAAGATTTCTATTACGTTGGTAGCCGACAACCGTCGCTACCATGTGGCGCTGGTCGACCCGCTGCCAGCCGGATTGGAAATCATCAATCCAGCCCTGGCGGTGTCGCAGGATGTGCCGCAGGATGATCCGACCACCCTCCGATACGGCTGGTGGTGGTGGGGTACCTGGTACGAACACCAAAACCTGCGGGATGACCGCGCCGAAGCCTTCACCACCCTGCTGTGGGACGGCGTTTACCAATATACCTATTTTGCCCGCGCCACCACGCCTGGCACATTCATCGTACCGCCCGCCAAAGCCGAGGAGATGTACTCGCCCGAGGTCTTTGGCCGCAGCAGCAGCGACTGGGTAATTGTGGAATAAGAACAATATATAATAAGCGCTGGTAGCAATTAACTAAGGCGTGCCAAAAGGCACGCCTTAGTGATTCTGTCCCACAGCGGACGATTTATCCCTTTTAGCGTGCCATATTTAAGGAAATCAATGCTTCTACACCCAATATGTCCTGCTATTGCATTTGTTGACAATTTTGGTATAAAGGATCATAATATAACCCACAAGCGGGACAAATATTATTTGTTTTCAAACTGAATATTGGGATTGGATAGGCCATGTCTATTAATCGTATGCGTTTGGCTCTCACCCCCCTGCTGCATATCGCCGTCATCACGGCGTTCATTGTGGCTTTATTCGTCTCTGCCTTGCCGGTGACCACCGTGCAGGCAGCCGCGACCATCACAGTTACTACCACCCAGGATGTTTTCAACACGGATGGCAAATGTTCGCTGCGCGAGGCGATCATCTCCGCCAACAAAGACAAAGCCGCCAACGCCGGGAAGGGAGAATGTGCCGCCGGCAACCGCGATGACACCATCCTGCTGGCAGCCGGAACTTATGTCCTGACACGTACTGACAATGGCAGTGAAAACTCCTCTGCCACCGGCGACCTGGATGTCACCGCCAATGTGATCATTCAAGGCGCAGGCGCAGATAAAGTAGTCATCGATGGCACTGCCCTCACCGACCGCATCTTCCAGGTGTTCACGGCAAAACTTACGCTTACCGGCGTTACCCTGGTCGGCGGCAAGTCGCGGGATGCAGGTGGAGCGATCCATTCAAACGGCCAATTAACCATTCAAAACAGCGCCGTCACTGGCGCTGCTGCCGGTTCGGATGGCGGCGGCGTTTATGTGACATCGCCCGGCACACTGACGCTGACCCAATCTACCGTATCCGGCAACGCGGCGGTCAACAATGGCGGCGGAATCTTCAACAACGGCGGCACACTGACGCTTACCAATGCCACCATCAGCGGCAATAGCGCCGGCAGTTCTGGCGGCGGCCTGTGGAACACGGGTGAACTGACTCTACTGAATGTCACTGTGTCGCTTAACGCGGCCGATCAGAATGCCGATGAAGCCGGTGTGGGCGGCGGCATTTTCCACAACACGGGCAGCGCATCGACTAAAAATACCATTCTGGCGGGCAACCTGGTGCTGCATGCTGCCCCAACTTCGCTGGAATGCGCTGGAACGATCAATTCGGCTGGCCATAACTTGGTTCAAAATGCAGCCGGCTGTACCCTTAGTGGTGCAGCAGCCGGCGACCTGTTCGGCGTGGATGCGCTGCTGGGGCCGCTGGCCAACAACGGTGGGACAACCTTTACTCATGCCCTCTTGCCGTTGAGTCCGGCCGTCGACGCCGGTGATACTTCCGGCTGCCCGTCTACTGATCAACGCGGGTTGCCGCGCCCGATAGGTGCAGGCTGTGACATCGGTGCAGTTGAGGAGCAAAGCCCACTGCAGCGCAGTCCATATTTGGTCAATGCCGGCGGCGATGCCAATGATGGACGTTGCGATTTCCTAAATTGCACCCTGCGCGAAGCGGTGATTGCCGCCAACGGCGCTCCCAACGGCGCTGCAGCCGACCGCATCCACTTCAATTTACCCGGAACTGCTCCGTTCGTTCTGGGGTTAACCACGGCACTGCCAACCATCAGCGACCCGCTGGTCATTGCAGGTACCACCCAACCCGGATTCTCCGGTTCACCGCTAATCGTTTTGGATGGCAGCCAGGCTGGCAGCACGGTCAACGGCCTGACTCTGGCAGCCTCCAACAGCCAGGTCAAAGGTCTCGCAATCACCGAATTTGGCGGCAGCGGCATTGTGGTGCTGTCTGGCCAAGGCAACACTTTCCTCGGCAACCAGATTTTTGACAACGGCGGTCTGGGCATCGACCTGGCCGGCGGCGGAGTCACAGTAAACGACGTGGGTGATGTTGACACGGGTGCCAACCAGCTGCAGAATTTCCCGGTGGTCAACCAGGTGGTACCGGGCACAGCCAGTGCAACCTTTGACGGACGCATCAATTCCCAACCCAACCTGGTGTACCGCATCGAATTATTCTCCAATGCGGTCTGCGATGCTACCAATTATGGCGAGGGGCAGACCCTGCTCGGCGGTTTCGATCTGACCACGGATGCGAGCGGCAACGCGCTGTTCTCACAAACGCTGGCAGTCACCCTGGCATCCAATAGCTTCGTCACCGCTACTGCCACCGCACCCGACGGCAGCACCTCCGAATTTTCACCGTGTGTCACTGCCAGCCCGGGTAACGACAACTGGACAGATGCCCTCTCCCTGACCCCGGACCCATTCACCGGCACTCCTGCCAGCGCCAGCCATTTCCTGGACCTCAAAGGCCAATCCCGCTGGTACAAATTCAATGTAAATCCGGAAAGCCGGGTCATCGTCACGTTGACGAATCTGCCCGACAATTACGATCTGACGCTGTACAAGGATATCAGCCAGGCCTTCCAAACCCTGACTACCCCCGGCGATTTGCTGCGCCTGGGTGCCGAATTCGCCCCGGACGCTTTCAGTCCGGACGCCTTCAGCCCGGACGCTTTTAGCCCGGATGCTTTCAGCCCGGATGCCTTCAGCCCGGACGCCTTCAGCCCGGATGCTTTCAGTCCCGACGCTTTTAGCCCGGATGCTTTCAGCCCGGACGCCTTCAGCCCGGACGCTTTCTCGCCCGACGCTTTCAGCCCGGACGCATTCAGCGGTGCGCAAAGCCGAAGTTTATTGGCAGTCTCAGCCTTTGAGGGTACTACCAGCGAAGGAATCCGCGTCAACACCTGGGATCAGACCGGCAACTTCTACCTGCGCGTGCGCGGACGCAATGGCAACTTCAACCTGACCACGCCATTCCATTTGGCCGTTTCTCTCACCAGCAATATCTGCGTAAATGTGGCGCCTCTCACCACCGCTGCCACCCTCAACCCGCTGGCTGGTGATTTCCAGACCATTATCTTGACCAATTTGAGCCGCATGGCTGGCAGCAGCGAGGAAAAAGCTGCGCTGCTGCAGCAGCTGACACAGCTGGCGGGACGACCCGAGGTCAACGGTGTGCTGGTCAACGTGGCGGATGATGCCCGTGTGACAGCCGCCTACGCCCAGGCAGACGCCAACCCGGCCTGCCCGGCAGCCCAGAATATCCTGGCAGACACCATCAAAGAAATCATCACCCGCTACCGCAGCGGTAATGACCTGCAGTATGTTGTGTTGGTCGGCGGAGATAATGTGATTCCCTTCTTCCGCCATGCCGATGGCGCCATGCTCGGCAATGAAAAGAATTTTGTCCCGCCCGTTCTGGAAAACTCGCCCTCACAGGCAAGCCTGAAGTCCGGCTATTTCCTCAGCCAGGATGACTACGGCGCAGCCCTCAGTATATCCGTCAAAGGCGATGATTTGCCGCTGCTTGACCTGGCAGTCGGGCGGCTGGTAGAGACCGCCGCCGAAGCCAAAGTGGTGGTGGATGCCTACCTTGGCACCGCGGACGGCGTCTTGCCCGCCCCGAGTTCGCTTCTGGTGACCGGTTACGATTTCTTGACCGACGGCGCCGAAGCGGTGCTGGCGCAGTTGGAAGCCGGCTCTGGGGTCACCGCCGACACGCTGATTCAACCGCGCGGCGACCCTCCCACAGCTGCCAGCGCCTGGACCGCCAGCCAGTTGAGCGAAGCCCTGCTCAGCTCGCGCCATGACCTGGTCTTTTTGGCCGGTCATTTTAGCGCCAGCAGCGCCCTGGCAGCGGATTACACCACCCGCCTGACCACGGCCGAGTTGGTTGCCTCGCTGACCGACTTCACCAATGCCATCGTATTCAGCCCAGGCTGCCATACCGGCTACAACCTGGTGAATGAGCACGCCGTGCCCAACGTCACTCCGCAGCCGGACTGGGCTTCGGCCTTCGCTCAAAAAGGCGCTACGCTGATCGCCGGTACCGGTTACCAGTACGGTGACACCGACTTTATCGAATACAGCGAGCGGCTGTATTATGAATTCAGCCGTCAGCTGCGCACCGGTCAGGGTGCGGTGCCAGTGGGCGTGGCTTTGATGCGCGCCAAGCAGATTTACCTGGCGGATACAACCTCCCTGCGGCCCATCCATCTAAAAGCGCTGCTGGAAGCCAGCTTGTTTGGCCTGCCAATGCTGAGCGTCAATATGGCGGGGCAAAGACTGACAGAGCCGGGCTCAACCCCGGTAGTGACCTCCTCCACCCCGGCGGTCAGCGACCCGGGCGCCGCATTGGGTTTGTCCAGCGCTGATTTGAGCGTTCTACCAGCCCTCGCTACGCACACCGTTGTGCTTGATTCGGTTTCGCAGAGCGATTCTGTCGTGGCAACCTATCTTTCTGGCGGCTCGGGTCAGCTCACCAATCCGGCAGAGCCGGTTCTGCCGCTGGAGCGCCGTAATGTGTCCCTGACGGGCACCGTTTTACGCGGCGTTGGCTTCCGCGGCGGCCTTTACACCGACCGTGAAAACATCCTGCCGCTCACCGGAGCCTCGACCACCGAGATCCGTGGCATTCACCCGCCTTTCGCCAGCAACGTGTACTTCCCGGTGCAACCCTGGAGTGCCAACTACTTCAGCCAGTTGACAAATAATGTGACCGGATCCACGCAGCTGCAGGCGATTCCTGCCCAGTTCCTATCGGATCCCGCCAGTTTGACCACCGGCACCTTGCGTCAATTTGACCGCATGGATTTCCGTCTGTTCTACAACAACAATATCCAGACCTACGCCGGCAATTCCACCCCTGCCCTGGCAGCTGCTCCCTCGATCCTGAATGTGGTTGCGGTAGGCACTCCCGGTCAGGTGGACTTTAACGCTACTGTGTTAGCCAACCCCTCCGTCGGGATTCAATCGGTGTGGGTGACCTACACCGCAGTCAACGGCCCGTTCTACGGGCAGTGGCAATCGCTCGACCTGGTTCAAGACGCTGCCGAAAGCACCCGCTGGACCGCGTCGCTGCCTTTGAGCGCCACCGCCCCCACCGACATCCGCTATATCGTGCAAGCTGTCAATGGCGTGGGGCTCGTCAGTCTGTCCACCAACATCGGGCGCTATTTTGTCCCGAATCTGGTTGGCGGACCGACCCAGGCCACTCAACTGACGATGAGCGCTCCGACCAGCGGCGTGTATGGCAGCCCGGTTGACCTCAGCGCCACTCTCACCAGTGCCGGGCAGCCGTTGTCCGGCCAACCGGTATCCCTGCGTGTTGGCAATCAAACCCGGGTGGGTCTCACCGGCGCGGACGGCAGTGTAACCCTGACAATTGCCCTGCTGGGTCTACCCGGGCAAAACCTGGCTACCGCCTCCTTTGCCGGCTCATCCACCTACCTGAGTGCCAGTGCTTCGGCGCTGGTAGATATTTCCAAAGCTGGCACCCAGATAACGCTCACCCCGACTACTGTCACCAGCCGTCCGGGCGCGTCCAGTCTGGTGACTGCCGTATTGTCCTCTGGCGTGCGCCGCCTGCCGGAAAAGACGCTCTTCTTTGTTCTGGAAAGCCCTGCCGGGGTGTTCACTTACCCGCTCATCACGGATTACAGCGGACGCGCGTCGCTGGATACCGCCGCCCTGCCAGCCGGAATCTACGGGATGACGGTTTACTTTGTCGGAGACGTGCCTTTGAATGGTCAGATCGTCAGCCTGGAAGATGAGCGCTACCTGGCATCTTCCGCCAGCGCGGCAGTCAATCTCGACGAGATCCCGCAGGCGGTGGACGACGCCTACAGCCTGTTGCAAAACACGGTGCTGAACGTCCCGGCGCCGGGTGTATTAGCCAACGACCTCGATCCGGAAAATGCTTCGTTGACCGCGGTTTTGGTCAGCGGTGCCAGCAGCGGTGTGGTGCAGCTCAACCTCGACGGCTCCTTCAGCTACACCCCCAATACCGATTTCACCGGCTCGGACAGCTTTAGCTACACCGCCAATGACGCCCTGGGAGCATCGCTGCCCGCCACCGTCACGCTGACGGTAACCACCGTCAACCAGGCGCCTGTCTGCAGCACTGCGCTTTCCAGCAACACCTTCATCTGGCCGTCCAATAAGGATTTCGTCACCGTTGGCGTTTTGAATGTGTTTGATCCCGATGGCGACCCCTTCACCATTCGCATCGACAGTATATTCCAGGATGAATTGGTCGGGCCGGTTGCCGACGGCAGTGGAATCGGTACCAGCCAGGCCCAGATTCGCTCGGAACGCGACGGAAACGGCGATGGGCGCGTCTATCACATCACCTTTAGCGCCACAGATAGTTTCGGAGCATCCTGTTCCGGTGAATTACTGGTACCGGTGGTTGACCATGACATGGGCAATGGCGTTGGCGCCATAGATGGCGGCGCTTTATATGATTCAACCATCCCTTCGAGATAATCATCATCCCATCACCAAAGAGGCCGTCATCCATGACCCAACCGGATTTCACTGCTGCCAGACGTTTCGCAATTTACCAATTGAATAATCACCTGCCGGCTGGCATCACCTATCACTCACCCAGGCACACCCTGGATGAGGTTCTACCGGCAGTCGACCGCATGATCCTGGCAGAGGAAGTCGCCGAGGTTGAAGACCAGCTACTGCTGCGCACCGCTGCCTTGTTTCACGATCTGGGCTACACCACTGCCCACCACGACCATGAAGTTGTCAGTGCTGAAATCGCTGCCCGTGAATTGCCTGGATTTGGTTATTCTCCCCAACAGGTGGAGACCGTCCAGGCAATGATCATGGCGACCCGGCTGCCGCAATCGCCGCGGGGGCTGCTACAGGAGATCCTGGCTGACGCCGATTTAGACGTGCTGGGAAGCGCGAGTTTTTTTGACCGCAATCTCGAATTACGCGAAGAATTGGATTTTATCCTGCAGCCAGTTAACGACGTGGTCTGGTACACCAATCAAGTCAGGTTTCTACGGGATCATCGCTACTTCACCCATTCCACCCGCCAGCTGCGCGATCCCGGTAAACAAATAAACCTGCAAGAGTTGATCCGTCTGCAAGCGGCAGCCCAAAAAGCCGATCCCTACGGCATATTCGTCAACCATAGACCCCCAGGGACATCGGGGTAAATGATCTTGTAATTGAATAGGAATAGAAACCATGAGTGCTGAGCCAAACATATCCATTTTTGAGGATTCGAAGGATTTTGTGTCGTACTCCGCGGGAACGGTCATTTTTAGGCAGGGAGACCGCGGTGATGCCATGTACGTGGTGAAAACCGGTGAAGTAGAAATCAAAATCGGTGATCAAGTCATCCAAACCCACGGGCCCGGCCATCTTTTCGGTGAAATGGCTTTGATAGACAATTCACCGCGCAGCGCGGATGCTGTGGCCAAAACGGATTGCGATCTGGTTGCGATCAATGAAGCGCGCTTTTTGTTCCTGGTTCAGCATTCCGCTTTTTTTGCGCTGCAAGTCATGCGCATCATGGCTGACCGTTTGCGTAGTAAGTTGCCACAAGCCTAAACGGGATTTAGGCCTTCAACTTTATGGATCTGCTGTCTGCCTATCTACCGATGGACCGCCGCCAGGCGCTCTACCGGAATGAGCCCCTACCGGAACGTACGGCAGGGGCAGCCATCTTTGCCGATATTTCCGGCTTCACGCCGTTGACCGAAATGCTCAGCCGCGAACTGGGACCGCAGCGCGGCGCTGAGGAATTAACCCATCACCTGAATCAGGTGTACGACGCAATTATCAACCAACTGCACCGCTTTGGCGGCAGCGTCATCGGTTTCAGCGGCGACGCCATTACCTGCTGGCTGGATGGCGATGATGGCGGGCGGGCGGTTGCCTGTGCGCTTGCCATGCAGGCTGCCATGCGGACCTTTAATCAAATGAAAACTGCTGCCGGGACTATGGTCTCCCTGGAACTAAAAACTGCCGTCTCGGTGGGCAATGTACGCCGCTTTTTAGTGGGTGATCCCACCATGCAGGTGATCGAGGTGTTGTGCGGCGAACCGCTGGACAGGCTGGCTGCAGCCGAACATCATGCCGGGCGCGGTGAAGTGGTCGTAGATGGCAAAACCGCTGCCCTCATGGAAGGTTTGCTGGTTTTAGGAGAACGGCGGGGTGGCCAACAAGCCAACCCAGAGGCGGTCGTGGTGCAGTCACTCCAAAGTGAGGTAATTGACCAACCCTGGCAACCGCTGCCCGCCGGAAAGTTAAGCAGCAAACGGGTGCGGCCCTGGCTGCTGAAAGCGGTTTACGAGCGGCTCCAGCAGGGCAAAGGCGAGTTCCTGGCTGAGCTCCGTCCGGCTGTTACCTTGTTCCTGCGCTTCAATGGCCTGGACTTTCAGGATGATTCTTCCTCGCAATCGGTGCTGGATGGGTTCATCCGACGCGTGCAGCTGATTTTGCAGGACTATGACGGCACCCTGATCCAGTTGACCATTGGCGACAAAGGCAGCTACCTGTACGCGGCTTTTGGCGCACCGCACGCCCATGAAGATGATGCGCTGCGAGCTGTGCTTACGGCTTTCGCGCTGCGCGAGCTGGTTCAGGAAATAACCCCGCCGCTGACCGCTCAAATAGGCATCACCGCTGGACATATGCGGGTGGGCGCCTACGGCGGCACAGACAGCCGTACCTACGGGGTGCTGGGCGACGCCGTCAACCTGGCAGCCCGTCTGATGCAGGCAGCGGCAGAGGGGCAGATCCTGGCAACCTCGGCCATCCAGCGCCAAACGGTTGACAGTATCGCCTGGGAGAAAATGCCGGAGATCAAAGTCAAGGGCAAGTCCGATGCGATAGCCGTGTTCCAGCCTTTACAGCTTCGCGCCCGCTCAGAAAAGACGTTAATGCCTGCCGACCGCCACGCGCTGATCGGCCGCGAAACCCAAATCACTGAGATCGCGCAAATTATGGCAGCTGCCCTGGGCGGCCAGGGACAGATCATTGGCATCATCGGTGAAGCCGGGATCGGTAAAAGCGTATTAGCCCGCCAGGCTGTCCGTGATATTGCGTTGGACCAGATGACCGTGCTCGCCGGTGAATGCCAGGCATATGGTGCGAACGCCAGTTATGGGGTTTGGCGGCCAATCTGGCAGACATTTTTTGGTATTCCCGTTGGGGCACCCGCTGAGCAGCAAATCGAAATCGTACAGGCATATTTTTCTAAATACCATCCGCTCTTGGTGCAGCGTTTACCCCTGCTGGCTCCGGTTTTGAACCTGGCGATGCCGGATAATGACCTCACCGGCAGCCTGGATGCTAAAATCCGCAAATCATCGTTGGAAGGGCTGCTGACGGAATGCCTGCAGGAACGTGCCCGCCGCGAGCCAATGATCCTCATATTGGAGGATCTGCACTGGATCGACCCGCTATCGCATGATTTATTGGAAGTGTTGTGCCGGGGCATCGCGGATCTACCCGTCCTGGTGCTGCTGGTCCTCCGCCCGCCAACCATTGAGCGGTTGACAACCCAGCGTGTTAGTGCGTTGCCTTACTACCATGAACTGGCGTTACCCCCTTTGGCTGACGCAGAAATGCAGACCCTGGTGCGGCAAAAGTTTTCGCGGGCGTTGGGTGGAGATGACAAGGTTGCCGCAGCGTTGATTAAACAGGTTGTTGCCAAAGCGGATGGCAATCCGTTCTTTGCGGAGCAATCCATCAATTTTTTGGTGGACTCAGGCCAGGATTTGTTGGATGATCGCAGCACCACGCAGCTGCAGCTGCCTTCCAGCCTGCGCTCGCTGGTACTGAGCCGCATCGATCAACTGACTGAGAGCCAGAAGATCACCATCAAAGTCGCCAGCGTCATTGGCCGCATTTTCCAGGCGTCGCTGCTGTTTGGGGTCCATGGCATTGAAAAAGAAAATGCTCAGGTGAACCAGGACCTGGCGGTGTTAAGCCGGGGCGAGTTGGATATCGATGACGCCGAACCTGAACTCACTTACTTCTTCCGGCACATTCTCACCCAGGAAGTAGCCTACGAAAACCTCCCATTTGCCACCCGCGCATTGTTCCACGAGCAAATTGCCGCCTTCCTGGAGCTTAACTATCCCGACCGACTGACCCAATTCCTGGACCTGTTGGCTTTCCATTATGGCAGGAGTGAAAACCAGGCCAGGAAAATTGAATATTTTATCAAAGCTGGCGATGCCGCCAAACAGAAATATGCCAATCTAGCCGCGATTGAGTATTACCAGGCTGTTGTGGACCAACTGGAACCGGCTCAACGCATCCCAGTGACCCTCCAATTGTGCCAGGTATTGGAGGTGGTCGGAAACTGGGAAGCAGCCGCCAATTATTATCAGCAGACCTATGAATTGGCCATCTCAAAGGATGATTTCCTGGGAGCCGCTCGCTGCCAGGCTGGCCTGGGCGAGTTGTACCGCAAACAAGGGAAGTACGATCTGGCCAGCCAGACACTCCAGCAGGCGCACGACACCTTCGAGAATTTGGGCGACCAGGCTGGCATCGCCCAAACGCTGCAATCGCTTGGCTCATTGGCTACCCAGCAGGGGAACATGCATCAGGCCAGCGACTACTACCAGCGCAGTCTGCTGGTGTGGCAGCAGCTCGGGCAGCAGCAGCGGGTAGCCAGCCTGTTCAGCAACCTCGGCATCATTGCCCGCCTGGCTGGAGGTTACGCCGAAGCCCGCAAACTGCACGAAAAAGGGTTGGAAATTCGCCGGCAGCTGGCGGACCGCTGGGCGATCGCGGTTTCGCTGAATAACCTGGGGAATGTGGCCCTCGACCAGGGCGACCCGCAGGAAGCCCGTACTTTCCTGGAGGAAGCAGTTGCGCTGCAGCGGCAGGTGGGCGACAAATACTACGTGGCCAATGCTTTGAATAACCTGGCGAATGTCATCCGGAGTTTAGGGGACTATCTCCAGGCCTTCAAGCTGTACCGCGAGAGCCTGCAGTTGAATCGCGACCTGGGCGACCGCTGGGCGCTGGCCTATCTATTGGAAGATATCGGCTGTTTGGCCAGCCTGGCTGGAAAATATACCGATGCGCTTACGTTAGTGGGTGCCGCGTCCGTCGTTCGGGAAGCCATCAAGGCGCCCTTATCCAAAGACGAAGTCCGTAAAATGGACGAATTATTGCAGCCGGCGCGCGCGTCCCTGGACACCTATCAGCAGGAACAAGCCTGGGAAACCGGCAGAAATCAAAGCCTGGACGAAGCTCTTGACCAGGCCATTCATCTTTATTGAGGTGGTAATGGACATCGAAGCCAGTCGACAGCGTTTAAGCACTTTTTGCCAATATGTTAGTTGCCCGGATGACATGGATGAAGCTATGGCAGAGGAATTTGCCGCTCACCTGGAACTGGTCACGCTGCTGCAGGGTGACCTGCTTTTCAAACAGGGGGATGCCGGCGACCGGATGTATGTCGTCACCCGC
>Ga0209002_10001464_pt1 | contig 19120 bp, 19 predicted proteins | sample Rifsed16ft2_FD_184010 | JGI IMG/M metagenome (GOLD analysis project Ga0209002, IMG submission 184010) | Soil microbial communities from Rifle, Colorado, USA - sediment 16ft 2 (version 2) | ecosystem: Environmental > Terrestrial > Deep subsurface > Rock core/Sediment | place: Rifle, Colorado... | reverse complement strand
GGACGTCGAGCTGGTCCCCGCGGCCCGTCCCACACCCGCGGCCCGCCCCGTGATACCAGGCGAGCGTCACTACCGCGACGGCGATCGCGTCCGCCACGCCCGCTGGGGCGACGGCATCGTGGTGACCTCGAAGCTCACCCGGACCGATGAGGAGGTCACGGTCGCCTTCCGCGACCCCCAGGTCGGCCGCAAGACGGTGCTGGCTTCGCTCGCCGGCCTCGACCTCGTCGGCTAGTTGATGTAGTGATGCCCAGAAACCTGATGCTATGATGCATCGATGAGAACGACCGTCACGCTCGACCCCGACAGCGACGCCATCGTCCGGCGACTCATGCGCGAACGGAAGCTCACGTTCAAGCAAGCACTGAACGCCGCGATCCGCGCGGGTGCCGCGAAGCCGCCGGAAACGCCCGTGCAGTACACGTTCCCGAAGAACATGGGACCGCCGCTGGTCGACCTCGACAAGGCGTCCCACATCGCCGCGCAGCTCGAGGACGAGGAGATCATCCGGAAGCTCAGGCTTCGCAAGTGAGCCATGTGGCTGGTTGACGCGAACGTCCTGCTCTACGCGGTCGATCGTCGGTCCCCGCACCACGAGGCAAGCAGCTCCTGGCTCGAGCGATCGCTTCGCGGGTCGGAGCCCGTCGGGATCGCTTGGTCATCGATCCATGCCTTCCTGCGCCTGTCCACCAGCCCGTCGATGTTCTCGACTCCACTGTCCGTCGAGGAAGCTTGCCACCAGGTCCGGTCCTGGCTCGGTGCTCCGGCTGTCCTTCTCGTCGAGCCCACGACCCGACATCCCGATGTCCTGTGCGGGCTCCTCGAAGCCACCGGCACGGCCGGGAATCTCGTGGCCGATGCTCACCTCGCCGCGATCGCGACCGAGCACGCCGCGACGGTGATCTCCTTCGACGCGGACTTCCTACGCTTCCCCGGCGTCCGGTCCCAGCGTCCGACGGCCTGATGGCCGCGCGCCCTGGCCCGGACGAGCTCGCCTCGATCGTCAGCCTGCACGAGTTCGAGGCGCCCGGGCGGGCGCGCATGGCGGGGCCGGCGTGGGACTACGTCGCGGGCGGGTCGTGGGACGAGATCACCCTGGCGGAGAACGACAGCGCGTGGCGTGAGTTCCGGTTCGCCCCGCGGGTCCTCACGGACATTCGCACGGTCGATGTCTCCGGCTCGTTCCTCGGGCGGCGGAGTGCGCTGCCGATCGCGATCGCGCCGATGGCGGTCATGGCGATGGCCCACCCCGACGCGGAGGGCGCGGTTGCCCGTGCGGCCGCGGCCGCGGGAATCCCGTACTGCGCGTCGACGTCCGCGTCGACCTCGATCGAGGGCGTCGCTGAAGCGGCGCCCGAGGCGGACCTCCTCTTCCAGCTGTACCTGACCCGCGACCTCGAGTACACGCGCTCGCTCGTCGATCGGGCGGTGGCCGCCGGCTACCGGGCGATCGTCCTGACGGTCGACCTGCCGGTCCTCGGGTATCGCGAGCGGGACCGGCGATCGGGCTTCGCGCTGCCACCGATGCCGAACGTCGAGCCCGCCGCCGGGGCGGCTCGGGGCCGCTACGCAGGCCTCGAGGACCAGCGCGCCATGGGCCTGACCTGGGCCGACCTCGCGACGATCCGGTCGTGGAGCCCGCTGCCGCTCGTCCTGAAGGGCATCCTCGCGCCAGCCGACGCCCGGCTCGCCGTGGAGCACGGCGTCGACGGGATCGTCGTCTCGAACCACGGCGCCCGCCAGCTCGACCGGTCGCTCGCGACCGCGCACGCGCTGCCCGATGTCGTCGCGGCCGTCGACGGCAGGCTCGAGGTCTGGGTCGACGGCGGCATCCGCCGCGGGCTGGACGTGGCCGTCGCCCTGGCGCTCGGTGCGTCCGGCGTCCTCGTCGGCCGGCCGTTCTACTGGGCCCTGGCCGCCGCCGGCCAGGCCGGCGTGGAGCGAGCGATCGCCATCCTGCGCGAGGAGCTCGAGCTGACCCTGCCCCTCCTCGGCTGTGCCTCGATCGCCCACCTCAACCGCGAGCTCTTCCAGCGGCGCCACGACGGCGAGTGACAGTATGGCCAAGCGAAGCGCGGCCTACCTCTTGTGCCACTCCCCTGGCGAAGCCGCCACGGAGGCGACGATGTCGGACAGCAGTGCCAACCAGGGCAGGCCACCTGACTTGGCAAAGCGATAGAGGACTTCGTGGCGATCGCCTTGACTCAAGGTGCTCGACTTGAATAGGTCATCAAACAACACCACCGCTGACTCCAGTTCGGCATCAGACAGCTGTCGAGGCTCGACCGCGAGGTTGTCGAGCATCGCCCGAAGCGCGGGGAAGAACGCAGCCCGGTCGGACGACTCCAGTCCAGCCATGATTCTCTTACGGTCGGTCACCTAGATACCCAAGCGTCAGACTGCCCAGTACGGGTCGCCGTTCTCGTCCAAGTCGGGCTCTCTGGTGACAAGCTCCTATCTCGTCAAGCCTCCACTGAGAGGGGCTGACTGAGCGGCTGGCTGAGCAGCCGGAAGACGTTCCGGGCGAGGTGGCGCTTGAGGGCCCGGATGGCCTCCCGCCAGCTCTTGCCTTCGGCTCGTTTCTTCGCCACGAAGACCTGGGCCGGCGGGTACGTCCGGACCTGGGCGAAGGCGATGGAATAGAGAGCCCGGTTGAGCTGGCGATGGCCGCCCCGGTTGAGACGCATCCGGCTGACCTGGCCCGAGCTCGCCGGGATCGGCGCGACGCCGGCCAGCATCGCGAAGGCGTCGGCCGAGCGGAAGCGCCGGACGTGGCCGACTTCGCCGATGAGCTTGGCCGTGACGAGGGCCCCGGCGCCCGGCAGCGATCGCAGGGGATGGTCGGCCACGAGCTCCTCGATCCGGCGCTCGAGGGCGCGGACCTCGGCCGAGAGCCGCTCCAGGCGCGTCAGCCGGTCACGGGCCAGCTCGGCGTGGACGCCCGGCAGCCGGCGCAGGAGCCGGCCGGCGCTCTTGCGGTGGACCGCGGCGACCAGGTTGGCCGCCGCCGCCCCTTACCCGGGCACGAGGACGACGAGATCGGCGTGGAGCCGGTTGCGGGTCCGGGTCGCCTCGGCCACGAGGTCGTCCCGGGCCTCGCCGAGGAGCCCGGTCTCGCGGGCCGCGTCCGGCAGTCTGACCGGCGGCAGGTCGGCCTCCCGCTGGGTCACCCGGGCGATCGCCAAAGCGTCGCCGGGATCGCTCTTGCCGGCCCGGCGGGTCCGGAGGCGCTCGCGGTGGCTGAGCTGGGGCGGCACCTCCAGCGCCGTCTCGCCGGCGGCCAGCAGACACCGGGCGGCCGCGGCGCCGTATCCGGCCGAGCCTTCGAGGCCGATCCGCTCGACCCCGCCAAGCTCCCGGATCCAGCCAAGGAGTACGGCGAAGCCCGCCGGGGCATTCGGGAAGGTCGCCTCGGCGACGACCAGGCCAACGTCATCGATCAGGCAGGCCGCCAGGCTCGCCTTGTGGGTGTCGATCCCGACCACGCGCATCCCAATCTCCCTTCCTCACGGGTACGATGGGCGCGGGCCAGGCGGGCAAATGTGCGTTGAGGTAACAGCCACGCTCCTATGAAGCCATGCCTGGCCCACTCGTCAGCGAGGACGGGGGCACTTGTCACTGTGGCCAACGGGTGAACCGCGGCACATTCCACGCGGAGCCACCCGCCCTCGTCGACGACACCTTCGCAGCCCGGCGAAGGGCACGGCTCACCCTACGCACAGTCCCACACACCACGCGACCTCAGCGGATCGAGGCTGATACGGTGCACCGATGGACGTCCGCGACGTAGACCGAGCCCTTCGCTCGACGATCTGGCCCCGGCTGAAGGCTCGCGGTTTCGCGGTCCGAACCGACCGCGTGGCATGGCGTTACGGGCCGAAGGCAATCGACGTCGTTGAAATCACAACGGTCGGAGCGCTCGCCGATTCGGTCGGTTGCACGTCATTCTCTTTCGGCGCCACGGTCGCCTCAATGCCTGAGTACCTCGCCTCGTCCCCGGTGCCTGCCGGAAAGGACGGGCGGCCACGACCTCACTACTGGCACTGCCAACTCCGCCGGACCCTTTCGAAGTCCCTACGCCAGCCATGGTTCCGGCCGTTCGGACGTCCGGTGAGCCCAGGCACGACTCCGGCCATGCTGAAGCACCGCGAGGGTTTGAAGCAGGTAATCCGCCACGATGTCCATGACCGATCCGATACCTGGTTTGTGCTCGAAGATGGATCGAACCTCGACCAGGACCTCGAGGACCTGCTCGTCGTGCTAGAGCATGACGCGCTGCCCTTGCTCGATAGGTTTCATGATCCGTGCTCGATCATGGCGAGCCTCCGCGAAGGCATGCTTCCGCACATCAACCCGGACTCCCCGGCAGGCCGACAGTTCATCGCGGCGGTTGACACGGAATGCGCGAAGGCGCCTTGACGTCGGGTGACGTTCGCGTACGCCAAGCGATAGCCCGGCGCGCTACCCTGCGTAGCCTCGGAGGTTCGATGCCTTTCCCGCGGAGCAGATGATCGAGGAGGAAGGACGGCTCCTCGGTCGAGGGCTTCCGCGTGATCTCAGGGACCACCTTCGCGTCGCCAACGGCGGCGAAATCCGATGCTCCACGCCTGGATGGGATGAGGTCTGGGAGCTCTATCCGGTGTGGGATCCAACCGACCGACGGACGATCGCGCGCTCGACAGGGCACATCGCGACCGAGACGCAGCGACTGCACCGGGATCTGCCCGGCGTCTTTCCGTCCGACGCCATTGCTGTTGGCGCTAACGGCGGCGGCGACCACCTAATCGTTCGAGACGGCCAAGACGACATCGAGATCTGGGATCACGAGACGGGAAACCTCGTCCGCGCCCGGCTCATTTGGGCGACGAAGGTCCGAGCCTCCCGTGCGAAGCCAGCGCCCGGCTCAACGACGGAAAGTCCAGACCGCACGAACTTGGAGGCTGGCCCGCAGCCGCGGTGGCGGTGGCCCTGGAGCCGTTAGCGAGAGGCCCACGCCTCTGATGACATTGCGGTACGCCAAGCGAGCAAGGAGCCTCGTCGTCAGACACGGAACGAGCGCCCCTGATGACAGGCGGTAACGGACGTCACGGCGTCGATCGGTTGGCGGAGCGGAAAGCGCCGCCGCGTTCGTAGACTTGGCAGCGATGACCGAGACCGTCAACCAGCTCCCCGTCGACCAGGCCCTCGTCGAGGCCGTCGCCGCACTCCAGCCGGACACCGCCGCCGCGCGCCACGCCGAGCTGTCCGAGATCCTCCACCGGGCCAACCGCCTCTACTACGAGCAGGACGCGCCCGAGCTCAGTGACGCCGAGTACGACCAGCGGATGCGCGAGCTCGTCGCCCTCGAGACGGCCTTCCCGGCCCTCGTTACCCCGGAATCGCCGTCCCAACGCGTGGGCGCCGCGCTGGGCGACACGTTCTCCGAGGTCCGCCACTCGCGGCCGATGCTGTCGCTCGGCAACGCCTTCAGCCACGACGAGCTGCGGGCCTTCGATGCCCGCGTCCGCCGCGGCCTGGGCCTGCCGCTCGCCCCTGAGCCGGCGCCGGACCTCCGCTATGTGGCCGAGCTGAAGATCGACGGTCTGGCAATCTCCCTGGCCTACGAGCGCGGCCGGTTCGTCCGCGGCGCCACCCGCGGCGACGGCACGACCGGCGAGGACGTCACCGCGAACCTCCGGACGATCTCGGTCATCCCGGACCGCCTGCGCGAGCCGGTCACGGCCGACGTTCGGGGCGAGGTCTTCATGCCCAAGGCCGAGTTCGCCCGGATCAACGAGGAACGCGAGGCGGCCGGCCTGCCGCTCTATGCCAACCCCCGGAACAGCGGCGCCGGCTCACTTCGCCAGCTCGACCCGGCTGTGACGGCCAGCCGGAGGCTCTCGGCCTGGTTCTACCAGCTCCTCGAGGAGGGCAGGGGAGCCCAGGCGACGCCCGGGCTCGACGTCGGGGAGGCCGGCGGGTCAGGCGCGGACTCCGCCTCGCCGGGGGTCACGACCCAGTCGGGGGCCCTCGACCGTCTCGCTGCCCTCGGCCTCCCGGTCAACCCCGAGCGGGCCACCGGCCTGGACATCGATGGCGTCATCGAGTTCACCGAGCGGTGGCGCGAGGCGCGCCATCACCTGCCCTACGAGACCGACGGCGTCGTGGTCAAGGTCGACCGCTTCGACCAGCAAGGGCGCCTCGGCATGGTCTCGCGGGCGCCGCGCTGGGCGATCGCGTTCAAGTTCCCGCCCGAGCAGGTCGAGGCCTTCCTCGAGGACATCGTGCCGTACGTCGGCCGGACGGGGACGCTCACCCCGGTCGCTCACCTCCGGCCGGTGAAGGTCGCCGGGTCGACTGTCGCCCGGGCGACGCTCCACAACCTCGACGAGGTTCGCCGCAAGGACATCCGGATCGGCGACTGGGTCGTCCTCCAGAAGGCCGGCGACGTCATCCCCGAGGTCGTCCGCCCGATCACGGAGCGCCGGACCGGCGACGAGCGCGAGTACGAGATGCCCGCCGCCTGCCCCGTCTGCGGCACGGCCATCGTCCGGGACGAGGGCGCCGTCCGGCACTATTGCCCGAACCTCGCCTGCCCGGCCCGCGTGTCGCAGGAGTTCGGCCACTTCGCCGGCCGGGGCGGGATGGACATCGAGGGCGCCGGCTGGCACGTCCTGGAGCAGCTCCTCCAGCGCGGGCTCGTCAAGCGGCGGGGCGACTTCTACCGCCTCAGCGTCGAGGACCTGGAAGGCCTCGACCGGTTCGCCCGGAAGAGCGCCGAGAACCTCCATGCGGCGATCCAGAAGTCGCGCCGGCGGCCCCTCGAGCGGGTGATCGCCGCGCTCGGCATTCCGCAGGTCGGCTGGACGACCGCGATCGAGCTCGCCCACTGGCTGGCCGCCGAGATTCCCGCCGGCGACGACTGGTTGCCGCGGGCGGCGACGCACCTGGAGCGGGTGGCTTCCGAGGAGCCGGGCCGCTTCGAGGAGGTGGAGGGCATCGGGCCGACCGTCTCGTCCGCGCTCGCGGCCTGGTTCGGCGATGCCGGGCCGGGCCGTGGCGTCCTGCAGGATCTGCACGACGCCGGGGTCGAGGTGGAGCTCCCGGCCCTGCGTACCGCGGCCGCCACCGCCGGGCCGCTGGCCGGCAAGACCGTGGTCGTGACCGGGACGATCGAGGGCTTCAGCCGGGAAGAGGCCGAGGAGGCCGTCCGGGCCGCCGGCGGAAAACCTGCCGGATCCGTGTCGAAGAGGACGGACTACGTGGTGGCCGGCCTGGGCGCGGGCTCGAAGCTCGCGAAGGCCGAGGAGCTCGGGATCCCGATCCTCGATGCCGAGCACTTCCGCGGCCTGCTGGCAGGGGAGATCGAATGACGCTTTCGAATTCGAATCCGACGCCGGATCCCGTCCGAGAGGCCGAGGCGCCTACCGCCGGACCCAGGCGCGGCGAGCGCTCGATGCGGCCCGGGGTTGGCGCCTCGCGCCCGACCCGGGTCAGTGGCGCGAGCGGTTCTCCCGCGGCTGGTGGTAGCGCTCCAGGAGCTCGCTGACGGCGTCCCGTGCCGCGCGCCACTCGGGCTGGTCGCCCAGGATCACCGCTCCCGGTCCGAACCGCGCCAGCTGGGTCATCGCGGTCACGATCAGGTCGTGCTCGTACTGTCGCCGCCGGCCGCCCTCGAGGGCGCCGGTGACGAGGTAGCGACGGACGAGGTCGAACGGCGCCGTCCAGCGCCCGATCCGGATCCGCGTGCCTTGACGGAGGGTCTCGAGGTACTCGTCGTCGCCGACCGGGTGCTGGTCGTGCTCGGCGACATGACGCGGCAGGTCGAGGCGGAGGCCCGGCAGCGCGGCGCTGGGGAATCGGCCGTCGTCGTCCGAGGCCCGGTAGCAGACCGGGCAGATCGGGAGCTCGACATGGGCCGGCGGGGGAGCGCCGAAGGGCACGCCGCAGCGGCCACAGAAGGTGCTGTTGGCGGATCGCGCGGGCGTGCCGCACGAGAGACAGGCCGTGAGGATCGTCACCGGAGCCTCGGGGATCGAGTGGATACGGGGGCCAACCTCGACAGGATCGAGGTGAACGGGTCCCGGCACCATCACCCGGCCGGGGCAGGCGGGCAGGACTTTCGTCGCCGTCGCGGTTTGGAATTCGCAACCCGCCGCGGCCGGATCGCGGATTGGCCACAATCCCCGCGAGGAGGCCATCGAATGGAGATTGCGCCGGGGATCCACGTCTCGACGAGCTCGACCGACGACTGGGTGGCCGATCCGGAGGTCCCGGGCACGGAGATGCACGAGCTCGTCAGGGCCGACGGCGTCTGGGCCGGGCTGACCCGGATGTCGGCCGTAGTGGCGCCGATCGAGTTCACGCCCGAGCAGCGCGAGACGGTCTACGTCATCGAGGGCCGGGCGCGGATCGAGTTCGCGGGAGGGGCGGTCATCGACCTCGGGCCCGGCGACCTTGCGTCGCTGCCGCCCGGTGTCGCGACGACCTGGCACATCAGCGTCCCATACCGGGAGATGTGGGTCTTCGCGCCGGACGAGCCCTAGCCCCGCGCCCTGCCCCAGCCTGCGCCCTAGCCCATCGCGTGGTTGAACTGGCCCCAGATCCAGTCGGGGCGCCAGTCGAGGGGGTCGCCCCGGAGCAGCCTCGGCGCCGACCAGATGGGAGTCAGCCCGGCCGCCTCGAGGGCGGCGAGACCCGTCACGTTCTCCTCGACGAGGCCGACCCGCACCCGGCCACCGGGTCCGCTCGCCCGGCGGCGGGCGTCGAGGATCCGGATCGCGTCGCGGGCTTCGGTCGCGACTGTTGCGCCGCCGCCCCAGGGCGCCCTGATGACGAACCCCCCGAGGACGCCCTCGACGTCGAGGACCCTCGCCGTCGAGGGTGATGCGAACCGGCGGATGGCGTGCTCGCGGTCCTCGCCCGTGGCGGCGCGGTCGAGGTCGACGATCGCCGGCAGGTCCACCGGCGCGAATTCGCGGATCGCTTTGTCGGGCGCGCCGAGCGCCGGGTCGAGGCCCGCGGCCTCCAGGATCCGGTAGCGCGTCTGCAGGCGGAAGCCCATCCGCTCATAGAGCGGCAGCCCCTGGTCCGTGGCGACGAGGACGAGGGTTCGGCAGCCCGCGGCCTCGAGGCCGTCGATGATCGCCTGGGTCAGCGCGCGTCCAAGGCCGGCGCCGCGATGATCGGGATCCACCCAGATCGTGCCGACCCAGCCGACCGGGCCGTTCGCCGTCCCGACGCCGGTTCCCACGAGCCGGCCATCGATCTCGGCGACGACCGGCAGGCACTGTGGCTGCGACGTGGCGAACTCGAACCACGTCCGTCGGTCGCCCCAGCTCGCCCGGAGGATGGCATCGGATGCCACGTCGACGTCGGACGGGAGCATCGGCCGGATCGTCGCCCTGGTCGAGGTGGCGGTCACGGCCGCCATCGTACGATGCCACGACGACCGAGGCTGTTTGCGCCGTCTTGTTCCACCGGGAGACGCAGGATCCCGGATGAACGAGCGCGAGCGATGCGCACATCCGACACTTCCAGGCTGCCCGTGCTGATGGCCCGTGCTCGTTCATGCCGAAGCGGCCACCGGGAGTGGAGCGGGGCGGGATGGGGTGCGACGCGAAGCGACCGGTAGCGAGGGGGCCGTCGATCGCTCGGCTATTATCGATCGATGGCCGGCCTCTCCCGCTCCGACGTCGAGCACGTCGCCCATCTCGCCCGTCTCGGCATGACTGCCGAGGAGCTCGACCGGCTCCAGGGCGAGCTCAACCACATCCTCGAGCAGTACATGAAGCTGGCCGAGCTCGATACGGAGACCATCCCGCCGACGGCCCAGACGATCGAGCTCGAGAACATCCTCCGCGACGACGTCCCGACCCCGTCCCTGTCGCAGGCCGCCGTCCTCGGGAATGCGCCCGCAAGAGAGGGCGAGTTCGTGATCGTGCCGCCGATCCTCGGCGGTGACGCCGGCTGAGCCGACACAGCCAAGGCGATCGACCCACCGATGGACACCGACCTGACGCGCCTCCTTGCCCGCGAAATGGCCGCCCTCCTCCGGAGCGGCGAGACGACGTCGCGAGCGCTCGCCGAGGCCCACCTCGAGGTCGCCCAGCGCCAGAACCACGCCCTCAACGCGTGGCTCGTCATCGATCGCGAGGGGGCGCTCCGCCAGGCCGACGCGGCCGACGCCGTGCTGGCGAGCGCCCGACGAGATGGCCCCGCCGCGCTCGTGGCGCTCCATCCGCTCCACGGGATCCCGGTCGGCCTGAAGGACCTCATCAGCGTCGAGGGCGGTCAGTGCACCGCCGGCTCGCGGATTCTCGCCGGCTACAGGGCGCCCTACGACGCCCACATCGTCGAGCGGCTGCGCGCCGCCGGGGCGGTCTTCCTCGGCAAGACGAACATGGACGAGTTCGCGATGGGCTCGTCGAACGAGTATTCCGCCTACGGCCCGGTCAGCAACCCCTGGGACCTCGACACCGTGCCCGGTGGCTCGAGCGGCGGCTCGGCGGCGGCCGTTGCCGCGTACCACGTCCCGCTGAGCCTCGGCACGGACACGGGCGGCTCAATCCGCCAACCGGCGGCGCTGTGCGGCGTCGTCGGGATGAAGCCGACCTACGGCCGGGTGAGCCGCTACGGGATCGTGGCCTTCGCCAGCTCGCTCGACCAGATCGGGCCCTTCGCCAGGGACGTGCGCGATGCGGCCGCGCTCCTCCACGCCGTGGCCGGCCGCGACGCCCGCGATTCGACGTCGGCGCCGGTACCCGTGGAGGACGAGCTGCTCCACCTGCCGGACGGCGACGACGAGGCCGTCGCCTGGCTGCGCGGGAAGCGGCTCGGGCTGCCGCGCGAGTACTTCGTGGCCGGCATGGACCCCGACGTCGAGCGCCGGATCCACGAGAGCGTCACCTTCCTGGTCGATGCCGGGGCGGCGGTCGAGGAGGTCAGCCTGCCCCACACGGACTATGGCCTCGCGACGTACTACATCGTGGCGCCGGCCGAGGCCTCGGCCAACCTCGCCCGCTACGACGGCGTTCGCTACGGGCTCTCCCGGCGCCTCGAGGGCGGCGACTTCATCGCCGACTACCTGGCGACCAGGGGCGAGGGCTTCGGGGCGGAGGTGAAGCGCCGGGTGATGCTCGGGACGTACGCCCTGTCGGCGGGGTACTACGACGCCTTCTACCTGAAGGCCCAGAAGGTTCGGACGCTCATCAAGCGCGACTTCGACGAGATCTTCGCCTCGGGCATCGATGCCCTCGTTGCGCCGACCTCGCCGTCGGTTGCCTTCCGCTTCGGGGCGAAGACCTCGGACCCGGTGGCGATGTACCTGGCCGACGCCTGCACCCTGCCGGTTAACATGGCCGGGCTGCCCGGGATCTCGATCCCGTGCGGGCTGTCCGAAGGGCTGCCGGTCGGGCTGCAGCTCATCGGGCCGGCCTGGAGCGAGCTCATGCTCTTCCGCGCCGCGCGGGCGTTCGAGGGCCTCACGGCCGCGGCGACCTGGCGCGGCCTGGAGCCGGCGCAGCTCGCCGAGGCGGACGATCCGGCCGGGCCGACGCCGGCCGAGCGCGCTGCCGCGCTGGCTGGATCGGCGTAGGTCGTCGTCTGCGCCTGCGCCGCTGGAGCCGGGTGGCGAACTTCGCCTCGAGAATCGCGAACCGCTCGCCCCATGGGCAGTATCCAACCCCTCGGCCACGGCGCGGGATTTCTGGTGCGTTACTGCCCAGCCCACGAGCACCGGCCCGTCTCGGACGTCGCCGGCGTCGCCCGGGCGGCTGCCCGTTGGATAGCGCCCAGGGGATGAGCGTATCGCGCGAAGCGCCGGCAGCCCGATGCCGGGTCGGTCAAGCCGCCGAGAACGGGCGGGTCGGCCCTGTCCGTGGTGGACAGAACGGTCCACGATGTGCGGCCGGAGGTGTTCCATGATCAAACGAATCGTCGTCGGATCGGCGATCGCGGCAGGCAGCTGGGCTGCCTACGCCGCCGCCAGGCAGTGGTACAGGACGTGGGGGATCGATCCCGCGGAGGCCGAGAAGGTCCTGCCGGGCGACGAGCTCGTTGCCGAGCCGACCGCGTGTGACACGCGCGGGATCACGATCGACGCCCCGCCGGAGGCCGTCTGGCCGTGGCTCGTCCAGATGGGCTATGGCCGCGGCGGCTGGTACAGCTACGACGCCATCGACATGAAGGGCGCGAGCTCGGACGCCATCCTGCCCGAGCACCAGTCCATCGCGGTCGGGGACATCGTGCCGACCGATCCCGGCGGCGGCTTCGTCGTGAAGGTCGTGGAGCCCGGGCAGGCGCTCGTCCTCTACATCGACCCGGAGGTCCTCGCGACGCGGAAGGAGGCGCCGGTTCCCGCGACCCAGGCGCCCGGCCTGGCGGTCTCGGGACGGTTCCTCGAGACGGCGACGCCGCCCCAGTTCACCGCGGCCTGGATCTTCGCCCTCGAGCCGCTCGACGGTGGGCGGACCCGGCTCATCGAGCGGTTCCGGGTCCGGATGGACGGCGGCACGCCGGCATCGCGCTTCCTGGCCCCGGTCCTCGGCTTCGGCGTCTTCGTCATGACCCAGCGCCAGATGCTCGGCATCAAGGCCCGGGCGGAGAAGCTCACCCGCGACCGGGCGGCGCTCCATCGCGACGTCGATGCCGTCGTCGAGCAGGCGATGGCCACCGAGGCGGCCCCGGCCGACTGATCCGGCGCTGCGAAGTGCGCCTCGGCCGTGATTCTCAGTCAACAAATCGCGGGCCGAGGGAGCCCACGTGCGCTGCGGTCGGTGTCCTCGATGCGTCTTGACGACCCAGGGTCACGGACGGGCTCGGAGCGCGCCGTTGAGGGCCACTTGGGCCGCCTGGACCTGCGGAACGTGACCCTAGGTCACACCAGCGGGTGTGGGTCCGGTGGGCGGCGTCGGCGGGTCATCGGGGCCACAGCACCAGGAACGCCGGCATCGATATCGTACGCTTCATGCCATGGCACCAGAGCACACGCCGGGGCTCCGCTCGTTCATCGAGCAGAACCTCGGGATCACGCTCGACTCCGAGCTCGTCGGTCGACTCGAGAAGGGCCTCGGCACGACCATCGACGACGATCCGGCCCGGTGGCGCGACGTCGAGCGGAATCTGGCTGCGGCGGCGGGCGAGGAGCCGGACGACTCCGCGACGGTCCAGCCGGTACTCGAGCAGCTCCTCGACGAGGCGAGCAGTGGGCAGCCTTCCGCGCCGCTCGTGTGCCTGCCCCACTGGACGCCGGGTCAGCGGGCGATCGTTGCGACGCGGGTCATCCAGGGCGAGATCGATAACGGGGGCGCGCCCGCTGTCTTCTACAACGCGGTCGACAGTCTGCTGCCCGATGCCATTGATGGGTTTCGGCTCCTCGGTCTCGAGGAGCACGCCGACGCACTCGCCGATCTCGTTGCGTCAGGCCTGAGCGAGGATTCACCCGACCGAGCTGACGACGCCTTTCATGAGGCTTGGTTCAGCCTGCCCGACGCGGAGCCTGCTCGAGCTGCGTACATCCGAGCCCACCCAGAGGAGTTCCCGGGGTGACCGTCGAGTCGAACCGCCCGCCGCTTGCCGAGCGGGCCCTGTCCGAGCGTGTCCGGTCGGTTCCGCCGTCGGGGATCCGGAAGTTCTTCGACATCCTGGCGACGATGGACGACGTCATCAGCCTCGGGGTGGGGGAGCCCGACTTCGACACCCCCCGCCACATCGTCGAGGCCGGCGTCGAATCTCTGCGCGAGGGCCGCACTCACTACACCTCCAACTACGGGACCGTAGAGCTCCGCCAGGCGCTCCATCGCCACCTCGAGCGGCGCTACGGCGTGAGCTACGACCCGGCGCGGGAGCTCCTCGTCACCGTCGGCGCGTCCGAGGCGGTCGACCTCGCCCTCCGGGCGACCTGCGATCCGGGCGACGAGGTGATCCTCCATGAGCCGTCGTACGTCGCGTACGTGCCGGCGATTGTGTTCGCCGGCGGCACGGCCGTCCATGTCGCGACGAGGTTCGAGGACGATTTCGCGATCGACCCGGCGGCCGTCGAGGCGGCGATCACGCCGCGGACGAAGGCCCTCTTCCTGGGCTACCCGTGCAACCCGACCGGGGCCGTGCTGCCGCCCAAGGTCCAGGACGCTTTGGCCGGGATCGCGGTCCGCCACGACCTCCTCGTCTACAGCGACGAGATCTACGACCGACTCGCCTACGGCTCGTACACCCACCGGGCGATGTCGTCGCTGCCGGGCATGCGGGAGCGGACGATCCTCATGGGCGGCTTCTCGAAGGCCTACGCCATGACCGGCTGGCGGGTCGGCTGGCTGGCGGCCCCGGCGGGGATCCTCGAGGGAATCGTCAAGGTCCACCAGTACGGGATCATGTCGGCCCCGACCGTCGCCCAGGATGCCGCTCTCGTTGCCCTAGAGGAGGGCGAGCCGGACGTCGTCGCCATGCTCGCCGAGTATGACCGGCGCCGGCGGCTCGTCGTCGATGGCTTCAACGCCATCGGCCTTGATACGTTCGAGCCACGGGGTGCCTTCTACGCCTTCCCCCGGATCACCTCGACCGGCCTGGACTCCGAGACGTTCGCCGAGCGGCTGCTCGCCGAGGAGCACGTCGCGGTCGTCCCGGGTGGAGCCTTCGGGCCATCGGGCGAGGGCCACGTCCGCGCCTGCTACGCCACGAGCTACGAACAGCTCGAGGAGGCACTCGTGCGCATCGGGAGGTTCGTCGCGCGCTGCCGGAGCGCGGCGTGAGCGCGACGGCGGCAACCGATCGCCTGGCCGGGATCGTCGAGAACTGGGAGCCGGTCATCGGGATCGAGGTCCACGGCCAGCTGCGGACGGCCTCGAAGATGTTCTGCGGCTGCTCCACCGCCTATGACGGCGCCGCGCCGAACAGCCACACCTGCCCGGTCTGCCTGGGTCTGCCCGGCGCCCTGCCGGTCATCAACCGCCGGGCCGTGGAGCTTGTCCTCGCGACGGGCGCGGCGATCGGCGCGCGGACGCCGGAGCACACCCGCTGGGACCGCAAGAACTACTTCTACCCGGACCTGCCGAAGGGCTACCAGATCAGCCAGTACGACCTGCCGCTCGCCGCCGCCGGCGAGCTGACGATCGACACGAGCGACGGCCCGTTCACGATCCGGATCACCCGGGCCCACCTCGAGGAGGACACGGCCAAGCTCGTCCATGCCCCGGGACCCGGCGGGGAGCGGATCAGCCTCGTTGACTTCAATCGCTCGGGCGTGCCACTCATGGAGATCGTGACCGAGCCCGACGTCCGGAGCGCCGAGCAGGCCCGCCGCTACGCCGAGGAGCTCCAGCTCCTGGTCCGGACGATCGGGGCCTCGGACGCCGACATGGAGCGCGGCCAGATGCGGGTCGAGGCCAACGTCTCGCTCCGTCGGCGGGGGACGGAAGCGTTCGGGACCAAGGTCGAGGTCAAGAACATGAACTCGTTCCGGAGCGTGGAGCGGGCGATCAATTTCGAGATCGAGCGACAGGCGGCCGCGCTCGATGCCGGCGAGCCGCTCGTCCAGGAGACCCGTGGCTGGTCCGACGAGCGCGGCGAGACCTACCGGATGCGGGTCAAGGAGACCTCCGACGACTACCGCTACTTCCCCGAGCCGGACCTGCCGCCGCTGCGGGTCGACGCCGCGTGGCTCGCCGAGATCAGGTCGGCGCTGCCGGAGCTGCCGGCTGAGCGGCGGCGTCGCTACGGCACCCTCGGGCTTGCGCAGGGCGTGGCGGGGACAATCGTCGCCAACAACGACCTCGTTACGGCCTTTGAAGGAGCACTCGCGGCTCGACCCGAACTGCGCCCGGTGGACGTAGGCCGGTGGGTGACGCAGGAATACGCAGCCGCGTCGAACACGAGGATCGATCGCTCACAACAGGGCTTCGTTGGCAACTCGACGGGCCAGGGGCTCGCGGACCTCATCGCGGAGCAGGGCAAAGGCACGATTTCACTCGCGAACGCGCGTGAGGTGCTGTCGCTGCACATCGAAACTGGCACCCCGACGTCGGCCATCATCGAACAAGAGGGCTTCCGCCAGATCTCGGATGCCGGGGCGCTCGGCGAGATCGTGGACGAGGTCATCGCCGCGAACCCGGGCGCGGTTGCGGACGTCCGGGCCGGCAAGGCCCAGGCGATCGGCTTCCTCGTCGGGGCGGTGATGAAAGAGACGCGCGGCCAGGCCAACGCCGCGGTCGTCCAGGCGGCGCTTCGGGAGCGCCTCGCGGCGGGAGGGTGACTGATGGGGAGCCTCAACGTCGTCCTCTGGATCGCCGGGGTCGCCCTCATCGGCCTCGGGTCCCTCCGGGCCCGGGAGCCGTGGCGGCGCTACCGGGCACTCAAGGAGCAGGACGCGAACGTCGCCCGCTACGAGGCCTGGCGGGGCGGGCTCCGCGATTCGGGGCCGACCGGCGCTTCGGTCGCCATGGACGTGCTCCGGCGACAGGCCCGCAACGGGGCCGTTATCGCCGGAATCGGCTTCGTCCTCGTCTTCGCCGGCTTCGCGCTCCCCTAGACTGACCGGGCGGTCACGGAGCCGCGGGCGGCCGAGCGGCCACCTCGAACGAGTCCCACCAGCGCGAGGTCCCGATGCGGGAACGAACGGACGGGCGTGGCTTCGCCACCCGGGCCATCCATGCCGGCGAGCGGCCCGACCCGACGACCCGGGCCCACAAGCCGCCGATCTACGCGACCTCGACGTTCTCGTTCGACACGGCCGCCGAGAAGGAGGACGCCGTCGACCGGGCGCTGGCCTGGGAGCCGGGGGCGTACTTCTACTCGCGGACGGGCAACCCGACGAACCGGGCGCTCGAGGAGAAGGTCGCCGCGCTCGAGGGCGCCGAGGACTCGATCGTCTCGTCGTCGGGCATGGCGGCCGTGTCGTCGACGCTGCTCACCCACCTCGAGGCCGGCGATCACGTCGTCGTCGGCGACGAGCTGTTCGTGATCACCGAGGTCCTCCTCGGCGACGACTTCCCGCGCCGAGGCATCGGGGTCACGCGCGTCGACATCACCGATCTCGCCGCTGTCGAGGCGGCGATCACGCCGCAGACGAAGGTCCTCTTCTTCGAGACCTCGACGAACCCGCGCCTGCGCGTCCCCGACATCGACGCCCTGGCCGAGCTCGGCCATGGCCACGGGCTGATCGTCATCGCCGACAACACCTTCCTCGGGCCGGCCCTCCTCCGCCCGATCGAGCACGGGTCGGACATGGTCGTCCACGCCGCGACGAAGTACCTCTCCGGGCATGGCGACGTCGTGTCGGGGGTCGTGTCCGGCCCCAAGGTCCTCCTCGACCCGATTCGGAAGCTGACTGACGCCCTCGGCCAGGCGGCCAGCCCGTTCGCCAGCTTCCTCGTCATGCGCGGCATCCGAACCCTGCCGCTCCGTTCGCGGGCCGCCTCCTACAACGCCGTCCAGCTCGCGACCTGGCTGGAGGCCCAGCCGGCCGTCGACTGGGTCCGCTACCCGGGCCTCGCCTCGCACCCCGACCACGACGTGGCGACCAGGCTCATCGAGGGCCCGGGCGGGGCGATGCTGACGTTCCAGCCCCGCGGCGGGATCACCGGCATGGCCGCCTTCACGGACCACCTCCGCCTCTGCGACATCGGGGTCAGCCTCGGCGACATCTGCACCCTTGTCTACCCGCGGCCGAAGCAGGGCGGGATGGTCCGAGTGTCCGTCGGATGCGAGGACGTCGACGACCTCCTCGAGGACTTCGCCCTCGGCCTCTCGTACGTCCGCTGAGACGACCCGGGCCGGGCGGGTCGGTCAGCTCCGGCCCAGTTCCGCGGCCGCGGCCATCGCCGCCCCGATCGTCAGGTCGACACGCCGGGTGACCTCGTCCTCGGGCGGTCGGAACCAGGCCTCGTCGCCGCTGGCCCGGACCCCCTCCGCCTGCGACGGATCGGCGATGACGTCGGAGACGGTCAGGATGGAGCCCGCCCGGACGGGCCGGCCCTTCGCCCGCTCCCGCATCGCGAGAAGGTAGAGCGCCGCCGTCTCCATCTCGGCCGACAGGTAGCCGCGCCGGCCCCAGCGGACGACGCCGTCGGGGTGCGGGTCGTAGAAGACGTCGGAGGTGACGACCGGACCCACGTGAACCGTCAGCCCGGCCGCCTCGGCGGCCCGCCGCAGGGCCAGGACGACCGCGAGGTCGGCGGTCGGGGCGGTCGGCTCACCGCCGCCGAGGACCACGCCGATCCCCGAGGCCGAGGCGGCGGCAAGGGCCACGACCACGTCGCCGATCTGCGTCCCGGAGAAGCCGCCGGTCGTCCCGACCCGGATGAACGTCGTGACGCCCAGCATGAGCAGCTCCTCGACGACGATCGAGGTCGTGGGCGTTCCCATCATCGTGGTCTGGACGCTGACCGGGACGCCGTCGACCCTCCCCGTGTAGCCGAGCAGGCCTCGGTGGGCCGAGACGAGCCGGCTCGCCTCGAGGCCGCCGTCAAAGCGGGCCGCGATTCGCGTCGCCCGGTTGGGATCGCCGGGCAGGAGGACCACCGGGGCGTAGTCGCCGGGCTCGGCGTGGAGGTGGATCTGGGGCATCGGGGTCTCCTTCAGGTCGTGCGAAGGCTGGTCGGAAGTGCGTCGGTGGCCGGCGTGAGATAGGCGTCGTCGGGGAGCGGTCGCACCCAGCCCGTGACCAGCGCGCCACCGGCCTTGCCACGCTCGATCGCCCGGTCGATGTCCCGGCTCCGGAACAGCTCGTCGAGGAACCAGGCGATGAAGGCGTCGCCGCAGCCGAGGGTCGTGCCGGCCACCTCGACCGGGGTCACCTCGTACCGCCGCTCGCTCGGCCCGGACCGTCCGTCGAAGACGCGGATGGCCCGCGAGCCCATCGTCACGACGAGCAGCCGGCGCAGTGCGAAGGCGACGTCGCGCATCCCCCGAACCTCGGACGCGTCGGCATCGCCGGGCCAACCGATGAAGCCGAGATCGACGCGACCCATCGTCGCCGCCAGGCGCTCGAGGTCGTAGTGCCGAAAGCCGAGGAAGTCGGCCGAGACCTCGAGGTGGGCAAGGACGCCCTCGCCGCCGAGGCGAGCGAGCTCGGCGACGGCTCCCTCCGTGAGGACGACGTGGAGGCGGCGGGCCGCCGCGAGGGCCGATCGCTCAGCGGGCGTGGCCC
>Ga0209002_10001462_pt1 | contig 19125 bp, 18 predicted proteins | sample Rifsed16ft2_FD_184010 | JGI IMG/M metagenome (GOLD analysis project Ga0209002, IMG submission 184010) | Soil microbial communities from Rifle, Colorado, USA - sediment 16ft 2 (version 2) | ecosystem: Environmental > Terrestrial > Deep subsurface > Rock core/Sediment | place: Rifle, Colorado... | reverse complement strand
CGTCGGTCGGCGCGAACCCGGCCAGCACGAGAAAACCGCGACCGATCTCCCCCACTGTCTTGCCGTCCACCCGCACCGCGGCGCGGGAGACACGCTGCAGAACGACCCTCACTCGACCGTGACGCTCTTCGCCAGGTTTCGCGGCTGATCGACGTCGCAGCCCTTGAGCACGGCGATGTGGTAGGCGAGCAGCTGGAGCGGAATCACCAACAGGATCGGGGTCAGATGCGGACTCGTGGACGGGATGGTGAGGCAGTGATCGGCGCGCGCAGGAAGCTCGGTGTCGCCCTCCGTTCCCACGGCGATCACGATCCCCGCCCGGGCCTTGACCTCCTGGATGCTCGCCAGGATCTTCGCGTGGGTCCGATCGCGCGGAGCCAGCACCACCACCGGCATCCGCGGATCGATCAGGGCGATGGGACCGTGCTTCATCTCCCCTGCCGGATAGCCTTCGGCGTGGATGTACGAGATCTCCTTGAGCTTCAGCGCGCCTTCCAGCGCAATGGGATAGTTCATGCCGCGCCCGAGGAAGAGGAAATCGGCATGCTGGGCAAAGCGGTGACTCAACTGCTCTACCAGCCCCTCGCGCGCGAGCGCCTCCTCCGCGAGGTGCGGGAGCCGCAGGAGCGGCACCAGCAGCTCCTGCACCCGGGCCGCGTCCAGCGTGCGTCGACGCCGACCGAGGTAGAGGGCGAAGAGATAGAGGGCGGTGAGCTGCGCCGTGAAGGCCTTGGTCGAGGCCACGCCGATCTCGGGTCCGGCGTGCGTGTAGAGGACCCCATCACTCTCCCGGGCGATCGAGCTGCCGACCACATTCACGATGGAGGCAACGCGGCAGCCGTGCCGTTTGGCCTCCCGGAGGGCCACGAGGGTATCCAGGGTCTCGCCCGACTGGCTGATAGCGAGGATGCCCGTGTGGGGTTCGAGGATGAGATCGCGGTACCGGAACTCGGAGCTGTAGTCCACCTCCACCGGAATCCGGCACAGCTCCTCCAAGAGAAACTTTCCCACGAGCGCGGCATGCCAGGAGGTCCCACAGGCCACCAGCACCATGCGTTGCATTCGCGGGAACAGCTCTTCCAGCGGCTCCATCCCGTCGAGATGAATGTCACCGGCGTCCAACGAGTATCGTCCCAGGATCGTATCGCGAATGGCCCGGGGCTGTTCGTAGATCTCCTTGAGCATAAAATGCTTGTAGCCCCCCTTCTCCACCAGGATGGGGCTCCAGGGGATCTGTTCGACCGGGCGATGGACCGGCTCGCCGTCAAGAGTGGTGACCGTGACCCCCTCCCGGCCGATGACTGCGATCTCATGATCCTCCAGGATCAGGACGTTGCGCGTGTGGGCGATGAGCGCCGGGATGTCGGAGGCCACCAGGAATTCCCCTTCGCCCAGGCCGACGACCAGGGGGCTCGAGCAGCGGGCCGCCACGACGCGATCGGGATCCCCCCGCCACATCACCGCGACGGCGTACGCCCCCGCCACCTCCCGGAGGGCGCGCCGCACCGCCTCTTCCAGATCACCCGCGAGATGCTTCTCGATGAGGTGCACGATCACTTCGGTATCGGTGTCCGAGGTGAACCGGTGCCCCTCGGCGGTGAGTTTCTCCTTCAGGGGGAGGTAATTCTCGATGATGCCGTTATGGACCAGCACGATCTCGCCGGCGCAGTCCACGTGCGGATGTGCATTGGCCTCGGAGGGACGGCCGTGCGTGGCCCAGCGCGTATGACCGATCCCGATATGCCCCCCGAGATCCTTCCCCCACAGGGCATTCTCCAGCTCCTTGATCTTCCCGACGCTCCGGTAAATCTGGAGCGCCCCGTCCTGGAGAAAGGCCACACCGGCCGAGTCGTAGCCCCGGTACTCCAGGCGCTTCAGGCCGTCCAGGAGGACGGGCACCACCCTCTTGGGACCGACGTAGCCGATGATCCCGCACATGTCACTCAGTCCTCATCACTCTCCGGGGGCGCCATCGCCTGGCGCTTCTTCCGGGTTGCCCCCGCCCGCCCCTCCTTGTTGACCTGGCTGGCCCGGCCGAAGGCTACCGCATCCGGGGGAACCGCTTCCGTGATCGTCGAGCCGGCCGCGACGATCGCCCCGCGGCCGACGGTCACCGGCGCGACCAGGTTCGTATTGCTCCCCACGAAGACCTCGTCCTCGATAATCGTCTCGTGCTTGGCGAACCCGTCGTAATTGCAGGTGATGGTCCCCGCCCCGATATTGACCCGCTCCCCGAGGGTGGCGTCGCCGATATACGCCAGGTGGGGAACCTTGGATCCTGCCCCGATCACCGCCTTCTTGACCTCGCAGAAATTTCCCACCTTGGCCTTGGGCCGGAGCCGACTCTGCGGCCGCAGATGCGCATACGGGCCCACGACACACCCCTCGGCCACCTCGCTCTCGCGGATCACCGAGCCGTCGAGGATCGTGACGTTGTCGGCCAGGCGGGCGTCCTGGATCCGACAGTGCCCGTAGATGACGCACCCCTTGCCGATCGTGGTCGCCCCCTGGAGGATCACGCCCGGATAGATGATCGTGTCGGGGCCGACCTCAACGGTGCCATCAATGTAGGTGGCGGCCGGGTCGAGGAGTGTGACACCGGCATTCATGAGCCGCTGGGTGACCCGCTGCCGGAGGACGCCGGACGCGGCGGCGAGCTCCGCCCGGGCGTTGATCCCCAACACCTCCACCGGATCGGTCGCCCGAAAGGTCTGTACCCGGCGGCGGCGGAGCAAGGTTTCCACCACCTTGGGCAGGAAGAACTCCCCTTTGACCCGGGAGGCCTTTACCTGCTTCAGCGCCGGGAAGAGGGCCGGGCCGGCAAAGCAGTAACAGCCCGCATTGATCTCGGACACGGCCCGCTCCTTCGCCGTTGCCTCAACCTCTTCGACGATCCGCATGAGTCTCCCCCGGCGGTCCCGCAGGATGCGTCCGTACCCGGTGGGATTGTCCACCCGCGCGGTGAGGATCGTCGCCACCGCGCGCGCCGCATGGTGTGCTTCGAGGAGTCCCCCCACGGTCTCGGCCTGCAGGAGGGGGGTATCGCCCGCCAGGACCAGAACGGTCCCCCCGAAGCCCGCGAGGGCCGTCTCGGTCTGCAGAACCGCATGGGCTGTCCCGCGCGGCCCCGCCTGGTGCACGAACTCGACCGACCGCCCCGCCAGAACATCCTTGACCGCATTCGCCTGGGGTCCGACGACCACGAGGATGCGCTTCACCCCCAGGCCGAGACAGAGCTCTACCGGGTACGAGATCATGGGCCGGCCGAGCAGCGGGTGGAGAACCTTGGTGAGCCTGGACCGCATCCGGGTCCCTTCCCCGGCAGCCAGAATGATGGCGCACACCTCGTGCATGTGTTGCTTGCGAGCCACGTCGAGCCTCGCTCCGAATGCCGGCCCCGGTGGGACGAGCCTATTTATCCTATCACAGCGCCTGAGCGGGCCCAAGGAAAAGCAGGGCCGGAGCGCCCGCCTTACGCGGACCCCGGCAGATAGCCGAAGCGACGAAGCGCCTCCTCATCCTTTCGCCACGCTCTCCGCACCTTGACCCACAGGCCCAGGTAGACGCGGGTCCCGAGGATTATCTCGATCTCCTCGCGGGCCTGCTGTCCGATCCGCTTGAGCATCTGGCCGCCCCCGCCGATCAGGATTCCCTTCTGAGAATCTTTCTCCACGTAGACGGTGGCCTGGATGTCCACCATCTCTCCCGTGTCCCGCTCCTCCATCTCGTCCACCTGGACCGCGACGGCGTAGGGGACCTCCTGGCGGACGAGCTGGAAGACCTTCTCGCGGATGATCTCGGCGACCAAGAGATGCGGGGGCTGATCCGTCCGTTGCCCTGGCGGAAAGAAAGGCGGGGCCTCGGGAAGATGGCGCAGCAGGATCGCCTCCAGCCGATCCAGGTTCACCCCCTCGATGGCGGAGATGGGGACCACCTCGGCGGTCGGCACCAGCTTTTGACACTCCGCGATGACGGGCAGGAGCTGCTCCCGCGGCCTGACCAGATCCACCTTGTTCAGCGCGATCACGATCGGGCTCTCGAGGCCCGCGAGATGCCCCTGGACGAGCCGATCCTCGTCCGACACGGGGGCGGAGGCATCGATCATCCAGAGGATGCCATCCACGTCCTTCAGCGCCATGAGGGCCACCCTGACCAACGCGCGATTGAAGAGGCTGCCGGGGCGATGGATGCCAGGAGTATCCAGAAAGACCATCTGGTACGTTGGCGTCGTCCGGACGCCCGAGATCCGGTGGCGCGTGGTTTGGGGCCGCGGAGAAACCGCTGCCACCTTCTGACCCACGAGGCGGTTGACCAGCGTCGACTTGCCCACGTTGGGCCGCCCGACGACCGCGATGAATCCGGCTTTATGGTTTCCGGGACATTCGGTCATGCTGCCCCCCCGCCAAACATACCAAGGCGCACCCTCGCCGACAACCCCTCAGTCGCTTGCCTCACCCGCGACGCCGGTGAGCATCCCGCCCATCGCTGACGGGCCCAGGGCGGATCGCCCAAAACGGATCCGGAGCCCTCCGACAGGAGACGGGTGATCCCGCGTGATCGACGTGGGACGAGGTGGGAGCGATTCGTCCGGTAGTGGGGAACGGTCCCGGCGGCAGCCGCGGTGGGGAGGGATGGAGTGGACGAGGACTCAGCGAGTCGCCTCTGGGATGGGCCGGAGGGACCCGAGGAATTCCAGTCCCGTTCGATAGATCAGCTCTCGCTCTCCGGTGGGTCCGACCTCATACCGGTGGACCACCGATCGGACCACCTTACATTTCAGGCTCGCTTTCAGCTCTGGCACCAGCACGGTCAGCAACGAGAGGCCCCCCGGTCGAATGACCTCCGCGTGTTCGACCAGCGCCCCCCCGGCACTGACATTGATCAGAGAGCCGTCGTGCTGGGGGGCGAAGTGTGCCGCGACGCGTCCCCGGAGCACCCACCGGGGATGGCGGCGCCTCTCGGTCTTCCCCCGACCCACCACGGCCTCAACTCTCATTCGTCGCCTTCCGGGAACCGGGACCCGTTGATGGAGGCGAACAGGCCCCTCGGGCCAAGACGCTCACAAGGGCCTCGGGCGCCCGTGCGTGCTGCGGGATCACCCCTACTCGACCTTCACCAGAGACTTGACGTCCACCCCCCTCATCTCCCACCCGGCATCCCCCTTGACATAGGTGACCTCGGCCTCTGCCCGATACACCGTGGAGAGGGTCGGATGGCGCAAGATCAGGCTGACCAGGTAAAGGCGCTGCCGCGCGGTGTCGTGTCTATTCCTCACGGCCAGCTGTCTGATCTGTTCCGTGGACTCGACCTTCCAGCTCTTTTCCCCCCGTCCCAGCCTGTGGCCAACGAGATCAGCCTTGATCATCTCGGCCTCAGACCCTTGCGCGACCGACCCGGCGATCAGCGCGACAAACAGCATGGCGATCACCGACTCCATCAGCCGTTCCATTCCCGCTCCTCGCAGTCTCGCGCGTGCCCGCAGGGGCATAGCGGGATAAGGCACTCTGCGTGCCAAACCCGGTCCGCGTCCCCGCCCAGACGAGGAAACGCCTCGATTGTCGTGGTCTTCATCGCACGGGGAGGGCCGCACAGCGATGGAAGGCTTGCCGCGATGCCCGGGGAGAAATGTAAGATTTACACGGGGGGATGTAAGGATTACACGGAACCGCGGGAACCGGATGCACGCCGTGCTGCGGCGGCCTCATCTGATGCTGCGCGAGAGCTCCTCCACGAGGGCATGTGCCTTTTCGGCGAGGTTGAACGCCCTGGAGAAATCCTTCACCGCAACCGCTTCTCTCGCCTTGGCGAGGAAGCTCCGAATGGTCAGGAGAATCTCCCGCTGGTCGGGCGCCACCTTCCGCTCGTCGATCCGGCGATACCTCCGCTCGACGCCCTCGATCTTGGCGTCGGCCTCCCGCTGGAACCGCCACTCTTCCTCCTGGCTCAGGTCGGACGAGAGGACAGGGGGTGAGGGCGGGGGCGGCTCCGGCTTCACTGGAGGCGGCTTCTGCGGAGGCGGCTTCTGCGGAGCGGCCGGGCGGGAAGCCACCGGAGCCTTCGGTGCGGCACAGCCGGCCGTGATGACCGCCACGAGCACCAGCATCACAAGCGGTCTCATCGCTGCCGCGCCCCTGGATTATTTCTCTTGAAGCGTCCGGGCACCGCGGGCCTCCGGATCACGAGCGGGCGCGGCTCACCGGAAGGCGGACGGTCATCGATGTCCCGCGGCCGACCTGGGAGGCAACTTCGATGGAGCCGTCATGCATCTGGACGACGCGGTAGGCCAGGGAGAGCCCGATGCCGCTGCCGTGAGGTTTCGTCGTGTAATACAACTGATAGATCTTGCCCAGATCCTCTGGCGGGATGCCGACCCCGGTGTCGGTGATGCTCACCTGGACGAACTCCCATTCTTCGAGGGAGGTGGAGATCGCCACGACCCCGCCGGCCGGCATGGCCTGACACGCGTTGAGCATGACGTTCAGAAAGGCCTGCCGGAGGAGCTCCTCGTCGGCCGCGATGAGGGGGAGGGTGGGGTCCAGCTGAAAGGCGAAGCGGATCCCCTCTTTCTGCCACTCGGTCTCGAGGAGGGCGGTCACCTCCCTCAGGAGCCAGTTGAGATCCAGCAGCCGCAGGCTCAGCTCCTCGGGGCGGATGAAACGCAGGAACCCCTGCACCACGCGATCGAGCCGACGGATCTCGCTGCCGATGACGTCGAGGCTCTGCTGCACCTCCTCCCCAGGGACGTCCAGCTTCTCCTTCAGCAGCTCGAGGTGGATCATCATGGCGTTGAGCGGGTTCTTGACTTCGTGGGCCACCCCGGACGTGAGGCGGCCCAGCGCCGTCAATTTGGCGGAGTAGGTGATCAGGGACTGGAGCGTCTTGATCGATTCGAGGTCCTTGACGACCACCATGGCCCCCATCGCCCGTTGCGCATCCGTCACGAAGAATAGGCAGACGAGGAATTCTTTGTTCCCGTCGTCCCGCGGGATGGTGACGGCGGCATTGCGAAAGCCGGCCTTCTGCTCGAAGGCGCGGTGGAACAGCGGGCGCAGGGGATGAAACGGCCGCAGCGCCTCATCCCAGGGCCACCCGACCACCTCCTCCAGGGAGCGTCCCACCACCACCTCGGCGGCCTTGTTGAAGAAGAGGATACGTCGGTCCTGCGTGAAGAGAAGGATGCCGTCCTCGAGGTGATCGACGACGTGATGCAGTTGTGCCTTCTCGCTCAACATCTTCAGGCGATCGGGGTGCAGCTGCTGCCCTAACAGCTGGAGCTGGGAGGTCAGTTCCCCGATGTCGTCCCGATCGCCGAGAGGGCGACCGCTCCCGGCCGCGTGCCGCTCGATCGGGTCCACCTCCGGCACCCGCCGGCGTCGCGCCCCGAGGACCAGCGTGCCGACGCCCATGGCCACGAGCCAGGTCACAGGGAAGGCGAGACCGGCGACGGCCAGGCTCTTCCGCAGCGAGGTGTCAACCTCCCGTCGCAACAGGCTCCCGGCGATGCCGAGACGGATGCTACCGAATGGCTCGTGGTCGAGGCTCAGGGGGAGGGTGGCTTCGTAGATCGTCCCCGCCGCATACAGGGCCAGTAGCCGGCGAACGGGGTCAAGGGAGAGGAGATATTCGACGTGCGGCCGCTCGGGGGCACGCAAACCCTCCTTCTCTTGCTCACTGTGGAAGATGATCGTGCCGCTCCGATCGGCGATCCCCGCGTAGATCAGGTGGGGCGAGTAGCCGACGCTGGCGTCCAGGAGACTTCTCAGCTCGCGATCGGCCTGCAAGATGGCCGCCGGGTCCCTGCCGCGACCGCGGGAAAGCGCCTGACTGGACTGCGCATAGAGCTGATTCGCGATCAGCTCCGCCTGCCGGGACGCCCCCTGGATGACGGCACTGGTCAACCGGGAGATGTGCATGAAGGTCGCGACAGCCACCACGACCACGGCCAGCAAGGTCAGCGCCAGAATCTCTCGCCCTCTGATGCCGGTCTCCATCCTACACCCCGTACCGATGCAGCTTGTTATGGAGGGTCTTGAGGCTGATCCCGAGGATCTCGGCCGCCCGGGTCTTATTGTTGTTCACGCTGGCTAACGTTTTCCGGATGAGGGTCTTCTCCGCCTCTTCGAGCGTGACACCGATGGGAGCGGCGCTGGACTCGGAGCCCTCCTCCCGTGCCTTGCTCACGAGGCCGGGCGGGAGGTGCTTCGCGGTGATCACATCGGTCTTGCAGGCGATGACCGCCCGCTCGAGTGTATTCCGCAATTCGCGCACGTTACCCGGCCAGGGGCACCGCACCAGGCTGCGAAGCGCCGCATCATCGACCGCCTTGATCCGTTTCTCGTACTTGGTGTTCAGCTCCTCGATGATGGCCTGGATCAGCAGGGGGATATCGTCCCGCCGCTCGCGCAGCGGCGGCAGGGAGATGGAAAAAACGTTCAGGCGGTAGTAGAGGTCTTCCCGCAGGGCGCCATCCGCGATCGCCTTCAGGGGATCCTTGTTGGTGGCGGCCAGGATCCGCGTATCGACCTTGATCTCGGTCTTCCCCCCCAGGCGTCGCACCGCGCCGTCCTCGAGGATCCGGAGGAACTTCGCCTGCGTCGCCGGATTCATCTCGGCGATCTCGTCGAGGAAGATCGTCCCCCCGTTGGCCAGCTCGAAACAGCCGATGCGCCGTTCCATCGCGCCGGTAAAGGCCCCGCGTTCGTGACCGAAGATCTCGCTTTCCAGCAGCGTCTCGGGAATGGCCGAGCAGTTGACGGCGACGAAGGCCTGCTGGCCCCGAGGCGACAACTCGTGGAGGATGCGGGCCACCAGCTCCTTGCCCGTTCCGCTCTCTCCCGAGACCAGGACGGGAGCCGCGGTCGGGGCCGCAAGGTCGATGAGCCGGTACACGTCCTGCATCGGCCGGCTCTTGCCCACCAGCCGTCCGAATCCCCAGACCTCCTTCAGCCGACGCCTGAGCAGCGTCACCTCCCGGAGGGCCTCCCCCTTCTCCAGCGCCCGCTGGATCAGCACCTTGAGCCGGGCGACGTCCACCGGTTTCGTGAGATAGTCGTATGCGCCGTGCTTCATGGCGGAGACTGCCGTCTCGATGGTGCCGTGCCCCGTCAGCATGATGACCGTCGCGAAGGGGAGCTCCTCCTGGAGGGCCTTGAGGAGACCGAGCCCGTCAAGCCCGGGCATGACCAGATCGGCGATGATGACGGCGGGCAGAAAGGTGATGGCCTTTTGGAGAGCCTCCTCCCCGTTCGAGGCTTCCTCCACCTCGTAGCCCCAGGTGGAGAGGAGGGCCCGGAGCCCCTTTCGGGAGGGTCCTTCATCATCGGCGACCAGGATCCGATGCTTCATCCTCCCACCTCACCTGCAGTGAGAGCCTCCCCCTGGCACCCCGACCCGCTCCCGTTCACATCCATCCCGGCCAATCAAAGGGGGTACGAGTATCCCCCACCCGCCCACAGCTGTCAAGCATCGGTGGGCCTGCGGCGGCGGTCTTCCCAGGGTCGGATAGGGGCCGGCACCCTCGGCGGCCCCGTCAGGTAGATAAACGACGGCCTGCCCTCAGGATCGCGCCTGGGCCGTGAGCGAAAGGAGCCGGGCCTGTCTCGCCCACATACGGCGGCGCGCCGCGGGGGTCGTGTCGTCGTATCCGACGAGATGCAGAATGCCGTGGATCAGGAGGAGCGCGAGTTCCCGGTCGAGGGAATGGCCGTGCGCCTTGGCCTGTCGGGCTGCGGTCTGCACGGAGATGACGACGTCGCCGAGCAGATGCGGCTGGGGTGCGGGGACACCCCCCTGCTGAGGAAACGCAAGCACGTCCGTGGGACGATCGTGATTCAGGTAGGTCCGATGGAGCCGCCGGATGGCCCGATCACCGACGAGGAGGACCGAGACCTCATGTCTCGGTCTGCCCAAGGCGCGCAATGTTCTCTCCCCCACCCTTCTTAGCCGCGACAGCGCGATCCGCCTCCTCCTTGGCCGGGATCGGACCTGTATCGTCATTGTCCTTCTTCTCTTTCTCTCCCTCGCGCCGCTTGACCTCCTCGAAGCGGTAGCCGGGGTAGTCCACCCGGTGGTGGTGGCTGGCGGTCAGCACGCGCACGAAGGCCTTGGCGATCTGATGGAGATCCTTCAGGGTGAGATCGCATTCCGACAGCTGTCCCTCGGTGAAGATGCTGTTCACGATCCGCTGGACGAGCCCCTGGATCCGGGCCGGGGTGGGGTCCGTCAGCGTCCGCGCCGACGCATCGACCGCATCGGCGAGCATCAGGATCGCCGCCTCTCGGGTCTGGGGCTTGGGACCCGGGTACCGGTAGTCCTCTTCCTTGACCTCGCCCAAGTCCGGATCGTGGGATTCCCTGGCCTTCTCATAGAAGTAGGTCACCAGCCGGGTCCCGTGGTGCTGCGGGATGAGGTCCACGATGGCAGGGGGAAGATTGTGCTCCAGCGCCATCTCGATCCCGTCCTTCACGTGGGAAATGACGATGAGGCTGCTCAGGCTCGGGGAGAGCTTATCGTGGCGGTTCATGGCGTCCATCTGGTTCTCGATGAAGTAGGCCGGCTTCTTGACCTTGCCGATGTCGTGATAGTACGCCCCGACCCGACACAGGAGGGCATTCGCGCCGATGGCCTCGGCGGCCGCCTCGGCCAGCTCCCCCATCGTGAGGCTGTGGTGATGCGTCCCCGGAGCCGTCTTCATGAGCTGCCGGAGCAGGGGCTGGTTCAGGCTGGAGAGCTCGAGGAGCTTGAGATCCGTCGCGGTGCCGAAGAGATACTCCAGGACGGGGAGCAGCGTCGAACCGAAGAGGGCGACCAGCACGCCGTTAATGAAGCAGGCCGCCACATCGTACGGCAGGGCCGATGCGGACCAGCCGTAGATCGGCCGCATCACCAGCACCGCGAAGACGTTGGCGACGGCGACCCAGAATCCCGCCTTGAAGAACGTCGCGCGGTCATGGATCCGCCGGATGCAGAACGCACCGACGATGGCCCCCACGAGCTCGAAGAGGAGGAAGGTCACCTCATCCGTGACGAGGAGGGACGTCAGCAGGCTGAGCGCGACGGCCCCACCGAAGGCGACGCGGGCGTTGAAGAGGACGGTGAGGAGCACGGGCCCGAGGGCCACGGGGATCGTATAGTAGAAGGAATGCAGCGGAATGAACGGAAAGCTCTGACTCAAGGACAGGAGGATGATGAGGAGGAACCGGTTCAGGAGCAGGCCGAGGAGGATCACCGTCCCCACCAGGTAAAGCTTCTTGGCAAAGACGGCGGGCCGGATCTCGAGGGACTGGGTGTACACGGTGTACACGAAGACGGTCCCCAGCACGAAGAGGACCAGGAGCAGGATGGCCACGACGGAGCCGGCGCCGAGCGGAAGCGGCCGGTACGAGGCGATGACCAACGCGCTGACCAGCACCAGGAGGAGCGCCATGAGGACGGGGATGAGCGGTCGCTCCTCCGCGGCGCGCACGAGGTGGCCCATCGGAAAGAGGCGGGTGCGGACCGCAGGCGGGGCCGCCGCCTTGTTCCCCGCCTTGGTGTCGTCTGCTTTGACCAGCACGGCCAGCAGGCGGCGTAGAATCCTCATCGTTCCCTCAATGCCACCGAGCGCCGTGGAGGATCACCGGGGACCGGATGCAGAAACGGACGGTGGGGCCGACCCAATGCCTCAGCGCCTGTCGCCCGCCTCGGGGTTTTCCTCGGACCGCGTGGGGTCACCGGAGGAGGCGGGCACGCCCTGGCGCTCTCCATAGGCCCGAATGATCTCCTGGACCAGCTCGTGGCGCACCACGTCTTCCTGGCCCAGGTACACGAACTCGATCCCCTTGATGTCCCTCAAGACGGACCGGACCTCGATGAGGCCCGACAACCGTCCGGGGGGGAGGTCCACCTGCGTGATGTCGCCGGTAATCACCACCTTCGAATTAAAGCCGAGGCGGGTGAGGAACATCTTCATCTGCTCCGAGGTGGTGTTCTGCGCCTCGTCGAGGATGATGAACGCATCATTCAGGGTCCGCCCCCGCATGAAGGCCAGCGGCGCAATCTCGATCACCCCCATCTCGATCAGGCGGTTCGCCCGCTCCGTCTCGAGCATGTCGTACAGCGCATCGTAGAGGGGGCGAAGGTACGGGTGGATCTTCTCGTAGAGCGTGCCGGGGAGAAACCCCAGGCGCTCCCCCGCTTCCACGGCCGGCCGGGTCAGGATGATCCGGCTCGCCTCGCGCTTGAGATGCGCCGAGACCGCCATGGCCATCGCCAGGTACGTCTTGCCGGTCCCCGCCGGGCCGATGCCGAAGACAATGTCGTGGGTCCGAATGGCATCAATATACCGCTGCTGCCCCAGGCTCTTGGGACGGACCGGCCGCTTCTTGGACGAGACCTCGATCACCTCTTCCTGGATCTTCCGGAAGGCCTCGCCTTCCTCCCGGGCGATGTGCCGGAGGGCCAGCTTGACGTCTCGATTCCCGATGGTCCGGCCGCTCTCCAGCAGATGGGTAAGCCCGCCGATCACCTTCTCGGCGATGCCGACCTGCTCCTCGGGTCCGCTGATGGTGAGCATGCCGTCCCGGGCCACCAACCGGACCTGCAACGCCTCCTCCACCATGCGGATATGCTCATCGTTCCGACCGAAGAGAGCCTGGAGTCCTATCCCAGACGGCAACGAAACCTGCCTTCGCACGCCTGCACGCTCAGCGTTCATCGGCTGCCAGAGGCTTCCCTCCCGAGAGAAATCGGGGGACGGCCCCCGCCGTCCCCGCACTCCTGTAACATGCTACGCGGCCCTTCCGCCCACTGTCAACTGAAAAAGCATTCGAAAGTAACAGGAAATTCAAGTACTTAGCTGAAATCGATCTTCAAGCCAAGCTCCTTGAGCTGCTCCATATCGACCGCCGCCGGCGCCCCCGTCATGAGACACTGGGCCCGCTGCGTCTTGGGAAAGGCGATCACCTCGCGGATGGATTCGGCCCCGGTGAGGAGCATGACGATGCGGTCGAAGCCAAACGCGATGCCCCCGTGGGGCGGCGTGCCGAACTCCAGGGCCTCCAAGAGGAACCCGAACCGCTCCCGCGCTTGCTCCCGGCTGAAGCCCAAGGTTTCGAATACACGCTGCTGGATCTCGCGGTCGTGGTTCCGGATGCTCCCCCCGCCGATCTCCTGGCCGTTGATGACGAGATCGTACGCCTTGGCCCGCATCTTCTCGGGTGCCCGCCCGAAGTGCGCGACGTCCTCGTCCAGGGGGGCCGTGAAGGGGTGGTGCACCGCCACGTACCGCTTCTCCTCTTCGCTGTACTCCACGAGGGGAAACTCCGTCACCCACACGGGGCGGATGAGGCCCTCCGGCACGAGGCCCAGCGTGTGCCCCAATCGCCCCCGCAGACGCCCGAGGGTCTCCGCCACGACCGTCGGCCTGTCGCCGATCGCGAGCACGAGGTCCCCCGGGACCAGCGCGAAACGCCTGACGAGCCCCTCGAGGGCCTCGGAGCCGAGGAATTTGGCCACGGGGGATTCCAGGGCCGCCTGCGTCATCCGGAACGGGGTGAGGCCCTTAGCGCCGAATCCCTTGACGAACTCGGTCAGGTCGTCGATCGCCTTGCGGGAGAACGCCTCGGCTTTGCCCGCCACCTTGATCCCCTTGATCTGTCCCCCTGTGGCGAGGGCCTCGGCAAAAGGGCGAAAGGCGGTGCCCCGGAAGAGATCGCCCACCTCCACCAGGAACATCTCGAACCGGAGATCCGGCTTGTCGAGACCGTACCTGGCGACCGCGTCCTGGTAGTTGAGGCGGGGGAACGGCCGATCCAGCTCCACCCCTTTCACCTCGCGGAAGATGGTCGCGACGAGGTCCTCCGCCATCCCGAGCACGTCCTCCCGGTCCACGAACGACATCTCGACGTCGATCTGGGTGAACTCCGGCTGCCGGTCGACCCGCAGATCCTCGTCGCGGAAGCACTTCACGATCTGGAAATAGCGGTCGAACCCGGCCACCATCAGGAGCTGTTTGAAGAGCTGCGGGGACTGGGGGAGGGCGAAGAAGTGGCCGGGGTAGAGGCGCGACGGCACCAGGTAGTCACGTGCCCCCTCGGGCGTGCTCCGGGTGAGCACCGGCGTCTCGACCTCGACGAAGCCCCGCCGGTCGAAGAAGGCCCGGACCACCTGATACGTCCGATGGCGGGTCCGGAGGTTTCGCTGAAGCGACGGGCGCCGCAGGTCGAGATAGCGATACGTCAGGCGGAGCTCCTCGCTGACCGGGTGCTCCTCGTCCAGGGGAAACACCGGTGTCTTGGCCTCGTTGAGGATCGCGGTTTCGACGGCCGGCACCTCCACCTCGCCGGTCGGCAGATCCGGATTCTCGGTCCCGGGGGGACGGCGGCGGACCTGCCCGGTCACGGCGATGACGTACTCCGAACGCATCTTCTTGGCCGCCTCGTAGGCGCCGGCGCCATGCTCCGAGCCGAAGACGACCTGCACAATCCCCTCGCGGTCGCGGAGATCGACGAAGATGAGGCCCCCGTGGTCCCGCCGCCGGTGCACCCATCCCATGAGGGTGACGGACTGCCCGACCCGCTCCGCCGTGACCTCTCCACAATAACAGCTTCGCTTCACCTGCGTCCGCTCCCGACGTTCACCGATCCGCTATCGACGTGGCTCTCCGGGTTCGACCCTCGTCAGATGGTCCACCACTTCGCTCAACGGAATGGATACCTGGCCTTCTGCTTCCAGATCCTTCAGGGTCGCCTCTCCCTTCTTCAGCTCGTCCTCCCCCAGGATGAGGCAATACCGAAACCGCTCCTTGTCGGCCTGGCGAAGCTGGGATCGCAGGCTCCGGTTCCCTGTCCCCGTCAGGTCCAACCCCGTCCGGACACCGGCCCGCCTGAGCCGCTGCGCGAGGATGAACCCGTGCCGGTCGGGCTCGGGGCCCAGCGTGGCCACGAAGACCCCCTCGAGAGGCCGGTCCCTGGACGCCTGGTCCTTACCTTTTGCCGCCAACGAGGCCACGACCCGCTCGAGGCCTATGGCAAACCCGATCCCAGGCACAGCAGTGCCGGTGATTTCCTGCGCGAGGCCGTCGTAGCGCCCCCCGCCGGCAACCGCGTTCTGCGCCCCGAGCGCGGGATTGACGAGCTCGAAGGTTGTCCGGGTGTAATAGTCGAGCCCTCTCACGAGGCGCGGATCCAACTCGTACGTGACCTCCAGGGCGTCCAGGAGCTCCCGCAGGCGTTGGAAGTGATCGGCGCACGGACGGCACAAAGACTCCACGCTCTTTGGCGCATTGGCCGTCACCGCTCGGCATCCGGGCGTCTTGCAGTCCAGCACCCGGAGCGGATTCCGATCCAGGCGTCCCTGGCAGTCGGCACAGAGCTTGGCCTTCCGGGAACGCAAGAATGCTGTCAACCGTTCAACATAGGACGGCCGGCACACAGGATCGCCTATGCTGTTCAAGCGAAGCTCCAGTTCGGGGAGGCCCCATTTCGTGAAGAGGTGCAGGAGCAACGCCAACATTTCGGCGTCGACCGTCGGGCCTTCGACCCCCATCGCCTCGACCCCGATCTGGTGGAACTGGCGAAATCGACCCGCCTGGGGTCGTTCATGACGGAACATGGAACCGATGTAGTAGACCTTGAGGGGCCTCCCCTCTGACAGCAGGCTATGCTCGTGCGCGGCCCGGACCACGGCCGCCGTGGCTTCCGGCCGAAGGGTCAAACTCTCGCCGCCCTTATCGGTGAAGGTGTACATCTCTTTCTGGACGATGTCGGTCCCCTCCCCGATGCCCCGGACGAAGAGCTCGGTCCGCTCAAAGACGGGCGTCCGGATCTCCTCGTAGCCGAAGCTTTCCAGGATCCGCCGGGCCTCGGTCTCGACGCGCTGCCAGCGACCGACCTCGGCGGGCAGAATGTCGGGAGCCCCCCGGACCCCCTTGATCGTGGGCGGGACCTTGCTCATTCACTCACCTCGGCTCGGCGGCGCGCGCCCCCATTGTACAGCACGAGACGGGCAATGAACCGTACCACTCCGGTGACGAGAGCAACGGGAAGGATTTAGTAGATGGGATTGCGGTCAAAGCGATGGATGGCCTCAATGAACCGGACCGTCCCCGACCTGAAGCGCAGGACGAGCGAGTGGGTCTTTGCCCCGCCGCCGAAAAACCGGACCCCTTTCAGGAAGTCGCCGTCGGTGACCCCGGTGGCGGTGAATGTGACCTCGTTCCCCCGGGCAAGGTCCGTGATGGTGAGGACGCGGTCGATCTCCTTGAGGCCGGTCCGGCGGATCCGCTCGACGTCCTCTTCGCTCGACGGCTTGAATTGCGCCTGCATGTCCCCACCCAGGCATCTGAGGGCCGCCGCCGCCAACACCCCTTCCGGCGCCCGTCCGATCCCCATGAGGACATCGACCCCGGAGTCCTCCAGGGCGGTCGCAATCGCCGCGGAGAGGTCACCGTCCTGAATCAGCTTGATGCGTGCCCCCGCGTCCCGGACCGCGCGGATCAGATCGGCATGACGGGGCCGGTCGAGGATGACGACGGTGAGATCTTCGACATAGCACTTCATCGTCTCGGCGATGGATTGCAGGTTCGCCTCCGGCCCCGCGCTGATGTCGATGGCCCCGAGCGCCTTGGGCCCGACCGCGATCTTGTCCATGTACACGTCCGGCGCCGGAAAGAGACAGCCCCGCTCGGCGAGGGCGACCGCGGAGAGCGCGTTCGCCCGCCCTTCGGCGACGACGTCCGGTCCTTCGAGGGGCTCGGTCGCCACGTCCAGCTCGGGTCCCTTGCCGGAGCCGACCTGCTCGCCGACGTACAACGTCGGGGTCTCGCCCCGTTCCCCGCGGCCGATCACCACGGTCCCGAGGAAGTCCACCACGTCAAAGGCCCGGCGCATGGAATCGAGCGCGGTCTGCTCCGCCAGCACCTCGTTCCCCCGCCCCATCCACCGGGCGGAGGAGAGGGCGGCGGCTTCCGTCACCCGCGCGACTTCCAGGGCCAGATTCCGCTCCACCGAGATCCTCCGAGCGTCGCAAGACCCTTGATCTCTCAGCTACTTACAACGCCCGCACAGTATAGAAGAGGCCTAGAGAGAAGTCAAGCGGGCACCGCCGCCGGAAAGCCTCTCCGCCTCCTCTCCCTTCGCACCCCACGGCCCAGTTCACCGGCCCGTGCGGCGGCGTTTTGCGCCGCGCGCGAGAACCGCAAATCGCACGTCCGACGCGTTCCTCCCATACTTTCGCAATTGCAAAAACGTGAGGAGAATGGCACGGGACAAGACTCGACCCCATACCTTTCTTTGCCTTCAGGGCGATCAAAGCAACGCAGGTGGGAGGACCGTGAGGAGACCGGGGACCGGGATAAGGCGGCGATTGACGGGGTCCGGGGCGAGTCCGAGCCCTTCGAGGGCGTAGGCGCCGAGTAACGGGAGCGTGCCCTCGTCCCCGAAGACGACCAGAGTGGTCCGAGTTTGCCCATTGAGCCGAATGCGCGTCTCGGCCATTTCTCGCTCGATCCGGCGACCGTCGGCAAGAATGAACGGGAAGCGAAAGCTGGGCGCCGCCCCGAGGCGCTCAAGCACCGATCGAGGAATCCACATGTACGTCGCACCGGTATCGACGAGAGCCTCCAGCGATTCGAATCGCTCTCCCCGAGGGTCTCCGATCTCGATTGTCACGCGAAACGCGCCCCTCGCAATTTCGCTATGGACTCCCGAGGGCCACATCTTCCAAGATCACCTGCTTGAAGACGGACGGATCGCCCAGGCGTTTCATCGCATCCAGAATCTCGATGCCGGCCAGGTGGCCATCGGCATCGTAGTCTGCGGCAATGCCTTCCGCCAAGTGCTTCGTGGTGACCGTGGTCTCCCGAAAGCGGATATAAAGGGCGTCCACCTCGTGGTCGTACGTGATTCTCATCGCAATCTCCTCACAGATAATAGACGTACACCGTGACCACCACGATCTGCTCCGATTCCTCTACAAAAATTGGCCGAATCCGTTTTGTCGCGTAACGCTTTCTGTTCCATTCGGCATTGAAGTCGAAGTCCTTCCGGCATTCGAGTCGCCCCAGCTCTGCGGGCTGCCATGGTTCCGTGCGGATCGCCTCGACGACCTCCTGCTCCGTGGTTCCGCGGAATCGAAGCTGCTGCCTGGCATGGCCTGACAGGCGAACCGGTTTCTGAGGACCCCTCACAGTGTGTGCTTCCCATCACAACCGTAACGACCATAGCACCAGTCTTGCCTTTGCCTGGCCGTCTTAGAATACACGAGAGTGGCGGATTTGGCTAGCTTCGGTCCGTCGGCGCAGGGTGACGGCGGTGAGCGCCAATTTCGGCGCTAGGGTTTGGGACGGGGAGGGAAGAGGTCTGGAGGTGATGGGGGCGATGCGGAAGATTGTCAAGATATCAAAGCCTGGCCCCAAGGCTTCTTTCCCCCCATATTTTCGGAATGCCGAAAACGTGGGGGGAACGCCCCAGGAGGACGAGCCAACCGAGCATCAGACCCGCTGCCGCTCGACGCATTCCAACCGCAATATCACAATTCAAGACCCGTCCAAACATTCAGACGGCCACCGTGAAGTGGTGGTGTTTGATTGCAAGACCTGACCCCGAACCCCCAGCGCTCTCTTCAGTCTTGTGGGGATCTCCAGTGGAAAGAAGCGCTCGGACGAATAGGCGTAATCCTCTCCGCTCTCGTCCACCACGCGCAGATAGCCGTGCCTCTCCGCCTCTTCGTCCGGGATAACGCGATACAGCTTGCCGACCTCGAGGGAGGCCAGATACCCCTTATTGTTCACGCATACGGCGAACGTCGCCCGCGTCCTAGTCATTCTCAAGCGCCGACTACAACGGCTTGATCTGCACCTTGCGGAACTTTACGACGCCCGCACCGTACTGCAATGCGATCGGCCCGCTGGCAAATTTGTCGTCCTCGATATCTACCGTCTTGGCGCCGTTCAACGTCACGGTCAGCCGTTTCCCTTTGACCGTAATGTCATAGGTGTTCCACTTGCCGCCGGCCTTGGGCATGGGGGATACCGCGGCGATATGGACGATGGCCCCCGTGCCATAGGTCGGGTCGGGGCGCTGGTCGAAGATATTCGCCTCGTAGCACGTCTTGTCGGTGGGGGCTTTCCCATCGGCACAGCGCATG
>Ga0209002_10001460_pt1 | contig 19147 bp, 16 predicted proteins | sample Rifsed16ft2_FD_184010 | JGI IMG/M metagenome (GOLD analysis project Ga0209002, IMG submission 184010) | Soil microbial communities from Rifle, Colorado, USA - sediment 16ft 2 (version 2) | ecosystem: Environmental > Terrestrial > Deep subsurface > Rock core/Sediment | place: Rifle, Colorado... | reverse complement strand
ATTAGTAGCGTCTTGAACCTGCTTGTCATAAATAGCTTCTCTGGCTTTTTCTTTTTTCTCTGCTGCTTTTTTTGCTAAAAATTCTTTTCCCCAACCAATAAGTCTGAGGAAAAGCTTTTCAAACAAGACTGCAAATATTCCAGCTAGAAAGTTCACGCGACAAGACCGAGTATTTTTTTGATCGACATAACAGCCGCATCGTCCCACTGTGTTTCAGTTTTTGCAGCTACCTTTTCTAAAATGGACATTAAAGTAAGCTTCACATAAGCACCGCCTTCAAACCCATCAGCCATCAAATCTCCACCGCCAAGTTTAATTTCAATTAAACCAGTAGTGTCCACATCGACAGAGTAGGACCCTTTTTCTCCAATTTTTCCTTCTAACTCTTTACCCTCTAAAAGCATATTAACCTCCTTTTTGTTTAGCGACTCATAAACAGCCCAATTAATTGAATAAGTATGGCAAGAATAGTGCTCACAACAATACTGCCAGTTACAATCTGCCACTTGAATTGCAGCAGAGTATCTACTTTTTGATCTAGTTCATGGAGACTTTGTTTTATCTCTGCAAACCTTGAATCAGAATCTTGCTTTATATATTCAACCAATTGCTCTAAGCTCATTATTGTTCCAAATCATTTAAAAAAGCTTGGCATACAGCTATCACATAAGCTTTTTCCTCAGTAGTAAAGAAAGCAGAAACATCACTCGCTGTGAGCTTTGTAATGAAGGTATCAATATTGCCAGCCCACAAATGTTCTCGCAAACTGAAAATAGTTGTGTCGCTCATGAATGCCTCGATCTGCTCTATAGTGAGGTTTTTCGCTTCATTACTCGCTGCAATCTTATCAATCATGTACTCGCCAAAAAATCTTTTCTTTGTTCGTTTTTGAATTTTAGAACGTTCCTCAAACTCTGCTGTAACGTCTGTAATTTCTATTGTATACTCGCTTGCCAATTTATACTCCGTGTAGGTTTCAAATTCTGTCTGGATTACTCTTTGTTCTAAAGCGTTTGAGATATCTTCGGCCTCAGCTCTTACCCATCTCTCGGGTTTTCCCCAAGAGTTGTTGTCAATCTCTTTTGCTACCCAAGCGTCCACTAATTCCTGGGTTTCAAATGTTCCAGCGTGAGTAACAACGCCATTCTTTTTAACTTCTATTTTTTTCATGTTAATAATTCCCCACCCTGGTTATGTTTACCCAATTGTATGATCCTGTAGTTTGTACAGTAATTGCTGCATCTGAATTCTGAAACATTGTTAAATTAATATAATCCCCTGCCAGTAACCTAAGTTCTGTCGATGCCATTGGTAAACTAACATAGGTCGAATGTGTCGTCTGCATGTATACGCTGGCTAGTCGCGCATACATTGTGCCGTTTTTAAACACAAACACAGTCGCTTCCTCAGATGCTTCCCATCCTCCGCCCGTATCTATAAGAACGTGACCAGATATTTTATAGAGACCACTAATAGGTGCCGTAAATTTCCAAGAAGCGCCAGTTGTCACAGACCCAGTGTAGTCGAAATCTTTCGTCCCGAAATCTATAACTGTATTTGTGTTATTTGGAATACTCTGGCCCGCTGCCGTCGTATATCTTGCCGACACCGTTTCACTAGCTGCGATTTGAGCAGGGCCTGAGACCTTTTCAATATATAGATTGGTTGAATTAAGTGTGATTGCAGAGCTAGAGTTATTTCCCGCGCCGTATAGATATATTTCAATATAGTCTCCAGCTACTAATTGCAATACGCTTGATCCAGATAGAGTTATCGGGTTAGACGCAGCGGGATTGTCGGAGGCTATTGATGTGTCAAACACCCCATTTTTAAAAATTGCTGCTTCGTATGTACTATTTAAAACATTGGTTGATGCTGATCGTAGCCTGGTAGTTATTCGATAAAATCCAGGTGTAGGGACATTATATCTCTTATTTGTAACAGCATCAAAAGAGCCAGTAGTGTCAAATATTGTCGTATCAAACGTGACTTTAACGTATGAATTATTCATTGTATATGCATTAGAGTGTGTAGTCGTATATTGACGTGAGGTTATCACATTAGTATTCGCATCACTACTCATGATTACAGATGAAGACCAGCCAACGATTGGGACGGTTACGTTCCATTCGTACAAATCACCACTTGCTGTAGCTACAGGCACCGAAGCAGCCCAATATGAGTGTGTCGGACCCATCGGTATAAATGTGGTGGATGACGACACATACACAACTCCAGAGTAGGCTTTGTCCCCATCCGAAGCATCAATATATCTTGCAGTTCCGACCATGGAGTTAGTTGCGGGTAATTTTGTTGTGTCTATAGAGTATCCTGTCGGAACACTCGTATACGGATTTCCGGTCCAAGCTCCAGTTAATGCCTGTTTGCCGGTTATTTCCATAGAGTCGCCAACTCTGCGCCATTTCCCAGTGTTTGTGCCCGTACTATTGGAGACGATCGGTGTATAACTAACCCAATCAGTAACAGGGCTTCCGTACAATTTAGCCTGTGGACCTAAATTCCAATTATCAAAACGAACGGTGTATGCTGTTGCAGTTGTAGTCGTCACCATTCCTATCAGACGATAAGAAGTAGAAGAGCTAGAAGTTTGAAACTCCATTGCAAACTTTTCAATAATTCCAGAGTTTTTTAATTTGAATGGAGCTGGTTGAATTAAAGCCGCGTTTGTTACGTCATAAATCCAAAATTGTAGGTCATCACTAGCGTAAGTTCCAGCAATCAGATACTCCAAACTGATCTGAAGCACTTTACCCTTGTCGCTTGGGTCAATTGAAAAGCTATAACTAAAGCCTTCACCTTGCCTATCAGCTGCATCGTGTGTGAATAAGAAGTTAGAAGTCCCGCGCATTGAGCTGTTGGTTGAGACTGCATAAGTGACTCCAGGCGTTCCGCCCGTCCCGTCTACAGGAGTTGAAACTGCACCGTCGTCAAACGTCACCCAAGAACCGATTGCAGAGCCGTCATTATCTATTATGTAATTAACACCCGATGAGCCAGAGCCTATTTCACTTAACGTAGATCCGTCATCTTTATAAAATTTATCCGTGTCCGTAGCATAGAGTATTGTCCCCTCTTTTCTTGTTAAGGCTTGTAAATTGGCAAGGGTGTTTTTAGGTATAGTCACACGAGTAGTATTAGATGCAGTCCCCCCATCTATATCTTTATTTGATATGGGTTGTGCTGAGTCCTCATCTATTAAAGCTTTATAGGTTGTTCCGTTAGATACCTTTACCTGATTGATATCTGTCCTATAGGTTATCATCCCTTTTGGCTGGGACCCCGCATCCGATGTGGTGTTTTCCATTTGTGCTTTTTCAAGCTGACCATATATCTTAGCCATTCTTCTATCTCCTTAATTATTTACTCAAGCCCTATCAACCTATAAGATCCAGAAGGAAGTGGTGTGTTAGTTTCAATTCTTACATTGCTGGAGCTAGTAGCTTTTATAGTTACATACAATATTTCAAAGTCATTCACATTGTCTCGCAATTGCCATACTGCATTTTTAGCATCTGAGATGTCTGCACTCACATCTACATTCTTGGTTGTAATTATCCCATCAAAGGTTTGATCCGCTATAAATTTAGAGATGCCCAAAACCTTAAAGCTTGTCCCAACATCCACATATGCTTTATTTACATCGGTCGCAAAAACTACGCGCCCAATATTTTGTGCTGAAGCAGCGGGCAATGTTGCAAAAGTATAGTTTTCAAACCTGGCACCTTTTAATTCACCGCGCGTGTATATGTTGCGAAAGTAATGAGTGGCATCGCCAAGGTCGATACCGCTCCAAGAACCCGAGTAGCTAGCATTTGTAAAAGGTAAAAAATCATCCTTTGTAAATACCTCCCCCTTTGTTGCATGAGATGTGCTTTCTAAAATCAGATTCTCACTTGCTGCTAGTCCACCTTGCAGCATTTGCCCGCCGGACCTACCTGCAAGCATGGCAAATTGCGTGTGTCCAGAGTCCCCGGTAGTTAATCCAGAAATTGCCGAATGCGTAACTTCCGTATCGGGTACTGAGGCAAGCCATACGCTATTTACAGCATCATAAAAAAGAGTGTCCCCCGTTTGTGCTGGGGTTGTTTGAGCTAGGTCTCTCCAAATACCACTCCTAAAAGCGAGCGCAGTAGATATCGCTATTGAGTTAGTGCCATCACTAAAATTGCCTTTTAGAAATACATCATTCCACGTTGCTGTAGTTGTGCCTAGGTCTAAACTGTTATCGCTGTTTGGTTTAAGTAGGGCTGTAGATATGATCACCCCAGACCCATTTGGGGATAGTGTAATATCTCCATTCAGATTTGTTGATGAGATTACATTGCCGTCTAACCTAATGCTGTCTATATTTAATTGTCCCGTAATCCCAACTACTCCCGTGGAAGTAATACCTAGGGTGGTGAGTTGGTTTTGTATATCTACTATCCCTATCCCATTTGCACTTAATATTAAATTGCCATTTACATCCAAAACAGAAATGGTGTTTCCATCTAATCGTAAATTGTCAATATCTAGTCTAGATCCAGTTAAAATTGCGCCTGCTATATTTCCTGAAGTAGTGAGGTGTTCATTGTCGAAATTTATTGTCCCAGTAGAGCTAGTTATTCTCCCAACCCCCGCCACATCTGGGTCAATAATGATTGTTTGAAGATTGTCTGTGAGTGTAGTAACTCCCGCGCTTAGTGTGCCTGATGTACTGATGCTAGCTGCACCAAAAGAGATTGCTCCGGTTGTGTCAGCATACGACCCAGGAGTAACAGTTACGGAATTAACCCCTATATCTACAACTAAACTAGTCGTACCTTTAACTATTGCTCCTGTAATATTCCCAGTAGTAGTTAGGTTTTCATTGTCAAAAGAAATAGCTCCGCTAGAATCTGTAATTAGCCCGCTTGATATGCTCAGGGTGTTAATTACTGCGGAGCTTTGAGCATATATGTCTTTCCATCTAAAAGTTGAAGTTCCTAAATCAAATGTATTATGAATTGTAGGTCGAAATATGTCGTCTACTTGGACAAAACCCGTCCGAGGATCTGTGCCATCCCCTGAGTTTGCTTTTAAAGTTAAATTTTGATTTGCAGAATCTCCACCATAAACGGTTTGACCCGCATAAAGTCCTGTTATTGGAGATCCCGAGCCATCCAGCTCTGTTCTACCATTTCTCCAAACATATAGGTCTTGTGTTCTATTTTGAAAAGCAGACAATATTGAGTCCTGACCCCAATCCATGTCGTAAATTTTATGCCAGGAGGCCGATACTTCCCCTTCTCTTTGCTCCCATCGATAGCTAGCAGCTTTACCGTCCCCATCGTCTAAAACAACTCGATAATCATTTAAACTGTTACCAACTAGGGGTAGAGCTGCCACGTTTGCAACGCTAGCTTTCGCATTAGGGTATAATACAGCAAACAACCAACCAAAAGCCCCCTCAACGGTCGTAACCCCTGGGGCCGCAGGATTAGTGTACGCAAAATCACCGAGAGAATGTTTAAAGGGATGTTGTGTCTGACTCCAAATTTCAAATCTGTGCTTTGTAAAGATCATAAAACTCCATCCCCATCAGCATCATAGGAAGTGGCTGGATTAAATGTAAAAGCTAGTGCCCCTGTCTCCCAGGCAGATTTCCACTTATACACTCTTTCTTGTCGATTAATAACTTGTGTACTTGTTGCATTGATGTAGACATATTCATCTACCATACAGGGGTCTCCATTTTGTGCCCCAATATATGTGGTGAATACAAACTTAGGCCTTCCTTGAGAGTCTACAACGGTGTGTTGCTTTACTTGCTCTGAAGAGTGAGACTTCAATAACTCTATTGCTGTTTTTACTTCAGAGATGTCTATAGGATATGTACCCGCCATGGTTGTCCCCCTTCCAGCATTAATGTCCTAGCCCCAATAAAGTTGGGGCTAGAAAATATATATATATATTAATTAATAACTGATAGAATGGATAATCCCACAATGACCCGGCTTGTTTATCTCCAATTCCCCAAACAAACTTACGTCAACAATATATTGATACCCTGTAGTATTTCTAATCTCAAAATACTCCTCACCACTTGGAGATTTTCGTTTTTGAAAAAATCCATTAGATCTAAATACCATAGCTTTCATATCCATAATCGCAATCACATCATCATCCCATTCTTGAATTCCAACAATCGTTAGCTTTCCCTTAACAGAATTGATTGTGATTTCGTCCCAGCCATATAACGAGGCCTTTTTACCCTCTACAGATATTTGCCAATTAGCTGCGCCGTTTGACTTATTCTCAATTAGCTTCAGAATAGATCCGAAGTGTTTATATGACATTATAAACCTATCTGCGCGACCTTTTGCTTTTTTACGGACTTCCGTATAGGCATCAAATAATTTATCTAAAATGTTAGCCGCAGTAATCGCAGAGCCGCTCACATTCACTGCCTGTAGGAACGGATAGGCTAGTTTACTTTGACCATGTACGTTTGCTGATCCGCCATTTGCAGCAGACAATAAAACGCTTCTAATAGATGTGAAAGCCGTAGTATCTGCTCCATCTGTATAAAATTTAGCAACCTGAGCGACAGAGTACGCAGATACATCTGCTGCTGCTCCACCGCGAGTAGCAGACAATGTCACCTTGTTGGTATTTACATCAATAGCAATTACATAATAGCTGGCTGCTGATGAGTCATTATCGTCTAGAGTTACTTTTTGACCTAATACAAATCTATCAACATGGTCTACAACCATGATACCTGTTAAGGCATCCGTCGCATCAGTAACAAGAGCAAAGTGTGGGCCCGTCCCCATTTGAATACTCGCAACCATTTTGATATATTCCATAAAATCTTCGATAGTGTCGGGTAGGATTTTTAGGAAGCTATCCTCCACAATTTTGCCAGAGTGATCCATAAGATCTCTATGGTTGAAAATCATCGACCCCCACATCTCCTTATAGTCATCGATAGATCCTCGAACGTATTTGTCTTCAGATATATCTGTGGACCCAGTTAAGCCCCCCATCTTTACAGACGAAGCCCCCGCGGCTTTAAATGGGACTGGTATTTTCCCGCCCTTCCATTTATCGTCTTTTTCGATATTGGATAAAATATAATCTCGCTTGAGGAGTTCTTCCTTTAACAATTTGTTAGGTAGATACTCATTAAGCATATCTTGAAAGGTTCTTGTAGTTGACATTTTTTACTCCTTTAAAAAATTAAAATTAAAACATTATAAATTTTGTCGCATTTTTCTCAAATCCTCGATAGATGTTGGAACCCGTCTCGCTGGAGATTTAGTTCCTCCCCCCTGAAAATTTGTGATTGTTGGTTTCTGACTTTGAGCCATCTGACCGGATGTCCCCGATTGTGGTGCCACACCTTGCACAGTGTTGCCGCCAATTAGATTTAAGACTTCAGCTATCAGTTGGCTTGCTGGAGGTGAAATCTTATGGACAGCTTCATAATACTGTCCTCGTCTTATTATTTCTGCTCTAAAAGCCCCAGGATTTCCAACCCTAGAGTCATAGGCAGAAATTGTTTGAGCAATTTCCGGTTTTGCCAGCTCTTGATTTAATTCAAAAGCCGTTTGTTGCTGAACCAGCTGTGCCATCTGATTCTGTAGAGCTTGATTTTGTAAACTAGATTGCTCAAATTCTAATTCTTTCTCTCTCTGCATATCAATTGCCTGCCTCTGTTCTGGAGGTAGCTCCTGATATTTAAGCTCTTCTATAGCGTACTGGATTATTTTATCTTTGGGTATGTTTAATGCTTGAAAAAAAGATTTAAAATCGTTTTTTTTAACAAACCCGCCCAAGGTCTGTAGGCTTTGTTCTACTTGCCCATATTTGCCCTTCCACTCTTCCACTTGTTGTTTAAAAGATTCTCGAGATGTCTTTACTTCATCTAGGCCGTGTGATCTCTCATAGATCTCTCGAAACTTTGCTTCTAAGTCTTTATTTTTTATGATTGGTTTTACAAACTCGTCAAATTCTAACTCTTTATCTTTGACTTTGAATTTGAAATTTGGGGTATAGGGCGCACTATCTCCCGCACTTCCGCTGCCCGTCGCAGATTCCCTAATAGGTTTAGCATCTGTAGTGTCTTGAATAGGTCGTGATGCTTCCTCAGTTGTAGGATTTCCACTTGAACTCCCCTCAGACCCTCCTGTAATGCTTTCATCTGTTCCTGAGTTACTTCCGGTAACTTTTTCATCTGTCTCCACTCGATTCTCCCTTTCGCCTCTTGCTGGAGGCTATTAATATTGTTGTGTATCCCCCATAATTTGGGGGTTTTGATTTTGATCCAAACCTAATTTCAACATCATGTCTCTTATGACCCCATCATTCATACTCTCTAGCTCATCAAGTGTCGCCCCTTGTGATTCAAGCTTCTTAAGGAGCCAACTAACAGACTCATAGGGTAGGCGTACCTGACGAGATCCACCTTGAGATTTAGTATCTGGGACACTCATTTGCACCGTTATTAGTGACCCACCAATAGGAATAAATCCATCTTTTGCAGCTTGCTCGGCTTGGAGCTTTTGAGTCTGCTGATCCTCATGAATGGTGAGATATTGATTATACATTTGCTGTATTTGCGGGCTTAGCATTTGAAAATCTGCCTGCTTCATTCTATATGTAATTGCGTCAATAAAGATCTTATTATCTGCATAAGGCGAAACAAAAGGCATTTGCCCACGCTCTATCTGAAGCATATCATTGTCCACATTGTCATACTCAAGTGTCATGCGCTTAACAATTGTGGAGTTTTTTAAATATGGCATCTCTTTAGCCAAAAGTGCTAGCTGCTTAGCATCCATTTGTTGACCCGCATATTGTATTAGGTGGTTTAGGGCTAGTTGTTGGCCCAGCCTATCTGAGATGTCTTGGGATTGTTCCTCTATCTTTATTTGATACGAAATAGGGAGCGTGTTTCTAAATTCAGAAATATTTATAGCCTCAGATTTTCCGACTGCCTGAATGAAAGAATCATCAGGTAGATAGTGTTTTGCTAGGTCTAAAGTTGTCTTACAAAACTCCTTCATAAAGTTTTCAACCTTTTCAATATATCTCGAAAATTTTGCTTTTGAAGAAGCACTCCTGAACAACAACGTATATGGATCTATCTGGCCTGACTCATTTTCTATGTTTATCTCCTCTAACATACAGGCTGAATACATCTCGGAAATTTGGGCCTCGATATATGGTAAGAATTGACCTCCATCACGGCCCGCTAGAATCTGAGGAGGTGCTCCCTGGTATGTTAGGCCCCTTACTCCAGGTAATAAAGCCCCTGGAGCTAGTTTTGTGCCCCCTTGATAAATAATTTTATCATCCCCGACTGTGATTTGATGGGTGGCAGCTTGCGAGCTGGCCCTATTGATTTCTGCCTGGTAGGGTCTTGCAATTTTAACAATTGAATAGCCTCGTGGATTTGTCGAATATGTGTCAAATCCTTCCCAGATAATAGGATATATTCCAAAAGGAATTTCAGCCTCCTCAAGGATTCCTCTTTCAGTGGTAATATAATAATATCCCCTCGGATGTTGCTTACTAGGTCGGAAAAAGTGATACCTAAGAAGGATTTGAGAATCCTCACTCCTATATTGCCTTTTATTGGTATCAAAAACGACAAATTCAGATGTATCTCCATCTCCGATAATTCTTTTCTTTTCTTCATCTTCTCCATAAGCCCCCAACAATTCTTTAGCATCTACCATTTCTCTAACAATGTGGTATGGTGCTTTTTTCATAGACTTGGATTGAGGTGCTCGCAACAAATTAAATGCTGGAATATTTTTAAACTCAAAAGCCCCTGAAAAAATTGGACTCTCCATATCCTGTATTGGTTGTCCTGTGGCTATATCTAGCTCAGGTTGGCCTGTTTCCTTATTAATACGGGGGTCGTACCCTATAATTTCTCCCCCACTTGGGTCCCACAATACAAGAGCACACATTTCACCTAACTCGATGAAGTTTTGAATATATTCATTAAATTTTTCTTTTAACTGATATCTAGAAGTGAAATCTCTCCAGACTGCGAGATTCAAATCAGATGCCTTCTTATCTTGCATATCTAATTCATTTTGTGGTGCTGGAATTACTCCTGGCACCTTAGAAGTTATTGCCTGGATATAATGCCTTGTGATTTTATGTATGTGGTTTTTTGTAAGTCTTAGTTTCTGGGTCTCATTTAGTTTTTGAGAATTCCTTACTCGAGATAGGAAGCTTGTCGTTTTTCTGGAATAGTGGTTTCCTGAAACTAATAATAAATTGCTTCTCATCTCTGAAAACACTTCTTCATCGCAACTCTCGGCTTCCCTATATTGCCTATTTAATTCTTCAAACTTCATCTTCTCCATTTAGACCCCTCACCCTTTCGATATGTCTATCGATTTGAGACTTTTCAAAAGCCAGTGGATCATCTATCAATAACTGAGCCTCTTGCGCCTCTAATAAAGCTTCAGAATCCATCAGCGGTACAAAATCTTGTAACTCACAGGATGTGCTCTGTGTTTCTTTAATATCTACTTTTTCAATCTCTTCATTTTTAGTGGACACCAAAGTTTTTTGGTCCGATGCTTGGCCTAGCTTTTCGGCATCCCCCTGGCTTTGGGGATGGAATTTTATTTTTATACCTGGTAGCACAATTTCATCTACACTGGATAGCTTACCTAATGATAGTATCCTACATAGATCGTCTGCACTCAAGCTAAAAGTTCCCGTATTCTTCGTTCCACTCTTCGATTTCTTCATCTAATTCCTCCCAATTGTCCTCTTTATGTCTTGCCTTTGATACATCTTCTCCTCGACGCATTTTAATCTGTGCTGCTTGAAATTCCGCCTCGGTCATTGGTCTAGGTTTGTCTTCATCTACTTTGTTTCCGTCTCGTATATTCTCTTGAATCTTTTCTGTTACAACACTCAAATCCCAAGGTATTTGCATACAACAATATCTATTAGAATCCGCAAGATCATCATTTCTCTTGCCCTCACCTTGTTGGGCACTTATCATAATGTGAGATAGCTCTCCTGCTAGTTTTATATTCTCCGCATCATCATCAAAAATATCCAATATCCTATGCTTAAATAAAGTATTGACTAGATCCTCTCCAGCTTCCCGCGCCTTGTTTGCTTTTGTGAAGCTTACAGAATTTCTCTCTGCAATAGTGCCAAAATCCACAGCCCCTGGGTCATAACAGGCTTGAGTAATATTTAAATCCTTTGTTAGCTCTAGATACTTATTAAAAATATCTCCCGCAGTAGTTTTGACATTATCCCCCCTCCAACATTTAAATACCGCCCCCTTTTTATAATCTGGTCTAACGGCTATAAACACTATTGCACTTGGGTGATTTTTCTTCTTACTTAATTTGATATGGGCTGTCTCCCCATCAAAGCCTGAGCCATAATCTACAGAAGCATATATATACCAACCCTTAATACTATAGGGAGTAACCATATTCCTATCAAACTCGAAAGCGTAATAAGTCCTACCAGACTCGGTAACAAATCTCCCGAAAACCCTCCTCTGTCTTTCAGTTTCATTTTTACATCTACTCTCTGCTTCTCGAATTTTGTGAATGTTCATAATTCTAGAAGGTGTTCTATCCTCGTATTGCAAACAATCATACATAGACACAGACATTTTTAAGGCGTGAGGTAGGATCTTGCTACCTTCCATAGCTTGCTTCCAAAATAATTGATTGAGTGTTGGTGTAAAACCACTAGTAAAAATTCCAGAGGTTGCAGTTAATCTGAACATCAACTCGTCATAAAACGGCATGGGGAGTTCCTCATCTGCAAAAAGCTCATACACTGAGCCTGCCTGAACACTGGATACAGATTTGGTATACATTTGAAAGTATATAGTTGTTCCAAGGTGGAAATGAAGAGCGTGATAATTAGCTCCTTTTTTTGCCAGCCTCCAACCATATTTTGGATCTCCCTCCATCCTACCTCTAGGGAGCCATTCCGGAACCCACTTCTGTTCTATCTCCTTACTAAGTGTGGACCCATCAGGATAAAAATACCAAAACTGCCTTGGTGTCACCCCTTTACCCCAGAGCTTTTCCCATCTTGTGGGGTCAGTGCAATTTGCAATAGCTCGCCTAATAAGAGCCGACGACTTTCCGATCTGGTTTGCAGCGGTTAATAAATTAACTCTATTTGTAGACTCATGTATTTCTCTTTGCCAAGGATACATAGGCACATACAGATGCGGCAAGATCTCCTCAAGCTCTTTTTGCTTCTTTACCTTTTCTAACTCTTTACGCCTTAGAGCAAGGAGTTGTGCTTTTGATATCTTTGGCTCTTCTAATTCCACTAATCTATATCCTCGTCATTAGGTGCTACAATCCGCACTGGCTCAGGTGTTTGAGAGGGGATTAGTGCTGTGGGTGGAATTGGCTTACCCCACTCTATTTCCCCAGTAGGGTTTAAACCCTCTCCAGAGTGAGTGAGATATCTCTCCTGCATTGGATTCTGTATTGTTCTTATTTCTTTCTCTATTTCCTTTATTTCTTTTTCAATATCTTGGTGGGTTTTTGGAGGCTCATAGTTTATATTCATATTTAAATTTTTCTGAGTTCCATCTATTTGAATCTTCTGAGTGACTGCCCCCTTTACTCTATTATCCACAATGGTAACAATCTTCACAATCTCCCGAATAAGTCCTGTGTTTATTCTGCCATCCTCCCCCTCTATTGGGAGGTTTAATATCTCCTGAAATCTCTCCATACCTATATTAAGCAAAGACCTCATTTGATATATATAATCTTGTGGTGGCTTGCATATGAAAGCAAGTGGGAGTGGGAGTCTTAGTCGATCATAGAAAACATCTCGCGCACACACTCGAGCATATACCGCATCCATCCTCATCCTTTTTGCATTGTTATCTATCGTAACAAAATACTCATCCCAAAATGCAATCCTCAATTGCTCGTCAATCCACCCAGGAGCCAGTCTCTTCCTAATCTCTTTCTCAGAAAGTGATAATAACTCAGGAGGTAGTTGTCGCATATAGCTTCTCATTTTATCCGACACTAAATTTATAACAGACTTCGAGTTTTCCAACTCCCAAAAGATTATCTCCCTCCTAGACTCTCGCTGTTCACCATTTCGACGAATAGCTTTTTCCTCTAAGTTTTCCAAACAATCTTCTGCAAGCTTTGGGGACGCCCCCTGCGACATAAAACTCCCAATCTATAAAGATAAAAAAAGGTAACACCACAAATGGAGACACCTTATCAATTTTAAACTATTTGATGTTTGGCCTTTGGCTGTCAATACTTGTAGGGTTTGAGGACATCAAAAAGAGGTGGGCGGTAGGTGTGTGTGGGTGTAAAGGCTAGAATTAGCTCCAGGCTCGACCCCCCTCCCCCCGTCTCAAAGTGATAACCATGCCTAACAATGTAGCAACACACGCATATAATGGACAAAACCCACAGTTTCTAAGCTATTGAAATCACACGGCTTTATTTTTTGTGTAACATATTATATCTTATCAGAATTTATCTGTTATCTCCTGTCAAACTATAAAGTATTTATATGGTGCGAGGAGTTATTATTTGATGCACTGCTCCGTATTTAGGGTGCGGGTGCGTCATCCCATATATGTGACTAAAATACAACACTCTATATATATATGTGTGACTAAAATACAACACTCTATATATATGTGACTAAAATACAACACTCTATATATATATATGTGTGACTAAAATACAACACTCTATATATATATGTGACTAAAATACAACACTCAAGATGTGTTACCTGTTTCCTCACAAGGTATCAGCTTCCAAATGATGTTGTCATCATCATATATATATATATAGTTGTGCGTCTTTGCGTCTTTGTCATCATATAGATATTTGTATGTGCATCTTTTATTCAGTGATAACTATTTATTCAATATCTACTATTCTCCAGAGCCATCAACACCTTACCAGTGAACTCCTTACATTTTAGTCTATAAATTCTACACTCTTATCCGCTCTAATCTAATTAAATCATATCTCGTCTTGGGTATGGTTTCTGCATTAGTAATCCGTATCAACTCAATCACGAGTTGAATTATCCAAGGAGATACCGTGAAACAATTTTTAAATGCAAGACCAAGTGAAGTTCAAAATCTAGGTGAAGAAGTTCTAGGCGCAGCAAGGCATCGCAATGATACTTATGACAATCCAGAGCACGAAGCGAGAGAGCGAAAAATAAAGGAAGATGCTAAAGAAATTAAAAAACAATTAGAGTCTTTAAAAAAATTAACTGTTGAATTTATGCCAGTTGAAACGCAAGACCTAATTCCATATTTAATAAATTATGAACAACGAGTTTTTCAAACACAAAACATGTATAAATTTGATACTGAAGTTTTAACCATTGACGTATTAAAGGCTCATGTATTGTCTAACAAACTTCCATCTGATTACAATACAATGCGATTTAGATTTAATAAGATGTTAAAAAATATTCGACTTGTTAAATATAGAATTACTACAAAAGAAGATGGCATCAAGCATGTTATGCCCACAAGACGAAATATTGAAAGTTTTCAGGAAATGAACGGACGCAAGTCCCTTTGGATTGATTCGAGCTTGAAGTTAAGTGAAGAAGTTAAAAAGTCAATCTTAACACAAGCAAGAGCAATTCAGTTTGGCAATTCAGTTCTAGATCAAGAGCGTGAATACTTAATTTATAACCTTAATTTGGGTGTTAATTGGCTTCAGGGATTACTACCTAATTTTAAATTGCAAGAACTTGCATACTCATTTGGGGCGCGTGGAAATGCTAAATCAGTCGCGTATTATCAAGATTCAAAAAAACTAATTTCTGTTAATAGGCACAACGAGGGCTCGCTCGTCCATGAAATAGGGCACGCGATCGACTACAAACTTAATAAAATTAGCAATTCAATGCCTTGGTCAATGCGTTCAAGTTATATGAAAAAAATTGAGTCGATAAAAAATAGAAACCATAAAGACTATTTATCAAAACCAACAGAAATATTTGCAAGGCTTTTTGAAGTTTACATTTATGAGCTTGCATCAAAGAACGGACAAAGCCCTTTTATGTTATTTTGTGATCCTCAGGCTTTGCAAATGCCAGAGCTTACCACTGAATCAAGGCAATGGCTTGAGTCTTGTCTTGCTAAATTGGATGGGATGTAAAATGAAACCTGTAAGAACATTCAGGACCGACCGCTTGTATCATCAGTTTTTGAAACCGAAGTCCATCAGTCTTGAAAAACTTCCTTTACTTGTGACTAAGCTCTCCGAAGCCCAATTTATCGAGCTGCATCACAACTTTGGGGATGGCGAGCGATACTCTGAAACCGAAAAACTTACAGGCCGCAAACATCGAGACGAGCTATTCAAAATATTACAGAGCCTTTATGATAACAATTAAAGACATACGATACACCACACCTAAACAAGCCACACTATACGAGAAAGGCCTACCAACACCAGTACAGTTTTGGCTCAAACAAGTAATGCCCAGATCCATAATGTGCTTCATTGGGCAGGAGAGGTTCGCTTTTATATGTTTTAAAAGACAAGCAATAGAGCTTGTCCATAACAAAGGAGTTGTTTTATGCAAAATAACAAGTCAACAAAGATTGCTAGAGATTGTAGACAGTCTATATGGAAACCCTTTTCAAGACTTTTGGCGATATCTCTATTATCAACACTTATTACCGCTTGCACCACGACGGGTTCTACAGGCTATAGGTATGAGACACCCTATGAAAGACAGCAAAGGGCCGCAGCATATTATCAGGTCTTAAGTGGTTGGGGTAGTTTCTATAACGACCAACCATCTTATTCTGGGGCCGCACCTATGAGACCGATAATCAATGTTTACGGAAAATAATCCGAAAATAAGCCCCATAACAGTAAACAAATGAGCACAACATCTTGATAAGCTGCTATGGGGTCCAATATTTATTGCCACACCGCGAACTAGTTGTAGTCCAAGATATAGTTGGGTATGCTGTCTATTGATCTAAACGATAGGGTTAACAGTTATCCCTCCAAAAACTAGAACCAAGGTCACATTTAAATGTGACGCATAAAGTTAGTGGGTCTTCGCCAAAACCACACGAGTCGATAAGTGACACCCAATGTTAGCGGACATTGATCAACACCGCAAAGAGTCAAGAAAAGACTCAAAGAATAAAAGATTAAAAATTAAGCAGAAGACGGCGAAAAAAGCCTCAGATGCAATATAATAATATTTCAGGAAAAACCAGATAACGCAGCGTGACCCCATTGACACGGTGCGGGTCTCCGCATCGAAATCTTCCGCATCGAAAAAAAGAACCAAAAATCGAGAGAGAGAGAGAGAGATGAGATGAATACACTACCGATGCGGAAGAATATACTAAGATTGCAAAAATCATGCCATAAAATGCTTTAAAATTGGGCGATTGTGGTGAAAAACAAACTTATTGCAATTTGGGCGGTTTGATTGCATTTTTTTTCAAAACCACCACAGACGAGACCTAAAAACTATAGTAGGAGAAAAACAATATGACTTGGGATATTTTTTTAGCGGAGTTTTCCGAAGATGCCGTATTATTTAACAAGAATAAGATCCTCTACTCACTGAACGGCAATACTTATTCTCAAAAAGACTTTTTAAAGTTTAAGCAAGATACTGCAGGCATTGCTAAATTGAGGCCCTATCTTGATTGGATTACTGGGCTATCTAATAAGGAAGGCATCATTTTATTTGCTAAAGCTGTGCGGGAGATTATTGCGCCTCCCGCAAGCCACGCCAGACCACACACAGAAACACAAAAACTACAGGTAGGATTAAAAACCCGTGCTGAGTTATTACAAGAAATATCCGAGAACTGTGTTCTAGTCAATTCTTATGGGCCAGAGCCTCAATTTTTTTTAGACTACAGAACGTATAACCCCTATCCAATGAGTATCGAATCCATCCTTGAGATAAAACGTAGTAAAGAGTTTAAAGACCTACTAGAAAACTCAGTTATGGCTAAGGTCTTCTATAGGCCTGGATATAAAAACACAAAAGAAGAAATTGAAAAGTCTCAATCTATTTCCTCTTATGTTTGGCCGAACTGGAGAGATGTAGACTCCACCTCGTGTGAAATTGACAAGCAATGGGTTGAATTTTTTGAATTCTTTACGCCAGATCCAATTTGTAGGGGATTCCTTTATCGATGGATTTTAAGATCAATTACTGGGATTAATGAACAACACTTAGTCTTAGTTGGCGTTGAGGGCGTTGGGAAAAATGTTCTTTGCGACGGACTTCTATTAAATTTACATCATCACGCAAATTATTACAAAGGTAAGAGCAATAGTTTAAATACCGATTTCAACGGTTTCTTAGAAAATAAGACACTTGTATTCCTGGACGAGCAACACATAAGAACTCCTTTAAAAGTTGAAACCTTAAAATCTTGGTCTTCTAGATATATTTCAATTGAAAGCAAAGGAATAGACTCTAAAATGATAGAAAGAACTTGCTCTATTATTCTATCTTCAAACTATTATTCCTATATCTATATTGATCCCGTGGCAGCTAGAAAGTTCACAATCCTAGATCTCGGGGAAAAAAACATAGCTAAGGTTAAGGGGAGTTCTTGGGTTTCTGATTTAATGAGAAGTTTCTCAAGCCCAGAAAGATTGAAATCTTTTTATAACTATTTATCTAAAACATACCCAAATTTGGACCCAAATGAGACCTATAAAGGCCCAACCTACCATAAAATGACCTACCTATCCGGTCCAGCACCTATTAGATATGTGATCGATTTTCTACGGACCCAGCAATCGGGAGAATCAATAGAAATTGATTTCATAGCTCACAAATATAAAGATCATGCAAAAAGGGGGCAGGACTCTTCCGCTGGGGAGTCTCACATTCAGGCAGAATATTTAAAAAAGTTCTTTGATGGATTCTTATTTAATGGAGAGAGAAAACTTGCAGAAGTGGATGAAGTGAAAAACACAATAACAGTTTTGTAGGACAACTATATGAATAGGCTTTGCTACTTAGACTTTGAATACAACTCAACGAATGAAGAGAAATTGAATTTAATTTGTTGTGCTTTAATAATCCATAATGACGATAAGGTAAAAACCCTATCCTACTGGCTCCATAATTCTACGCAAGAAAAACAAAGACTGAAGACAGACCTAATAAAATTGCGGGAGGCTGGGTTTATATTTATTTCTTACAATGTTGTTGCAGAGGCATCTTGTTTTTATTCATTGGGAGTTAGTCCCATAAAAGCTAAGTGGATAGACTTACAAGTTGAGTGGGCTATGCTTTCTAATAATAATGACAAATATGCCTATGGAGAAAATATATTTAATGGAGAGATTAGAACTACAAAACCTCCGCCGCCTAAGTGGGAAAGATCAGAGGAAGATAAAGAATCCGCAAAATATGCAAAAGCCGAGAAAAACCTAGTTTCGGCCACCTTTAAATTGTTAGGTATCCGGCTTGATTCAAAGAATAAGGACAAGATGAGAGATTTGATACTGTCGCACAATGATTTAATTATTAGTAAAAATAAAGAGGAGATCTTAAAATATTGTGTGACTGATGTTGAACCATTGCATGAGATGTTTTTAAAGTTTTTAAATATTTATAAGAACTACGGGGTAACTAGAGATCAAATGTTATCTAGAGGGCGAACTAGCTCAGATGTTGCTATGATGACTTGCTATGGATATCCTGTAGACAAGGGTCAGATGAAAAGATTTTCGGAGAATGTGCCTAAGATTTTACGAGACCTCTGTGAGGATATTAACTCCCAATTTGCTGAGGATAAGTTTTTTAAGTATAATAAAAAAACTGATAACTATACAAAAAGTGTGAAGGACCTAAGACATTGGATTTCGATCTCTCCATATAAAGCTACTTGGTTAAAAACAGATACGGGACAGTATTCAACTTCTTTAGAGGCCTTTGAAAAATTTTTCCCATATAAACACGATTATCCAAGAGGAAATGTGGGGGCACAGCAGGTTAGATTTTTAAAGACTTTGCAATCTTTAAACGGTTTTAGAACCTCTGCAAGTATGGGTAAAAAAACAATATTTAACTCTCTCGGATCAGACTCCAGAGTGAGGGCCTATCTTAATCCTTTTGG
>Ga0209002_10001459_pt1 | contig 19148 bp, 20 predicted proteins | sample Rifsed16ft2_FD_184010 | JGI IMG/M metagenome (GOLD analysis project Ga0209002, IMG submission 184010) | Soil microbial communities from Rifle, Colorado, USA - sediment 16ft 2 (version 2) | ecosystem: Environmental > Terrestrial > Deep subsurface > Rock core/Sediment | place: Rifle, Colorado... | reverse complement strand
TTTACTTCATTAAGCATCCCCCCTCTCCCACCGGGAGAGGGGCCGGGGGTGAGGTCGAAACATTCACAGTGGGACAACCATTTACGATTGTCATCGGCGATACAGGGATTTCTGCGCCGACGAAAGACTCAGTTGCAGATGTGCGGCGCTTATGGATGAACGATAAAGCGCGCTGGGAAACTGTGTTCGATAAGATAGGGGAAATCGCTTTTACGGCGCGGCGCGCCATTGAAGCAGGCAAAAGTGAAATGCTCGGGGAGCTCATGGACGAAAACCATGCCCTGCTGCAAAAGCTGACGGTCTCTTCGCCGGAGTTGGATCGACTCGTTGAGGCCGCGCGGGACGCGGGGGCAACGGGAGCAAAAATGTCTGGCGGTGGGCGCGGCGGCAACATGATCGCTTTGGTCAAGCCTGAACTGGCGGAATCAGTCTCGCTATCCTTGAAAGAAGCGGGCGCACGGAACACGATCATTACGCAGGTTTCATGAAATGGATCGCGCCGGCCCTGGCGTATCTTGCAGTCGGTATCGGATTGTTGTGGTTTCATGGCGCGTGGGGTGCGTTGCTGGCATTTCATCTGGTCATTGTCGTCTGGTTGTTGTTTGCAAAGCCGGATCTCCCCATCCATATTCTATTTAGAAGCAACAGCCTGAAATGGATCCTTGCGAGCATTCTCCTTTGCGGGACCAGTGGCATCACCTTATATTTTCTCTGGTCTTATTTTGGATTTACAAATGACCTGTCCACGCAGGTTGAATCCCTGGGTTTGAATGCTTTTACGTGGCCCGCATTCATTGCGTATTTTGCCCTGGTCAATCCGTTCATTGAGGAATATTTCTGGCGCGGTTATTTTGGAAACCGGACAAAAGGTTTATATCTTTCTGATTTTATCTATGCAGGCTTTCATGGGTTGATCCTGCTGAACAAAGTTCGCACTGGCTCGATCATTTTTGGTTTCGTCCTGCTCACTTTCGCAGGTTGGTTCTGGAGACAAGTTTCGCGCGAGGATCATGGCTTGCTGGCGGCGGTACTTGGTCATATGATGGCAGACTTCACAATCCTTATGGTTGTGTATCGGATGTCCGTATAGATAGAGCAGCCCAAGGAGCGTGGCTCGAAAGATATTTCTGGAACTCACTAAAGCCCTGATTATATAAAACTCCAACTATTATCCTCTTTAGAGCGTGCTATAATTTTCGTTATGAATAAGCTCCTTGCCCGACCACCCTGCTAAATCGCCTCCCAACCGATACAAAGTGTTCGCAAGGCCCACTGGGCCTGTTTTGTATTTCCCCTGATCCGTAAAAAACCCATACCCGATGATCTCGATGGCGCCTGACCCGCAAGGGGGCGTTTCTTCGCGCTGAGCGGAGACGCTGAAGGCGTCGCAGTCGAAGCGCGCTTGGCGCGCGGGCCGCCCCACTCCATTCTGTCTCATTCCATCCACACGACAGAATGGAGGTTTCTCATGGAAACAATTCGGGGCAAAAGGTCCCTTGAACTGACTGCATCAGAGTTGCAGCAAAGACTCGCGGGCTATCAACACACCCTGCTCGATCTCGGCACTGGCGACGGACGCTATGTGCACTGCATGGCAGAACAATATAAAGAAAGGTTTTTCATCGGTATAGATGCCTGTCGCGAAAACTTGCGCGTCAATTCACAGAGAAAACTATCGAACGCGCTATTTGTCATTGCAGATGCGCAGGCTTTGCCGACGGAGTTGAATGGACTGGCATCCCATGTCACCATTAACTTCCCCTGGGGAAGCCTGCTCGAAAGCCTGTTGAGCAGTGAAGATTCGTTGATTAGCCGGCTTCTATCTGCTACGCGTCCGTTTGCACGCATGGATATCCACCTGAACGCGGAGGCACTCGTTACAGCAGGCTGGACATTGGAATCAGGCGCGGATCAGATCGAGTGTATCGTGAATACAGTGGGCTGGAGGACGAAATCGCGTTCATGGATGGACGCGCACCTTTTGCGCTCTTTCCCGACCACATGGGCGAAACGTCTTGCTTTCGGGCGTGATCCGCGTGCCATCCGATTGAGTGTTCAAAGACAATAAGACTCTTTGGTGCCATGATAATAACAGCCTCGGTAGTGACCGAGGCTGTTATGTCTACTGGCGCAACGCCGGTGAATTTAAGAATGCTTCGACCGCTGTGCCCGGTGGCGCCCAACAAGAGCGCTTCGGGAATGATGGTGGCTGGAGCAAAAGTGATTACAATCTGATTGGTTTCTCCCCTATCAATCTGCGGTGTGTCGCGCGCATGCATGCATCCATCACAACCTGCAGCCCGGCCGCGCGGGCTTTTGCCGCGGCCTCTTCATTGACGATCCCCTCCTGCATCCACACCACCTTCGCACCCACCTTAATGGCGGAATCCACGACAGGTGGGACATCTTCCGGCCTGCGAAAAACCTGAACCACATCGATCTCTTCGGGAACGGACTCCAGATCGGGATAAGCCTTTTCGCCAAGGATTTCCGCTGCTGTCGGGTTGACGGGGATGATGCGATAGCCCTGTCCCTTCAAATATTCAACGATGCCATAACTTTCCTTCATACGATTGGAAGATAAGCCCACACTGGCAACCGTTTTTGCAGATAAAAGTATGTCTTTCATCATTTGATCATTATTCATGTTAATTCTCTCCTTTAATCTGTTTGGGCAGAATCACTTTGAATTTCGTTTCGCCAGGCTTCGATTCAACCAGAAGTTGTCCGTGATGTCGATTGGCAACAATATCATGCGAAATGTGGAGTCCCAAGCCTGTTCCGTGTCCCGGTGCCTTTGTCGTAAAGAACGGCTCAAGGATTCGTGATTGAATTTCCTCAGGGATGCCGGGGCCATTATCCGTGACCTCAACGATCACACGATTGTCTTCTTCATAAGTTTTTATCTTAATTTCACCTTTGCCGTTCATGGCATCAATGGCATTATCAATAATATTTGTCCACACTTGATTTAACTCGCTTGCAAAAGCTTCGATGCGCGGCAGGTTGGGGGAATATTCACGCTTTACGATGACTCCTCTTTTTAGCTTGTGCTGCATGATCACGAGCGTGCTTTCCAGCCCTTCATGAATATCCACTTCGAGCAATGGCGCCTGATCAAGATAGGTATATGACTTCACTGCATGAACGATCTGCGAAATTCGTTCCGTTGTTTGCAAAACTTCCGACAACAATCCCATCATCAAACAACCTGCGCTCACCCATTGAACAGATAGATGAAACAATGACTGTGGCAGCTCCCCCTTCAATTTATCAAGTGACCCGATATTCCACCCGAAGTTGACCATCGCGGGCGCAAGCTCCCAGGCAGACTCTGCCCCATTCGCCTCCAGCCAGGTCTGAAGCTGATCCACCAGATCGATCTTTTCCAACGCGTCGAGTTTGAGTGGCGACTCCAAGCGACGCGCTGCCTCCTGCATAAAACCGTTGAACCAGTCTGTCTGATTTTCCCGGAATGCGACCGCTTCGATTTGGTGCGTCAGGTCGAGCCATTTGGATTGAGCCTCCTTCAATTGTGATGCGCTTCTCTGCGCCGCCGCGGCGGGATTATTTAACTCATGCGCCAATCCTGCGCTAAGCGTTCCCAGCGCGGCCATCTTTTCCTGTTGATGGAGCAGTGCTTCATTTTGGCTCAGGCGCGACATCACCCAGTGCAGGACCGCCAGCGACGCAGAGGAACTGGACGCTAATAAATTCTCAAATGCTTCCTGGGAAATGCATAACGTTTCACTGTCAGTTTTGGAAATCACGGTCGCGTTGCGCGGCCCGCGCGAAAGCAGAGCCATCTCTCCGACCACATCGCCCGGATTCCGCACGTCAATTTTGATAAGCGATTGCCCCGATTGTTTCTGTATCTCGAACTCGCCTTTCACAACCACAAAGGCAGAATCGCCCGGGTCACCCTGCTTTATCAGAATCTCGCCGGCGCGCAATGAGACAGGTTTGGCATTGTCCATAAGCTGCTGCAGCTCTTGATCGGACAAGCCATTAAAGAGCGGGGATTTTCGCAGATCCTGAATGTTCACAGCGTTTTCAGATATTCCTTGATCATTGCATGGGCAATCGCGCCCTCCCCCACTGCTGACGCGACTCGATGACTTGTTCCGTAGCGCACGTCGCCCGCCGCGAAAATGCCTGGGACGCTGGTCTCCAATAAGTACGGATCCCGTTCAAGGGTCCAGCCCTGAGGCGGTCTTTTATCCACCATTAGGTCAGGGCCGGTAAGAATATATCCTTTTCCACTGCACAGCACCAGATCCGCAACCATCTGGCTTTGCGGTCTCACGCCGATGAACACGAACAGCGCAGAAGCATCGAGCGTACGCACCTCGCCGCTCTTTGTATTTTTGAGGATGATTTGCTCCAGCGTGTTCCTGCCTTTAACCTCAATCAGATCTGTATTAAGAAGTATTTCAATTTTCTCGTTGCCTGCCATCGCATCAACAAGATATTTCGATGCAGTGGCTTCGGGGCCGCGAATCAACACTGTGACCTTGCGCGCGAAGCGGCTCAAATACATTGCACCCTGCGCGGCCGAGTTCGCGCCGCCAACGACAAAAACATCCTTATCCATGTAATGCATCGCTTCCGTGTAGGCCGCGCCGTAATAAATGCTCGCGCCCGTCAACGCCTCCGCGCCTGGCATCTTCAATGTGTGGAATGAGGCGCCCGTTGCGACCAGCACGGCATGGCAGGAAATCTCCGTTTCATCTGCAAGCTGGATAATTCGATACTCATCTTTAACGAGGACCCGTTTTGCTTCCTGCGCCGAAAGGATCTCCACCCCGAATCTTTTTGCCTGTGAAACCGCGCGGCGGGTGAGGTCATCTCCTGATATGCCCGTCGGGAAGCCAAGATAATTTTCAATCTTGGGGCTGCTGCCGGCCTGCCCGCCCGGCGCGGCTTTCTCGATCACAAGACAACGCAATCCCTCCGAGCCAGCGTATACCGAGGCCGCGAGTCCCGCAGGGCCGCTCCCGATAACAATCAAATCGTAGAAGGGCAGGGCCGCGTGGATCTGCAATCCGACTTTTTCAGCCAGTTCCTTCAGGTCAGGATCAATCAATACCTTTCCGTCCGGGAAAAATATGACGGGAAGTTTGGTCACCTCTGACGAGATTCCCTCAACCAGTCGGCGGGCATTCGAATCTTTTTCGATATCCAGCCATTGATAGGGGATTTGATGACGGGTGAGGAAGTCCTTTACCTGATGGCTTGTAAGCGACCACAGCGTTCCAGCCACGCGTATCCCTTCATAGGGCAGGCGGACATGGATCTTCCAATCTTCCAGCAACTCATCCAAAACAGGATACAGGCGTTCCTCCGGCGGATGCCACGGTTTCATCAGGTAATAATCAAGCCCGACTTCATTAATGGAATCGATCGCGGCTTGCGTATCCGCATATGCAGTTAACAATACACGTTTAGCCTGCGGATACATTTTTATGGCTTCCTCAAGAAACTCCACACCGTTCATCTCAGGCATGCGGTGGTCAACTAGAAACAGCGCGACGGTTTCGTTGCGCTGCTGCATCTTTTTCAGGTAATCCAACGCGGCCCTGCCCTGATCGATCGACAGGACGCGATAATCCTGCCCGTAGCGGGTGCGTAGATCGCGTTCGACAGAATTCAAGACCGAAGGATCATCGTCAATTGAAAAGATCACTGGTTTTGCCATTCTCGTTGACGCCCTTATCTAAGTTTGGGAGTACTTGCTGGTGGATTCGATAAAGTTTATTCTATCACCAAAGGCGGCGCATCCGACCCATAGGAAGGATCTTCAGATTCTGTTCAAATAACACCTCAATCAAATCGATCAAGTTCTCGCTCGAGGAGCTTCACCCGTGTCGTTCAATCCGTGACCGCCAGCCTGACGATCACCAGTTGAGCTTCAAACCCTCCGGCAATTAACCTGTCATAGAATTCCTGGGGCTGAGTCATCTAAATCCTATTTGTTCATAATTTGCAAATAGTAATTGTCGAACGCGGCGGGCAAAGCTTCACGCGGCGAATACGGACCTGGCTGGTAAGCCCGTGATGAAACACCCAACTGACTTAATTCGCACATATGCCAATCCTGGCGATTGGTGATATCCCAGAACCCAATGCCGTCTTCGGGATGAAAGTCTGCGCGGCCAAAACTATCCGGATGAAACAGCCACTCACAATGGATAATGCTCTGCGTTGGCGATTGCGGCCAGATCGTATGGAACATCACGTAATCAGGATGCAGGCTGAGCAGCATATTCGGTGAACAGGAATAGTAATACACACGCTGATGATCTTCCTCCGCAAGCTCTCCGACAGGGGCCGCGCAGACGTTCCCGCTCAGGGTGAGGCTGCCTGCGCCTTCGATGGACATAAAGCCACCGATAAAGGGACCTGCGATCAGGTCATTCTCCCCTGAGTTAGATGGACTGATCTTTGCCAGTTGTGGGTGCACAGGCGGACAATGATAGCATTCGTTGTAATTCTGGAAGATGAATTTCCAATTTGCCTTTACATCATATAGGATGCGTCGCGCAGACTTGAGAATGGGCAAGTTCCAACCTTCGAACTTGTTCAGCAAAGGCTCGAAGGCATGCTTGAAGGGTTCGGGGGATTTGGAAAGATTGAGGAAGATGAAGCCCTGCCACACATGCAGATTGACTGCATGCAGAGGATACTCATCCTTATTGAAATCCGCCACATCCTTCATCAGCGGCGCGCCGATCAGTTTGCCGTCCAGGGAATAGGTCCACGCATGATACGGACACTGGATGGTTTTGCTGAATTTCCCTTCTGCTTCCTCGCACATATGCGTGCCGCGGTGTCGGCAGACGTTGTAGAAAGCGCGAATTTCCCTGTTCTGATCTCTCAAGATAATAATGCTTTCAGCATAAGCATCGAGAACGAAGTAATCACCCGCGCTCGGAATACGACTGACATGTCCCGCGCAAAACCAGCTTCGAGTAAAAATCTGCCCGATTTCTCTGGCAAAGATCTCAAGTGAAAGATAAGATTCGCGGCTGAGGGTTTTGGACCCTGTAAGAAAAGTTTGTTCGGGTTTGAAAAAAGTGACCATGGGTTCCTCCTTTGGCAATTGAATAAAAAGACCGCAGGCTCCTTCAAGGGACGCCTACGGCCATAAGCTCGGTCACGGTATTTCCGCGCCGAGTGATCAGCCATCACGATCTACCAAAACTTCCGGGAAAGCGCCACGCTGAACCAAAGCGAAAAGAAATGAATTCATAGCTGCAATTTTACCTCTGTCGCCAGTTTTTTCAAAACCACTTGCGCCAGTTTCAGGCCGCGAGCCCGTCGGGATGACAACGTGAACAAGGGAATTTTCCAGCAATGATTTGGAAAATCTGATATATTAGCTCCACTTATAGTTATGAATAATCACCGTTGTTCCAATTGCCATACGGAAAATCGCCCCGAGGCCAGATTCTGCAAACGATGCGGATTCTGGCTTTTGCCTAATTGTCCCTTTTGTAACGCGACGCTCCCAGAGACAGCCCTCTTTTGTGATCACTGTGGACGACAGCTCAACGCCCAGGTTGGAAGTACGCCTAAAGCTCCAGACCCTCGGCCTGCCTCCCCCCTCGTGCCGTCCCACTCACATCAAGCGGCGCCAACTCCAATTACTGCCCTGCCAGATGTGTCGAAGGGGTCTGCGCCACAATCGCCCTCTGTCCAATCCGAACTCCGTCAATACATCCCGCAGGAACTAATGAAGAAACTGGAAGCCGCACGAGACATGGGTGGCATGGTGGGTGAGCGGCGCGTGGTGACGATGTTATTTTGCGATCTGAAAGGTTCGACCGCGGCCGCCGAAGGACTTGATCCCGAAGATTGGACTGAGATCATGAACGGCGCGTTCGCACAGATGATCAAGCCCGTGTATCAATATGAAGGAATAATTACAAGATTGATGGGCGACGCACTCCTGGCTTTCTTCGGCGCGCCGATCGCACATGAAGATGACCCGCGGCGTGCCATCCTGGCGGGGTTGGATATTGTCGAGGCGATCAAACCCTATCGTGAACAGATCAGGGAAAGATACGGCATTGATTTCGATGTGCGCGTGGGAATCAATACAGGTCTGGTCGTGGTTGGTGCGGTCGGCTCGGATTTACGGATGGAATATTCCGCTTTGGGTGACGCGATCAATCTGGCCGCGCGCATGGAACAGACTGCGGAACCGGGCATGGTGCAGGTTGCACATGATACTTATAAACTGGTAAAAAATCTTTTCGAATTTAGAGCGCTGGGCAGCATTGAGATCAAAGGGAAAAGCGAGCCTGTGCTGGCTTATCAGGCATTGGGGCGAAGATTCGAGTCTGGTCGCATGCGCGGCATCGAAGGCTTGCACGCTGCAATGGTTGGCCGGCAGGCGGAGCTGCTTGCCTTAAGTGAGGTGATGGCCGATCTCAAACAAGGGCTGGGACGCATCATCTTCGTGCTCGGCGAAGCGGGGCTGGGAAAGACCCGCCTGATCAGCGAGACCCATGAGGTGTTCAAAACTCTCGGCCACACACAGGCTGTCTGGGTCGAAACGATCAGTCTCTCCTACGAGACGAATCAAGCCTATGGATTATTCCAGCGGCTTATTCGGCGCATCGGCGGGATTGAATATAACGATTCGCCGCTGACCCTGCATGAGAAGTTAAGCGCGCTGGTCGAAAACATGGATGAAGCGCAGCGTCCGCGTGCCCTGCATGTCTTCGAAGCATTGTTTGGATTGGAGACCGAGAACAATGGCGTACCGATGGACGATGAAACATTCAAAGGTGAACTGTTTGAAGCGATGTACCTTTGGTGGAAGGCATGCTTCTCTCTCCAGCCCGCTGTATTGGTCTTTGACGATATGCACTGGTGCGATGCGGCTTCTGTTGGACTGCTGCGCCAGCTCCTGCCTTTGACGGGAGAGATCCCACTGGTTTTGTTGTGCGCCATGCGCGCGGAACGCAATGCGCCCGCCTGGCAGATCAAGACGACGGCTGATGAAGAATTTACTCATCGTTATACAGAAATTGTCCTGCGCCCGCTTTCAGAAGGAGAAGGTAACGAGCTTGTCAATCGTTTGCTCGGCAACCCGGAATTGCCAGAGAGTCTCCGGTCAGGCATCCTTGAAAAGTCGGGCGGGAATCCATTCTTTATCGAAGAAGTCGTCCGGACTTTGATTGATAACGGAGTCCTGATCCCTGAGGAACAAAGCGTGGATGGCAAAACCCAACGCGTCTGGCACGCGACGAGCGCGAGTGCAGACTTTGCCATCCCCGACAATTTGCAGTCGCTTCTGTCGGCGCGCATGGATCGGCTCGAGGAATCCACGCGCGGTACGCTGCAACTGGCATCCGTCATTGGACGTTCCTTTTATCACCGCGTTTTGCAGGAGGTGGATGAAGCCAGCCATGAACTGGATAAACACCTCAGCACCCTTCTGCGCATGGAATTGATCCGTGAAGCCGCGCGTGTGCCGGAGATCGAATATGCATTTCGCAATCCCCTCACACAGGAGGCCGTCTACAAAACCATTCTGATCAAACGCCGACGCGCCTTCCACCGTCGCGTGGGCGAAGCAATGGAATCCATTTATGCAGATCGCCTGGATGGCCTCTACAGTCTGCTTGCACATCACTTTGCTCTTGCCAATGAACGCGGGAAAGCAATTGATTATTCGCGCAAAGCCGCAGGACAGGCAGTCGCACTCTTCGCTTATGACGATGCAATCCAGAACCTGCGCGCCGGACTGGATTTGATCGAAGAAGGCAGGCAGACTGAGACTCACGTGATGCTGCTCGAGGAGTTGGGAGACGTATACCGCCTCCTTCGGGACATTGGGCAGGCCATCGCTTTTTATCACGACTCACTACACCTTTGGGAGACTCTGCCAGACAGAGACGAGATCGTCGCTGTGCGTTTGCATCGCAAGATCGTCCAACTGGCGACCGAGGCCAAGTGGAACGTCGACCTGGATGCTTACCGCCAGGTGCGGGAGCTCACGCTCGAATCGCTGAATGAGCTGGAGCCAAGTCTCTCGGCGTTGAAACACGAGCCGAATGCAGAAGTGGTGCGCGCATTGGCAACGCTTTCCTTTGAAGCATGGCGGAGCCGCATGCCTCCCGATTGGGAAAGAGCGCAAAGGTTCGCCCAGTCCGCGGTGGATATGGCTGAGGAGCTCGCGGATCCTGTCGTACTATCGCGTGCGCTCGGCGCGCTCGGCAATGTGCTGGACGGGCGCAGTTTGTTGCGGGACCACTTACAGGTCGCGTTGAGGCGGCTCGAGGTCAGCATGGATTCGCGCGTGGACGATCCCATCGAGCGTATTGATGCAGCGAGCGGCGCAGGCATGGCGCTCATGTACGTTGGCGAATACGAGCAAGCCATCCCACACCTGCAGGAAGCGGAAGCCTTGGCCATTAAAGCGCAGTCCATTGGACAGCGGGCCGCCGCGATTGGATTGCAGGGCCAGTGTGCCTTCCGACTTGATCGCTGGGATGAGGTCATCGCATTGGAAGAGAAATGGCGCGAGCTCGAACGGCGTTACCCGCGTCAGCGCGTCGGCCCGACCTGTTTCAGCGCCGCGTTGAGTGGAAGCGTCCACGCCCTGCGCGGGGATCTCGAGAGGGCCAATGCCTACGCTAAAGAGTCATACGATTTCATGATTGGAGTATCTGGTCCGCCTGAAGAATGGCAGCGCAACCAGCATTACTGAAGATCCCTGCCATTGAAGGCGGAGGGCGAGTTCGCCCTTGTCAAACAGAATTTGGAAAATGCCCTGGTGACCGCCGGTCAGCCCGTCAATTTTGGCACGATGGCGCATGACCACGAAATATATATGACCCTGGCCGATACCGCAGTGGAACTGCGCGATGCGGATGCGCTACGCAAATATGCACCCAGTCTCGAAAAATTAGCGGTTCGCGATGATCATAAACTGTATCTCGGTATCGCGCACCGCGCTCTGGGTGTTGCACATCGCCTCACAGGCAAACACACCGAAGCAGAGGCCCGGCTCAATCAGGCGCTGGAGCTATTTAACGGGCTGGGCACACGCTGGCAGATCGGACGTACGCTATTTGAATTGGGAGAATTGAATCTTGACCAATCGCAGAAAAAGACCAAAGCCCGCGAATACTTCTCGCAAGCATTGGATACCTTCGAAGAAATTCAAGCCGTCCCAAATGCGGAACGAACACGCGCTGCGTTGAATTCATTGGAATAGGAAATATGGCGAAGAAAATCAAATGTTTCCCTCTGAGGGAGGGTTCGCTGCGATCGACACTTGCACCTGGCGCACACCTGCCTGATTTGCTAAGCAAATCACGGGCAGTGCCAGGGAGTGCAGGAGAGAGTCTCACAGGTTGTGGTGGAGATTCTTCGCTCCGCTCAGAATGACATAACTGAGAGCAGGGCGATCCAGCCTATGGAATCACCTTCGCCACATTCCTGCCCGCCGCGCCGCTGACTCCTCCCCCGCCGTGGACTCCGCTCCCGCAGAGATACAAATTATCAATCGGCGTCTTGTGGTTGGACCAGCCTGGGATCGGACGCATGAACAGGAACTGGTCAAGCATGAGTTGACCGTGGTTGAGATCGCCTTCGGTGAGACCGTAGGTGGTTTCCAGATCGAGAGGAGTGATGGTTCTGAGATTGGAGATTTGAGATTGGAGATTGGGGAAATATTCAGTGAGAGTGTCTATTGCCAATTTCTCGACATTTTTAATCTCCACGCGAAGCGTCCAATCTCCATTTTTTAGTGCATATGGCGCATATTGGAAATGGATACTCACCACATTACCTGATGTCGTTACTTCAAGATAGGGCTTCTCTGAAATCTCCCCGTACTTCGCTGCGTCATAGGCACGTTCGAGATATTTGATGGCTGGGGCAAGGACAATTGTCCCTGCGGGTATGCCGTGATTGCCATCGGTGAGCAAATGGACCTTCGCCACCGAGCCGCGCATTTTGATGGATTGTGTCTTCCAGACGAATTCGGGCGGCAGGCTCATCGCTCCAACCAAGGATAAAAATGTTCGTTTCGGATCCACGCCGGAAATGACTTTACTTGCGAAAATTTCCTCTCCGTTTGCAAGCACCACGCCTTTACATGTGTACGTGTCTACTTGTATACCTTTTACTTCTGCATCCAAGCGGATCTCACCTCCATGCGCCTTAACTGCATTTGCAAGTGCTTGTGTGATGTCACCCGCCTTGCCAACATTGACATGTGACAGCCCGCCGCGATTCAGCCAGTTGTGGATTAAGGTGTAGCCCGTCCCTGCGGACATGGGACCAAGAGTCGAGCCGTGAATTGCGACTGAAGCAAGCGCGGCTCTCACCTGTTCCGACTCGAAATATTCTTCCACAAGTTCCTGCGCGGTCATGGGCAGGGCACGGATGAAGTTGAGCATGTCCTTGCGGCCTGCGAGGCGCAGTTCGAGTCCTAGTTCCAGCAAGCCGTATCCTTCGCTCATGCTGAAGTTCTTTGGCAGTCGCGGCATGATGGTGGAATAGGCTGCGTCAAGGATGTTCGCGGCCTTGTTCATGAAGCGGACAAATTCAGGCCAGCGGCTTGCATCCTTTTCGGAGAAGCGTTTGATCGACTCTGCGGCTTTTGCAGGGCCAGAATCAATAACGAGATTGTCTCCGTAAGTCGGACTGCCAGTCCGACTTACGCCTTGTAAGGAGATAAACACTGGCTTCACGTTGATCTTAGGAAGCGAGAGTTTCAAATCCTTGATGATGTCGGGACGCAGAGTTCCGCCCGTCCAAACGGCGTCCGCCTGGAAGTTTTCGCCAAAGGACTCAGTCACCACCGAACCGCCCACGATGGCGCGGCGTTCTAGAACCAGGGCCTTTTTGCCTCGCCTGGCGAGATACGCGGCGGCGACCAGTCCATTGTGCCCCGCGCCGATGATGATGGTGTCGTAATTTGTTTGCGTCATAAACGATTCCTTATTCGGATTATAATTTACCTGCGAATTGAACGAATGTCAGCCGTGACTGGCAGGAGGTCGAAATGGATATTTCCATTGTTGAAAAAGTGGTCGAACAGTTGAAGTCCCTGCCGCAGGAATTGCAGTGGCGGGTGCTGGAGTTTACGCGTGCTCTTGCAGTCTCCACGCCGCATGGCGTTGCTGGAGTGCAACTGCTTCGTTTTGCAGGAACGATCCCGATGGATGATGTAAAGGTGATGCGCGAGACCATCGAACAGGGTTGCGAGCAGGTGGATGCGAATGAGTGGTAAATGCTTGCTGGATACGAATATCGTCATCGCACTCTTCGCAAACGAAACGGCAGTCAAGGATAATCTTGCAAGGACCGACGAAGTCTTTGTCTCCAGCGTGGTGATTGGCGAGCTGTGCTACGGCGCGCACAAATCCACGCGGGCTAAAGAAAATCTGTCACGCATTGACGACTTTGCCTCCAGCAGTTTGGTTCTTGGATGTGATACAGAAACCGCCCGTGTTTACGGCGAAATCAAAAATTCCCTGCGCCTCAAAGGGCGTCCATTGCCTGAGAACGATATTTGGATTGCGGCGATTGCTGTTCAGCATAACCTGACGCTGGTTTCACGCGACGCACATTTCAGCGAAATAGAGAATTTGGAAGTTGTTGCCTGGTAAAGAAGATAGCATGAACAGGAATTTAAAAACCAATTTGGATCGCTTTGATGCCCCAACCGATGAAATCATTGACACATCGGACATCCCGTCGCTGACCGAAGATTTCTTTGCCTCTGCCAAATGGCGGATGCCAAAAGATAAGGTCAAAGTGATAGTAGAGGTTGAACCCGAAGTCGCTCAATGGTTCAAGGCGCAAGGGAAAAACTCTCAACAGGTTCTTGCGGAGGCGTTGCGTACTTACGCACAGGAACATAACAAGTAGCAGTTTCGCATGCATCGCTTTCTTATTGTCATCGAAAAAACCAAAAACAATTACTTTGCCTATTCACCTGACTTACCTGGTTGTGTGGCAACTGGAAAAACTCGTGAAGAAGCGGAACGCAATATGCACGAAGCCGTGGAAATGCACGTTCAGGGCATGATTGAAGATAAATTGCCAATTCCCGAAGGTGTCGCTTCTGCGGAATATATTGCCATCCCTGCATAACTGACGCTACCAAAGATCCTCGTTGAAAAACGGGGATTTTGTTTTTGGGCGGCGCGTCCCCCTCTCCCCGCGGGAGAGGGGCTAGGGGTGAGGTCATTGTATCCCGCGCCGATGATGATGGTGTCGTAATGATTTGTCATAAATGATTCCTTTGATCGTCAATTGTTTCTGAAAGAGTCGGCAAGGGCTTCGGCAATCACGCGCCAGGCATTTTTGACTCCGACAGGGTTGGTATTCATGTAATACGGGATAAAGATCAGTGCCTGCGATAACGCATGTCCACGACCACGTGCCCAGGTCGCATCGTCCACTCCCAGTGCCAAGCGGAAGGCGTTGCAACTATCGCCAGTGAATAAATTCCACGCAATCATCAAATCGCAGGCAGGGTCTCCCACGCCCAATCCACCAAAATCAATCACAGCGCTTAATTGCCCATTCTTGAACAGCAGATTTCCAGGTAACACGTCTCCGTGAAACCAAACGGGCGCATGGTTCCATTCGGAAGATTGAAGAGCGGTTTCCCAAACTTTGGTCACAGCACTAACATTAATCATCCCGTGTAGTGCAGTGATTGCTTCGCGAGTCGCTTCGTCCCGTGTGGCCAGTGGTTCTCCGCGCAGTTCGTGTTCGGCAGCGAGTGGTCCGCCTGTAGTATCGATGCTTTGCAGAGCAAGCAGGAATCGGGCAAGATCAATCGCTGTCTGCTTGGAGTCGGCGATATTCTCCATGGTTCGGTTTTCACCTTCAAGCCAGCAATAAATGGACCACCGCCAGGGATACCCTTCATCGGGTTCGCCCATTTCGAGCGGAACGGGAATGGCAAGCGGCAAATGGGGTGCAAGTTTTGGCATCCATTCGTGTTCCTTATCCACCTGCCCGACTGCCCAATGAATACGCGGCAACCGCACAACCATGTCTTCACCAAGTCGATAAAGAGCATTATCTGTCCCGGCGGAAGGGACAGACTGAATCGGAAGGTCTTCCCACTGTGGAAACTGTGTGGCTAGTAATCGGCGGACAAGTTTTTCATCCGTGTGGACTTCGTCCTTGTGCATCTTGGTGATGGGTTCGTCAGTCATATAGGAATCTCTTGAAGGGTGGAAAAGGCTGATGGTCAGAATCAGATATCGGCTAAGAAAGAAGCGAGGTCTTCATCCACTTTCCACTTACCAATTACCATCTTTCAGTATCTCCTTCGCCGCCAACATGCCAGCCGCGCCCATGACTCCGCCGCCTGGGTGCGCGCCTGCTGCGCCGAAGTAGTAGCCTTTGAGCGGGGTGCGGAAGTCTGCCCATTGCGGTGCCGGACGCAGGAAGAAGATCTGGTGTAATAACAGTTCGCCGTGGAAGATGTTGCCGCCCGTGATGCCCGCGATGGCTTCGATGTCCTTCGGCGAGATGACCTGCATGCCGACGATGGCTTTGCGGATGTTCGGCGCGTATCCCTCGATGGTCGAGAGAACCGCTTCGCCGAGTTCGTTTCGCTTCGCGTCATTCCAGCCGCCCTCAAGATCGTACGGCGCGTATTGCACGAAGCATGACATCACGTGTCCTCCAGGCGGCGCCATGTCGGGGTCGATCATGGATGGGAAGATCATGTCGAGATATGGGCGCTTCGAAATCTGCCCATACTTGGCGTCATCGTAGGCGCGCTCGATGTAATCAATGCTCGGGCTGATAGACACCGCGCCGCGATGCAAAACCGAATCGTGTCCCTTGCCTTTGAATGGAAGCGCAGTGAAGTTCGGTAGTTCACTCAACGCGATATTGACCTTGCCCGACGAGCCGCGCACGCGGAAGTTTTGAATCGACGTGACGAATTCATCGGGAAAATATTTATCCTCAACGAATTGCAGGAAGGTGCGCTTCGGGTCTGCGGCGGATAGGACGACTTTGGATTTGAGTTCAACTCCGTTTTCCAATGCGACTCCAACAGCGCGAGCCTGCCCTGAGCTGGTCGAAGGGTTCTTAACGATGACCTGCTTCACGCCTGCGTTGACTCTGATCTCCGCCCCAAGCGACCGCGCCGCGCTGGCGATGGCGCCGCTGACTCCGCCTGAGCCGCCTTTGGCAAAACCCCAGGCGCGGAACGCGCCATCGATTTCGCCCATGTAGTGATGGAGCAGCACATACGCCGTCCCTGGCGAGCGCGGACCGAGGAACGTGCCAATGATTCCACTGGCCGCTTTCGTGCCTTTCAGCGCATCGGTCTCGAACCACTCTTCGAGCAAATCCGCTGACGATTGCGTGGCGAGTTTGGCAATCGTGTATAACTCTTTTTCAGAAAGCCCCGCCGCGTATTTACCGACCTTGAGCAAGCCGAGCAAATCGCGCACGCTGAGCGAGGTTGGGTCAGGCGGAATCAAGTTGATGATTGGCTTGATGGCTTTTGCGGCACGCGCCATGACGCGCGCATATTCGTCGTAGGCTTCCGCGTCCTTCGGTGAGTGGCGATAGATCTCGCGGCGGGTCAGGTCGTGGTCATCCCACGCGGCGAGATAGTCATTGTTTTCCATCGGTGTAACTGTGGATGGAAGCGGAAGAATCTTGAGTCCGTGCTTCGGCAATTCCAAATCACGGATGATCTCCGGGCGCAACAGACTCACCACGTACGAAAACTCGGTAAACTTGTACCCGGGGAAAATCTCCTCCGTCACCGCCGCCCCGCCGACGATATGCCTGCGCTCGAGCACAACGACCTTCTTGCCCGCGCGTGCCAGATACGCCGCGGCGACCAGTCCATTGTGCCCGCCGCCGATGATGATTGCGTCGTAAATGTCTGACGTCATAGATAAATTCCTTTTGTGGATAGACGGAGATTATAGGTTATGTGTAATTTCCCGACAATCCTATGAGAACATTCGTACCAAAAGGTGGGTATAATTAGAACAAATGGCTACAAAAGGTAAATTTTATGGCTGAACATGCTTCCCCCGCTTTTAAAATAGACAGACTTCCTAAAAATCTCCAAAAAGCTTTTCACACGCTTTATTCTAACGGAAGCGCGCTTGAAACCTATTTGCACGCTGACGAAATTTATCAGGGAGACGCGCGGGAATTACTGCCGAATATTGAGCCAAACAGTATTGCCGTTAGTGTTTGGTCGCCGCCCTATTTTGTGGGAAAAGAATACGAAGCATATCTGACTTTTGAAGATTGGAAAAACCTTCTCAAATCTGTTGTCAGCCTTCATTTTCCAATCATTAAACCTGGTGGTTTTTTAGTTATAAATATCGCCGACATTTTAGTTTTCAAAGATCCTGAGATGCCTCGCGTTCAGGCAGACGCCGTAAACAAAAAACGTTCTCCAGTTACCCGTGATGATGTCTTAGAGGCCATGAAAAAGTACCCAGCTTACAGCCGTTACCAATTGGCTGAATTGCTTAATTGTAGTGAGCAGACCATTGACCGTCGGCTGCATGGGAATAATATTCGTGGTGGCAAACATGAGTCGCAAACAAGAGTAAAAATTGTGGGCGGCATGGTTGAAGATTGGGCGTTGGATGCGGGCTTTTATCCCTATGACCGTCGAGTGTGGATCAAAGACGCGGCATGGGAAAACTCGCGCTGGGCCAGTTTGTCCTATCGCTCTGTTGATGAGTTTGAATATCTCTACTTTTTCTGGAAACCCGGAATAACAAAATACGACCGAAATAGACTTTCTGCTGCTGAGTGGAAAGAATGGGGTTCACGCGGCGTATGGGAATTTCCGTCGGTCAGAGCGAACGATGACCATGAAGCAAAATTCCCACTTGAACTGCCAAGACGGGTTATCCGATTGCTTACCGACCCTGACGAGGTTGTCCTTGACTGTTTCATGGGCAGCGGAACAACAGCAATTGCCGCAATTCAGGAAAATCGCCAATTCATCGGAATAGAGCTGGAAAAGAAGTACGTTGAACTAGCAAAGTCAAAAATAAAGTCTGGAACACAAAAAAGACTCATATCAGAAACAAAACGAAAACCCTATGCTGCTAAATCCTGAGGAACTTCGCCAAAACCTCGACCGCCTCGAAGAAATCGAGAAAGTATCCTTGCGGCTGGTAACACAGGCACTTTACAATTATCGGACTGCCGCCCAGGAGATTTTCCTAATAGAGAGCGACCTGGTTGCGGATATTGGCGAAGACATAACGCGAGAAGCAATGGATCGTCTTGGAATGCCAAGGATTGATCAAAGATTATTTGGTAAGGTTGATTACAAGCGCGCTTGTTATCTATTCCATCCTGAGTACGCGCTCAAACAGGCACTGTTTGTGGATTCAAAGGCAGAAAAGGCGGCTGGACAGGGTACTGCTACGCTACAAATTTCTCAACTTTCCATGATTGTAAAACAGGTCCGATTTGGAAAAGAATTAGAAGTCCAAGGGAAATTGCCAGAAATCATTAACGTAACGGGCGATTCATACTTAACGACAACTATATTTGTCAAATACAATTATGAAGAAGGCGCGGGCAATATCCTGAAAAGCATCACCGTTGCTGCCGTACCCAACGGAATGTTACAAGATCGATATAATCCAACCACACAAGATACAATCTGGATTGCTGGCCGCAATGCTCCGACGCTGGGGGAAGAATTCAGGGTTCGATTGAGTTTTCATCGCCTGAAAGAAAAATCGAGTTGGCGTGTTCAACGTATCCCCATGCCGCCGAATGAGTTTTTGTGGTATGGATAAAATAAGTATCGTGTTTTCTTGAGAGACGAGGTTCATGGCCCCGTCTTTTTCTTATTCACTAAAAGTTGTTCAGCCAATACAATAACAGCAAACTTAGTGCTGATAATCATTTATGTAACATATCCACAACTGTTATAATCCTGTGCATCATTTCGCAAGGAGATATCAATGGCTTACACGAACGTCAAAGTCCCCGAGGGCGGGGCAAAGATATCCATCAGGGATAGAAAGTTACAGGTTCCGGACAACCCGGTCATCCCATTTGTTGAAGGCGACGGCACGGGCCGCGACATCTGGCGCGCGTCGGTGCGTGTGTTCGATGCGGCGGTGGAAAAGGCTTACGGC
>Ga0209002_10001457_pt1 | contig 19164 bp, 9 predicted proteins | sample Rifsed16ft2_FD_184010 | JGI IMG/M metagenome (GOLD analysis project Ga0209002, IMG submission 184010) | Soil microbial communities from Rifle, Colorado, USA - sediment 16ft 2 (version 2) | ecosystem: Environmental > Terrestrial > Deep subsurface > Rock core/Sediment | place: Rifle, Colorado... | reverse complement strand
CTCATCGCCATCACGGCCTTACCCGCAGCGTCAACCAGGGAAACCGAATATTCGTATTTGACGTTTGGAGAGGCGGTTGTGTCTGCAAATGCACTCCCTGCAGCAAGGCGAACAGAAAGGACACCTGCCCAGAATCCCAGAGAGTCGAGGCGTCCGTACTTTCGGATCTTCTCCCAGAGTTGCTGGACCGGGACCGCCGGCGATGCAGGTTTTGGCATATAACCAAGTGTTTTCACAAGCCGTTTGCTGAATTCCTCCGATGTCCCGGGGGCAGAAACATCGGCCACAGTTGTCCAGCCACCGGACGATCCCATCCGACGTTCGATCCTGTACGCTACACCGTTTCGCTTGGGGAGATTGGATGAGGGCAAATCGACACCCAAGTATACAAAGATGGCATTCGGGCCGGGTTGCGCAAGCTCAGCGACACGCTGCTGCGCCAGGAGCTGGCTGCCCGCCATCAGAAGACATGCCAGCAGACGAAGGATGTATTGTTCCATGATATTCTTCACTTGAATTTGAAATGCATGTATTTGCCGTCGCTTCCGTAGTGACAGAGAACGCTTATCGATTTACTCGCACCCTCTGAACTTGTTTCACACGGAGTAGAGAGCGGACCAAGATCGATAGGATCGCAATCGGCATCGCACCCGCCAAATCCTATTTTTGTCGAGCCGGACAAGGTAATAAGTTGTTCTCCCTCGAGGTACCATGCTCCGCTGCTCTCGTATTGCCCCTCAAATTTCAGGTCGGCGAAGAGCTCGGCCGACACGGTCGCGCATGCAACTCCGATCGTTCCACCCACGCCTGCCTCAATCTTCGCGAAGACATCCACGCCTGCTCCGTACGTATTTGTCTCGCCGAATTCCGTCTTAAACCGCACGTCTGCACCGACAGATTTTGTGAGCTTGGCCGTGACAAGGCCGAAATCAAAATCGAAGTCGGGGAAAATGGGAATGGGTACCTCAACAGAGCCTTCAAAGAAGAATCCGCTCACGGACTTCGGAAATGTCGGTGGGAGCACCCCTTTGTTCTTGTAGACCCAGGAATGATCCTGAAACTTGGTCTTGATCTCGTTCGTCATCGGATAGTTGCCGAACAGGACCCCCGCCTGCCCCGAGTAGCTGGGACTTGCCATCGACATCGTTATTCCGCCGAGGAGATACCATCCGTCCCCATCGACGATATTGTTTGCATCCCCGCTGAGCGATATTTTCCCGGCTATCTGTTTTTCGATGTGAAGGTTTCCCCACAACCTCCCCTGCTCAAAGTCATATGTCCAGGTCATGTTGCCGAAGGGCGTATCCACGTTCTTGATACCCAACTGCTGGCCGTTTGCGACGACCTCTCCTTTTACGACAAACGTCAGCCTGTTCTGCCCCGCTTTGATCCCGTCTGCCTTCGATCCTGTCAGATCTCCAGCAAACCAGAAGTTGTCCCAGTCCTGGCCGCCAAGCGGATTCGTGCTTCCGGTGATTTTGTCGAGGTACATCGCGTTGGATTTGACGGCCATTGTCTGCCATGGCGCAGGCGACGAGAGAAAAGGCGAATTCGGAGTCTCAACCCATATCGAGGTCGAATCGTCCGTATGATACAGCCATGAGACAAGGCTGAATTTTCCTTCTTCAGACATCTTCCCCTTTGCTCTGAAGCCGTTCGCATCCAGAACTTGCGACGCTCCCTCATCCGCCGTGAAACCCGATGCAAAGTGCACTCCCTTTGCATCAAAGGAGAACTGGAACGGCACCAGCTTGAACTTCACCTGGTTGTTCTCCTTGGTGTAGCGCATCGTTGCATTCACGGAAACCTTCGGAAAAGAGAAACTCAGGCCTTTGATATCCACGATTCCCGTCGACGGAAAGTACGAAATCAGATCCGGAGTCAGGATCCCGATCTCGTAAACCTTGATCGACGGTTGGGGAAGCATCGGGACAAGAGACATCGATGATTCCGTGCTGTACATCGAAAAGGAGCTCAACTGAAACTTGCTGCCGGTTGCCATTCCGGGGAGGCCGGAGAATGACGCTGAAGGCGAGCCCGAGGCGGACAGAAACCATCGTTTGTACGCCTTGTCATATCCTAACACGGGTTGTGTATGGATTTCGAGCGGAATGATCCCGCCGATGCTCATGCTTTTCAAATTGAATTCGGACGCCAGAATGGATGTCGGTGTGATCACCATTGAGATGATGGGAATATCGATCGCACTCGTTTTCAGGGTCCCGCCCTTCAACTGGAGATATCCCGTCAGAGACAGCGTGTCGCATTTGACCGACCATTGGTCGAGATTGAATGAGGTCGTCTTCATGACATTGCTGAGGGTCGTATACACCCCGTTCTTGCCGATCAGGAGGTCCCCCATGGCAATAGCAAGATCCGCCGGCGTCAGGTTGGCAAGATTCGTATGCAGGGTCGTCCGCAATCGGAGCGAGTCGCCACGAAGGAATGATTTGGATGAATCGGCAGTCGCGTCAAAATCAAACAACGAATACCGAACCGATCCACCCGCCGCATTCACCACTCTTAATCCCCCGGGAGCCGGGAACGGATCATTCTTCGACGCAGTAATAACGGGGATCCGAAGATCGGATGAGTTCGGGTCGGCGATGTAGAATCCTCCGTCATCGAATGAGACGTCTTTCTGGAATTCCGTCTGGCCGACATGGACCTTTCCCTTCACGACTCCAAGGCCTCCCTGGGATTCGACGACCTCAACTCCAATGTTTTGATCCTGAATAACACCTGCAAACGAGGAATAAACTTTCACGGGAAGAGTATTCTCTTCCGTCTTGACCACGGCGTCTTTCGGTTTCGCAATAGGCACTTCATTCCCGAAGAGCATGGTCTTGGCAGAACTTGGCACGATTTCGATATCGACAAACTTGAGAGGAGAAGATGAAGTCGGCACTTGAAAGAGTTTATTCCCGAGCGAATCAAGATTCGTGAACGTTCCACTGATTCGAACACTTCCCCCCGTCTCACTCAAGGCATCGACCTCGATGGGGAATCCCATCAGTTGACTGATATCCATGTCTTGATACACCCTGAGCTTGAAGGTCACTCCGCTTATTCCGCCTTCTGTAACGGTGTGGGATTGTTGATCCCCAACCATGTTCGATTTTGATTTTGCAGCCTTATATTCATTTGTGCCGATGGGGACATTCCGCAGCACAAAACTCCCGGTATTATCCGACCACGTCTCCACAGGAACCTGCGTTGCCCCTTCCGCAAGATAGATGTGCGCATTGGGGACAGGCTGGTTGTCGCCCACGTAGACGAATCCGCTTATCTTCGCGCCTTTGAGGAGGCCGGCGGTCAATGTCGTCCAGTATTTTGACGGAACTGAATACGGCACGGGAAACTTTCGGGCGACGTAGTCCTGCTCCTTTGGCCCGCCAACGGCCAGGACGAATTCATTCCCGCTGTTACTAAAGACCAACTCCGCCACTCCATTCTGGTTCGTAGTGGCCTGCAAAGGGCCCTGCGGTCCCTGGATAGCATTGCCGTATTTGTCTTCCACCCGAACGAGGGCCCCGGAAAGCATTTTCGGCGCGAAACCGGGGAGCTTGAGTTTCGACGTCGAAGCCTCTTGAACGACGACGCGAAGGCGATGTGCCTTTCGGTACACCACGATGGGCGAAGGAAGTTCTTCAGTCGGACTATCGACATAGACCGCCACGGTGTCGCGCAAATACGAGCTATTGAAGAATGTGGGATCGATAATCAGCTTTTGCGACCCTTGAGGTGCGGGAATCTCAAAAGATGCGGGAGGTGTTTTCCATGTCCCGAAGACAAAGTAGGGCGGCGGTGTGACCTTTCTCGTTGCTCCTCCCTGCAGCGTTATGTAAGCGGCCACGCCATTGCCGGATTCGTCCACCAGCTTTCCCTTGATGACGGAGTACGGCTTCATTTCGATCTCCCTGCCCCACTGATCACCCGGCCGCATCGGCACAAGGTTATTCACTTTCAAGGTTGTATCCCTGTATCCGTATCGTCGTACCTTGAGGAGGCGGATAGGCCCGGTCACATTCTTGTTTGCATCCTGGATGACCGGAAGGTTCGTGAAGTCGAACTTTCCCTGATAGTTTGTGAGCTGCTGCGTCTCTTTCGTGGCAATGAGCATCGTCTCCGTGAGGGTAACCTGGGCCCAGAGCAAAGCTTCCTTTGAATCACCGCGGCGGACAGTTCCATAGACCCGGGGCGGGAGAGGGAAGCACTGCAGGTCTCTTGAAATCTCTTTGTACGGATACTCATTATTGAAACTGGCATGATCATCCGGGTTACCGAATGACACTCCGCCAAGCCATCCCTTATAGTTGTAGAAACTTCCCGTCATGCTTTCGGCATAAAGTATGTATTTGTCATTTGGGCCAATATTCTTCACCAGCCGCGTGAACCGGGCAATGCCGTCGGCCTTCGTCTCAGCCATCCCTATGATTTCGCACACTGCTCCCCAGTACATCTTCATCGTTTCGGGTTTATCGGCGGCACCCCGTTTCGGCTCGGCTCCTTCGTTCACCGGTGCGTAGGCGGGACGCTTCTCTCTGAGGAGGAACACCTTCATATTCGCCAGGCTCCCCACGGTCGCCTGCGTAATGTTCTCAAATGTCTTTACCTGCACCTTAAGGGCATAGCTTCTGACATTCGCGGCGATGAGCCCGAAGAATCCCGGAGCGAGCGTCTCGCCCGGTTGAACGACGATATCAACATCAGGGCTGGTGTAATACGCTGAATGTGGGGCTTCTACTGTGATCCGTGCAACGCGGTAGAGATCGCCTCTGACAGTTCCCTCGAATTCCCCACCGCCGTAATTCACTTCATAGTTCTTGGCGATCAACTTCATGCTGTCAAGGCTGATGAACGAAAAGGTGAATTCGCCTTCGGCATTCGTCTTCGTAACGGAAAGAACCTTGTTCATGTCCTTCGGATTGTTTTGGAATCCGGGAGCTTGGAGGCTTGTGGCAGGCGGAATGATGTACGTGGTCCCCTTCTTCACGCCGGAGGCGTAACCGACTGATAAGGAGACATTCTTGAGAACATATTTCACTGTTAGCTTGATGTTTGCGTTGCCGAGGGGCGAGACCTGGTTATCTCCGGGCGCAGGATAATGATAGAGAAGCTTCCCGGAGACCTGAGTATTGAAGGGAATGCCGGCCTGGTACGGATTGTAGCCGAAGACCCGCGCATCGCTTGTGCCGATGACCGCTCCCCCTGCCGACTGCCTCGCGATGATGCGCCACGCATACTTCTGGCCGATCGAAAGCTGAATGTCGCTGTTTGGTGTATGCTTTGGTATTTCAAGGCCCGGCGTATTGGTCATGGAGGTCTTGGCGCCGTCGATATTATTCAGTTGGTAAACAAAGGGGCCTTTTTGCAGAAGATTGTCGAGGCTGAAATCAGGTGTCATGATCATCGGGACCGCTGCGACCCGGATGTCGTAGAAGAGTCCGGTCTTGCCCTGATGGCTCCATGAGAAGGTCGGCCTCTTCATCGAGACCGTGGCATTCTCGTATGGCACCAGCAGTTGCAGCGGGGTGATGGTAAATGACCGTACCGTACTTGAGCGCAGGACGGTGCCTGTAATGGCGTTCAGGACCTGCACCTGCCATACATACTGTTTCGTTCCGGAGAGCGAGAGAGGTTGAGACGGTTTGTATTTGGTAATCTGGCCGTAGATAATCTGAGAATGCACGGGATAATTGTCGATGGCAACATCCGGCGTCTGACCCGAAATTACTTCTGCAACTCGCAGTCGAAATCGGATATTCTCATTTGCCTGAAATACATAACTCCAAGTGAACTCCGGGCTTTTTGTACTGGCGATCGCGTTGTCCGCCGGAGCCATGAGTGTGGGAGGTTCCACCGACGAGCCGACGGTAAAAACAAAAATCTCGCTCTCGCCATGGCTTTCGGTGAACCCTTCGTCCGGAGAGAAGCTCACTGCCTGTACCTGCCATGCAAATCCTATAGCATTGGGATAAAGGGAAAAAGAAGGGTTCGAAGGTTCATAGAAATAAGAGGTTGCCAGCACTATTTTCTTAAGGAGGGGAGGATTCTTCAGGATTGCATCTTTCGCGGTCTGTCCCTTAAAGATCGGTGCAACAACAAGATTGTAGGAGGCCGGAACACCCGCGGTGATGAAAACAGGAGTCCAGGTAAACACGGGAATTGCGGGTGGTTGAAGGACAGCGCTGTTCTCAGGGTTGATGAGCGTCGGCGGGTCAGGAATCACAATTGTGAAGGTCTGACATTGGGCGCCGATTTCCCCTCCGACTCTCCCCGATGCGAGGATCTGCACGCACAGCTCGTATGTCCCTTCGGAGATCTTGTTTGTTGCCGCTGCAGTGCTCTTGATCGACGGATCCACCACAACCGTATTCGCGTTCACGACTGCTTTGCCGAAGAGCGTAACCGATTGCATTGCCCCGATGTCAAATTTCGGGATATCGGGATGCGTGTTCAGTGAAGAGACCACGACCTGATCCTTCTCGAGATCCCGAACGGTGAACGTGACTCGCGCGCTGTACGACGCGGTCGTCGAATTGGTCACAATGAGGATGAGTGCCGTTGGGTCTTGTTCCCACGCGGACACGCTCGCAGGCATCGGAGTTTTCGTGACGATACTGACGTTAAGCTGAGCCTGCAAGGGATAACCCAATGCAAGCGCAAGAATCCCCGTACGAATGAAGTTCTTCATCGCCGTCTCCTCAGAATCCTATCGAATAACTAAGAGTTCCCTGAATCTCGCTGAACGATGCACCTGCGGATCCGGCTCCGTACGTATATTTGTTGTTGTACAGAGCGAATCCTACGCTGCCATATGCGCCAAAGCCGTACGTCAAATTCACGCTAAATGCGAACTGGTCATCCCGGGACAACACGCTGATTCTGCTGAAGCCCGCATTGAGAGAGGCGGAGAGGGCACTGTCGAAAAACTGATGTGACGCCGTTTCGCTCACGTTGACGATCGAAGTACTAAGCGTTGGCAGCTTCGAAGTCGTCTGAAGGATGCTTGTCGTAAGACTGAGAGTCGTAGGAAACGCAACACTCCACGCGCCCATGACGGACTGAGTATTATTCCGGTTTAGCGAAGAAGTAATGACGTTCTTGTCCTCAGTATCCTGCAGCGAGTACGTTACCACCAGGGTACTCGCGCCCCCAAAGGCTTCGAACATATATCTTGGCGTGATGTTCAGCGATTGTGAAATGTTCTCGAATCTGAGGGTATCGTTCTTTGGGGCAGAACGAAGACCGTAGTTGGTGTACTGGAAATCGACAGCAAACTCGTTGGTGACACGTGCGCTTGTGGCAAGCGACCAGAGAGTGCGCCGGGTGGTCGACTGCTTATTGCTCCTCAGATTGTTTTGCCTCTGTCCAAAGGAGAGCCTGATCATCAGGGCATTGTCGAGGAGGCGAAACGAGGGGGCCGCTGTCCATTCGAACATGTCCGACGGCGTCTGAGGATAGCCCAGACTGAGAAAGCCAGGCCCGACCCACCGAGTGGTCAATCGGACACTCACGAACGGGGCTGGCGTTACTCCGACGGAGAGTTTGGCGGCCGCATCCAGCTGACTCGACGTGCGGTGGACAAACAGCGCATGGCCTATTCCTTTTCCCTGTACCTCCGGAGATCGGATATCGTTTGAATGCAGCGATCCGGCGACCTCTCCGCCGACAGTGAGAAGGTTTCCCTCAATCGGTACCCCAAAGGAAACCGAAGTCACGAAGTTTTCCTGCGGCGCAACGCCTGCCGGTGCAAGAGACAGGGATGTCGTGTCGTCAATCGCATGCCAGAAGTTCAGGTGAAGATGGAGCTGGTCCTCTCCGCCATATCCCACCTTCCCACCCCACATCGTGCGTCGGTATGTTCCGGGAATCCCCTGGAGGAGATCGGGCTGAATGGCCGCGTCTGATCTCCCGTACAACGCCGAGAATCGAAAAGGGCCAGGCGTCAACTCAATGCCCGCGCCAAGAAGCCTCGCATCCCCGAAACTCAAGTCGGAAAGGCGGGCCGAGTAATAGCCCGCATGAACCACAAGCCAGTCTTCATAACGCGGACTCACGCCGAATTGGTTGAACGGCTGACGAAATCCGGTCTGGCCGGAGGCGTAGAATGCTTCAAACGGCAGTTGAATCTGGTCAAAGAAGGTTACGTTGAGCTGGAAGAGTCCCCGATACGTATTGGAAGGGCGGCGGGCGGCAACACCGCGAGCAGAGTAAAACTCAGACGAGAGATTCAGGCTGCCGCCTGCTTGCACGGCGGAGGATTGCGAAAAGGCATCGATAGAGGCCGACAACATCAGGACCAACAGCAGGGAGGAGGCTGTGGTTCGTGCGCTCATTTCCGTTACTTCTGATGAATGAAAAACAGCTCGGAATCCCGGGGAAACTTTAGGAGAGATGGCGTGTCCCCGTGGACGGTGTTTGAGGATGGTAGACGTTTTAACAGGGATTGTCAACACCAGGAGAAACAACCAATCGTTACTTGTGCGCAGCGTCAACTATGGGTGCGGCCGGAAATCATCGCCGTGAGCGGTATCACCATTCTGAAGGCGGTTTTACTTTGAGCCGCTTCTCCCGTAACTTCCTGAGAACCCAGTCATGACATCCACATGTTTCTTTGTCTCCGACCTCCACGGCCGCGTCGATCGGTACCGGAAGCTCTTTTCCGCAATCGAACGCGTCAACCCCGATGTTGTTTTTCTCGGGGGCGACCTTCTTCCTCCATTCATCGACTCCCTGCGGCAGGAAGAATCAACAGGGGCGGATTTTGTCGAAGGGTTTCTGGCGACCGAATTCGACCGTCTCCACGCGAAGCTCAAGGAACGTTATCCGTCCGTGTTCCTCATCCTTGGAAATGACGATCCCCGCAGCGAAGAGGACTCAATCGAGCAGGCAGGAAGTGCAGGGTTGTGGAGGAACATTCAGAGCCGCATCGTCACGTTTGGTTCCTATGCTTTTGGGGGCTACGCTTTCGTTCCCCCCACCCCTTTTCGGCTGAAAGACTGGGAACGGTACGACGTGTCGCGATTCGTCGATCCAGGCTGCGTTCCTCCCGAAGAGGGCTCCTTTTCCGTGCCCGTTGACAGGAGTTCAATCTCCCGCCAGACAATTCAGAATGACCTCGAACAACTTACACAGGGAATGGATTTCTCCCGTGCAGTCTTCCTCTTCCATTCGCCTCCCTATGACACGGTCCTCGACCGCGCCGCGCTGGAAGGACGAATGGTCGATCATGCACCGATGGATCCCCACGTAGGGAGCGTGGCAATCAGGCGTTTCCTTGAACGCTCACAGCCTCTTGTGAGCATGCACGGCCACGTTCATGAGTCAGTGGAAGGGACGGGATCGTGGAGAGAGAGGATAGGAAAGACACACATCTTCGGAGGCGCCCATTCAGGGCCCGAGCTGGCGTTGGTGAGGTTTACTTTGGAGAATCCTGCGGACGCGTCGAGGGAGCTGTTGTAGGCCCGAGGGGGAGCTTGCGTGCCTGATCGGTGACGGCACCGATTTTCACGGCAAAGCTGGTTCGCTTTCGGATATCCTCGTCCGTGACAAGATGAATGTCAAGAAGACCTTGTGTCTTGATACCCGTTCTGAGAAAATTCATCTCGCTTAGCGCCTGACTCCAACCGTCAAGCCAGGTCATAAGCCCTTCCTGCTGCTTCTTGGTGCCCGTGACATGAATGATGAGGTCGATGTCGCTTTGGGGCCCCGCGTTCACATTCTTCGTACTGCCCGTCAAGTACATTCCCTTTACGCCGTACCGGTCGGCATCCAAGAGTTTCGCTATTTCCTCCGCCATATGCTGACGCCATCGCCAGTGCTCGTCCGCTTCTCTCCGCTCTGCGATAACTCCCCTTCTCTTTGGAGCCGGTTCGACAGGAACAGTAGGAAGTCCGAGAACTCCAACCGCCTTGTTGACCTCATCATTCATAAGGATGTCCAGCACCAATCCTCCCGACACGCGTGAGACGTCGATCACTTTGAGAACACCCTGAAGGGATGAATACTGCGGCAGAAGATCGGTCAGCATGTTCTCCGAATGGAGGAAAGTCTCGTTGAATTGGACGTCGCCGTCATCGGGAAAGAGCGGGAGGTAACGAATCGATTCCTCGACGAGATCCTGAAAGAAGTGCGTCCCAAAAGAGACTTCAGGGACATAATCCCCCTTTTTTCGGGCGATCTCGATAAGCATGGCGGTATTGTTGATATCGGAGTATGACACACTCACGCCAAGTTTGATGTCCCCACGGCTTCCCCATCGACCCGGGCCCATAAGAATAAAGCGTCGCTTCGGAAGTATCTTGTTCAGCATGCTCACGGCCCTGCCGACCGCCAGGAGGTCACTCCGCTCTCTCAGGTCGCTGTAGGCTTCCGGATCAACGTAGACGATATGTGTAATTCCGGGAATCGCGCCGTTTGAAATGTATTTGTTGGCCGAGAAGATCATTTTTTCTTTCGGAACATCGCGCGGAATCTCTGCAGGAGCCGATTCGGGTCTGTAGCTCTGCGGTCTGCACTGCAGCAGATAGAAATTCTCTCCATCGGAAGCAAACTCTATGTCGACCGGCATTCCGAGTTTCTCGTGAAGGATTGCGATAATCAACCGCATTTTCTTGACAAAATCCGTTCTTCCCTTGAGCCCTTCGAACGTAACAACAAAGGGCTCTTTTGAATAATCCACCTGCATCCCCAACGGCTGCCTCAAACGATCCTGGTCCAGCATAGAGACTATCTGGGGGGTAGCCGGGAATTCCTCTCCGTGTTTTCTGATGAACTCCCGAATATCGATCGATTCGAACGTGTTTGTCCTCAGGTTGATTACATCCATTTTCTTTGGCGAATAACGGATTGATTCCTCCAGAGTCACATTGACATGAAGATCGGGCTGGCCCGGCGCAAACAGGATGGGATAATCGTCGCTCAGACGATCGACGGCCCGAGTTCCGAGGCCGGCGACAAGGCGAACCAAGCCATCTTCACGTCTTATCCTCGAGGACCATCGAAATTCGTTGTTCGAGAATGCAACCCCCGCGTAAGACGGCAGGAAGTAGTCCCCAATCCTTCTCCCCACCACTTCCTGAATCATGATTCCCATTTCTTCGTTGAAATCCGTCAACCCATGTTCCGCTCTGTATTGGATCGGGTCCGGGCTGAATACAGATGCGTACACCTCTGCCACTGCATCCGTCAATGCAACCAAGCGCTCCTCCCTGGACCCCTGATTGGCAATAAAGAGGCTCTTGTACTTTCCGGCAAAGGAGGTTCCCATACGATCTTCGAGGAGGCTCGAACTCCGGACAATCAATGGGCGGTCCCCGAAGTCATCGAGGGCGAGAGAAAGGCCTTTCAGCATCTCAGGCGGAAACGGTGAGTTCTTGAAAACCTGCACCACGTAGGGGTATTCCTGCCGTACCTGACCGAGATCTTTGTATTTCTGGTCGATGACGTCTTCGAGATTGTTGTGGTACATGAAATTCAGAATGCCGTCTGATGCCAGGTACCATGTTTTCGGAATCCTCACATTTTTCAGGAGTTCCTCATCCCCAATCGAGTTCTGGAGAATGGCGGAGGCAAGGAGCAGGCCGGAGCTCTTTCCCCCAAGTTTCCCGTGACTCCCGGCGGGAAACACAACCCTGTGAAGGAGGTTCTGAAAATCCCTCAAGGCAAAGAAGTGTTTTGCCACGTTGATCGCCTGGGGTTGATCCGTCAGAAACCGCCTGATCATCGCGACACGGAATGTGGCATCTCGTGCCGGCGAGAGTTCCGTCCCCTCAGGATCGAGATGATAGTACCGATCCAGCGCGTCGACGACATCAGTGTGAGATGACGCCGGATTCTCGATAACACTTATGAGGAATGAAGACCGATCTTCTCTGATCCATCGCTGAACAAGCGCCAACGTTTCCGCTTCGCCCAGAAAGTCGAGGGCAATTCTGAACACTTCATCCACTTTTTGGAGAAACAGCTGAACCGTCTCTTTCGGCCGCGGGCGATTTGCATCGTCTGCCGTACTCGCATCGGTATAGCCAAAGGCAGGGTTGAACGAGGCGAGAAGCTTCTCAGCTTCCTTGCTGCCGCTCCAGCACAAATAGTTGGTCATTTTTCTCGTTATGCGCAGAAGAAGCTGCGGATTCGTCCTACGAAGAAGCTCAAGGATCGTTGCCCATCCTCCCTCCCGCTCTTTTTCACGATGCTGCTCGAAAACCTCCCCCAACTGGCGGTGAAGAAGGTAATGATTCAACCATTCAGCAATACTCCCCAGAAGTTTCCGCTCCTCTTTCAGAAACGGCCCATCCGCCGTGCCAGGGACCTCCTGCGTGTAGAAGACGCTAATCTTCCCGACGATCTCCTCCTGAACGACAATGTCGGCGGACTGCTCCCACGGCGTCGATTGAAATCCATCCGGTTCATACACGTCATCCCCCACTTCGATTCGTGCCCGGCAGATTTCGGGATATTGCCATCCGCGGGGGATCACTTCGATGATCTTCCGCATAACCTCTGTCTGCCGGAGGTTTGGCTGATTCGTGATTTCAATGACGGCATACAGACAGTTGAGTTCCTTGGCTCTCTCTTTGAGGTCACGAAGTAGATTATCTATCGGTATTTTCGGGTCCATTAAGGATTTCTCTCTTGGAGATGCTGCATCATTTATGAATGACCCCCATCCCCTTCCGACCGTCAACTCTAACCTCCAAGGGCTTGTTCAATCGCACATGACGAACAAACGATGTTTCGCATATTGCTTTCTGTGCAGCGAGCCAGGCCCAATCAATCACAAATTGTCCCTCATGATGAACTGAGAAGAAACAGACGCCGAAGCTCATGAGATTATGGAAGAAGTGGGAACCTTGACTCATGTCGACATTCATTGAAGGGAGAGTTGCTTCGACGATCGCCCTCGCAGAGGAGATCTGTCCCCAGTTCACCGGAATCCCAAGCCAGGGATCTGAACTCCCCCACCTTCCGAACCCGATCATCAAACTCGTGCGTCCCTCTTCGATAAGAGAACGATTGATTCCTTCGAGATCCGCGGCAATCACGGCCGTTTTGCTCTTATCGAACCGTTCAGGAACGACGTAGACAATATCGCAAATATTGTTGTTCCGTCCATTGCCACAGGCTCTTTCGGAAGCGACAAGAACCTGGTCGCCCGAAAGTTCCCGCTCGCTGATTTCGATCTTGTCGCCCGAAACCAGCATTTTCCGAACCTGCAGGCAGCCGAACCGAAGGGGATGCATTGTCAAGGCGAATTCGATCTCAACGGCAGCCGAAAGCTCTTTTTCACAGGCTCTCAGGAGCATTTGAACTATATCGTTCACGGGCAGACTGTTCGACACGAGCATAGGAGCGAAGGTAAGAATGCGCGGCCCACGGTCGGCAACTCCGATGGACAAGCGATCGGAAGCGGGATTCAGCGTCGAAGCGAGCATGGCAAGCGTCCCGTCCTGTTCGGCATCGACCAATGAGCCTCTGACAAGATACTCGGTCTCCTTCATGGGGTCATATGCCGGAGGAGATCCCATGTTGACGGACCAGAATTCAGTTTGGGTTTGCTCCGCAAGTTCATGCACATTGGCAAAAGGTGGACTTGCCTTTGGCCTGGAGGGAGAGTATGTCCAGCAAAGTCCCCCGTCCACGATTGTTTTGCCCAGGCCCAGGGCGAGTTGTGCGACTCCTTCTTGCGGCTTTGCCGAACCGGTCGGATAGAAGTTCCACGACCTCGCAACGCCGGACAACTCAGGATAAAACCGCTCGTCACGTCTGTTGCCGACCACCTCCTGAATGATAACGGCCATTTGCTCTTCCGCAGCGTCGGGAAGCACCCTGCGGTATGATTTTGCCGACTGGGAGAAGGTTGAGGCATAGACGAACTTCACCGCCTCGACCAATTTTGCAAACCGAATGTCCGGGTCGGGCTGGTTGTTCGGAATCATCTTTGTCTGATAGATTCCGGCGAATGGTTGGTTCATTGCGTCTTCAAGGAGGCTCGAAGAACGAATCGCGAGAGGCGTGTGGACACCCTCGATAAGTGCACGAAGATCGCCAACGAGCTCGAAAGGGAGATCGGCCTTCAGGAATCCACGAATGATCTTGTCGTCCGGTTCCAAAGAGGCGGCAAGTTCGCGGAGCCGGTTGCGATCCATGAATGCGGCAAAATGTCCGGTGCCGATCACGGCGAGGCGGGGGATGGATATTCCAATTTCGGGGAATTTCTTACAATCGCCCTCAAGCTGCTCGAGCACGCTCTGAAACTGTTCCAGGCCCTGAGCCTTTCCACCCATCGACCCGGATCCGATGAGTGAGAGCTGTTCTTCGGCACCGAAGAATCTCCTCGAAAAAACGGACGGTATTTTGGGTGTCGTCATCCTTGTCGTTCCGTCCAGTGAAAGTGTGAAGGCCTGCCTACGCCCGGCAGGCCCTCGCGCTCCATGCTCTATGTCTTGTATCTCAGATCCAACCGCGGTCACGGCTGGCCTGCGCCACACGGCCTATTGCTATGACGTAAGCAGCATCACGCATCGGCAATCCTTTCGATTTCGCGAGATCTGAAACGGCATTAAAGGCCGCTGTCATCTTAATGTCGAGCTTGCCGAGCACTTCGTCGCGCGTCCAATAGTAATTCATGTTGCTCTGGACCTGTTCGAAATAACTGCATGTGACACCGCCGGCATTCGCCAGAAAATCCGGGATAACGAAAATCCCGCGTTCGGAGATAACTTTGTCAGCTTCCGGTGTTGTCGGGCCGTTCGCTCCTTCTGCAATGATCTTCACTTTCCGGCTTATTGAATTAACATTGTCTTCTGTGATCTGGTTCTCGATCGCCGCCGGAATCAGGATGTCGACCTCCTGACTCAGCCACTGATCGCCTGCCTGAATCTCGTAACCCAACCCCTTCGCCTTCGATTTATCGATTCCTCCGAACGAATCCGAAATTTTCTGAAGCTCTGCGAGGTCGATTCCCTTCTTTCTGAGGAATGTATTGGGGGCCTGGTCCTTCTGGTCCCAGCACGAGACGCAGACGACCTTTCCGCCGAGTTGTTGATACAGTTCAATAGCGTACTGCGCGACATTCCCGAATCCCTGTACGCTGGCAGTGGTATTCTCCGCCTTGAGGCCAAGCTGCTTCAACGCTTCGCGAAGGGTTATGACAACCCCGTACCCGGTCGCCTCTTTCCGCCCCAGTGAACCGCCCATCCCCACCGGCTTTCCCGTGATCAGGCCCGGATACCTGCCACCGCTGATCGTTTCATATTCATCGAGCATCCAGAGCATATGCTGCGGACCCGTCATGACATCAGGTGCGGGGACATCGGCCAGCGGGCCGACATCGCGCGCAATCTGGCGGATCCAACCGCGGCAGATCTGCTCCTGCTCACGTTGACTGAGACTATGAGGATCACAAATGACTCCACCCTTGCTGCCGCCGAGCGGAATGTCTACAACAGCGCACTTCCAGGACATCCACATCGCAAGCGCGCGGATTGTGTCGATGGTTTCCTGGGGGTGAAAACGGACTCCGCCTTTTCCGGGGCCTCGCGCGTCATTATGCTGAACGCGAAATCCCCGAAAGACCTTCACGCTCGCGTCATCCATACGGACGGGGATGTTGAAATGATATTCCCGCATCGGGGTGCGCAAAAGATCGCGCGTACCTTGATCCAGCTGAAGCTTTTCGGCAATTCTATCAAACTGATGTTGAGCTACTTCAAATGCATTAAAAGCCTTATTTTTCATGGAATTCGTACTCAGAAGTGGTTACTCCGTTGACTATCTTTTGCTCCGATGATAGACAAGAAGTGTGCCGTCTGAGTCACTCAAAAATACACGGAAATCTGTGAGTCCTCAGCCCAAAATGGCCCGGTTTTGTCAAAATCAGGGGGAATTTCTTGTTTTCGGGGAGGTAGATTCTGAAAAAGAGTAACTGATGATCCGATGCCCCATCAACGACAGCGGAGAATGCGGGCCGTCATGCGGGAAGGCGACGCTCTATGAGATGATCATTCCTTGAATCCCCCGACGAATGTCCAGGAGCCAACAGGCCGGCCATTCGGACCAAGCCTGACCGAAACTGTCGAACCCGAATCCTTCCGCCACGCAGCAGTAAGCAGCAGTGTGTCCGCATGAATCACACTTGCGGAATAGAACCCATCGACATTCTCCTTCAAGAGGTTGGGGACATGGTAGCCTATGTATGTCCCATGGCCCCCTCCTCTTGCTGAAGGTCGATTTCGGTATTGATATGCATGTGACATAAGTCCATTGAGGTCGCGAAGCAATGCATTCTTCGCCAGGTCCGCTCCGCTGAACGATGACGCCTGCAGCAGGAACAGCAACAGCAGAATTGTATTGGCTACCGATCCAAAGGCCCCGAGGTTGCGCCCCCACTTTGTGGCAGTCATTGCAGAGGATGGGATAATACCGTTTTGAATACTCTCCATATCGCGCCTCGCCATTCGCACGGCCGCTATTCCCAGGAAAGGTGCCAACAAAATTAGCACCATGGCAACCGACGACAACGCGTCATCCGAGGCGACCGTGGCAAAATATTCATTTGCAAGAAATCCAGCGGGCACAAGAAGGACGCTTGATATGGCCAGGGTCAGGAGAGTTTTCCTTCTCCTCGCAAGCGGACCCGGTAACGCAGATGACATTCGATAGGCCGGCACAGTTCTCCCCTCCGATATCTATGGAACCGCAATGTTGGCCGGAAAATTACAAAAAGGGGGAAAGCTGCGCAGTGAGCACCCACACAGACCAGTATTGACAGGATGATGTGGATTTGCTATTTCGCCAAACCGACTACGCCGCAAGCGAGCCTGCCGCCCGCGTTTCCTGTGGGCTGCGTCTTCAGGTCGTCTTCCTTTTCGTGCACAATGACCCCGCGGCCTAAGATGGAGCTAGCTCCGCTCAGGGCAATCATGGAATCGACATACTCGAGGTGGGCGTTGCCGTCTTTGTCAGCATCGAGGTTCCCCATATCGCCGACATGTCTCTTTTCGCTCATCGGCATGCTGTGAGGCATTTGACCAGGATTGAAATGTCCGCCAGCGGCCATGCCGTCATCCGAACTGCAGTCGCCGTACTCATGAACATGGAACCCATGCTTGCCGGGGGTGAGTCCGGAGATGTGCGCGGTGACCTTCGTTCCGCCTTTCACAACTTCGAATATCACAATTCCTTTGACGGGAGAGCCTTTGGTGGGAGAAAGAACTGCAATGGCCTTTGCGGGCGGACCAGGCGGCGCTGACCCGTGTTCCATTTGAGCAAATGCTTCTGCAGCGAACATGATCAATGCGCCTGCAACAACTGCAGTGTGTTTTATCATGGAATTCCTCCTTTGTGGTTCGGCGTTGGAAAGATCAACATACGGACTTCAAAAACGTTGCTGCTTTCAATTCAAACCTCCTTACTCCTCTGCCTGCCGGTCGTCAGACTTCGCCGAACTCTGGCGAGTTTACCCGCCGTGCGGTTTGGCGGGCAGGCCCTTTACAAAAGGGGGAGATACTTCCGTAATAGAACCTCGTCAACACTTCTTGATCATTTCAACACTGCCATCCGCGAAATCCACGTGAATCTGTGAAATCTGCATTAATCCCCGAAGCTGATCCCAAGATCGCGAGCGGTAAGGACCGTATCGCAATCCAGCGGGACGCATTTCATTCTGTTTGTTGCCTCTTCAAGAGGTACATATCGAACGGTGGGAGGATCCAGTGCAACCATGACGCCCGAACGCCCCTCTTCGATGGCGCGGACAGCGGCCGCCCCAAACCGCAAGGAGATCAGCCGGTCGAACGTAGTCGGTGTACCTCCCCTTAGCAAGTGTCCCAGGACGACACAGCGTGTCTCTCTTCCCGTCGCCTTCTGTATCTCCGCTGCCACAGTCTCCCCGATTCCTCCAAGTCGCTCCGCACGGCCGATTTCCTTCGAAACCACGGAATGAGTCCCGCCCTTCGGTTTCGCCCCCTCGGCAACGACCACTATGGCAAATTTCGATCCCTGAGTGTACCGCTCTTGAATCTTCACCGCGACTTTCTGAATGTCGTAAGGGATCTCGGGAATGAGAATCGCATCGGCCGTCGCGGAGACCCCTGTATTAAGAGCTATCCATCCGGCATAGCGGCCCATCACTTCGACTACCAAGACCCGCTGATGCGCCTCGGCCGTGGAATGCAGCCGATCCACGCACGCCGTAGCAAAAGAGACGGCCGTATCAAAGCCGAAGGTAATGACTGTCTTGTCCAGGTCGTTGTCGATCGTTTTCGGTACGCCAACAACCTTGATCCCTTTCAGTCCTATTGCACGGGCGATGGAGAGGGAACCGTCACCTCCGACGGCAACCAATCCGTCAATGTTGTGCTCCTTCAAGGCACGGACGACATCATCCGTGCGATCGACCTCTTTCATGCTCCCGTCGGCTTGTTTCATCGGAAACTTCAGAGGATTGATCTTGTTCGAAGTCCCGAGAATCGTTCCTCCGAGATGGGTTATTCCTCTCACCTTGATTCGGGTGAGGGGAATCAGGCCCCCTTCGGGGTAGTCTTCGGGCATCAGAACGCCGCCGTATCCTTCACGAATTCCAAAGACCTCCCAGTTTCTGTTGATTGCAGAGACGACCGTTGCACGGATGACGGCATTGAGTCCCGGTGCATCACCGCCGCCGGTTGTGATGGCTATTCGTTTGACTGCGTTCGTTTTCATAGGCTCTTGTCGCTCGGTTGGTAAAGGGCTGAAGCTCTTGTCTTCGTTTAGCATTGGTTAACCCCGACCTAAAGGTCGGGGCAATTCCACTTCATCAGGTCGGCTCAATTCCACTTCTCAGGCCGGGACAATTCCACTTCATCAGGTCGGCTCAATTCCACTTCGTCTGGTCGGGATAATTCCACTTCCCAAGGTCGGGGAATCCCACTTCTCAGGTTGGGACAATTCCACTTCCAGGTCGGGGCAATTCCACTTCATCAGGTCGGGATAATTCCACTTCCCAAGTCGGCGCAATTCCACTTCATCAGGTCGGCGCAATTCCACTTCATCAGGTCGGGATAATTCCACTTCCCAAGGTCGGGGAATCCCACTTCTCAGGTTGGGACAATTCCACTTCATCAGGTCGGGGCAATTCCACTTCATCAGGTTGGGACAATTCCACTTCATCAGGTCGGG
>Ga0209002_10001454_pt1 | contig 19204 bp, 17 predicted proteins | sample Rifsed16ft2_FD_184010 | JGI IMG/M metagenome (GOLD analysis project Ga0209002, IMG submission 184010) | Soil microbial communities from Rifle, Colorado, USA - sediment 16ft 2 (version 2) | ecosystem: Environmental > Terrestrial > Deep subsurface > Rock core/Sediment | place: Rifle, Colorado... | reverse complement strand
GGGGCCCGCCGAGTTGTACCTCTATCCGCCGGGGCTCGCGGTGTTGCTCGCCCCATTCGCCGACCTGCCGGGGAGCCTCGTGTCCTCCGGCTGGTTCGCGCTGCGGGTCGGCGCGCTCGCCGCGGGCTGCGCGCTCATGCCCGTGCGCCCGTGGATCCGCGGCACATCGCTACTCGTCGCGGCCGCCAGCTACCCCGTCCTCCTTGACGTCAACCTGGGCAACGTCAGCGTCGTCGTCTTCGCCCTCACCGCCGCCGCCTGGCGCTTTCTGGACCGTCCGTTCGGCTCGATCGCCGTGGCCGCCGCCCTGGCGCTGCGCCCGCCGCTCGTCGTCGTCGTCGCCTGGTGGGCGCTGCGGCGACGGTGGCGGCCGATCGCCTGGGCGCTCGGAGCCGCCGTCGTCCTCGCGGCGCTGGCGCTGCCCTTCGTCGGGCTCGCCGGCTACACCGACTACCTGGTGGTCGTCCGGAACCTGACGGGGATGCAGGGCGTGCCCCGCAACGCGGACTTCGGGTCGCTGGCCCTGGCCGCCGGCCTGCCCCCGCCGCTGCCGACACTGGCGTTCATCGGCGGCGCGCTGGCCGGCCTCGGCATCATGCTGGCCGGGCTTCGGCGTGACCGCGACGTGGCGTTCGTGACGGCGGTCGGGGCATCACTCCTGCTCGCGCCGCTGCTCTGGGTCCACTACCTCGTGGCACTCATCCTGCCCGCGGCGCTTCTCGCCGACCGCGGTCGTCGCTGGGCGATCCTGTTGCCGCTCCTCGGCTGGCTGCCCGAGCCGTTCCTGCCCTTCGTGGCCATGATCGGGGCCCTGGCACCGCTACTCGCCGCTCCGCCGGGCGGCGGCGAACGCCAGCCGGTCGCCGACCTGCGTCCCTGAGCGCTCCAGGGTCCCCGGCGCCAGCTCCAGCACGCCCCGCGCGCCACGCACGGTCCAGACCAGCCCGATCCAGGGCGGCAGGCGGTGGCGCACCGCGATCACCGGACGCGTCCCGTCGGGCGCCTCGCTGCCAAGGAAGGCGCAGTCGATGGGGAAGCGCATGAAGAACATGTGGATGCTCGTCACGCCCGGCATCCAGAGGCCCTCGTCGGGGTCGATGGACGCCCGCCCCATGAGGCCCCGGAAGCTCGTCCAGAAGTTGCCCGCGGACGTGACACGACCCGCGACGGTCGTGTCACGGGTCGTGTTGCGGATCGCGAGGGGGTGGCCCGGCACGTGATCCTATTGGGCCTTCCCGATGTTGAGCACGATGAGGATGACGGCCGGCCCGAGGATGACGATGAACAGGGACGGGAAGATGCAGCCGACCAGCGGGAAGAGCATCTTGATGGGCGCCTTGGCGGCCATCTCCTCGGCCCGCTGGCGGCGCTCGATGCGCAGCTGCTCGGACTGGACCTGGAGCACCTTGCTGATCGAGACGCCCAGCTGCTCGGCCTGGATGATCGCGCCGATGAAGTTGGCCAGGGCGGGGACCTCGGTTCGGGCGACGATGTCGCGCAGCGCCTCGCGGCGCGACTTGCCCACGCGGATCTCGGCCAGCCCGCGGCGGAACTCGTCGGACAGCGGGCCGACCGTCTTCTCGACGACCTTGCCCAGCGCGGCGTCGAAGCCAAGGCCGGCGCGGACGGAGATGGTCAGCAGGTCGAGGGTGTCGGGGATGGCCAGCAGGATCGCCTTGCGGCGCGCCTTGATGCGACGGCCCAGCCAGAACTCGGGCAGGAGGTAGCCGACCACGGCACCGACGAGGGCCATGAGCACGCCGAAGACGGCGTTGTTCCCCAGCAGGCCGAGCAGGACGAAGGCGATGATGGCGGCCACGATGGCGGCCACCGCCTTGAGGCCCAGGAAGTCGGTCGTCTTGAGGTCCGCCGGGTTGCCGGCCTGGGCCAGGCGTCGCTCGGTGCGGCTCGTCTGGCGCGGGCTGGTCACCCGCTGCACGGCCCCGGAGAGCCGCAGCGCGAGCGGTCGCACCGTGCGCTCGAAGAACGGCTGCTGGAGCTCCAGCTCCTCGAGGCTCCTGGCCTGCATCGAGCCGAGCTGCGTGAGGCGGGCCTGGACGGGATCGACCGGCCGCGAGCCGGCCAGGCCGAAGAAGATGAAGAGGATCGCCAGCGCCGCGATGCCGGCGATGATCAGCGGAAGGGCCATCGTCTAGACCTCGATGTCCACGATCTTGCGGATGGCCATGAAGCCGAGGAACATGAAGAAGCCACCGAAGAAGAGGATGACCAGGCCGAGCGGGAGCCCGAGCACATCCGGCGGCTTCAGGAACATCGGGTCCATGAAGCCGGGGGCGATGACGAAGAGGGAGCCGGCCAGGCCGATGGGCAGGAAGCCCACCACGTAGCCCGACATGCGCTGCTGCGCGGTGAGGGTCTTGATCTCGCCCTTGATGCGCACCCGCTCGCGGATGGTGTAGGCGATCGAGTCGAGGATCTCGGCCAGGTTGCCGCCGACCTGGTGCTGGATGGTGATGGCCGTGGCCATCAGCTCCAGGTCGTCCGAGCGGACGCGGCGCACCATGTTGGCCAGGGCGTCGTCGAAGGGCAGGCCGAGGTTCACCTCGCGGATGACCCGGCCGAACTCGGTCGAGACGGGCGGCTGCGTCTCGCGCACGACCATCTCGATGGCCTGCAGGAAGGAGGAGCCCGCGCGCAGCGCGTTGGCGATGAGCATGATCGTGTCGGACAGCCGGGAGTTGAAGGCCTTCAGGCGCGCTCCCTTGCGGTGGCCGACCCAGAGGCGCGGCAGGAAGAAGCCGACGATGCCGCCGACGACGAGCGCGATGGGGTTGCCCAGCGTGGGCAGGATCGGGCTCGCGATGAACATCGCGGCCGGGACCCCGGCGGTGAGGCCGGCCCAGATCATGAGGTATTCGGAGACCTTGAGGCGCAGGTCGGCACGGGCCAGCTCGCGCTGGATGTTCGCGCCGAAGTCGCGCTGCTCGACCACCCTGTTGAGGTTGGCCAGCGCGGCGCTGTTGGCGAGCAGGTCGCTGATGGGTCCCTGGCTGGCCTTCTTCTCGGCCTCCGCCTTGGGGCCCGCGGCGTAGCGCTCGAGGCGCGAGGTCAGGCCGGAGCCCCGCCCGCCCGCGGCGATGCCCAGGAAGATGAGCAGGATGGCCAGCCCGGCGACGGCCGCGACGATGAGGGTCAGTGATCCCACGGCGACCTCCTTTCGCGTCCGCTAGTAGGTGAAGCCGAAGAGGCCCGGCGGCAGATGGATGCCCATCACCTCGAACTTCTCGACGAACTTGGGCCGGATGCCGGTCGGCTTGAGGCGACCCTCGATCTTGCCGTCAAGGACGCCCGTCTGCTCGAAGACGAAGACGTCCTGCATGACGATGACGTCGCCCTCCATGCCCTGGACCTCGGTGATGTGGGTGACCTTGCGGGTCCCGTCCTTGAGGCGGGACTGGTGCACGATGAGGTCCACGGCTGAGGCGATCTGCTCGCGGATGGCCCGCAGCGGGAGGTCCACTCCGGCCATCAGCACCATCGTCTCGAGGCGCGAGAGCATGTCGCGCGGGCTGTTGGCGTGGCCGGTGGACATGGAGCCGTCGTGGCCGGTGTTCATGGCCTGCAGCATGTCCAGTGCCTCGCCCCCACGGCACTCGCCGACGATGACCCGGTCGGGCCGCATGCGCAGCGAGTTGCGCACGAGCTCCCGGATGGGGATGGCGCCCTTGCCCTCGATGTTCGGCGGACGGGACTCCAGGGTGACCACGTGCTCCTGGCGGAGCTGCAGCTCGGCGGCGTCCTCGATGGTCACGATGCGCTCGTCGTTGGGGATGAACGAGGAGAGCACGTTGAGCGTCGTCGTCTTGCCCGAGCCGGTGCCGCCCGAGACGAAGACGTTGAGGCGCGCCTCGACGCAGGCCTTGAGGAAGTCGAACATCTCCGGCGTCGCGGTCCCGAAGCGGATCAGGTCGTCCACCGTGAAGGGGGAGGCGGAGAACTTCCGGACCGTGATGACGGGACCGACGAGGGACAGCGGCGGGATGATGGCGTTGACGCGGGAGCCGTCGGTGAGGCGGGCGTCCACCATCGGGCTCGACTCGTCCACGCGACGGCCGATGGGCGCGATGATGCGGTCGATGATGCGCATGACGTGGTCGTCGTTCTGGAAGACGACGTTGGTCAGCTCAAGCTTGCCCGAGCGCTCGATGTAGACCTGGCGCGGGCCGTTGACCATCACCTCGGTGATGCTCTCGTCGCGCAGGAGCGGCTCCAGCGGGCCGAGACCGATGATCTCGTCCGTGATCTGCTCGAGCATGCGCACGCGCTCGGCGCGCGTGAGGGCCAGGCCCTCCTCGTCGATGACGCGACCGAAGATCTCCTCGATCTGGCGCCGCACCTCGACCTGGTTGGACAGGTCGAGCTTGGGGTCCAGGTCCTGGATGACCCGGTTCTGGATGCGGAACTTGACGTCGCGGAACGACTCGCGCACGGGCGCCTGTGAGAGCATCCGCGACGGCGTCGCCGGGAGTGACCCGCCGGGCCCCCCGGCGGCCGGTGCCCCGGGCGCGACGGGCGCTTCCGGCCCGGCCCCGGGCCGAGCACTTTCGATCCGCTTCAGCAGCGACATCGGTTGACTTCCCCTTCCGCCCTCGCGGGCCGTTGCACGGTCATCCTACCGCCGCGCGAACAAAGACTTCTTCTGGGCCGGCTTCGCATCCCGTGACGCGAACCCGTCCGACTCGGCGGTCAGCTTGCGCGCGAGTCGAAGGATGTCCTGGCTGACCTGGGCATCCCGGTTGCTGATCACGAACGGCACGCCGCGATTGAGAGCGTAAACCACGCTGCGGCCGTCGCTCACGATGGTCTCGTCGATCCTCCGGCCGATGGAGTGCTCGACGTCCGAGACCCGGATGCCGAGCGCCGCGTCGGCGCGGTTGAGCACCAGCCGGACCTTGTCGCTCGCGTAGCCGAGCTGTTCGGCGACCTCGAGGAAGAGGCGCACGTTCTTGATGTTGGTGATCTCGAGCGTCATGAGCACGACGATCTCGTCGGAGAGATCGAGCAGGTTGAGGGTGGTCTCGTGGAACCACGGCCAGGTATCGACGATGACCAGGTCGTGGGTCGCGCGCAGCGCCTCGAGGATCTGCTTCACGGCCCCCGAAGTGATGAGCTCCGCCATCTCGGGGCTCGACGGGGCGAGCAGCACGCGCGCCCCGGAGCTGTGGTTGACGATGACCGACTCGAGCGACTCCAGGTCCACCACGCCGTCGGCGATGATGTCGGCGATCGACTTGTTCTTGGGGTTCATGTTGAGCATCACGCCCACGTCGCCGAACTGGAAGCTCGCGTCCACGATGCACACGCGCTTGCCCAGGTCGGCGGCAGCCGCCACGCCGAGGTTGACGGCCACCGTCGTGCGGCCGACCCCGCCCTTCGGGGAGAAGATGGTCACGATCCTGCCGGCCTCGTGCGTCTCTGCCCTCGACTCGGCGTGCGGGCCGGCGGGGGTCGGCCGCTCGGCGATGCGGCCCAGCTTCTCCTGCTCCCGCAGGAAGACCTGGCGGATCGACGTCACCAGCTCGTCGGCGCTGAAGGGCTTGACCAGGAACTCCCGCGCCCCGGCCAGCATCGAGCGGCGGAGGTAGTCCGCCTCGCCCTGGACGCTCATCATCACGATGGACGCGGTCGGCAGGCGGGCCGACAGCTGCTCCGCCGTGGCGATGCCGTCCATGCCCGGCATGTTGATGTCCATGAGCACGACCGCCGGCTGCAGGCTGGCCGCCAGCTCGAGCGCTTCGGCGCCGGAGGCGGCCGCGCCCACGACCTCGATGTCGCTCTCGAATCCGAGCAGCTTCGTGAGGTGTTCGCGGGTCTCCGGGATGTCGTCGACGATGAGGACTCGGATGCGCTCTGCCATCTGCTTCCGTCTGCGTTTCGGGCCGGGCCCGATTCATCGGTGGGGCGCGCGACCCGTTCGGGCCGGTCGCCGAAGGTGCCGTGGGCGCTCGGTCCGGTCCGGTCCGCGCGCCCGACGGCCTGCTGTCAGGGTCCCCGGCGAGGGGGGACGGTGCTACTTCGGTGGCGGCGGTACCTGGATGGTGAGGTTGCCCGGCAGGACGCCCCACTTCTCGACGAGCTCGAAGAGGGTGATGCCGGTGGTGACGTCGGGCGGCGCGTCCTTGTCGCCGGTCGCCCGCAGCACGAGGGAGAGGTTCCCGTCGAGCTGCGCGAAGCGGACCAGCTCGACCTGCTGCGCCGTGAGCTGCAGGATGACGATCTGCTGCTGCCCGGTGAGGGCGACCTCGCCGCTGCTCGACTCGGGCGCCGGGCTCGCCTGCTGGCCGGTCTGCTCGGGCGGGGGCGGCAGCAGCGTGCCCAGGACCTTGGAGTTCTGGACCAGCACCTTGATGGACGTGTTGTTGAGGGTGTCGTCGATTACCTTGAAGTTGCGAACGTCCTGGAGCGGCACGCCCTCGCGCGTGGTCGGTCCCTCGGCGACGACGGGGAACTTGGCGTCCGTGTCCTCGAAGGCGATGACCACGTCGACGCGGTCACCCGGCTGGATGATCGTCCCGACGCCGGTCACCTGGTCCACCTGGACGGCCATGGCCCGGAAGCCCGGCTCGAGGTTCTTGAGGATCTCCACGCTGGACGAAACGCCGGCCGCGGAGAACATCGAGGTCTGCATGACCTGGCCGGCGTAGACGGTCTGGCGGACCGGCACGCCGACGATGCTCTTCGGCTCGGTCACGGCGTTCACCGGCACGAGGTCGGAGTTCTCATCCTTGGTCGAGAGCATGTCGGCCGAGACGACCGTGCCCAGCGCGATGTCGACCTTGGCCGTGACGACCTTGACGGTCGGTGGAGGCGTCGCCCCCCCGCCGCCGGTGCCACCCCCACCGGAACCCAGGATGAGGACGCCGACGAACGCGACGACGGCCAGGAGGATGCCGATCAGGATGATCAGCCGGTTCGATCGTTTCAAGGTTCGGACTCCCCACGCGGTGTGACAGCTTGCACCACTCTAGCACCGGTCCGAGGCGCGGCCACCGTACAAAAGGGCTAGGACCGTGGTGAAGACCGGTATGGTCGGTGAAAACCGAGAGCGGTGTCGGACCGGTCGCCCGGTCCGACACCGCTCGGGTGCGACACAAGGGTTGGCGCTAGATCGCGTTGCCGATGGTCGAGAGGATCGTGCTGATCTGTGTGCCCAGGAAGAGCAGCGCGATGATGGCCACGATCGCGATGAGGGCGAGGATGAGAGCGTACTCGGCCAGGCCCTGGCCCTCTTCACGATGGAACAGGGACACAAGGAAGCTGTGGATGAGCGTCATGTAGGGGAATCACCTCCTTTCCTCCGTTCTCCGCCCCCGCGGGACGGGTCTCCGCGCGAGGATGATGCAGGCCCCGAACCCATCCAATAGGAAGCCGGTACTACCCGCATCCCCCGGCTCGCCAAGGCGCGCGGACGTGCCGGGGGCGGCAACGTAGCCCGAGTCGGCGTCTCCGTCAAGTGCAGCAGGGCCCGGGCGTGGCGTGTCCGTTGTCGCGAAACACCGGGAATCGCGAACGCCGGCCGTCGGGCCGGCGTTCGCTGTGAGGTCAGGGCGCGCGACTACAGCGCGTTGCCGATGGTCGAGAGGATCGTGCTGATCTGCGTGCCCAGGAAGAGCAGGGCGATGATGGCCACGATCGCGATGAGGGCGAGGATGAGGGCGTACTCGGCGAGGCCCTGGCCCTCTTCGCGATGGGTCAGGGATGCGAGCCAGTTCCGGATGAGCGTCATGTAGGGATTACCTCCTTTCCGTCGAAGCTCCGTCCGCCACGGACGGGCGCCGGGCTCGTCGGCCGCTGCTGGAGCGGGCCCGGGAGCAGGACCATAGGTGAAGGAGGCGGCCGCGTCAACCGACGACGGCCGCTCCGGATCAGACAGCGTTGCCGATGGTCGACAGAATCGAGCTGATCTGCGTGCCCAGGAAGAGCAGGGCGATGATGGCCACGATGGCGATCAGCGCGAGGATGAGGGCGTATTCGGCCAGGCCCTGGCCCTCCTCGTGGCGGAGCCACTTGAGCGGCAGGATTGACATGTGGCGACCTCCCGTTGTGTTGCTCGGACCAGCCCGAGCGTTGTCGGCAACGATAGGTCCGGGCGCGGTCACGACGATAGGGGCACTTTGGTCAGGGGGACACGCCGTTCGGCCCAGTGCGGCGGCGCACCGGCGCGGCGGGTCAGGCTGGGTACGCGGCCTCGGCGGCAAGCTCGGCGCCATCCTCGGAGAGCGCCACGGAGATGCCCGCCGCATGGGCCCGCTGCCCCACGGCCTTCCAGGTTCCCGCCGGCAGCTCGCCGGCGCGGGCGACGGCCTCGGCGGCCGCGGCGGCCGTCGCGTCCGCCTCCGCGCCGCGCTCCCGGATCATCGCCGCGAGTGCCGGCGGCAGGTCCTTGCCCTGGGCGGCGCGCCCCAGGGCGGCGCGCCGGTGGTCCGGCTCGGGCGCGCCCGTCACGCCGGGCGGCATGGCCAGCAGCGTCTCCTCGTTGCGCACGCCGCGCACGGCGGCGCGCAATGACGTGTCGCCCCAGTCGAGGCGCACGGCCACGCGCGCCGGCGTCGTCGAGAGGAAGCCGGCGATGGCGTCGTCGATGACCCGGAAGAGGCCGCTCTCGAGGTCCGAGCCGAGCCGCCGGTCCTGGCCGACCGAGTCGAACTCGACCGGTATCTGCGCCACCCGGCCGCGATCGCGGGCCGCGCGCCGCAGCGTGGGCACGATCCCCAGGTCATCGAGGACCATCGGCCGGACGTCGAAGATGAACGTCTTCGTGGCCTCCAGCGTGTGCTGGACCATGGCCACCAGCTCGTGCACCTCGCGCGCGGCGCGCTCCGGGTCGCGCACGATCAGCCGCTCCACGATCTGCGCCTGGAGGGCGATGTTCGTGAGGCTCTGGGCCGGGCCATCGTGCATCGCCCGCGAGATGTCGCGGCGGAGCACCTCCTGGGCGTCGAGGATCGCGCGCGAGAAGGAAGGAGCCCCCTCCTCGACCTCGGCGGCTCCGGTCGTCAAGGCGCCCGCGGGCAGGGCGGCGAGCGCGTCGGCGTAGTGCTGCAGCCGGTCGCGGAAGCGGACCAGCACGCGCTGCTTGCCTTCCAGCACGTCGATCTGCGTCTCCATCAGCGAGGCCCGCCGGGTCGCCGTCACAAGTTGATTCGTCGCCTCGATCAGCTCCTCGGGCGACGACTGGCCGCCGGACAGCTGCGCCATGCGCTCCTGCGATTGGGTTCGCTTGGCCTCGTGCCGGCTCGACTCATTGCGGGCCTGCTGGATGAGCAGGTCGATTTCCGCGAGCTCCTGCTCGAGGCGCGCGACCTCCTCGGCGGCCTCGCGGGCAAGCTCGGCCGCGGTGTGCGCATGGGCCGCCATCAATCCTCCGGGATGCGGATCCAGCCCTGCTTCATGGCGTAGACCACGGCCTGCGTCCGGTCGTTCACCGAGAGCTTGCGGAGGATCGAGCTCATGTGGTTCTTGACCGTCTGCTCGCTGATGGTCAGGGCGTAGGCGACCTGCTTGTTGGTCATGCCCTGCGCGATGTTGTCGAGGATCTCGACCTCGCGCGGCGAGAGCGGGGCGAAGATGGGCGCCGCCTCCTGGCCGAAGACGGCCAGCTCGCGGAACTCCTTGAGGACGCGGCTGGCCACCGACGGCCTGGCGAAGACCTTGTCGTTGATGAGGTACTCGCCCGCGCCGACACGACGGATGATCGTGACCAGGTCGTCGGGGCCGACGTCCTTGAGGATGAAGGCGGCCGCCCCGGCGCGGATGGCGTCGAAGAGCTGGTCCTCGTCCTCGGTGACCGCGAGGCAGATGATGGCCGCGCTGGGCACCTCGCGCTTGATGCGCTGGGTCGCCTCGATGCCTCCTGGCGCGGGCAGGGAGAGATCCATGAGCACGATGTCCGGCGAGTGCTGCTGCGCCAGGTCGAACGCGCCGCGCGGATCCTCGGCCTCGCCGATGATCTCGAAGTCGGGCTCGCGCTCGAGGATGTTGCGGATGCCGACCCGGAAGAGGGCGTGGTCGTCCACGATGAGGATCTTCCGTCGCAGTTCCGGATTGCGCCGATCCGGTCCCCCACGCCGCCGCTCCGAGCCCGAGTAGTCCGTCATGAGCTTCTCCCTTCGAGTGTGCGCATGGTAAGGCGTACGGTCGTCCCCGTCGCCGGACGAGTCTCGACGGCCAGGTCGGCGCCGACGGCGACGGCGCGGTCGCGCATGAAGCGCAGGCCGAAGCGGCGCCGGCCCGTGCCGACCCGCGCCTCGGCCTCGTCGAAGCCGCGCCCATCGTCCTCCACCCGGAGGACCCAGGACGTGCCGGCGGCGCCGGGTCCGGCCGGCTCGAGGCGCGTGCTCACGTGGACCTTCGTCGCCCCGGCGTGCTTGTGGACATTGCGCAGCGCCTCCTGGGCGATGCGCAGGGCGACCGTCTGCTGTGCCTCGTTGAGCATGTCGTCCGGCGCCTGGAGATCCGTTTCGACGTGCACCTGGCCACCCGCCGCGACCTGCGCCGCGGCGTCGCGGACGGCGCCGTCGAGGCCGAGCTGGTCGAGGAGAGGCGGCCGCAGCTGGTTGACGAAGCCGCGCATCTCGTCGAGCTCGTGCTGCAGGATGCCGCGCAACGAGCGCAGCTCGTCGCGAGCGGCCTCCGTGTCGTGGTCCATGGTGCGATCGATGATGTCGACGAGAAAGGCCGCGTTGGCCAGGGCCTGGGCGGGGCCGTCGTGGAGCTCCTGCGAGAGCCGCGCGCGTTCCGCCTCCTGTGCCTCGAGGACGCGCATCTGGAGCTCCGGGCCGAGGCCGGCGTCGTCGGCCGGCGTCGCCCATCCCGCCGTGCCGCGCTCGAGGAAGAGCCAGTCGTGCTCGAGGCTCTGGACGGCCAGCTCGAGGCGGTGGAGCTCCGCCCGCTCGTGGACCAGGTCGGCCTCGTCGGGTTCCAGGCGATCGGCCACATCGAGGGCGCCGTGCGCCTCGCCGTGCACTTCGCGGGCGCGCTCGGTCAGGGCGCGAACATGGTTCGCCGCGTAGCTGAGGGCCTGCTTGGCCTCCGCGTAGAGCGCCTCGAAGCGTGCACGCCGGCGCTCGGATCGCGGGCCCGTCTCCATCGTTTCGCGAGTATAGGGGTTCATGTCGGCGGCTCGGGGCCGGCGCGCCGGAAGAGCCGGATCAGCCCTCCGACGAGGACGACGGCGAGCCCGACCATGGGCAGCGGATCGAGGCGCGCCTCGATCGCCAGCCAGGCTCCAAGGCCGGCAGGGCGCGGGAGGCGGACGGGTGCCGGCGCCGGGCGCTCGCCGTCGGAGGCGAGCAGCGCCGGCAGCGCCAGAACCAGGTAGATGAACCAGACCGACGTCGCCAGGAGCGGTGCCCCGGCGAGCGCCACCGCGAACCCGAGCCGCTCGCGCCGGGGGTCGCGACGGACGGCCCAACCGGCCAGCACGGCCACGGCTACGGCCGTGAAGGGGAGTGCGTACCGCAACTGGGTGGCACCGATGGCGTCGGGAAGGATGTTCGAGCCCGAGGCCGGGATGCCCGCCCCGATGGCGCGCAGCACGCCCACGAACTCGATCCACTCGGCACCCAGCCACGGCCAGGTGACAGCGCCCACGATAGCGAAGGCGGCGGCGACCCACGCGACGATTCGCCAGCGGCCGGCCAGCAGGAGGAAGCCGACGAGTGCCAGGGGCAGGAGCTTCAGGCCGATGGCGACGGCGAATAAGAGGCCAGCGATGACCGGTCGATCACGCCGATGCCAGGCCAGCAGGCAGACGGCCAGCGTCACGAGGTTGAGGTTGCCGAAGCGCAGCTCCGAGAGGAGCGGCAGGTACGCGAGGTATGCGGCGGCCGCCCAGTCCCGTCGCTCCGGCGGCAGGGGTCGAACGAGCGTGAACCCCACCAGGATGGCGACCGCGATGAGGATCCCGAACCACACAAGATGCGCGACATCCGTGGGCAGCTGTGCCAGCGGCACGAAGGCGAGCGCCGTCACCGGCGGGTAGGGATAGAGCCCGAACGGTCCCGGCGTGAGGGTGCCGCCAGGCTCGATAGCCGGATACGGTGATTCGCCGGCCATGACGGCCCGGGCCGCGCCGATGTACGCGTCCACGTCGTACCCGAACTCGGCGTCGGCGGGGGCGTTCGCGAGCAGCGCCAGGGCGAAGGCGCCGGAAAGGACGAGGGCCAGCCGGCCGGCCAGGCGCCGCGCGCGCGGGCTCACGGGCGTGCTCCTGCTCGAGCGAGCAGCACGCCGACGACGTCACGCTCCAGCTCCCGCCACCCGCCGGACTCGAGGAGTGCGGTTGGCAGCGGCGCGTCGGCCTTTACCAGCACGAGGTCGACGCCGAGGTCGTCGAGCGTGGCGGCGGCGTCGGCGCCTCCGTCAGCGATCTCGGCGTAGCGGGCGAGCTGCGCGTCGCCGTAGACCTCGGAGCGGCCGTCGATGAAGACGCGGACACCGGGCCGGGCCGCGATGAGGAAGCCGCCCCAGGTGTACTCGTTGAAGAGGTGCGGGTCCGGGTCGGCGGTCACGGCCTCGTCGAGCGCGGAGAGGAGCCCCGTGGGGTAGCGCGCGTCGGTCGCCCTCCGCTGTGCATCGGGGCCGACCATCACGAGGCCGCCGATGGCCAGCGCGGCGGACACGGCGAAGAGGACGAGGGCGTTCACAAGATCACGACCCTGAGGGTCGATCGGGCGGTGGGGTCGCTCGGGCGCCAGAGTCGGTCGGACACGGCGGACGAGCGGGGTGGCCCGAGCTCCCAGCGCCGACCAGCCGGCGGCCAGCAGCGGCGCGGCGGCGATGCCGAAGAGCATGACATGGCGCCCCGACCGCAGCGCGAGGGCGAGGAACGCCGCGGCCACGATGAGGTCGAAGGCGAGGCGCGCCCGGGGCTCGCCCGAGCGGAGGCGCAGGCTCGCCACGAGGGCGATGCCGGCCAGGACGAGCGCCAGCGTGAAGGGCAGGAACGACGGCGCGAGCAGGTCCGGCGGCCGCCATTCCTGGACAAGGCGCCCGGTGATGTCGCTGGTCAGCGACTGGCCGGCGAAGCCGTAGAGTGCGACACCCCAGGGGTTGAGCAGCGGCGCCAGCGCCGCGATGACCGTCGCCACCCCCGCCTCCGGCCAGCGCCGCTCGTGGCCGAGGAGGGCGGCCACGGTCGCGATGCCAAGCACGCCCGGCAGCAGCAGGAACGAGCCGTGGGTGTTCGCCCAGAGCAGCGCACCGGCGCCCGCCAGGGTCCAGAGACGCCCCCGCCCGATGTGTCCGACAAGCCAGGCGTCGACGAGGAGCAACGTCGCGCCGAGATAGAGCAGCTCCAGGAGCTGGGGCCGCACGCCCATCGAGACGAGCGTGCCGGCGAAGCCCAGGCCGATCGTCGCCAGCCTCGTCGGACGCCCGAACCCGCGGCCCCGGAGACGGAGGGCCACGAGGCCGAAAGCCATGGTCACGATGAGCGCAGCCGCAACGCTCACGGCGGTCGCGCCGAGCGCATCGTGGAGCGCGGCCATGGCGGCCTCGGTCAGCCACTCGTGCGCGACCCACGGTGCTCCGGCGGCCGTCCACGAGTAGACATCCCGGCCGCCGAAGAGGACGCCGTCGAGGAGGTGCCGGCCGTTCGCGAGGTGCCAGCCGTAGTCGAAGTCCGCCGCGGTGCGCAGCGAGAGGAAGCCGATGGCCACGAGCCCGACGGCGAGCGCCAGGCGTCCGGGCCCGAAGCGGCCCTCATCGGCCCTCATGGCGTGCACCCGGGAACGATCCGGAGGAGGTGCGCGCCCTCAACGCTCGCCAGCGGCCCTTCGACGAAGCAGGGCGAGGGGGCGTCGAGCAGGACGTCGGGGTAGCGGCCACGCGTATCGAGGACCAGGAGCCATCCAGCCCCGAACTCCCGCGCCAGGCGCACGATGTTCGCCGGCGGTTCGTCGGGCAGGGCGAGGGCCGGGACGCCGAGCGCCTCCGCGACCCACATCGGGTGGTCAGCGATGACGGGGCCGTCGAGCCGCCCGACCGCCGCCGCGACCGCCTCCATCCGGTCCTCCTCCCTCGCTGCTCCGGCCGCGGTCAGCGTCACGGCGAGCGCGGCGATCGGCACGGCCAGCGCGAGCGTCGCCAGCGGCGCCAGCCAGGCGTTCTCGCGCGACCAGCCGCGCAGGCGTCGGATGCGCGCCAGGAGCGCGTCCAGCCCCAGTGCGGTGAGCACGACGAGCGCCACGAGCAGCGGCCCGCTCGCGTGCTGGAACGTGCCCCACAGGGTCGCCACGGGGAAGACGACCCCGGTGACGAGGAAGGTGACGGCGCCGCTGATGACGAGGGCGCGCAGCGGGCTCGCCTCGCGCAGCGCCGGCGTGCGCCGCAGGCCGGCGAACGCGACAAGGCCCACGATGCCGACGGGGAAGGCCGGCACGAGCAGGACGTCGACGAGGCCGTGGACGAGGCCACCGGCGACATGGGCGAGGATGCCCCCCGGCCCCTGGGCCAGGAAGGTCGCCAGGCTCGGCCGGTCGAGGTAGGCGAAGACATCCTCACTGCGGGTGAACCAGGCGTTCTCCAGCGTCTGGCGGATGAGCCCGCCCTCGAAGGCCAGCGCGTTGCGCACCAGCCAGGGCACGACGAGCAGCGCCCCCGCCACCATCGGCCAGCGCAGGCCCCGCCAGGCCACCCGGATCCCCCCAGCCCGCCCCAGGAGGAGCGCGACGTACGCCAGACCGAGCCAGATGGCCTCCTGGCGCGAGAGGTAGGCCAGGCCGAGGAGCAGGCCGAGCGCGAGCCCGGGGCCGCGGCCGCCGCCGAGCGCCCGGGGCATCACGGCGCAGGCCGCCACGGCGAAGACCGTGAAGGGCACCGTCGAATCGGGACCCGCGATGGCCACGAGGAAGGGCCCGAAGGTTGCCGCCACCATCCCCGCGCCGGCCGCCACCGTCGCGGCGCGCCGCCCGGCCAGCGCGTTGCGTGCAGCCGCGTCGCGAGCGATCCACCAGGTGAGCGGCGCGATCGCGGCAGCCAGGGCCACGAACGCCACCTGGGCCGCCGCGAACGAGGGGCCGGCCACGGCCATGGGCAGCGCGGCCAGGAACCCGGGGAGCGGCTGCCAGAGGTCGAAGGCGGGGCGCGGCAGGACGTGTGGCCCGGCCGCGTAGCTCCAGATCACGTCGCTGACCAGGCCGCGGCCCTCCACGAGGTTCCGGGCCACGCCGGCGACGTATGCGCTCACCTCGGTCGGCGGGAAGGCGACGCGGCTCGCGGCCAGCGCGCCGGCGACGAGCGCCGCGACGTACAGCGCGAGCGGCGTGCGCCAGGCCGACAGGCGGCTCAGGGGGCGCAGCGGTCGTCTCCCGGCGCGAAGCAGACGGCGTAGAGGGCGGCCGCCGAGGACTCCGGCTGCTGCGCATGGCCGGACTCGACGACCGGCAACGAGAGCCACGACGGCCGCACCTCGCCGAGGAGCAGCGGGGTGAGCGCAGGCACGTTGTGCGCCCGCTCCAGCACCAGCCAGCGGACCCCATAGGCGCGCATCGTCTCCTCGATGACCGGCAGCGGGTCATTGGGCGTGACCACGCCGCCGCGGCCGGCCGTGTACTCGTAGGCACCCGGGTCCGGGCTCATGACGCGCTCATCGGGGGCAGTGGCCGCCAGCGCGGTCGCGATCGGCGCCCGGACCTCCGCCTCGTCGCGCCAGGTCGTCAGCACCCGCCAGGTCCCGACCGCGCCGAAGAGGAGGGCGGCCACGACCGCGGCCGCCGTGAAGTTGCGCGTCGCCCGTGGTGCGTCCCAGCTCGGCCGGCGCCCGGCCACCCAGGCCACCGCGCCGCCGATGCCGGCCACGGCCAGCAGGTAGGCGTGCGGCACGAGCGCGACCGCCGAGTGGAGGAACGTGCCATACGGGACGTGGACCGCGAAGAGCAGGCCGCTGAAGGCGAAGAGCAGCGCGGCGTAGACGAGCCACGGGGCGAAGGCGGGGTCGCGCCGCCGCAGCCACGCCCCGACGAGCGTGAAGGGGGCGAGGAAGAGGAGCAGGGGCACGGCGGCGAAGATGCCCAGCGCCGCGCCAAGACCCTGGACCCGGCTGACGAGCAGCGGACCGAGACCCTGGCCGAGGAACGTGCCCAGCGACGTGTCGCCGCTGACGCTCCAGAGCTGGTCGTAGCTCGTGATCCAGAGGATGCGCCCGTTGGAAGCGGACGGCGAGAGGGCGCCGAAGACGGCCAGCTGGCGCAGCCACCACGGATCCATGACGACGAGGAAGAGGCCGAAGCAGACGAGGGCGGCGCGCCAGCCGATGACGCCGGACCGCCGGTAGCCGCCGGCGCGCCACAGCCGGACGCGCTCCACGAGGAAGGCGAGGGCGAAGGGCAGGCCCAGCAGGATGCCGTCGTTGCGCGAGAGCGTGGCCAGGCCGACCACCAGCCCCCCGAGGGCGAAGGCGCGTCGGTCGCCCCGGAGGCCCCGCGCGCACGCCCACAGGGCGAGGGCACCGAGGGTCATGAAGAGCGCGAAGTTGTCCGGCTGGGCGAGGAAGGGGATGAGCGCCCCGGGGGCCGCCGCGAGGAGGCCGGCCCCGACCGCCGGGCCCCGCTCGAAGCCGGCATCCCGGCCCATCCAGTACGTGATCGGGGCGGCCGCGGCGCCGATCAGCCAGAAGGGCAGGCCGGAGGCCAGCGGTCCCGCCCCGAGCAGCCAGATGAAGGGCACCTGGACGAGCGAGGCGAGCGGCATCCAGTGCGCATTCGAGGGGATGGGCAGCGTCGGTTCGAGCGGAAGGCGGCCGCCGACGTCGACGAAGTTCCAGATGTAGTCGACGCTGAAGCCGCCACCGCCCACGAGCGACTGGGCCACGTTGACGTAGTAGAACGAGTCGGGGTAGGCGGGATCCGCGAAGAGGGCCGCCGCCAGCCCGCGGACCGCCAGGGCGGCGAGGAACAGCGCCAGCGGGATGCCCACGGCGGGCAGTCTACGCAACGGCCTCCCGCTGTGCGGCCGTACCTTCGGGCCATCGGCACCGCCGGCGACGTTGCTAGGCTTGCGAGGTGCTGTCGCTCCCCGGGCTTCGCGTCTTCGCCTCGGCCCGCTTCCGCCTGGCCGTGGCCGGGCTGCTCCTCGCGCTCGGCATCGTCGCCGTCGGCGCCTACCTCGTCGCGCGAGCGGGTCAGCCCCTGGCGGTCGGCCAGTTCGGCATCGACTTCGCCGACTACCGGGCCGCCGCGGAGCGACTCGCCGACACCGGATCCCCGTACGCCCCGGACATGCTCGCCGGGCCGATCGACGCCCAGGGCCTCGACCGCTACCGCTACCCGCCGCCCTTCGCGCAGCTCCTCGTACCACTGGCGGGGATCGCGCTCGGGGCGGCCACCTGGCTCTGGCTGCTGGCCCAGGCCGCGTGCCTTCTCGCCGCGGCGTGGCTGGCGGGGGAGGTTGGAGGCCTGCCCCGGAGCCTCGAGCGCGCGCTGTGGACCGGCGCGGCCACAGCCTGGTTCCTGCCCGTCCTCGACACGCTCTGGAAGGGCAACGTCAGCGGCCTCCAGGCGCTCCTCGTCGCGCTCCTCTTCGCCGGGCCGGCGGCGAGCGGCGGGGCCCTGGCCGCCAACGGGCTGTTGAAGCTGACCCCGGTAGTGCTCGTGCCGCTGGCGCTACTCAGGGGCCGGCGCTCCGCGACGACCCTTGTGATCGGGGCGGTGGCGATCGTCGTGCCCAGCGTCGCCCTTGCTCCGCAGGCGTGGCGGGACTACCCGGTCGTGCTGGGCAACCTGCTCGGTGGTTCGGCCGACTACGCCTCCAACCTCGCGCCGGACACGCTCCTGCGCCATGCCTTCGGGCTCGGCGCGCCGTGGGACGCGATGGTGCGCGTCGGCGCCCTCGGGCTCGGGCTCGGGCTCCTGGTTAGTGGCTGGCGCTGGGCCCGGCGTCCCGATGGCTGGGCAGCCGCGGTCACGGCCGGCGTGGCGGCCACGCTGCTCATCCCCGCCGCCCTCTGGTACCACTACCTCGCGGTGCTGCTGCCCGTGGCGATCGTGGCCTGGGGGCGCGCCAACGCAAGGCAACGCGCGGCGCTCCTCGCCGGCGCGGCGCTCGTGTCGATCGGCGTCGCCTGGCTCCCGCTGGCGCTCGCCGGCGCCACGATCGCGGTCGCATCCGCGCTCACCGCGGTGTGGCCGGACCGCATCCGTGCCTGACCGCGCGGGTACGATTCCCGTCATGGCCGACGCCCGAGCCGCCCTTGACCGCCCCAGCCTGACCATCGTCCTGCCTGCCTACAACGAGGCGGTTCGTATCGGGCCCGCGCTCGACGAGCTGTTCGGCTACCTCCACCGGGGCGGCCCGGCGCGGGAGGGCGGCCGTTCCTCGGACGAACTGGGGCCGTGGGACGTGCTGCTCGTGGACGATGGCAGCACGGACGCCACGGTGGCTCTCGTTGAGCGCCGCCCCGAAGCTCTGCCGGGGCCGGACGGCTCCCCGCCGCCAATGCGCGTACTCCGCCAGCCCCACGGCGGCAAGGGCTCGGCCGTGCGGGGTGGGATGCTGGCCGCCACGGGCGACCTCGTCGTCTTCACCGACGCCGACCTGGCCACCCCGCCCGACCAGATCCCGCTGCTGACCGAGGCTCTGGCCACGCACGAGGTGGCCCTCGGTAGCCGCGTCCAGCCCGACGGCAGCGACCGCCGCAAGAGCCAGCCGCTCTACCGGCGCGTTCTCGGCCGAGCCTTCCGCGCCCTGGCCGCGGCCTGGGTTTCGACCGGCCCGGTGCCTGACACGCAGTGCGGCTTCAAGGGCTTCCGCCGCGCCGCCGCGCAGGAGCTCTTCGCGCGCCAGCGCATCACCAGCATCGTCTTCGACGTCGAGCTCATCCACATGGCCCGACGAAGGGGCTTCTCGATCGCCATCGTCCCGGTGCAGTGGAGCGACAAGCGCGGGTCGCGGATGCGCCTGCGTCCGGGCCTCGCCGTGCGGGTCGCCTGGGACCTCCTCCGCATCCCGCTGCTCCACCGGCGCGCCGGGGCCTGAAGGGCCCACCGGCTGCGTGCGCGAGCGCCTCGCCCGGACGTACGGGCTCCGCCTGCTCCTCGAGCCGCGCTTCCAGGTCACCGCCCTCTCGCTGCTGGCCGTGCTCGCGGTCGCCTTCCGCGTCGTCCAGTTCGCCGCGTTGACGCAGGCGCCGCAGTTCGGCTACGACGTCTCCTTCTACTGGCTGGCTGCCCGTCATCTCCTGGAA